>Ga0163162_10002662_pt1 | contig 16930 bp, 14 predicted proteins | sample S55metaG_FD_115310 | JGI IMG/M metagenome (GOLD analysis project Ga0163162, IMG submission 115310) | Switchgrass rhizosphere microbial communities from Kellogg Biological Station, Michigan, USA - S5-5 metaG | ecosystem: Host-associated > Plants > Roots > Rhizosphere > Soil | place: USA...
CAGTTGATCAGTTGACCAGTATTTTGGCAGATCCGATCAACCGATAAACTGGTCAACCGATCAACTGTTTAAACCAGCCCCCTGTAACCTTCCCCCATACACCGTAGTACAATCTTCACCAACTACCAACAGCCGGACATCCTCCAAAATTTACCATTTATCCTAAACAATGTACTATGCACTGCCAAGTACCTATCTTTGAATTGTAATTGCTAACAACAGGTACTTTCCAATAAAAATAACCAAAATGCACAGGCTACAAAACTTACTGACTTTCACCATATTAGCGTTTATCTGTGGCGCAGCCCAAGCTCAAACGGGCACTAAGATCTCCGGATCAGTGTCCGATAAGGGCAGTAAGAAACTGGAATCTGTTTCAGTTTATCTCCTCAAGGCCCTCGATTCAGCCATCGTAAAGGCGGAAGTAACCAATAAGGAAGGCGCATTCGAATTCAATAAAATCGGCCAGGGCAGGTACCTCGTTATGGTAACCGCTGTTGGTTTCGACAAACATTATACCCCGGCATTTGAAATCAGCGGACAGGAAGAATCAAAATCATTAGATGCAATCAGTTTAACTCCGGCTTCAAAGGACCTGAAAGAAGTGGTGGTAACCACCAAGCGGCCTTTGATTGAACAAAAGGCAGACCGCATGATTGTCAATGTCGAATCGTCCCTTACGGCAACCGGTTCAACAGCTTTGGAAGTATTGGAGAAATCGCCTGGTGTGACGGTGGATAAGGATGGAAATATTAGTCTGAAAGGTAAATCAGGTGTTATGGTCATGGTCGACGGCCGTCAAACTTTTTTGTCGGCTGCCGATCTCGCCAACATGCTACGCAGCATGAGTTCCAATCAGCTTGATCAAATTGAGATCATGACCAATCCTCCTGCCAAATACGATGCGGCAGGAAATGCGGGTATCATCAACATCAAAACCAAAAAAAATAAGCAGGCCGGCAGCAATGGTAGTTTTAACATTGGTTATGGACAGGGTGCATATCCAAAATTCAATACCAGCTTCAACTATAATTATCGCAAGAACAAATTCAACTTCTTCACGAATATTAGTCAGAATTACTGGGAGAGCTTCAACGAACTGGACATTGTAAGAAAATTTTCAACCAGCGATACAAAGGAATTGGTGTCTATTTTTAACCAGCAAAACAGGATGAAGAACCTGAACCGTTCTTACAACCTGAAACTGGGCGGTGATTATTACCTGAGCAAGAAAACAACGATTGGTGCAGTTGTAACGGGATTTTACAATCCCAGTTCATTCAGTAACCAAAGCCATATAGACATCCTGGATCCCAGTTATGCTTTAATGAGCACCAACCTCGCCAGCTCAAACAGTAACCAGGTTTGGAAAAATTTCAGCAGCAATCTGAACATCCGTCACACCTTTGATAGTACAGGCCGTGAAATCAGCGCTGACATAGACTACGTGCGCTACAATTCTAACAATAACCAATCGCTGACGAATGCATACTACGGATCATCAGGAGAAATTTCAGCTCCTCCTGATACATTGCTGGGAAATTTGCCTTCCCAAATCAAGATCTTCACAGCCAAAACGGATTATGCGCAACCCTTGTCGAAGACCTTGAAATTTGAAGCGGGTTTGAAAACCAGTTTCGTAACTACTGACAACGATGCACGTTATGATAGTTTACAAAATGGCGTGATGGTGCCGGATATTGGCAGAACCAATCACTTTGTTTATACAGAAAATATCAATGCCGCCTACGTTAATTTAAACAAACAATTTTCAAAGAAATTTACGGCACAACTGGGACTGCGCCTTGAAAACACCAACTCCGATGGTAAACAGCTTACCACCAATGTGAACTTCCATCGCGACTACACCCAACTTTTTCCAACGGCATTCATTGGTTATACGCTGAACGACAAAAACCAGTTCAACCTGAATTTCGGCAGGCGCATTCAGCGGCCCGACTACCAGGACCTGAACCCATTCATCTACTTCCTGGATCGTTATACCTATCAGCAGGGAAATCCTGACCTGAAACCACAGTTCAGCCGGAACATTGAATTAAGTCACACTTTCAAAGGTATTCTCACCACCACGTTGAACTATACCCGTACAACAGACATTATTCAACAAGTGTTGCAACAAAACGAAAACACCAATGAAACCTTTGTGAAGAAGGATAACATCGCCAAGCAGCAGAATTATGGCCTGTCCATGAGTTTAAATACGCCGATTAAGAAGTGGTGGACCATCAGTTTGTACACGAACGTTTACCACAATGAATTCCAGGGCGTAGTAAATGCTGCAATGATCGACATAGGCGGAACCACCTTATTATTCAACGGTAGCAACCAGTTTAAGTTCAAGCACGATTGGAGCGCTGAATTGAGTGGCTGGTATCGCTCAACCGGTATTGAGGGGGTGTTTGTGTTGCAGCCAATGGGGCAGGTGTCAACCGCAGTTGCCAAGCAGGTGATGAAAGGAAAGGGAACTTTCAAATTGAGCATCCGCGATGTATTCTACACCAACCAGGCCCATGGATCAGTAAAGTATTCCAATATCGACGCGAAATTTACGAATACGCGGGATAGCAGGGTAGTGAACATAAATTTCACCTATCGCTTCGGTAAACAATTCCAGACACCAAAACGCAAAACAGGTGGCTCTTCAGATGAAGAGAATCGCGTGAAGGTGAACAGTGGAAACTAATCGTTAGTTCTTTCCTTTATATATCATGTTGTTGGTTTTGGAATCCCGTTCGAAAGGACGGGATTTCTCCTTTACACCATTCTACAACAACTGCCTTTCATCATAAAAAAATATTTTTCTGTAACATCCGGGTAACATGGTGCGTATAATGCATACAACAATCTGACGCAATGATGAGAAAAATGAGAACACTGTTATGGGCCGCATGCAGCCTGCTTTTCGCAGCGCAGGTGGCAGCTCAGTCGCAGGAAAAAATTACAGGAAAAATCAGCGGCGCCGACAACAAGCCGCTGGCTGCAGCCACCATTGAACTTCACCGGTCAACCGATTCATCGCTGGTAAAAGCAGCGCTGAGTGACGCCAGGGGAGAATTTGAATTCGCAAATATTCATGGCGGAAAATATTTTCTCGCCATCTCGGCTGTAGGCTATGCCACTTTACTCGCACCTTCCTTTGAATTCGCGGGCGACAAACCGGTTGCGTTGAATGAATTCAAACTTGAACTTTCATCAGCCACTTCGCTGAAAGAAGTAAAGATCACCACCAAGAAACCCATGGTTGAGCAAAAGCTCGACAAAACCGTGTTAAACGTGGAAGCCAGTATCGGAAATGCCGGCAGCACCGTGATGGAAGTTTTGGAAAAAGCGCCGGGTGTTACGGTTGACAAAGACGGCAAAGTATCGCTGAAGGGAAAACAAGGCGTGACGATTATGATCGATGGAAGGCCAACTTATATGTCTGAAACAGACCTCGCCAATTACCTGCGCAGCCTGCCTTCTTCAGCCATCGAACAAATTGAACTCATGACGAATCCTCCCGCCAAATACGATGCGGCAGGCAACGCCGGGGTGATCAATATTCGCACCAAGAAGAATAAGGCCATGGGCTTCAATGGCAGCCTTACCGCCAATTATGGACAAGGTGTGTATTGGAGAACCAACGAAAGCATCAATTTGAATTACAGGACCAGGAAATTCAATTTTTTCGCTAATTACAGCTACAATCGCTGGGCAGGATTTAACGACCTGTACCTGAACAGGAATTTTTATATGCAGGGCACCAAGGATATTCAAACCATTTTTGAACAGCATTCCTTCATGAAGGATATCTATCCCAGTCATTCCATAAAGACCGGTGTGGATTTTTATGCGACGAAAAAAACAACGCTGGGCGTGGTTTGGACCGGTTATTTTGAAAACGGCTCCGAAACAGGACACAACACGGCGGAGATCCAAAATAGTTTGCACCAGGTAACCTCCATTGTAGACGCAACGCTTTCGCATGAATCGAAATATGCCAATGGTGGCTTGAATCTGAACATGCGGCATCAGTTTGACTCAACCGGAAAAGAGCTGAACATTGACCTGGACTATATCAGTTATGATATCAGCACACATCAATTGTTCCACAATAAATTTTATTCACCCGATTGGGAACCCACCCGTCCGGACGAAATAATTAAGGGAGATCTCCCGGCAAACATTCGTATTTATTCAGGAAAAGCAGATTACAGTTTGCCGCTGAAAAAAGGAGCGAAGCTGGATATGGGCGTGAAGACCAGTTTTGTGAAAAGTGACAACGATGCACAATACTACCTGGGAGAGGGCGGCGGTTTTGTAGTGGACACGGGCAGGACCAATCACTTCCTTTACGAAGAAAATATTAACGCGGCCTACGTGAATTTCAGCAAGCAGTGGAAAAAATGGGGCGTGCAGGCAGGGCTTCGACTTGAAAATACCAATTCGAGTGGCAAGCAATATATCAATGATTCCAGCTTCAAGCGTAATTACACCAGTCTTTTTCCAACCGTTTTTCTGAACTATAGTCTGAATGACAAGAACCAATTTGGACTGAACATGGGAAGAAGAATTGAGCGGCCTGCATACCAGGATTTGAATCCTTTCAGGTACTTCCTGGATCCTTACACCTATCAAATCGGAAATCCTTTTTTGCAGCCACAGTTTAGTTACAATGTAGAGTTGAGCCATACTTACAAATCCGTTTTGACAACCACCATCAACTATACCAATATCACGAATATCATTACGGAGGCGCTCGGTCAAATTGACAAGGATACAATCACCTATGTACACAAGGAAAATATTGCCGGCGCGCAAAATATCGGGATTGCATTTAGTTTGAACATGCCGGTAAACAAATGGTGGACCACCAGTGTTTACGTGAATCCCTATTATGCTGATTATTCCGGCAAATTGAATGGGGCCGATTTCCACGCCCACGCTTTTAGCGCGCAATTCAATACCAACAATGAATTTAAGCTGGGTAAAGGATGGAGCGCCGAAGCCGGTGGCTGGGCCCGGACAAAGGGTGTGGAAGGTCAGGTAGCCTATCATCCCATGGGTGCATTGAATGCCGGATTGCAAAAGAAAATCCTGCACGACCAGGGCTCACTGAAATTGAGTGTTAGTGACATTTTCTATACCCAAACTTTTGAAGGAGAATTCAAATTTGATAATATAGACGCCTACGTCAGGAACTCGCACGACAGCCGGGTAATGCGTCTCACTTTCACTTATCGCTTCGGTAAAAGCACGGCTTCAGCAAGACAAAGAAATACCGGTGCCGACGATGAAAAGAACAGGGTGAAGGGCGGTACGAGCAATTAGTCTCAAGGATCATGCAACTATACCAAATTCCTCCATTGCCAGTGGAGGAATTTTTTTTGTAAAACTCAACTACATTTGTAAAAACTAATCACATGCCGTCATTTGATATAGTCAGCAAGGTGGACCTGCAAACATTGGACAATGCCATCAACACAGTTAACAAGGAAATCACCAACCGTTTTGATTTTAAGGGATCTCCAGTGGTGATTGAGCTGAATAAGAAAGATTTTAAGGTGAACCTGGAAGCAGAAAGTGACATGAAGTTGAATCAAATTGTGGATGTGATGATCAGCAGAAGTATGAAGCAGGGACTGGCCGCGGAAATTTATGACCTTGGAAAAGAGGCGCACCAGAGTGGCAAAATGATGAAGAAAGAAGTGCCTGTTAGAAACGGCATCAAACAGGAGGACGCGAAAAAAATTGTGAAGCTGATAAAAGACAGCGGACTAAAAGTGCAGGCTGCTATCATGGATGACATCATCAGAATCACCGGCAAAAAAATTGATGATTTGCAGGAAGTGATCCAGGCTTCAAAAGGCTGGAACCTCGGTATAGCACTGCAATACGTGAACATGAAAGGCTAAAGGGCTGTGCATAACCAAGTGCATAACCGGTGCATATCAAAGCCGAAAAAAATTTGGAATCAGTATTTAGCAGATAGTATCTTAGATGTATAAGAACGCAGAATCCTTCAATAAGATGAAAGCGGGCTTAGGAAAGCATTGGGTTAGTAAGTATACAAACTTCGGTAAGTATAAAGACAGATCTGGTGCTTTCTTTTTTTTGCTACCAGCTCTTATGTCCATTCGCAACCTACTCATGGACCGGCGCTCCCGGAATCTTTACAACACAGAAGCTTAAAAGCTCCCCTCAAAAGATCCCGGGAGTTTTTTTTAGTCGGCCCGCTTCCAATCTATCCCAAAGGCATAAACAGGGAATTCCTGTAAAGTCATATTATTCATCCAAACAAAACCATATTCTCCGGCTTCCAGCGGATTGTTAAATGTCACCAGGTAAATACCGGGGGAAACTTTCTTCACACTCAGGTTTACAGTGCTGCTCTTGTCTTCGGCTTTGGAATTCAGTATTCCACCGCTGGAAGTAACCACCACTTCCCGTTTGTCGGCATTCACCGCGAACCTGTATAACTTGATGTAGCTGGTGAGGTCAATTTCATCACCATTCGTCTTCAGCATAAACTCCACCGATTTCGAAGAGGTAAACCTGATCTTGGAAGATCCGCCGTCCATCGTAAAGAATTGTTTACCGCCGCCCAAACCCAGCGTCTTTTTCTTGCTGTTCATTTTGGCAGTGTTGCTCTCCAGTTTAACCAACCGGTTATCGGCTATGTCGAAATAGTTCGGCTGGTTGATGAACTCAGGAACGGGGAGGGGTTTGGGTTTAACGGCCACCTTTTTTGCGTTTTTGGCAAGCTTGGCGGAATCGGCCGTCTTCTTAGCGACAGTATCAACGGGTTTGGCCAACTGGGCCGTTGCACCCAAAAAAAACAGCAGTAAAAAATTCAGTAACAGCAGTTCTTTTCTCATACAGGTCGATTTAATGTTGAATGGTTGCAACCGGAATGAAGGGGCGAGGCGGACAAAAGCAGATATCAGAAATTCAAATGTAATCCGGGTGCAAAACGGCATCAATCCCCTGAAACCGGGAATTTGCAAGCCGGGTCTTCTCCCCTGAAAAGGGGAATTTTAGCCGGCTGCTTGCTTATATAGTTGATTATGTGAACCTTTATCATTAAATGACTGGCGCATGATGAGGGAGCAGGTTTTTAATCGGCAGCTGTTCACCAGTTTGCTGCTATTATTGTCGGGTAGCGGATTTTGCCAGGACCAGCCGCCGGACAGCCTCTTGCGAAAACTCCGGCAAGCACCCAACGATTCGGTTCGCGTTCGGACCATGCTCGACATTGGTGAATTTATTGAAGCGGAAAAACCACGCGAAAGTTTCACCTATTACACCCAGGCCCTGGCCCTGGCCACCAAAATTCAGCACAACCGGCTGATGCTATCTTCCATGGTAGACATCGGCATCTCCCACATTGAAAATAACCAGCTCGACTCTGCGCTCACCACATTCAATGAATGTATTCCCCTCGCCTGGAAAATAAACGACACGGGAAAGATCGCGGCTGTATTTGGAAACATCGGTAACGTATACCTGCACAGGAACGATCGCGTCAATGCCATTGAGAATTACCTGAAAGCGGCAGGTTTGGTAGAAGCCGCGCAAAACCAGGAACGGTTACCCGTGCTTTACCTAAACCTTTGTAATTTATTCGATACCCAAAAAGAATTTGACAAATCCATCGAGTATGGGAAAAAGGCCATTGAAATGGCAAAACGTTTTGGCGACGCATTTTCCGAAACCAACGCGCACATTAATATTTCTAACGCATACAGTCACACGAATCAGCCCACCAAAGCACTGGCAGAACTGAATGAGGCCCTGCCCATTGCGAAAGCCAACAACTGGCTGGAACAGAGCGCAGACATCTACAATAATATCGGTGACTATTACTTCCAGCAAAAAGACTATAGTGCGGCCCTGGATAATCACCTCAAGGCTTATGAGTACACCAAACAAATGGGCAACCTCTACCATTTGTGTACAGCATATATGCACCTGGCGAATCTCTACCGCTTAACCAAGCAACCCGGGAAAGCGCTACAATACATTAAAATGGCAGATACGCTGGCCACACAGGTGGGTTCAAGAGCCGATCTGCGAGAACTCTTCCTTACGCGTGCAGAAATTGAATACGACCGTGGAGAATATAAAAGCGCCTATGAGTCGCTTTCAAAATCAGTAGCCATCAATGATTCCTTGTTCAACATGGAAACGGCAGAAAAAGTGGCAGAGGTGGAGGAACGGTTCCAGGGCGAAAAAAAGCAGAAGGAGATTCTTCAATTGCAAAATGACAAACAGATTCAATCGCTTTCACTTAGGCAACAATCAACCCTCAATTACCTGTTGCTTGGTTCATTGGCCGCACTGCTGGTGGTAGGATTCATGGTGTACCGGAACTTCAGGCACAGGCAGGTATTGTCGCGCCAGCAGGATCTGCTGCAACAACAACGCATCAGGGAACTGGAGAAAGATCGTTTGCTGGTCGCCACGGACGCCATGCTGAAAGGGCAGGAGGAAGAACGAAGCCGGATGGCGAAAGACCTGCACGATGGATTGGGGGGTTTGTTATCGGGTGTAAAATATTCGCTGATTCACATGAAGGACAATTTCGTGATCGATCACAACCACGCGGCCGTCTTCGACCGGTCGCTGGATATGCTCGACACTTCCATCCGGGAATTGCGAAGGGTGGCCCATAACATGATGCCGGAATCGCTTGTAAAATTCGGGCTCGACGAAGCATTAAAAGATTATTGCAATGCCATCAACAATGCGAACATGGTGAGTTTGAAATACCAAAGCTTCGGACTCGAAACACGATTGGATCAAAACACAGAGATCATTATTTATCGCATCATCCAGGAACTATTGAACAATGCGCTTAAGCATGCATCTGCAAAGGAAGTGCTGGTACAGTTGGTACGACGCGACAACCGGTTAAGTATTACGGTTGAAGACAACGGGAAGGGATTTGATGCCGGTTCGCTGGAGCAAAACAAGGGAGCGGGGTGGGCCAACATTTACAATCGTGTGAATTACCTGAATGGAAAATTGGATTTACATACTGAACCCGGCGAAGGCGTATCAGTAAATATTGAATTAACCGTTTAACTATGATCAGGGTTTTCATTGTTGACGATCATCCATTGGTGCAGGAAGGCATCAAGTCACTTCTGTTGAATGAAAAAGACATTGAAGTGTGTGGCTATGCCATGAATGCGCAATCCTGTTTGGGTTATTTCGTGAACAATTCTGCCGATGTAGTATTGATGGACATCAACCTGCCCGACAAAAGCGGTATTGATCTGTGCAGGGAACTCAAGACGGCGCATCCCGAGGTGATGGTGTTGGGATTAAGCACCTTTAGCCAGGGCAGCTATGTTACGCGTATGATGGAAAATGGCGCAAGCGGATATGTGTTGAAGAATGCCGATAAAGTAGAAATGATCGAAGCCATTCACGAAGTAAGCAAGGGAAAAACCTACCTGAGTTTCGAAGCCGGGCAGGCCATGCGAAGGGACCATACCCATCCCGACCCCAGCATTCCGGTTTTGACCCGCCGTGAAAAAGAAATCCTGGCGCTGATTGCGGAAGGATTTACCAACCCGGAGATCGCAGGTCAACTGTTCTTAAGTCCGACGACTGTGGACACCCACCGGAAGAACCTGCTGGCAAAACTGAATGTAAAGAACACGGCCAGCCTGGTGAAATTTGCCATGGAGCACCACCTGATTGGGAGGGACTAAATTGGTTCCGATTTCATTTTGTTAATCAGTGTAAATCAGCTAATTTTGCCATTCGTTCAAAAAACCGCACGGTCGGAATCGTGCATAAAATGTTGAAAATCATGAAAGAGAAAATTCATCCCACGAGCTATCGCTTTGTAATCTTCAAAGATATGAGTAACGGATACTCATTCCTGAGCCGTTCTACTGCCCCCACCAAGGAAGTTGGAACATGGGAAGATGGAAAAGAATATCCCCTGATTAAGCTTGAAATTTCGAATACCTCACATCCCTTCTACACGGGTAAGAACGTGTTGGTGGATACTGCGGGTCGTATCGACAAATTTAAAAAGCGTTACGAAAAGAAATAAGGCTGAAACTTATTATACAATCCCTTCGCCCGCGCGAAGGGATTTTTATTTATACGGGTTTCGGCTTCACACCCTATTTTCGCCTTCTTAAACAAACTCTCATGCGCAAACAAATTGCAGCGGCCAATTGGAAAATGAATTTAACCTTGTCGCAAGCCTCAGACTTGTTGGATGAGGTGCTGTCAAAGCCCCGCACCCTGGGAAAAGACCAGTGGGTAGTTTTTGGTGTTCCTTTTCCATATTTGCCGATGGCGGTTGAGAAAATAAGGGGTCGTGCAAACACCGCCATTGCCGCGCAAAATTGTTATACAAAGAAATCTGGTGCTTATACCGGCGAAGTTTCTGTTGAGATGTTGAAGTCGGTTGGTGTTACCCATGTCATCGTCGGTCACTCCGAGCGTAGGGAATATTTTGGGGAATCCAATGCCATGCTTGCCGAAAAATTAAACCTCGCGCTGGAATCCGGATTAACGCCCATCTTTTGTTGCGGCGAGCCCTTGTCCATCCGCGAAGCGGAAACACAAAATGCATTTGTTGAAAAACAATTGAAAGAAAGTCTGTATCATCTTAGTTCAGAACAATTGCTGAAAATAGTGATTGCCTATGAACCCATCTGGGCCATCGGCACGGGCAAGACAGCCAGTTCGGCACAGGCCCAGGAAATTCAGGCCTATCTTCGTTCTGCGCTTGCATCGCAATACGGAAATGAAATCGCCAACCAGGTATCCATCCTGTATGGTGGAAGTGTAAAGGCGAACAACGCGGTAGAATTGTTTGGGTGCGCCGACGTGGATGGCGGACTGGTAGGTGGCGCTTCGTTAAACGGCGTAGAGTTTGGTGCGATTATCGATGGGTTGAAAAAATAATTGACCGTTTCACGCAAAGACGCAAAGTTTCGCCAAGGCGCAAATAAAACCCATCAATTATTAATCGTAAATCCCGTCAAACCACTGGTTGCGTAAGACTCGCTAATATCGGCCGGTTGCGTATCGTTTAATTTATTCAATTCCAAAATGGTCTTTTCGCCATCTGCTGAACGATGGAACATGGGAATAAATTTCTCCCCGAAAACAATTTCATTCGCCGTATAAGAAGTTCTTGCCTGAACGGTATTCGAAAAAGTTTCATCAAAGGCCTTTACAAAAATCATCAATTCGGCTCTCAGATCAATCAGATCCTGTTCGCGTAGCTGAAAGAAGGGACTTGCGTCATTGATTGGATGTACAACCGTCCAGCTTAGCGACAACGCGTTCACTTTTTCGAGCTCCAGTGCAAGCGGATAAAATTTATTGGTGGATACGCCATTCACTTCTGTTATGACCGCCAGCGTCATTTTCGTTTCGGCGTCGGTGAGAAAATTGTTCTTGAAAGGAGCTACCCGGAACATGAGTCCGGCGCCGCCACGATAGGGGGCAACGACGGCTTTGTCGCTGAATCTAAGGAAAGCCTGTGGCCTGGAAAACCGGCCATAGAATAAGCCCGTGGCAATAGCAAAATTCAATAAACCGAGAAAGGCTTCAAAGGTGGCAACAGCGCTGGTCCAGAAACCGGTCGGACTAATGCGCCCGTAACCAACCGTTGTGAAAGTCTGGGCACTGAAGAAAAACACTTCTGAGAAGCGACCCAACTCGCTATCGGCAATAATTCCCTGCAAATGCTGTGGACCGATGAGGTAATAGATGAATGCAAAAAAAAGGTTCACCGATACATACGTGATCAGGAGGATCAGAAAAAACATCTTGCGTTTAATACTGATCATATAGTGGTACCAGCTGATACGCTCCAGAAATGGCAAACCCCTTTTTTCAATATTGGGCCGGCCATCCTTTTGAACCAAACGACCGCCATAAAGTGAAGTATTGCTGCCAAAGCCGGAATCGTCCTGACTGCGGGCTCTGGTGTTTATTTTGTGTAGCATGGACATCTGCTGTTAAACTGTGGTTTTTTATTGTTTATTTGCATACACGATCCTCTAATGCGCTTCAAATGTAGGATTTTAGAAGCGAAGGCCTTTTCGATCGCCCACTACCCATGACGCTTAAAAAGCTCATATACCAGAGTATTGTTTGGCGGGGTATGTTTTTCGCCTCTTCACTGGTATTGAACATCATCATCGCCAGGTATTACCAGGCCTCTTTAAGTGGCTGGATTTATTACGTCATCAATTTCTATACCTTTATTTTGCTGCTACTTAGCCTGAGCATCGAATCGGGAATGGGCTACTATGTTTCAAAACAGGAGATTTCTCCGAACAAGTTGCTCAACTTTTCGGTGCTGTGGACGGCCATTGCGGGTGTATTTGTGTTCTTCCTGTTTTATTGGAGAAAGGGCAGTGGAAGTGCCGATATTACACATACACTTTATATTTTTTCCGCACTCTGCTACGTTTGTGGTAACCTGCTGATCACGTATTGCTCCAGCCTTTTTTATGCCCAAAAGAATTTCTGGATTCCAAATGCCATTCTGGTTGGTATTAATATAGTGCTTATACTAGTTGTAGTACCGGGAGGGTGGTGGTTCCCAAAAATATTGGAGCGCGAAACCTACCTGTTTATTTATTTTGCCGGATTCTTTGCGCAGGGAATGCTGCTGGCAATCGTATTCAAAAGAAAATACTCTCCCTCCTGGGAAGGGAAGTTGCCTTCCATTGAAGATTTTAAAAAGCTGATTCGCTATTGCATGGCCGCCTTTGCCGGCAACACCATTTTCTTTTTGCTTTATCGTATCGATTATCTTTTTGTAAAGAAATATTGCAGCGCACCTGATTTGGGAAATTATATCCAGGTTTCGAAACTCGGGCAAATGTTTATTCTATTGCCTATCATTTTCGCGAGTGCGGTATTTCCATTAACTGCAGGCGGACAAAAAGAAGAAGTGAACCATGTATTGAAAATCATGAGCAGGATATTATTGCTATTGCTCGGCACCTGTTGTCTTTTCCTGGCGCTTACGGGTAACTGGCTATTTCCATTTGTTTTTGGAGAAACCTATTCCCACATGTACAAACCCTTCCTGTTGCTGATACCGGGTATTCTCGCGCTCAGTTCACTCAACCCGCTCACGGCTTACTACGCAGGTAAAAACCGGTTGGGTGTAAACATTTCCGGCTCCGTGCTGGCATTGATTGTGATTATAACCGGCGATATCCTTTTTATTCCAAAATATGGCACCGTGGCCGCTGCTGCGGTAAGCAGTGTGGGTTACATGGTATATTACTATTATGTGCTGCGGATATTTACAAAAGAATACAATGCCGGGTTCGGTGAATTTTATTTGATCCGCAATTCAGATTTCAAGTGGCTAAAGACCCTCGTTCTGGAAAGTATCAACAGCAACTATGAAAAAAAGCAGCAGTGAGCGATATACAACGGGGGATTATGAAAAGAACCATCCCGACTGGCATGCTGAAGATGCCTCCTGGAAGGCGGGGATGGTGGCCGCTGCCATGAAGAAACAGAACATCCAACCCAAACGCATAACCGAAATTGGATGCGGCAGCGGGGGCATATTGAAGGTCCTGGCACAGGTTTTTCCGGGCACTGCCGCGTTCGAGGGATTTGATATTTCACCACGGGCCATCGCACTTGCACAACAAGGTGCGTCCAATGGCGTGTATTTCTTTTGTGACGACCTGCTGCAACGGCCCGGCTATTCCACGGATTTGTTGCTGGTGCTGGACGTGCTGGAGCATGTGGATGATTTCTATGGCATGTTGAGAGACATCCATTTCATGAGCGGACAATTCATCTTTCACGTTCCGCTTGACCTTTCCTGCCGAACCTTGTTGAAACCCCATGTGTTACTTGACCAAAGGGAAAGATCCGGACACGTTCATTATTTCAGCGAAGAGATGGTAAGATGGGCACTTCATGACACTGGCTTTGAAATAGTAGAATGGGAATATACCCAACCCCGTATTGATATTGACCCGGCCAGGGGGTTGAAGAACGGCGTCAAAAAAATATTACGTAATTTATCTTTTGGCATCAATCGAAAATGGAGTGTAAAGCTGTGGGGCGGCTATTCCATACTCATCTTTGCAAACCGGGTTAACGCATGAATATATTATGGCTGGCCAGTTGGTACCCCAGTGAAGCGGATCCTTACAATGGCGATTTTATTCAACGCCAGGCCCAGGCCCTTGCCCGGTTTCACCCACTCACGGTAATCCATACTGTAAAAGACGACAGGCACCTTTTCGAAACCTATCCGCATACCGATATCCGGGTGAAGGGCAATCTCACCGAAATCATTGTCTACTACCGGCCCAACTTCGGAGCGGTAGGTTTGCTGAACAGGATGAATTCAACCTTGCTGTACCGGAAATATTTCAGGGAAACCATCCAACGCTGGCTACGCGACCGGGGCAGGCCCGACATCGTTCACCTGCACGTGCCCTACAAAGCCGGCCTGGTGGCGTTATGGATGAAGCGTCATCTTTCGCTGCCTTACCTGCTTACTGAACATTGGGCGGGTTATGTACCTGAAAACCCCGACAGCTATTTCAAGCGGCCCATGGCTTTCCGCAAGTTGCTGGACAAGATTTTTCGGTCAGCCGACACCGTTATCCCGCTCTCGGTTAATATGGATAAGACACTTCGCCAGCTGTTCCAATTACAGGAAACCCGCATCATTCCCAACGTGGTGAACATCGAGCTTTTTAACTGGGAGGATAGTCAGCCGAAAAGCAAAACCAGGTTCATACACGTGTCTTCGATGGTATACCAGAAAAATGTGGACGGGCTGTTGCGGGCATTGGCGAAATTATGGGAGCTGGAAAAAAATTGGGAGATGGTGATGGTAGGCCCGGCCCCCCATGAATTGAGGTCGATGGCAGAATCATTGGGATTGGGTGATGTGGTGCAATGGGCCGGTGAAGTGCCTTACGAACAGGTAGCCCTTGAAATGGGAAAATCGCATGCACTGGTGATGTTCTCGAGATTCGAGAACCAACCCTGTGTAATATTGGAAGCCTTGTGTTCCGGACTACCGGTAGTGTCAACAGCTGTGGGAGGAATACCGGAAATGATAGGAAATGAGAATGGAATATTGATTGAAAACGGTGATGAAGACGCGCTTGCGACGGGATTGCAACAATTGGTGAAAGGAGAGATGAAATTCAACCCGGCGGCCATTGCAGAGGACGCAAAAAATAAATTCTCCTACGCAGTGGTTGGACAACAACTCGCTGATTGCTACGAAGAATTTCTAGTTACCCGTAATTAATAATGAATGCTGTGCAGATTAGGATTTGAGTTTGCCAACAAGGTCAATATATTCCTGCATGGCCAATTCTTTGCTCTTTCCCTTCATTGCCTTCCACGCATCGTATTTTGCTTTCGCTACAAAATCGAACGGATTACCGGGGGGATCGGTTTGGTTATCGCCTTCGGTAGATTGCTTGTACAGTGAGTACAATTGCAGCAGCGTTTCATTGCTGGGTCGCTCCGACAATGACTTGCTATCATCCGCCGCCTGCTCGAATTGGGCGAGTAATTCCGTTGTTTGAACCATCTGAGGAAAAATTAAGTTTAGGGATATGTGAAGATACGGAAATTTCACGCAAAGACAATTCCTCTTTGCGTGAAACCATTGGAATCTACCTACTCGCCTTAATATATCCCCAACCCTGGTGTTGTTTGCTAATGATTTCATAAATCCCATCAGGCACGGTTTCAATGCCGGTCAGCAACTCTTCTTTATTCACATTTTGATTCTTCATGGCAATCGCGCACACCTTGAATTTTACATTCGGCATGGAAGCGTAATTCTTTACGGCAGCTTCTTCTACAGACTTATTCTTCTGTATCATCCCAAGGGATTGCGCATAATATACCACTTCAATTTCGGCTTTCGGCTCTGTCTGCAGTATCTCACGCACCCAGCGAATAACAGCATGGTGCGTATTGGTATCTGCCGTGGTAACATCGAAAACAACTTTGTAATCTTTTTGCGCGCTGGCTAAGAAGGGGAGTAAAAACAGCATTGCTGCGAACATTAATTTTCTCATAATGATAGATTAATTGATTATTTGAAAACTATCCATTCATACTGGTTTGGAGGGACGTTTTCAACTGCAAAATAAGCCGTAAAACGTTCGGAATATCATCGTTTTCAATACAATAATCCCGCTCAAATACACTAATTTTGCAAACTCTGTAATAAGTGTAAGTTCATGAAGGATACCCGGAATTTTTGCATTATCGCCCACATCGATCACGGAAAGAGCACCCTGGCCGATAGACTATTGGAATTCACCCATACCATTTCTGAACGCGACATGCAGGCGCAGGTATTGGACGATATGGACCTTGAACGTGAAAAGGGCATTACCATCAAGAGCCACGCCATTCAGATCAACTACGATTTAGGGGGCACCTCGTATATCCTCAACCTGATTGATACGCCTGGTCACGTGGACTTTAGTTACGAAGTGAGCCGGGCACTGGCCGCCTGCGAAGGTGCACTTTTGCTGGTAGACGCCACACAGGGAATACAGGCACAAACCATCTCGAATTTATACCTCGCCATCGAAAACAACCTGGAGATCATTCCCGTGGTCAACAAGATTGACATGGACGGCGCCATGATACCCGAAGTAAAGGACCAGATCATTGATTTGATCGGCTGCAAGGATGAAGACATCCTGCTGGCAAGTGGTAAGACGGGTGTGGGAATTGAAGAGATTCTGAAAGCCATCGTTGACCGGATCCCCGCGCCAAAGGGAAATCCCGATGCACCCTTACAGGCCCTGATCTTCGACAGCGTATTCAACTCTTTTCGCGGCATCATAGTTTATTACCGGATCCTGAATGGCCGAATCAGGAAAGGCGAAAAAGTAAAATTTGTTTCAACCGG
>Ga0163162_10002663_pt1 | contig 16929 bp, 8 predicted proteins | sample S55metaG_FD_115310 | JGI IMG/M metagenome (GOLD analysis project Ga0163162, IMG submission 115310) | Switchgrass rhizosphere microbial communities from Kellogg Biological Station, Michigan, USA - S5-5 metaG | ecosystem: Host-associated > Plants > Roots > Rhizosphere > Soil | place: USA: Michigan...
AGCAACTGGTTCGCAGCAGCCTGGGTATTTTCGAACAACCCGGCGGCCTGGCCATGAGTTCCACGGATGCTGGCGTGCAATGGGACTACCCCTATGGCTGGGCTCCGACCCAAATCGTGGCTATCGAAGGTTTGCGGCGCTACGGTTTCAATGACGATGCCAATCGCATTTCATATAATTTCCTGGCAACGATTGCGGAAAATTTTCGCCGCGACGGCACTATCCGGGAAAAATACAATGTCGTCGATCGTTCGTCGGAGTCAGGCGTCCACGCCGGATACCAGCAAAACGTGATCGGCTTCGGCTGGACCAATGCAGCGTTTCTGGTGTTCTTGAATGAGTTGCCGAAAGACTGGGTAGACCGGTTGGCGAAGGAGCAACTCGTCACCGGAGTTCCGCTGGCGCACTAAGCACATCGTCACACCGGAGGAAATGGTTTATGGCGGAAGATTTCACTACCAACATGATGAGGATGATTTGCGGGACCTTATATTTTTCCGCGTCCATGCAGGCTTCACGCGAGATGTACGGCAGAAGCTATTTCTCTCTTGGCGTGGGCGAGCGGGCAGCACTGGATCAGATGGTGCTTGCATCCGTTGCCTCAAACTTTCAAAACGTGACGCCGGAAAAACTGGCCAGTCAATCAAACGCAAAGCCAGCGGGATTTCAGGTTCAGCCTTCGGCAGAAGAGAACACGCCGTAAGGCGCGCTACGGCCGGTCGCCCGAAGCTTCTTGCAGCTGCTGAGCTATTTTCAGTTCACGCTCGGCGTCTTCGTTCTTTCCCATATCTCGGTAGGCCTGTCCCAGCAGGTGGTGTGTGGTGGAATTGTTCGGATCCATACTCATAGCCCGTTGCAGCGCCCTGACTGCCAGTTCGGGCTCTCCCTTTTTCTCCAGCACTTTTCCCATCAATATATAAGGACCAGTGGACGTGGCATCCAGCCAGATCGAACGTTGCAGCAACCGCTCTGCCTCGTCGAATTTCTGAACTCGGGAGTAGGCATCTGCCAGCTTGTAGTAGGTTGGCGCATGTCCCGGGTTGAGCGCCAGTTCCTGCTGGAAATCGCTGATCGCTTCCGGAATTCTCGACTTGTACAAATGCAGCTCACCCAGGAAAAAGTGCGCCAGCGGAAGTTTCGGATCGAGCGCAATCGCCTTCCGGACGTACTCTTCGGCGATGGGATCGAATTCCTGACGCAGCAGCATGCGCGCAGTAAATAAATAACTGGCTGCCGAGTCCGCCGGAACATCGAACATGCGGGCAAAAGCTTGCCGCGCTTGCGGATAATTCTTGGATTGTATGTAGCACAGTCCCAGAATGTAGACAGCATCCACGTTGGCGCGCGGATACCAGGTTTGCACTTTCTCCAGGAGTGGGATGGCTTCACTGGGCTTGCCAGAGAGATAGTAGGACAGTCCAAGCAACTGCACGGCTTCCTTATTCTGAGGATCTTCTGCCAGCGCATGCTTGAACGCTTCAATCGCCTTGATGTAATCGCCCTTCCTGTAATACGCCGTCCCCAGTTCGCTGGACAGACCTTTCAATCCCGGCTTCTTCGCCGCCAGATCCGTTAGCTGCGAAACTGCTTCCTCATACTTTCCTTGCTGCAGCAATGATCGCGCTGCGGCAAAGTCAGGGTCGGCAGCGTCGGGATGGGATTGAGCCGTGGTGCCGGTTGCACTCTGTGACGTTGCCGACGAGGGCTGTGGCCACAACGAGACTGAGCAGGCGAGCACGAACAGAGTCACGCGTTTCGCCAATCTAATCGAAGTTTTCGTATGGGGATAATTCATGAGCACAGTTGGAGTCACAAATATGGATCTTGAAATTAAAACATGAACTCAAGGATGCTCGGTCGCCCAAGCTTCTAGACCCAGGCCTCGAACAAGCCGGACGATAACCTCTCGCTAGCACAAAAAAGAGGGAGCCTCAGCGGCTCCCTCAAGTAAAACCACACCATCAGTTAGAAGGTGAGCTTCAGACCGAAATTCAACTGCCGCATTGAGGCGTTGGGCGCGAGGCTGGTGATGAGCCCTGCCCCCGACGAGGCTGAGCAATCGATACAGTTGCTGGGGTTGTTGAGATTGACGTGATTGAAGACGTTGAACGCTTCAAACCGGAACTGCGCTCCAAAACGCTCGGTGATGGCGAAGTTCTTGAACAACGACATATCGGCGTTGAAGAAGCTCGGCCCCGTAAAAGCGTTCCGTCCGCTGCCAAAGTGCTCAATCAGCGGGCGAGTGAAGGGACCCTGGCTGGATCCCGGTGTGGCCAGCGGCGCGACCGGCGAGAAGAATGGAACATTCTGTTTCGCCGGATCGAAGTGACCCACAGAGGTGTGCAGATTTCCGGTCAGGATTGGCCGGCAGATGTTGACGTCTTCTTCCTGACTGCACTCATTGTAGGATGCACTCCATGGTAACCCGCTGCTCCAGTTGATCGTGGTGTTCAACTGGAAGCCCCCGACCAGTAAGTTCAACGCTCTCCCCGCATTTCCCATGAGAGCTTTTCCCCGGCCAAAGGGCAACTCATAGACGCCGCTGGTCGAGAACACGTGCTTGCGATTGAAATCATCGGGACCATAGTTCACCGACGGATCAATATTGGCATAACCACCGTCGTGAGTCAGGTTCTTTGCCCAAGTGTAGTGCGCAACAAACTGCAAGCCGCTGGCAAAACGCTTGTCGATCTTGGCCTGCAGTGCGTCGTAGTAGTTGGGTGCGTCGTTTCCAAAGAAGGAAATATCCTGCGTCCATCCATATCTGGCGAAGTAGGGTCTCCGTTGGAACTGGGGAACGCCGGAACCGAAGCCTACGACTGACGGTTGGTTGACGTTGACATCAGGGTTGTTGGCGTAGAAGCCGTGTCCGTTGTTGCCCACGAACGCGAGTTCCATCGAAACGGTGTTGCTCAGCTGATGTTGAACCGTAAGGTTGTAAGCATCAAGCCGGGCCAGGCGCATACGGTTCGGACGTGAGCGGGCGAAAATGCCAACAGGGAGCGGCAGCAAACCATTCGACGGCACTGCGGGGAATGTAGGTGCCGTAGGTCCGGTCGCAAGGTTGAAAACCGCAGCGGTCTGAGTGTTGGCATTATCGTTTTGAACCGCCAGCACCGGCAGGTTTTGGGTTACAGCATGACCAAAGATGGATCCGAAGACGCCGATGTCATAGCTGCGTCCGTAACCCATCCGAACCACGGTTGAGGGAGTTAGCTGGTATGCGAGACCCAGGCGCGGCCCAAAGTTCTTCCAGTTTTTCTCGATGTTAAAGTTGCGGTCGATTCCTCCCACCCCGCCCACTCGGATAAGTCCGGTGTTCAGATCCAACAGGCCGCCGTTTCCATCTGCGTTCACGTATTCAGGATTGATGATGTCCCATCGCAAACCGTAGGCGATGGTCAGCTTCGAAGTCGCCCGCCAAGTGTCCTGTCCGTAGAAGTAGAAGCGCTTCTGGCGTTCGGCAGCGTCGGTTGAAGTGCTGATATAACGCTTGAAAGTGGTTACGTCCCCAAGCAGGAAGGTGGCCAGAGCCACGCCTCCACCCGCAGTGGCGTCAGAGGTCCGCTCCTTGGCAAACGTCAACTCACCGGCACGATGGTTATCGCTGGGCACCCGCAGGTTGCGGGCATAGCGGATGTCACCACCGAACTTGATCTGGTGGTTGCCGGTGATCTTCGTCCAGTTGTTAACCAACTGGAACTGATCTTCCTGCTCGATCAGTGGGCAGTTGCAGCGATTGACTCCCAACCCATATCCAAAGTTGCTTAGACCGCCGGTCAGCGCGATGTCTCCGGTGCCGGTTCCATCTCCGCCCGACTTTCCCACAAAGTAAGAAGGCTGACCCGAGGTGAAGTCAGTTCCAGTATTAAGTCCGGGTATGCCTGCGTCAGATGCTGGCGTGGTACCCACACCGTTCGGAACCACATTCACGTGATAGCGAACGTAGCCAAAACGGAAGTCGGTCAGAACGCTCGGTCTAAAAGCGTAGTCGAATCCAGCAGCAACACTTTGATCGCGGCTCTTGGAAGCGCCTGCGAATCCACCGGTGCCGAAGCCGTTTCCGCCGAGGTCGCCAAATGCTGCGGCGCCGGTTAGAGAGTAGTTGGCAAAACTGTAGCGGCCAAAGGTGTGCAGCTTCGACGTGGTTTGGTCGTCGATGCGCACATTAAATTGGTCATTGTTGAAAATGCCGTTTCCACCGGCGGCGAAGTTGTTGATCAGTCCCGCGCTGGTCGGATTCGGGAACTGCTGCAGCAGTGCCACTGCCTGCGGCGAGAGGCGGCTGTTCGGAATCAGATTGCCGGCGAAGGGCGTTCTGCCTGTCCCGTCCGCAGCTCCGGTTTCGGGATCGTAGATCTGGTTTGCATACTCGCTCAGGTCGCAGTTGGTTACGCCTGCGACACCGCAAGTCGAACGAACCAGCGATGAAGGAATCGATTGTAAGAAGGACGACCCAATCTTTGAGCGCGTCGCCTGGTAGTCGCCAAAGAAGAAGAGCTTGTCTTTGATGACCGGTCCGCCGATCGATGCTCCGTACTGTCCATAAAGGATAGGCGGAATGGTTCGGCCCGTAACCGGGTTCGCCTTGGACGGACTCTGGCTGAATGGGTCACGCGCCTGGGTAGCATCGCTACGGCGGAAACCGAAGACACTTCCGTGCAGCGAATTGCTTCCCGACTTGGTCTGGCTAGCAACGACACCGGCGATCGCCTGGCCAAATTCTGCGTCATAATTCTGACTGGTCATTTTGGCTTCGGTCACCGACTCCAGTGTTGGATTGATAACGATGATGCCGAGAATCGGGTCGCGATTATCGGTTCCGTCCAGCTGAAATCCCGTTCCGGCGAACGTCTGACCGTTCACGCGGGTCTGCAAACTGCCCTGCGGGTTTTCGCTAGATGCGTGTGACCACCCTAATTGTTGAGAACCCGGTGATGCCAGAACGAGGGCTGTGAAGTTGCGATTAAACAACGGCAAGTCTTTCACGGCTTTCTCGTTAAAAATCGTAGCGACATCTGCGCGATCGGTTTTGAGTTGAGGGGCTTCAGCCGCGACCTCAACTGTTTCGGTGGCGCCTCCCACTTGAAATTGTGCATCAACACGAGCGGCAGAATCGGCTGAGACAACAATGTTGGCGGTTTCGAACGACTTGAACCCCGCACCACTGGCTTTGAGGGTGTAAGCATCGGGTACAAGGTGCGTGACGCTGTAGTTGCCATCGGCGTTAGTGGTAGTTTCTATCGTTGTGCCCTTGGCTGCCGACGTCACTGTGACCTTCGCACCAGCGACTGCCGCACCCGATGGGTCCGTGATGGTGCCGAAAATACTTCCATAGACCGCCTGAGCGGCCGCTTGCGGCGTACACAACCCGCTGCCAAAGACCAACAATGCCATCACACAAACAAATACGGAGAACTTCTTCATTGCCGCCTCCACACACTGATTGCCTTTTTGGCAAGAGTCCTTGCCAGCGAGAAATAGACGTGCGCACGACTTGGTCGCGCACCAGATCGATGCCCTGTTTGAATTCCTGACTTGCAGAGTTCGCCCCATTTCAGAACTACAAAAACGGTTAATACAAAACCACTAGGTGGAAGCCAAGGCTGCAGGTGGCATTCCCAACGATTTATGTTTGTAGAGTGTTGAAAGCGTTGAGAAATGCCCTCGGCTCTCCGAACGTGGTTATGACATTTGGAAGTTCGGCTCTTGATCGATATGAAAAAAAAGAATTCGCTGGATTGATTTTTGTGCTTCCCGAAATTCTTAAAAGTGCCTCAACATGTTGATTCAATTGGCATAAGTTGATTTCATCTCCGCTTTGCCGCGAGGGCTCTGGCAATGTCCCACTCTGGAAATCGGCACTATCGGACAGGCCAAAATACATGGCCGGGGCGAGGTATCATGAGGTTTGTTACGGTGACGTCGAAGCTATCTCTTGCGCTTGCCGCTCGATGCGACGGCTTGTTACCCTACGTTAAATGTCTGTTACACGTGCTCAGATTCCCGAACGTGAGCGGTATCTGGCTGAAGTTGACAAGCTCATCAACAGCCAGGTGCTTCATGGATCGGAATCGCTTTGCAAATTGCTTCGATATCTGGCCGAGCACGCGCTAGATCATCCTGGTTCTTCGCTGAAGGAATATCAGATCGCGACCGAGGTTTTTGGTCGTCCCCGCGACTTCGATCCTCAGCACGATTCCACCATCCGCGTTCAGGCCGGCCGACTTCGACTCAAACTGGCTGAGTACTACAGCACCGAGGGCGCAGAAGACGATCTGGTAGTCGAAATACCCAAAGGAACGTACGTAGTGTCGTTCCACAACCGCGCTGCGCTGCCAGCGAGACCGCGCCTCGCAACTTCGGCCGATCTCAATCAGAGAACTTCGCCAGAAACGAAGGCAGCCCGCCGGTGGCCCATGGTGACGGTCATCCTGTCGGTCTTACTTGGCTTGGCGGTGGTGATCATTGTCCTGCTCCTCGCTAACGATAGCCGCAACCGGGCGCAACGAGCCAACGGAGGCGAACCAGTCACGCCCGCTGCGCTTTCCGCGTTCTGGAAAGCGTACGTCACCGGACAGGAGGAACCCTGGGTGATTTTCAGCAACGGAGCATTTGTTGGACGGCCCGAAACAGGAATGCGCTATTTCGACGCCAACCACGACTCACACGACGCGATCCTGGATCACTACACCGGCGTAGGCGAGGCGCTGGCTATCCATGCTCTCGATCGCACCTTCGGGTCGCTGCATCGGCAACTCCGAGTCAAGCGTGGCAGTCTGCTTTCAATCGATGATGTAAAGAACAACGACATGATTTTCGTAGGATCGCCGGCGGAAAACCTGACCCTGCGGGAAATTCCTAACTCGCAGGAATTTATTTTTCGCAGGCTCGAGTCCGGACCGCGCAAGGGTGACTTGGCGGTCGCGAACGTCCACCCACAACAAGGAGAGGCCGAGTATTGGATCGGTAGCCCATTTCATTCGGCGCTGAGCGAAGACTATTCAGTCATTGCGCTGGTGCGCGGCTTGAATCCTGCGAAGTCCGTCTTAATACTCGCCGGCACCACCACCATTGGGACCCAGGCAGCGGTTGAGTTCGTCTGCCAGCAGAATTCTCTCGAAGAGCTGCTGCCTCGACTCAAGTTTTCGAGCACAGGAGAGCTGGAGCCGTTTGAAGCTGTACTCCGAGTCAAAGTCACTCGAGGCGTTCCGGTAGAGTCGGAGATTGTCGCGCTGCGAACCCGAAAGCCTTAACAATCGAGATCACGGACTTGGTGGCTTGAGTTTTGGATCGAGTTCCGCCGCCCTCTTAAATTCCCTCTGCGCTTCCACAGGTTGCCCCTTTCTCTGTAGTGCCTCAGCGAGATGAAAATGCGCGGGTGCATAACTGGGAGCCAGATTAATTGCGGCCAGGAACTGGGAAATGGCTCCTTCAATATCTCCCAGACTCAGAAGCCTTTTTCCGGAGTTGGTATTGAAGGTTGCGGCTTGCAGACTGGTTTTGTCCTTGCTGATTTGAGCGCCCAGAAGTCGCTCCCGGGCAGCGCCCTCTTCATCTCCCAGTTGATGCAGGATGGTTGCAAGAGTGGTATGCGCACCGGCGAAATCGGGTTGCAGTCGAATGGCCTCCCGCAAGGAGGTAGCCGACTCCTGCAAATTTCCCTGCTGCTTTAGGACGGTACCCAGGGTGTAATGGGCCTCGGCATAATCTGGTTTGGCCCGGATCGCTGCCTGCAGTTCGTTCGCCGCCTCATCAAACTTGCCTTGTTGCCAGAACGTAACTCCAAGCGTGTAGTGGATGTCGGGCTGCTCGGGATCCAAGTCGGAAGCCTTTCGCAGTTCGACAATCGCTTCCGCCAATTGATCTTTTAATTTCAGAGCCAGGCCGAGATCGTAATGCAACGTTGGGTCCTGCGGCGTGGTCTTTAAAGCGGATTGAAATTGCGCGATGGCGGCATCGAAATCGGCTTTCTGCAAATATGCGGTCCCCAGATTCGTGCGGTAACCGGAGTCGTCAGGTTTGAGCTGCAACGCCGCTTCAAATTCGGGAATGGCGCTGGCAGCATTACCCGACTGGATCAGTGCCAGGCCAAGATTGTTGTGCGAGTCCGCATCGTCGGGATGCAACTGCACCGCCTGCCGGAATGCGGCGACAGCACCCTCGACCTTCCCGGCGCGTTGCAGCATTTTTCCCAGCTGGGTGTGCGCTTCGACCATCCCAGGCTGAATCTTCACCGCAATCTGCATTTCCTCGATGGCCTTGTCCGGCTGCGCCGCATCTTCGAGCGCGCGGCTCAGATAGTAGTGGGCCTGCGCATTTCCCGGAGAAGCCTGGACCGCCTGTTGCAATAGCCGCACGGCTTCCTCGTTTTGCTTCTGCTGCCAGCGCACTACGCCGAGATGCAACGCTGCGGGAGCGAAATCTGGTTGCAGCCTCAAGGCTTCGGAAAATTGTCCTGCAGCCTCTTCCGGTTGCGAAGTCTGCGCCAGCACTGCTCCTAGTTCGTCGTGCAAATCCGCTCGCTTCGGCTGTAGTTCCACAGCTTTTCTAAGTTCCGCGATCGCTGTAGTCAAATCGGAGCGGAAGCTGGCGATTCGACCCAGAGTTCGATGAGCATCCGCGTCATTGGGCGCCAGGCGAACGGCAGTGCGGGCCTCGGCTTCGGCTTGCACCATATCTCCGCTCTTGGCCAGCGCACTCGCGAGATTCATGTGGGCCGGGGCGGAATCGGGTTTCAGTCGCAGGGCCGTACGAAATTGCGGAATGGCCTCAGCAGTCTGGCCTTGCGACAACAGCACCCATCCCAACAAGTTGTGCCCTTCGGCGTTGCTGGGTACGAGTTTTACGAGTTGTTGGAACGCTGCGCGGGCTTTGGCCAGATCGCCACTCTGCACGGCCGCCGCTCCCTGTCGGTAAAGTGAATCAGCTTTGGTGGGAGGGGATTGCTGCTGGGCAAACAAGGAGATCGGAAGAAGGACACAGAAAACTAAAAGAGTCATGAACCGGCGCGGGGCTGGAACTCTGCGGCCCTCTTCAGAAATAGCCGTCAGCTCTAGGTTAAAGGCCACTCAAAAATACTACTATGCCTGATTCGCCACGATGACTTGAAAGCAAGGCGTCAACCACTACGGACACAAAGGATCACTGAGGAAAACCAACGGTCTCTGGAATTCCTTCGTGATCCTTCGTGTCCTTCGTGGTTTACGCTGTTGTTTTGGGTACGGGCTTGACCCTCTGATGTTCGCGCCCTAGTATTCCGATTGGGCCATGAATCCAGCTTTGTCGTTGCAGTCACAGTCCCGTGCCCTTCTTTCAGTTGGAAGACTGGCTGTGATTCTCCTCTTATTATTACTACTGTCTGTAGCATCTTTTGCCGCTGAGTCCTCACCAGTTGCCCCCATCGCCAACTTTACTGACATCGCCGAAAAGGCGGGACTGACGATGTCCACAGTCTTCGGCGGCAAGGACACAAAGAAATACATTATCGAGACCACCGGAACCGGCGTGGCCATCTTCGATTACGACAACGATGGCTGGCCGGACATTTTCCTGGTGAACGGAACCACGCTCGAAGGTTATCCCGCCGGAAGCTCTTCGGCGCCCAGCAATCATCTGTATCGCAACAATCACGACGGAACATTCGTAGACGTGACCGCGAAGGCCGGCCTGATTGCAACCGGATGGGGGCAGGGCGTCTGCGTGGGAGACTACGACAACGACGGATGGGACGACCTCTATGTCACCTACTACGGCAAGAATCGTCTGTATCACAACCAGAGCGGAGTTTTCACCGAATTAGCCGGCGACTCAGGCGTCGCCGGCAGCGGCAAAGCCTGGGGAACAGGATGCGCCTTTGTCGATTACGATCGCGACGGGCTTCTCGATTTGATAGTCGCAAACTACGTGGACTTTGATGTATCCACGGCTCCGGCCCCAGGCGAGAGAGCATCGTGCGTGTGGAAAGGCGTTCCAGTCATGTGCGGGCCGCGCGGCTTGCCCGGTTCGAAAAATATTCTTTATCACAATCTGGGCAAGGGAAAGTTTGAATACGTCACAGCGAAATCGAAAATCGATCAGACCAGCGGCCACTACGCCTTCAGCGTTTCTACTCTCGACTTCGACGACGATGGCTGGCCCGACATCTACGTCGCCTGCGACAGCACTCCCAGCATTCTTTATCACAACAACCGCGACGGGACTTTCACCGACGTAGCGATCACTGCTGGCGCCGCTTATAACGAAGACTGCCGTGAACAGGCCGGAATGGGATCGACCATCGGCGATTACGACGGCGACGGGCGGCTGGATATTTTTAAGACCAATTTTTCCGATGACACTTCCACCCTGTATCGCAACAACGGCAACGGCACCTTCGACGATGTGACCTTCGCCGCCGGCCTCGGCCTGTACACGCGTTATCTGGGATGGGGCACCATGTTCCTCGACTTCGACAATGACGGATGGCCCGACCTGTTGCTGGTCAACGGACACGTCTATCCCGAAGTCGACAAACAAAATCTGGGCAGCAGTTACGAAGAACCACGGATTCTCTATCACAACAACGGCAACAAAACTTTCAGCGATATTTCTGCCCAGGCTGGTCCCGCAATCACGGCCGTTCACGCCGGACGTGGTCTGGCTGTTGGCGACCTGTGGAATGACGGCCGCGTGTCGGCTGTAATCAGCAATATGAACGCCCCGGCGAGCCTGCTGGTGAATCAGGTGCGCTCGCGCAACCATTGGATCGGAGTCAAAACGGTCGGGACGAAATCCAACCGGGACGGAATCGGCGCGAGAGTCACAGTCAAAGCAGGAGCGCGTGTGCTCGTTGACGAAGTCCGCAGCGGTTCCAGTTACGACTCGAACAGCGACATGCGCATTCACTTTGGCCTGGGGACAGCGACGAAGATAGATTCAATCCAGATTCGCTGGCCCAGCGGAGTGACCGAGCGCTTTGAAAACCTTTCGCTAGACTCGATTCACACCCTGAAAGAAGGATCAGGCGCAGGAACGGATGCTCCCACCCGCCTGGCCTCTGGAAGTGGCACACACTAGGCGAGCTTTGCTCGCTCACCCGGACGAGGCGTCCGGGCGTACGCGTTTCGTAGAGGCTGGACGTTCTTGCAACAACTCAGGAGTGCCCGATGGGGCCTCGTGCTAGAATTCGCCCCTGCTCCTGTCAGCGCAACCTTTACTCGCAACTCAGGTATTGTTCTGAGTTGGTCACTTACATGAAACGTCCGACGTTCTCTCCCATCCATCGAATTGCACTTTGTTCCGCTCTGACCGTCCTCCTAATGATGTTGACAGGTTCAGTGCACGCGGCAGAGCCTTCGCGTTCGCTGGAACTATCGCGGACCGATCGGCCCTGGGAATTTCTGCCGTCCGTCGGCCAGCGTGCCGGACTATTCGGCAATGAAACGGGGACCTTCGAAGCCTGGGTCTATCCTCTAAAGATTCTGCGCGACTTCCATCTTCGTTTTCTGGTGGATGGCCTCGTGATTCCTGCAGAATCGCTGGCTCGAACGCTCACGGTACACCCGGAATTCAGCACAATTCTCTACACGGGCGACACGTTTGCAGTCCGCGAGACTCTCTTTGTCCCCGTACACGAATCTGGCGCTGTAATCATCGTTGAAGTAGAAACTGCTCAGCCCCTCGACGTACAAGTTGCGTTCGAGCGCGATTTCCAACTGGAATGGCCAGCTGGCTTGGGTGGAACCTACGCTTATTGGGAGCCGAGGCTGAACGCCTTTTATTTTGGCGAAGAGCAAAAGAAATTTTCCGCTTTCGTTGGATCACCCACAGCCGGAGAAATCCACGAAGAATACGACACCAATTATTCCAGCGCGAAGGAAAACTCCTTCCATCTCGGGGTGACCAATAAAGGCAAGGAGACGAAGGTGGTTGTGATCGCTGGCTCGGTGCAAGGTCAGGCCGACGCCGAGGCGACGTACCGTCATCTCGAAAACAGCTATCCAGCACTGATGAAAGAGTCCGCGGGCTACTATCGCGATTATCTCGACAACACCGTCAGCGTCGATCTCCCCGATCGTCACTTGCAGCAGTCGTACGACTGGGCGCGGGTCAGCGTGTTGCAGGGCCTAGCAACGAATCCTTATCTCGGCACAGGTTTGATTGCCGGATATCGAACGTCTGGCGGGAGTCAGCGTCCCGGATTCGCATGGTTTTTTGGCCGGGACGCACTATGGACGTCTCTGGCACTCGATGCGGAAGGCGATTTCGCCAATACGCGCGCCGCGCTCGAATTTCTGAGTAAATATCAACGCGCCGACGGCAAGGTCCCACACGAAATTTCTCAGGGCGCAAGTTTCGTCCCATGGTTCACCGATTATCCATACGCATACGCCTCCGCCGATGCAACGCCTCTCTACATCATCACGATGAACGATTACGTGGTTACGAGCGGCGATGTGGCCTTCGCGCAACAGAAGTGGGACAACCTGTGGAAAGCATATCAATTCCTGCTTTCCACATACGACGCGCAAGGACTGCCGCAGAACTTCGGCTTCGGTCACGGCTGGGTAGAAGGCGGACCACTGCTTCCTGTTCATACCGAGCTGTACCAGAGCGGATTGGGCGCCGGAGCCTTACGGGCACTCTCCCGCCTGGCTCATCTCGCAGGGAAAGAAGATGTCAGCAAGAAACTCGGTGAGGATTTCTCGCGCCAGCAACCTTTATTGAATAAAACTTTCTGGTCCGCCGAGAAGAACCGCTTTGCTTTTGCTCTCGATCAGAGCAACCAGCAGATCGATGAACCCAGCGTGCTCGCCACTGTTCCCATGTGGTTTGGCCTGCTGGATGACGAAAAAGCCGGCGCAATGATTACCGAATTAGCTTCACCCGAGCACCAGGCCGATTGGGGGATGAGAATCATTTCTTCTCGCTCGGCGAAATACGGGGCCGGCGGCTACCACTTCGGCTCGGTCTGGCCGCTCTTCACCGGATGGGCATCGGTCGGCGAATATCGCTACCATCGTTCCTTGCCCGGATTCTCCAACCTCAAAGCTAACGCCGAACTGGCGCTCGACGGATCTCTGGGGCATGTCACGGAAGTTTTATCGGGAGATTATTACCAGGCTCTCTCTACCAGTTCTCCGCACCAGATCTGGTCGGCCGCCATGGTGATAAGCCCTCTGCTGCGTGGATTGTTCGGCCTGCAAACTGACGCCGGATCGCACCGCCTGGCGATGTCCCCCCACGTTCCCGCGGACTGGACCTGGTTCACCATCGACAATATTCACGTGGGCACCGCCTCCCTTCGACTCGCTTATCGAAAAACCGTCAGCGAAATCTCTCTCACCGTGACTCGTGTCGTTACTGGGGACTGCAGCCTGGAATTCTCGCCCGCGGTGAGCCCGCGGGCCCAGATTGTAGGGGTCGAAATAAACGGCAAGCGAGTACCGTTCCAGATCAGGAAGAGTGATGTCGATCAGCACGTCACGGTGCAATTTCCAGTCGGCGCGGGAGAAAACAAGCTGAGCATTCGCCTCAGGAACGATTTTGGGCTTAGCCTGTCACCAGTACTGCCGTCCCTGGGAGGCGCCAGCGAGGGACTGCGCGTGCTGTCCGAATCATGGACGCCTTCGCGTGACAGCCTCACGCTTGAAGTTGCCGGGGCGCAGGGCAAACAGTATCGAATCGGAATTTGGAACCCGACCCAGGTGGCATCCGTCGAAGGAGGCGAACTGGTCAGAAGTAACGCTAACAGCGGTCTGATGAACGTCAGGATCCCGGCGAATGGGTCTGAAACCTATCCGCGTGAGAAAATCGTCGTTCATTTTGTCGGCAAGCCGAAATAATTCTCAGTGTACGAACGCACGTTTTTACTGGAGAGATTCTTTTATGCACTCTTCCTGCCAGCGCTTCGTTGCTTTGCTTTTTGTTTTGATTGTCATCATTCCCGGCTTGGTTTTTTCACAAACCTCTCAGCCCAATATCTCTCTGGAGGCCGTAACCGGATCTACGCCCCAACGCGACGGCATTGAGATTCAGGCTGGTGCGGCGAGCCTACGCATCACTGCCCTCCGAGATGACATCATTCGCGTGCGCATCACCCCGGGCAAGAATTTTCCCGAAGATGCTTCATGGGCAGTCCTTCCTGAGCCGCGTGGCAAATCGGTGAATGTGCAGTCCACGCAGGACGCCGCCGCAATCGGCTTTCGCACGTCGTCTCTCGATGTCCGCGTTGAACGCAAACCGCTGCGTCTGGTTGTTCGTGATCTAGCTGGAAATATTATTTCCGCCGACGACATTGCGCGTCCTACTGAATTCCATCTCGGCGGATTTTCCGTCCATAAGACCATGCCCGTTGACGAACATTATTTCGGACTGGGCGACAAGGCGGGCACTTTCGACCGGAGAAATCAGGCTTACACGCTCTGGAACACCGACGTTGGCACGCAGGAATCGATCGATCCTATTTACAAGAGCATCCCGTTTTTTCTCGCCATCGGCGGCGGCCGCACTTACGGGCTTTTCCTCGACAACACCTGGCGCACCTGGTTCGACTTCGGCAAGCAGTCGCGCGACTCCTATTCTTTTGGCGCCGAAGGCGGCCCGCTCGACTACTACCTGATCTGCAGTCCCACTCCGAAACAGGTAGTCGAAGGCTATGCCTACCTCACCGGAACCCATCCGCTGCCGCCGTTGTGGACGCTGGGGTTCCAGCAGTCACGTTACAGCTACACTCCGGAATCGCAACTGCGGGAGATCGCCGACCGCCTGCGCGCAGACAGAATTCCTTCCGACGTGCTCTACCTCGACATCGACTATCAGGACAGAAATCGCCCCTTCACCGTCAATTCTCAGACATTTCCGAATTTCCCCGGCTTGGTCGCTGATCTGCGCAAACAAAACTTCCATCTGGTGCTGATTACCGATCTGCACATTGCCCACGCTGCAAACCAGGGTTATGCGCCCTACGATTCCGGAGAAGCGGGCGATCATTTCGTGAAGAAGGCGGACGGTAGCGAATTCGTCGGCATAGTCTGGCCCGGTCCCGCGGTCTTCCCAGACTTCACGAGAACCAAAACCCGCCAGTGGTGGGGAGGCTTGTACAAAGACTTCGTCAAAGATGGCATCGCAGGCTTCTGGAATGACATGAATGAGCCCGCGGTATTCGACGGCCCCGGCAAGACCATGCCTCTGGATAACGTCCATCGCATCGACGAGCCCGGCTTCGCCAAACGTACTGCCACTCACGCCGAGATTCACAACATCGTGGGACTGGAAAATGCCCGCGCTACCTACAAAGGCTTGCTCAAGCTGCGGCCTGATGAGCGTCCGTTCGTGCTCACGCGCGCGACGTTCGCCGGCGGACAACGCTACGGCTTTACCTGGACCGGAGACAATTCCGCAACCTGGAATCATCTTCGCCTGGCCACGCAGCAACTGCTCAACCTCGGTCTTAGCGGAATCTCATTCGTAGGTGACGACATCGGTGGATTTAACGGTTCTCCTCCACCCGGCCTGCTCACCCGCTGGATCGAGATCGGATCCTTCAATCCCCTCTTCCGCGACCATTCCACAAAAGGATCGTTGATGCAGGAAGTCTGGGTTCATGGTCCGGAGCAGGAAGCAATTCGACGCCGCTATATCGAAACTCGCTACCGGTTGCTGCCTTATATCTACACGTTGGCCGACGAATCATCCCGCACCGGCGTTCCCATGGTGCGTCCGATATTTCTGGAGTTCCCCGAAGTTTTCACGCCGCCCTCGGGCGGTTTCGCGAATCTCGATACCGAATTCCTGCTCGGTCCGAGTTTGCTCGTCGCTCCACAACCGTTCGGGGAAACGATGGATGACTACGTGGTCTCATTTCCCAAAGGCGACTGGTTCGACTTCTGGACTGGCCTGAAGGCGCCCTTAATTCCGCCGGAACCGAATATTGTAGAAATCGCCACAGCGAGGCCGGGCACCGTCTTTCCCGTACGCCCTGCGATTCATCCTGTGCTCGATACTTTGCCGGTGTACGTTCGCGGCGGAAGCATTCTTCCTCTTCAGCCTCTCATCCAAAGCACCGATGAAACTCCCAGCGGACCGCTGGAACTTCGCGTCTATCCCGGATCGCAATGCTCCGGCTCCCTCTATCTCGACGATGGCCACACTTTCCATTATCAAAAAGGAGAGTTCCTGCGGCAATCTTTCACTTGTCACTCAGATGGCAATTCCATCGGAGTCAATTTCGGCGCGCGTCAGGGAAGCTACTCTCCCTGGTGGAAAACGATCGAGGTCGTGATTTACGACTGGCCTTCCGCACAGGCAAACGCGACGCTGTCCGGCAACGCATCTTCACTCAAGACGTCGTTTGACGCCAGCAGTCACACGCTTCATATCCAGATACCGGACGTAGCTGGGGAAGGCGAACTTCGAGTCGGCCACTAGCGGCAGTGGTTTGCGAAGACGCTGCAAAACGTCCGAGCATTTTCTGGAAATCAGACTTCCTGCCGAAGTGACTGATTTGATTGGTGGCGGCGCGTGGACTCGAACCACGGACCTACGGATTGTGAGATGTGCTTTCCGTACGGCCGCCGCATGGATTCAATCGCTTGCATCGGGCAAACGGCTCTCACTTGGTTGCGATGTTGGCGTTCGGCACTTAAGTGGCAACGTATCTGGCAACCGCTTCCACGTTTCGGGCAAACCACAACCTGCCATGGCATGCCGGTTCGGCGAGAGCTAGGACGCAACCTGTATCGCCGTCGGCGACCGAGGTAGCCAGGAGGGTGCCGCGGCTATCATTTTGGCGCGTGTACCCTGTGTACCAGCGCTTGAAAGCGTCGATCACTGCGCAACTCAACAAAATGTGGGTCCTTCCCGATTCCGATCAGGTCACTCACCTGAATCTCCTGGGCTTTTTCCAGCCAGTACAGTGCATTTTCCTTATCCCCCAACCCGGAAAAC
>Ga0163162_10002664_pt1 | contig 16928 bp, 15 predicted proteins | sample S55metaG_FD_115310 | JGI IMG/M metagenome (GOLD analysis project Ga0163162, IMG submission 115310) | Switchgrass rhizosphere microbial communities from Kellogg Biological Station, Michigan, USA - S5-5 metaG | ecosystem: Host-associated > Plants > Roots > Rhizosphere > Soil | place: USA...
AGAAAGGGCTGGGCGCGTCAGAGCGTCGGCATTTCGCCGCGCAGGCGGCCGGAGAGACCGGTCATGTCCGCACCGGAGGGCGCCTGATAGAGCCGCAGACCCATCTCGGGCAGGATCGACAGCAGATGGTCGAACACGTCGCCCTGAATGCGCTCGTACTGCGTCCAGGCGGTCGTCGCGGTGAAGCAGTACACCTCGATCGGAATGCCCTGCGACTCCGGCTCCATCATCCGGACCATCATCGCCATGTCCTGCCTGATCTCCGGATGCCTTTGCAGGTACGCCAGCCCGTACGCGCGAAACGTGCCGATGTTCGTGAGGCGCCGCCGGTTCGCGGGCTCGCTCGCGAGCTCCCCGAGGTTGCGGTTCGCCTGCTCGACTTCGGTCTGCTTCTCTTCCAGATAGTCGTGCAGGAAGCGAAAGCGCATGAGCCGCCGCGTTTCGTCGTCGGTGAGAAAGCGCACGCAGGTCGCGTCGATGCGCAACGTGCGCTTGATGCGCCGTCCGCCCGACTCGAACATGTGCCGGTAATTCCGGTAGCTCTCGGAAAAGAGCTTGTAGGTTGGCACGGTGGTGACCGTGTTGTCCCAGTTCTGCACCTTGACGGTGTGCAGCGCGATGTCCTTCACGAAGCCGTCGGCATTGGACTGCGGCATCTCGATCCAGTCGCCGATGCGCAGCATGTCGTTCGACGTGAGCTGCGTGCTCGCGACGAGCGACAGCAGCGTGTCCTTGAACACGAGCAGCAGCACGGCCGAGAGCGCGCCGAGCCCGGAAAGCATCCAGAGCGGCGAGCGGTCGATCAGGATGGACAGCACGAGCACGCCGCAGATCAGCGCGAGCGCCAGCTTGCCGATCTGGATGTAGCCCTTGATCGAGCGCGTCTGCGCTTCCTTGCTCGCGGCGTAGACGTCCTGCCATGCCGACAGCGCGCTGCCCGCCGCGAGGAACACGCAGATCCACGCGCCGGCATGCGCGAGCCGCTCGACGACGCCCGCCGCGTGAGCGGCGTGGGGCACCTCGCCAATGCCGAGCGCCACCGTCGCGAACGGCACCGCGTACCAGAGCCGGTGATAGGAGCGGTGCTTCGTCAGCGCCTCGTCCCATGCTTCGTGGCCCGCGAGCACGAGCAGGCGGTGCGCGAAGTACAGCACGATCCGCGCGACCACCCACTGCGCGAACAGCGCGACGACGACGAGCGCAAGGAGGCCGACGGCGAGTTGTGCCCAGGGATGCGTGGGGAGATGCTGCTGCAACTGGTCAGGCAGGGCGTCGAAATTCATGCGGACGTGAGGTCGAAAGGGAGGGGCGAACCGGCGCGACCCGTATTGTGCATGAAGGCGCACGCTGAGGGTTCGCCGCCGCGCCCGGGTTGTGTCGACCCGGCCCCGTCCCGTCACTTCATCGCGCGCCCGGGCCTGACAGTTCCCCGATGCGCCGGCGCAACCCCTCGCCATGGCGGTGCTTCAACTGCAGCGCGAGTTCCAGCAACGTCGCGCGCGCGCTCAGCACGCGCTGGTCGGCAGCCATGTTGGCGCAGACGAGCGTCGCCTCGGCCACGACGAGACGGGCGTACCAGTTTTGCGCTTCGAGCCGCCCGAGGTCGGCGAAGAGCCGCACGATCGTCTCCCGCGCGGACGGCGGAAACGCATCGGCGTGCACGCAGTCGCGCAGCTTGACGAACTCCGTGCCGATTTCGATCCAGGCCATGCATTCGTCGACGTCGTCGTCGGATGCGGCGGGCAGGGCGAAGCGCACCAGCGCGTCGATGTGCATGCTCTGCCACGCATGGCTCGCACCGGCCGCAAGGGGCGCCGCGGGCGAGGCGATCAGCGCCCTGATGCTGGTCGCCACCTGCGCGAGCTGCTCTCTGCGCCACAGGCGTTCGCGGGCGCGGGACGGCGCGAGATGGAACGCGAGCGCGGCGAGCGCCGCACCGGCGAGGACGCCCAGCGCGTGCTGGCTCACGGCGGTGAGGCTTGCATGCGAGATCGACTCCGGATCGGATACGACCAGGAACACGAGAGAAAAGCCCGACGCCCAGAACGGGTTCGACAGCAGCGCCGCGACGGTGATCGCCAGGAAAACGACCACGCCTTCCGCGAGCGCCACGCCCGTCGCGTGCGCGATGTGCGGCGCGATCCAGAAGGAGAAAAGGAGCGCGGCGCCGGCGCCGAGCGCGCCCGACGCGAGAAAGTGGATGCCCGAGTGCCGCGGGTCGGGCCGCAGCGCGAAAAGGGAGACCGCGATGCCCGTGAACGCGACGAAGAGCGGGCCGCCTTGCCAGCCCGTGGCGATCCAGAGCGCACCGGCGGCGAGCAGCGCGCATGCGGCGCGCAGCGCCGCGACGCCCGCGTATCGCCTGTCGCGCGTATAGACCGGTGGCGGATACCGCACGGCTTCGACGGCGTGGGGCTCGCCGGCGAGGGTCGCGTAGGTCGTGAGCGCCGCGGCGGTCGCACCGAGCAGCGCCGCGAGGAGATCGATGCGCCGGCGCTCGATCACGCTTGCCGCCTGCATCGACATCAGCATCGTGCGCAGCGCCTGCGCCTGCCGGCGCAGGACCCTGAGCTTCACGATCTCGTCGGCGGGTTCGCCGCGCATCGTCCGGGCGACCGATTCCAGCAGGGCCGACGCCTCCGCCATCGTGACATCGACGGCGGCGCTGGTGCCCCCAAAGCTGCAGGCAGCGGCGTTCACGTTGCGCTCGACGCTCCTCGACAGGACCAGCAGATCGACCAGTGCCGTCACGAGCCTGTGCATGCACGAGGCTCGCGTCCACAGTGCGGGCGACTCCGCGACCGCGCTGTGCACCGCGCCATCGAGCGACAGGATCTCGATGAACTGGCCGCGCAGCCGCAGCGGCCTGCCGTCGTCGGTCCGCTCGCGCGGCAGGCCCGCGAGCCGGGCGGCGGCCCAGTCGCATGCGGTCGCGATCGCGTGGCGAATGCGCTGGCTGGCGTGGCCGCCCGGCACGTGACGCGACAGCAATAGCAGAACCAGCGCGCACGCGATGCCGGTGAAGATTCCGGCGCAACGGTCGCGCGCCATGTCGAGCAGCCCGCCGCTTCCGTGAACGAGCGACGTCGCGACGATCACCGCGGTGTAGCCGGCGAGGACCGCCGCGTACGCGCGGTGGCTGCGCAACGTGACGCCCGCGTAGACGCACGCCGCGAGCCATAGTGCGAGCAGGCCGACGAGCCCGGGCGCGCTGCCGTGCGCCGCGAATATCAGCAACACGCCGACGGGCGCGCCCACCGCCGTTCCGAGTGCCCGGTTGAATGCCTTCAGCAGGCCGTCGCCGCGCGCGGGAAGCCCGACGGATATGACCGTCCAGGCGGCCCAGTGCGGCTCGTGCAGGCCGAGCGCGAGCGCGCAGCAAAGCGCGAGCGCCGCGGCGAGGGCGGTGCGGCCGGCGAACATCAGGAGATTGCGAGACGGTATCCACGAAGATGGCATTGCTTTACTTTCCAGACTTTTCAGTCGACCGCCGGTGCGCGGTCATGAAACGCGTGCTGCGTTGAATGCAGGGGGGTGACTTCGGGTGCGCCTTGCGCTTCGGCGCGCCTGAGGCAAGAAACGGGGGCGCTCGCGGCCGCTGGCGCCGGACGCGATGCCGCGTACGGCGCCCTCGCGCGGCGCGGTCAGTCAGCCGCCCCGGCTGCGGACGCCGGGGACGCCCGCGGTTCTACTCGAATCCCGCGATCCGGTGGGGCACGTACGGCTCTTCCAGTGCGGCAATCTCCTCGCTGCCGAGGGTCAGCGAAAGCGCGGCGACCGCATCGGTCAGATGGTGGGGTTTCGACGCGCCGATGATCGGCGCCGTGACGCCGTGCTTCTGCGCCACCCAGGCAAGCGCCACTTGCGCGCGTGGCACGCCGCGCGCCCGGGCGACCTGCGCCACGGCGTCCACGACCTTCCTGTCCGCGTCGAGCGATGCTTCGTAGAGGCCGCTGCCGTAGGCATCCGTCGCCTGCCGCTCGGACGTTTCATTCCAGTCGCGGGCAAGACGGCCGCGCGCGAGCGGGCTCCACGGAATGACCGCGACGCCCTGGTCGTCGCAAAGCGGCAGCATTTCGCGCTCTTCCTCACGATAGAGCAGGTTGAGGTGGTTCTGCATGCTCGCGAACCGGGTCCAGCCGTTGAGCTTCGACACGTAGAGCGCCTTGCTGAACTGCCACGCGTGCATCGACGATGCGCCGATGTAGCGCGCCTTGCCCGCCTTCACGACGTCGTGCAGCGCTTCGAGCGTTTCCTCGATCGGGGTGCCGTCGTCCCAGCGATGGATCTGGTACAGGTCCACGTAGTCGGTGCCGAGGCGCCGCAGGCTGTTGTCGATTTCGTTGAAGATGGCCTTGCGCGACAGGCCCGCGCCGTTCGCGCCCGGGCGCATCCGGTTGAACACCTTGGTGGCGATGACGATGTCGTCGCGGCGCGTGAAATCACGCAGCGCGCGGCCGACGATTTCCTCCGACGTCCCGTCGGAATAGATGTTCGCGGTGTCGAAAAAATTGATGCCCGCTTCGATCGCCTGCCGGATCAGCAGGCGGCTGGCTTCTTCATCGAGCGTCCACGGGTGCTTGCCGCGCCCCGGCACGCCGAAGGTCATGCATCCGAGCGCGAGCCGCGATACTTCCAGGCCCGTGCGGCCGAACTTCACGTAATCCATCAGTCGATCCTCCTTGAGTTGAGACCCGCGGGCGAGCGCACGGCGCGTTCTTCAGTGCAGAGCGATCGTGCACCCGCACGGCCGGCAGCCTTTCAGCATTCGCACGAAGTCTTTTCAAAACGCCCGACCGGGCGGCGGCGCGTGCCCGGTCGAAGCGCACGCGTGCCGCAAGCCGTGAGACTTTTCGTCCGGCGCGCTTGCCCGTAAGCGATCCTAGGGGATGCAGCGAGGTGCGCTCAAACGATATTTTTTGCATCGACGATGGACTTTTTGTCGGCCGGGGAACCCGGCGCGTTCCCTGAACGATATTCAGGCGAGTTTGTAGCGCGGCGCTGGCTGGCCGACCTGGGTCGCGGCGAAGAGCGTGGAGCGGGCCGTATCGAACTTTTCCCAGAGGGTCGCATCGGCGAGCGACGGCCACGTGACGGCTTCGCCCTGGTCGAAACCGGCGAGGGCGGCATCGACGAGGTTTTCGGTCGTCATGACCGCATCCTGATTCAGCGACGCGAGCGGCACGCCCGACCCGTCCCAGATTTCCGTGGCAGTCGATCCCGGGAGCACGAGGTGAACCTTCACGCCGGTTCCGGCGACCTCCTGCTGAAGGCCGAGGGTGTAGTTCAGCACGAACCCCTTCGTGCCGCTGTAGACAGCGCTGACCGGCAGCGCGTGGACCGCGAGCACGGACGCGATGTTGACGATCGCGCCGTCGTTGCGCGCGAGGAACGCGGGGAGAGCCGCCTGCGTGAGACGCGCGAGCGCGGTAACGTTGAGCGCGATCTGGGACGTCGAATCGTCGACCGAAGACTGGGCGACCGGGAGCAGACGGGCAAGCCCGGCGTTGTTCACGAGCACCCGCACCGACGGGTTAGTCGCGAGAATTTTCTCGACGCGGGCCAGATCGGCTTCGTTCGTCAGATCGGCGGTGATCAGATCGACATTGACGCCGTGCGCCCTCGACACCTTCGCCGCCAGCGCTTCCAGACGCTCGATGCGCCGCGCGACGAGCACGAGGTCGTAGCCGCGGGCGGCGAGGCGGTCCGCGTAGACCGCACCGATGCCGGACGACGCGCCGGTCACGACAGCAATTGCTCTGGAACTGGAATCGGACATGGAAAACTCCTTAAGGGTGAGTGCTCAATCATTTTGATTGAGGGCTCAAGTATATATCGTGTACTTCCCCTCTTGTCAATGGTGCAGTACTCAACCATCCTATAGGGATGGGAAACAAAACTGATTCGTTAAGGCTGGTGGACGACCTGGACCCGCCGTATGCCGAGGAGCCGGACCTGCTGGCCGACCTCGTCTGCACCAATTCGGTGCTGCGCCGCGCGGCGCGCCAGCTCGGCCACCTGTACGACGAGGCGCTCGCGCCGCTCGGGCTGAAGGCCACGCAGGTGGGACTGATCGCGGAGATCGGCAAGCTTTCGGCAGCCGCCGCCGATAAGCGGGAAGAAGGGCCGACGCTGCAGGATCTGGCGGCTCGGCTCGCCATCCAGATTTCGGCGCTCACGCATGCGCTGCGGCCACTCGTGCGCGACGGACTCGTGGAATTGCGCCAGGACACGCAAGACCGGCGCACCAAGCACGCCGTCCTCGCGCCGCTGGGCCGCCAGCGGCTTCACGAGGCGCTCGTGCTGTGGGCGGCGGCGAACCAGCGTGTGGAAGACGTGCTCGGCGCGTCGTCGGCCGAAATGCTGCGGGGGCTGGCGGAGCGGGTCGCGTCGGACGAGTTCGCCGTTGTCTATCGCGGCGGGCCCGGGCGGCCCTGATCCGGACCTCACCTTCATTTCACCTTCATCTCAGGCGGCGCACGCGTTCGCCTTCAGCCGGTTCGCGCCTTTGCGAAGAACCGGCGCATCCGCACGCCCGGCGTCAGCAAAAACCCGAGGTCGATGAAAATGAATTTTTTTTGGCGACGGATTTGAGTAAACATAGTTTCATTCAAATTCGCCTCGGGGTCTCGCTGCCGGTATGGCTCGCACGCCGCCCGCTTTTATTCCGTCGTCCGGAGCATCGTCCGACGATGAGCTGATCTCCGCGCGCATCGCCGCCGCGATGCCCACGCTCACGCCCATCCATCAGCGCATGGGCGCGTTCGTGCTGGCGAACCTGTTTCGCTCGGCGACCATGCGCATCGACGAACTGGCGCGCGCGGTCGGCGCGTCGGTGGCGACGGCCAACCGCTTCGCGCGGGCGCTCGGCTTCGATGGCTACCCGGCTTTTCGCGAAGCGCTCGTGCGCGGTTTCGAAGCGACGATCGCGCCCGTCGAGCGCCTGCGCACGGCGCTCGAATCGCCCGCGAGCGGCGAGCAGGTCTTCGATGCATCGCTCGAACAGGCCGCGTCCAATCTGCAACTGACCCGCAGCACGATCGACGGCGCCGTCGCCCACGCGCTCGTCGATGCCATTCTCAACGCGCGGCGCGTCTTCGTGCTCGGCTACGGCGCGAGCGCGTTTCTCGCCGGGCTGATGGAGCACGGCCTCACGCCCTACTGCGCGAACGTGCAGTCGCTCGCGCTCGCGGGCGGGCCGTCGCACGCGGCGCGGCGGCTCTTCAATGCATCGCCGGGCGACCTGCTGATCGCGATCGCCTTCCCGCGCTACGTGCACGACACCATCGAACTCGCGCGGCTTGCCGCGGGCCACGGCGTGCGCGTGGTCGCGCTCACCGACAGCGCCGCGTCGCCGCTCGCGCAGTTCGCGGACCTGATCCTGACCATCCGCACGGAGCGGCGTCTCGCCGCGAACTGCGACACGGCGGTGCTCGCCGTGATCGAAGCGCTCTGCGACGCGGTCGCGCATCGCGCGAAGGATTCCGTCGAAACCGCCTCCGGCCTCGCACAATTCGTGCTGCCCTGGCTCGTCAGGCCGCCCGCCCCGATTCCGGGCGCAACGCACCACGCAACCGCCAAGAACCCCACGCGCAAACCATGAAAACGACAGCCGTCATCGCCATTCACGGCGGCGCGGGCACGATCCTGCGCACCGCCATGAGCACCGAAGCCGAAACGCAGTACCACGCGGCGCTCTCGGGCATTCTGCTTGCCGGCGAGCGCGTGCTCGCGGACGGCGGCAGCGCGCTCGACGCCGTCACCGAAGCGGTGCGCCTGCTCGAAGACTGCCCGCTCTTCAACGCGGGGCACGGTGCCGTCTTCACGGGGGCCGGCACGCATGAACTGGACGCATCGGTGATGGACGGCGCGACGCTCGAAGCCGGCGCCGTGTGCTGCGTGACGCGCGTGAAAAATCCCGTGCTGGCCGCGCGCCGTGTGCTAGAACATAGCGAGCACGTGATGTTCACGGCGGCAGGCGCGGAGGCGTTCGCGGCGGCGCAGGGCCTCGAATTCGTCGATCCGTCGTACTTCCACACCGACGCGCGCTATCGCCAGTGGCTGAAGGCGCGCGGCACCGAGGGCACGATGCTCGATCACGACGCGGCCACGTTCGCCGCGACGCGCCTGCCCGGCGAGGACGATCCGATCGATCCCTCGAAGAAGTTCGGCACGGTCGGGGCCGTCGCGCTCGACATGCACGGCCACGTCGCCGCGGCCACGTCGACGGGCGGCATCACGAACAAGCAGGCGGGCCGCGTGGGCGACGCGCCGCTGATCGGCGCGGGCTGCTATGCGAACGACGCGACCTGTGCCGTATCGACCACCGGCACCGGCGAGATGTTCATGCGCATGCTCGCGGCCTACGACGTATCGGCGCAGATGGAGTATCGCGGTGCGACGCTCGAAGCGGCGGCGCATGACGTCGTGATGACGAGGCTCCCGCGCATCGACGGGCGCGGCGGCCTCATCGCCGTCGATGCGAAGGGCAATGTCACGCTGCCGTTCAATACGGAAGGGATGTATCGCGGATTCGCGCGCGTGGGCGAAACGCCGGTCACGGCGATCTACCGCTGAAACGAAGGGACACAGCCGATGCTTTCCAGCCAGTCGTTGCCACCGTCGCGCGTGATCGAAGTGAACGATCTGTCGGTGACGTTCCGCTCCGGGGCGAAGCTCGTCGAAGCGGTGAAGCACCTCTCGTTCACCGTGGACCGGGGCGAGACGCTTGCGATCGTCGGCGAGTCGGGCTCGGGCAAGTCGGTCACGTCGCTCGCGCTGATGCGGCTCGTCGAGCATGGCGGCGGCCGGATCGCGTCGGGCAGCATCGTGTTCAGGCGGCGCAACGACACGCTGATCGACCTCGCGAGCGCCTCGAACGCGGTGATGCGCACTGTGCGCGGCGCTGACATCGCGATGATCTTCCAGGAGCCGATGACCTCGCTCAACCCGGTGTTCACGGTCGGCGACCAGATCGCCGAGGCGATCGCGCTGCATCAGCACAAGAGCCACGGCGAGGCACGCACCGAAGCGCTGCGTCTGCTCGACCTCGTGCGCATTCCCGAGTCGAAGCGCGTGTTCGCGCGCTATCCGCACCAGCTTTCCGGCGGCATGCGCCAGCGCGTGATGATCGCGATGGCGCTCTCGTGCAAGCCCGCGCTGCTCATCGCCGACGAGCCGACCACCGCGCTCGACGTGACGATCCAGGCGCAGATCCTTCAGCTCATCCGCGCCCTGCAGGACGAGATGAACATGGGCGTGATCTTCATCACGCACGACATGGGCGTGGTCGCCGAAGTGGCCGACCGCGTGCTCGTGATGTATCGCGGCGAGAAGGTGGAGGAGGCGGTGTCGGAGACGCTCTTCGCCGCGCCGAAGCATCCGTACACGAAGGCGCTCCTCGCGGCCGTGCCGAAGCTCGGCGCGATGAACGGCACCGATCGCCCGGCCAAGTTTCCGATTCTCGAAGTGGAGGCGCCGGCGATCGCCCCGGACGATGCGAGCGCGCTGCGGCCGTCGGCGGCGGTCGAGGCGCAGCATCAGCCGGCCGTCGATCCGGCGAGCGCGCCGATTTTGCGCGTGCGCGACCTGGTCACGCGCTTTCCCGTGAAAAGCGGGCTGTTCGGGCGCGTGACGGGCGCGGTGCACGCCGTCGAGCGCGTGAGCTTCGACCTGCATCCCGGCGAGACGCTCGCGCTCGTCGGCGAGTCGGGCTGCGGAAAATCGACAACCGGGCGCTCGCTGCTGAAGCTCGTCGAGAGCCAGAGTGGCTCGATCGAGTTCGCCGGGCGCGACATCAGCTCGCTTTCCGGACCCGCGCTGCAGTCGCTGCGGCGCGACATCCAGTTCATCTTCCAGGACCCGTTCGCGTCGCTCAATCCGCGCCTGACGGTCGGCTTCTCGATCATGGAGCCGCTCCTCGTGCACGGCGTCGCGAAGGGCAAGGAGGCCGAGGCCCGCGTCGACTGGCTGCTCGAGAAGGTCGGCCTGCCCGCCGAGGCGGCGCAGCGCTATCCGCATGAATTTTCCGGCGGCCAGCGTCAGCGCATCGCGATCGCCCGCGCGCTCGCGCTCAACCCGAAGGTCGTGATCGCGGACGAATCGGTGTCCGCGCTCGACGTCTCGGTGCAGGCGCAGATCGTCAACCTGATGCTCGACCTGCAGCGCGAACTGGGCGTCGCGTATCTCTTCATCTCGCACGACATGGCGGTGGTCGAGCGCGTGAGCCATCGCGTCGCAGTGATGTATCTCGGGCAGATCGTGGAGATCGGCCCGCGCCAGGCCGTGTTCGAGGCGCCGCGCCATCCGTATACGCGCAAGCTGATGGGCGCGGTGCCCGTCGCCGATCCCGCGCGGCGCCATGCGAAGCGCTTGCTCGCCGCCGACGAGATTCCGAGCCCGATCCGCAGGCTCGGCGACGAGCCGGATGTCGCGAAGCTGGTTGCGGTTGGCCCGGACCATTTCGTCGCCGAGCATCATGTCGGCGGGGCTTATTGAAAAAAGAAGCGCGCAGTACACATTCCGCGAACCACAACGTAAAGCCAAGGAGTCCAACGATGCCGTCTTCGAAGTCAAGCCTCTTGCGCGTGCGCGCGCTGATCGCCGCGGGCGCGTGCGTGTTCGCGACGCTCGCCGCCGCACCCGCCATCGCGCAGACGACCGCCGTGATGGCGGTCGCCTCGACCTTCACGACGCTCGATCCGTACGATGCCAACGACACGCTCTCGCAGGCGGTGGCGAAGTCGTTCTACCAGGGCCTGTTCGGCTTCGACAAGGACATGAAGATCGTCAACGTGCTCGCGACGAGCTATGAGGCGAGCCCCGACGCGAAGGTCTACACGATCAAGCTGCGCACCGGCGTGAAATTCCACGACGGCACCGACTTCGACGCGAACACGGTGAAGGCGGTGTTCGACCGTGTCACCGATCCGGCGAACAAGCTGAAGCGCTACAACCTCTTCAACAAGATCGAGAAGACGGAAGTAATCGATCCGCAGACGGTGAAGATCACGCTGAAGATTCCGTTCTCGGCGTTCATCAACGTGCTCGCGCATCCCTCGGCGGTGATGATCTCGCCCGAGGCGCTCAAGAAGTACGGCAAGGACATCGCGCTGCATCCGGTCGGCACCGGCCCGTTCGAGTTCGTCGAATGGAAGCAGACCGACGACCTGAAGGTGAAGAAGTTCGCGGGCTACTGGAAGAAGGGCTATCCGAAGATCGACATGATCGACTGGAAGCCGGTGGTCGACAACAACACGCGCGCCGCGCTCATGCAGACGGGCGAAGCGGACTTCGCGTTCCAGGTTCCGTTCGAGCAGGCCGCCGTGCTCAAGGCGAGCCCGAAGGTCGACCTGATCGCGGCGCCGTCGATCATCCAGCGCTACATCAGCATGAACATGATGCAGAAGCCCTTCGACAATCCGAAGGTGCGCGAGGCACTGAACTACGCGATCAACAAGGAGGCGCTCGTCAAGGTGGCGTTCGCGGGCTACGCGGTGCCCGCCGAGGGTGTCGTGCCGCAGGGCGTGGACTATGCGCTGAAGACGGGTCCCTGGAAGTACGATCCGGCCAAGGCGCGCGAGCTGCTGAAGGAAGCGGGCTACCCGAACGGATTCGAAACGGAGCTGTGGTCGGGCTATAACCACTCGACCGCGCAGAAGATCATCCAGTTCGTGCAGCAGCAGCTCGCGCAGGTCGGCGTGAAGGCATCGGTGCAGGCGCTCGAAGCCGGGCAGCGCGTGGCGAAGGTCGAGGGCGCGCCGGACCCGGCCACCGCGCCGGTGCGCATGTACTACATCGGCTGGTCGTCCTCGACGGGCGAAGCGGACTGGGCCATCTCGCCGCTGCTCGCGAGCGCCTCGTTCCCGCCGAAGCTCTCGAACACCGCGTACTACAAGAACGAGAACGTCGACGCCGATCTGGCGAAGGCGCTCGCGACCACCGACCGCAAGGAAAAGGCCGCGCTCTACGCCGATGCGCAAAAGCGCATCTGGGCCGATGCGCCGTGGATCTTCCTCGTCACGGAGAAGGTCGTGTATGCACGCAGCAAGCGTCTCTCGGGCGCGTACGTGATGCCTGACGGCTCGTTCAGTTTCGACGAGATCGCCATCAAGTAACTGCGCAGGCGGCCGGGCGTCGAGCGTTCGCGGCGTCCGGCCGAAACGGGTTTTCCTCATGCTGAACTTCTTTGTCAAACGCCTGTTCGGCTTGCTGCCGACGCTCCTGATCGTCGCGGTGCTGGTGTTCCTGTTCGTGCACCTGCTGCCGGGCGACCCGGCGCGCCTTGCCGCGGGCGCGGAAGCGGACGAAGCCACGGTCGCGCTCGTGCGCGCCGACCTCGGCCTCGACAAGCCGCTGCCGCAGCAGTTCGTCAACTTCTTCAAGAAGGTCGTGCAGCTGGACTTCGGCGTGTCCACGCGCAGCAAGCGCCCGGTCAGCACGGAGATCGCCGAGCGCTTCATGCCGACGCTCTGGCTCACGCTCGCGAGCATGACGTGGGCGGTGGTGTTCGGCATGGCGATCGGCATTGCGTCGGCCGTATGGCGCAACAGGTGGCCGGACCGCATCGGCATGACGCTCGCCGTGTCGGGCATCTCGTTTCCCGCGTTCGCGCTCGGCATGCTGCTCATGGAAATCTTTTCGGTGAAGCTCGGCTGGCTGCCGATCGTCGGCGACGGCTCGTGGCAGAGCTACGTGCTGCCGTCGATCACGCTCGGGGCGGCGGTGGCCGCCGTGATGGCGCGCTTCACGCGCGCGTCGTTCGTCGAGGTGATGAACGAGGACTTCGTGCGCACCGCGCGGGCGAAGGGCGTGCGCGAGCCGATCGTCGTCGTCAAGCATTGCCTGAGGAACGCGATGATTCCCGTCGTCACGATGATGGGCCTGCAGTTCGGCTTTCTGCTCGGCGGCTCGATCGTCGTGGAGAAGGTGTTCAACTGGCCGGGGCTCGGGCGCCTGCTCGTCGATGCGGTCGAGATGCGCGACTACCCGGTGATCCAGGCCGAAGTGCTGCTGTTTTCGCTGGAGTTCATCGTGATCAACCTGATCGTCGACGTGCTGTATGCCGTCATCAATCCGACCATCCGCTTCAAGTGAGGTCCGCATGAGCGTGACAGCCAACACCGCGAAGGCGGCCGTGTCCGAGGGGCACGAAATCCGCACGCCGTGGAGCGAGTTCTGGCGCAAGTTCAAAAAGCAGCCGGTGGCGCTCGCCGCGGGCGTGTTCGTGCTGCTGCTCATCGTGATCGCGGTGATCGCGCCGTACATCGTGCCCTACGATCCCGAGAACTATTTCGACTACGACGCGCTGAACGCGGGGCCGTCTGCCGCGCACTGGTTCGGCGTCGATTCGCTTGGCCGCGACATCCTGAGCCGCATCCTCGTGGGCAGCCGCATCTCGCTGACGGCGGGGCTCGTGTCGGTCGTGATCGGCGCGGTGATCGGCACGTTCTTCGGCCTGCTCGCGGGCTATTACGAAGGCTGGTGGGACCGCATCGTCATGCGCGTCGCCGACGTGCTGTTCGCTTTCCCCGGCATCCTGCTCGCGATCGGGGTGGTCGCGATTCTCGGCAACGGCATGGTCAACGTGGTGTGCGCGGTCGCGATCTTCAGCATCCCCGCGTTCGCGCGGCTCGTGCGCGGCAACACGCTGTCGCTCAAGCATTTGACCTATATCGAGGCGGCGCGCAGCATCGGCGCATCGGACTGGACGATCATCGTTCGGCACATCCTGCCGGGCACGATTTCGTCGGTGGTGGTGTACTTCACGATGCGCATCGGCACGTCGATCATCACCGCCGCGAGCCTGTCGTTCCTCGGTCTCGGCGCGCAGCCGCCGACACCCGAGTGGGGCGCGATGCTCAACGAGGCGCGCGCCGACATGGCTGCGGCGCCGCACATCGCCGTGTTCCCGAGCCTCGCGATCTTTTTTACGGTGCTTGCGTTCAACCTGCTCGGCGACGGCCTGCGCGACGCGCTCGATCCGAAGCTGGACCGCCCATGACCGGTGCGCCGTTCGTCGGCTCGCTCCGGGCGGGGCCGCTTCAGACGATCGCCGACGTGGCGGGCGTCACGGTCGGGCACTGCACGCTCGACGCAGGCCCGGTGCAGACGGGCGTGACCGTCGTGCGCCCGCATGGCGGCGACGCGTACCGCAACAAGGTGCCTGCTGCGGCGAGCGTGATCAACGGCTTCGGCAAGAGCATCGGCCTCGTGCAGGTGGAGGAGCTCGGCGTGCTCGAAACGCCGATCGCGCTGACCAATACGTTTGGCGTCGGCACGGTGGCGAACGCACAGGCGAGGGCGGCGATCGAGGCGAATCCGCAGATCGGACGCGACTGGCCCACCGTGAACCCGCTCGTCTTCGAATGCAACGACGGCTATCTCAACGACATCCAGGCGCTCGCCATCGAAGAGGCGCACTACCGCCGCGCGCTCGCGGCGTGCGCTACCGGATTCGAACGAGGTTCGGTTGGCGCGGGGCGCGGCATGTCGTGCTTCGAACTGAAGGGCGGGATCGGCTCGGCGTCGCGCGTGGCGCAACTGGGCGGACGATCGTTTACCGCAGGCGCGCTCGTGCTCGCGAACTTCGGCCGCCTGCCGATGCTGACCGTGGCGGGCGCGCGGATCGGCCAGGCGCTCGCCGTATCGGATAAAGCGAAGCCCGAGCAGGGCTCGATCATCATGATCGTCGCGACCGACGCGCCGCTCGACTCGCGCCAGTTGCGCCGCCTCTCGATGCGCGCGGCCGCCGGGCTTGCGCGCACCGGGTCGGTGTACGGCCACGGCAGCGGCGACATCGCGCTCGCGTTCACGACCGCCTACACGGTGCCGCATGACGCCGATTTCGTCGACGTGCCGCCGCTACTCTCCGACACGCGCCTCGACCCGCTCTTTCTCGCCGCCGCGGACAGCGTCGAGCAGGCGATCATCGATGCGCTCTACAGCGCCGTTTCCGTGACGGGCCGCGACGGCCGCCGGCGGCTTTCGCTCAACGACATGCAGGCCGGCAAGCCATGAAAGTACTGATTTCAGCGGATATCGAAGGGGTGGCGGGCGTGTTCCATCCGGAGCAGACGCGCGCGGGCAACGGCGAATACGAACAGGCGCGGCGCTGGATGACACTGGAGGCGAACGCGGCCATCGAGGGCGCGTTCGCGGGCGGCGCCGACGAGGTGTGGGTCAACGACTCGCACGGCGGCTTTCGCAACCTGCTGCCCGACCTGATCGACGCGCGGGCGTGCATGGTGCTCGGCAAGCCGCGCACGCTCGGCATGATGGCGGGTCTCGAAGACTCGCCCGAGCTCGTGTTCATGGTCGGCTATCACGCGCGGGCGCAGAGCCGCGGCATCCTCGCGCATACGATCAACAGCTTCGCGTTCGCGCGGGTCGTGCTGAACGGCGAGGAAGTGGGCGAGGCCGGGCTGTACGGAGCGCTCGCGGCCGAGCGCGGCGCGCGCGTGGCGCTTCTTACCGGCGACGACGTGTTCGCGGAGGAAACGCGCCCCGCGTTTCCCGAGGCGCGCTTCGTGACGGTGAAGACCGCGCACGGCTATTCGAGCGGCGTCACCCGCGCGCCTGCGCGCGCCTGCGAGATGATCCGCCGCGCGGCACAGGAGGCGGTAGAAAGCGCCGCGGCTGCGGTGCGGCCGCGCGCCGCGCAGGCGCGCCCCGCGCGCTGCGAGCTGCGCGTGCAGACGACGGCGCTGGCCGATCTCTTCTGCCAGATGCCTGCGCTCGAACGCATCGACGGCGTCACGCTTTCGTTCAGCGCGCCGTCGGTCGAACATGCGGTGCGCACGCTCAATTGCCTATCGGCGATGTCGTTCATGTTGCGCTGAAAGCGCGCGCGTCGTCTATCATTGAGATTGTGGGGCGGGATCGACGACGGATGAAAGGCGATTGTCATGCACAAGGTGAAGCTCGAGCATAACGACGACACCGCGCTCGACCCTGCCGACCCCGACCTGGTGATGCGCGGTTCGCTCTTCATCGACTGCCACGAGGCCGGCTGGTGGGAAGCGCGCCACGACGGCACGTGGATGGCTCATCTCTGGCACGCGGGGCACGACATCGTCGAAGCGAGCAGGGAGCGGCTCATCGAGCACCTCGCGCGCGACGCCTAGTCTTTTCATTTCACTCTCAACCTCGTACATGTATCTGTCGATCATCGCCGTCGGTCTCGGCGGCGCGCTCGGCTCCCTGCTTCGCTGGGTGCTCGGGCTGCGCCTCAATGCCCTCTTTCCGAATCTGCCGCTCGGCACGCTCGCGTCCAACGTGATCGCGGGCTATGTGATCGGCGTCGCCGTCGCGTGGTTCGCGCGCATGCCGGACGTGCCGATCGAATGGCGGCTCTTCGTGATCACCGGGCTGATGGGCGGCCTGTCCACGTTCTCCAGCTTCTCGGCGGAAGTGGTGTCGCACCTTCAGGAAGGGCGTCTCGGCTGGGCCGCGGGCGAGATCGCGATTCACGTGTCGGCTTCGATCGTCATGACCATTCTCGGCATCGCGACGGTCTCGCTCGCCACGCGCTGACGTTCACCCTGACGAACGAGCCGCGGTCACGTTCTGTTACGCCTCGCGGCGCGCGCTTACATTTTCTCGACGTTTCGGCGCGCCTGCTCTGGTAGATTGCTGCTCCGCGCGCGCGGCGCGCGCAGTACGGCATCGCAAATGAAACTGACCAGGCTTTTCCTGAAGGGCGCCGGCATCATCCTCGCGCTCTTCATCGCAATCGTCGCGGCGGCGACGGTCTATTTCGTCAACTTCGACTGGAACCGCGCGCGGCCGCTGATCGGCGAGAAGGTGAGCGCGGCGATCGGCCGGCCGTTCGCGATCGAGGGCGATCTCACGCTCGGCTGGCGCCGGCCGCTGGCCGAAGAGACCGGCTGGCGCACCTGGATTCCATGGCCGCGCCTCACCGCGACGCG
>Ga0163162_10002665_pt1 | contig 16928 bp, 12 predicted proteins | sample S55metaG_FD_115310 | JGI IMG/M metagenome (GOLD analysis project Ga0163162, IMG submission 115310) | Switchgrass rhizosphere microbial communities from Kellogg Biological Station, Michigan, USA - S5-5 metaG | ecosystem: Host-associated > Plants > Roots > Rhizosphere > Soil | place: USA...
AGGATTCTGCTTGTCGTTGACGAAGAACTTACTGTTCCACTCGTCCATCCCACCGCAAGTTTCCTGGACAGGCTGATCCTGTTGCACCCGCTTGCGGTCGCTCATCCCGCGGTAGCGCACTTCCCACTCGGGTACGTGCTCAACGTAGTCCTGATCGGGATCGATGGGACGTCCCGCTTCGAGCACTAGCGTCTGCAACCCTTTTTCGCCCAGCTCTTTGGCAGCCCAACCGCCAGTTATCCCGGAGCCCACGATGATTGCGTCATAAGTATTAGCTGCCATGATTATTTCGCCGCCTCCTCTTCAAGAGGAACGCAGGCGGCGTGGCGCGCCGGAATGATCTCCCCGTGCAACTCCTGCTCAAACCCGATCTGCGATGTGTAATAACCGATCAGCGTCAGTTGCTTCATCATAAAAAAGAAATTCTTTTCGGGTGGAACACCGCGCCTTCTTCGCTGGTCGGGGACGCGAGAGGCAGCTACTTCATCGTCCAGGGCCTGAAGAATCTCTACCTGCGATTTCTCACCGCAATCGACAAAATCCTTGCCGAACAGTTCGCGGGCACTCTTGTCGACATCCGTCAGGCCAGTCATGAACGTGGCCTCTTCCTCCTCGTCGTACCACTCGGTAAGGATCAGATCGATAAACTCGTTTACGCGTGCCGCCTTGGCACCAGGAGTAGAGGTCTGAGGAATAATGAGTTCGGAAATGGTTGTAACGGTTGCGTTCTGATGAGGATTGAGAGTTTTCAGAACGGCCTGTTCAGGAAGCCCTTCGTGCACCGCCTGAAACATCGAAAACGCCTGTCGGGAAAGTAGAGGAAGAGCGGCAGCGGAGGCCAAGAGCCGTAAAGCTTCACGTCTTTGCATTATTGCTCCGACGAAAATTCAACGCTCTGGCAGCTTACGCTGTAGCGGGAAGCAAGGTCAACGGTTACCTAACACGACCTGTCATCCCAAGCGCCGCATGAGCCGCGCTTGCGCGGTGAGAGCAAGTCGAGGGACCTTGCGTTGATTCGGACTGATCAGCTTATGATGAAAGCCGCAGTTTTAAGCCGTCCCCAGCAATTCACTCCTGACATTCTTCAGCACATACAGGGCACGCTCGACTCCCACCTCGCCGGAAAGAATTGGGTCTTCATTTTCAACGCTGAAAATGCCCTGATAACCAACTTCCATGTAAGCCCGCATGATTTCTTTCCAAGTCCCCGCACTATGGCCGTAGCCGACAGCCCGGAACGTCTCCGAAGCTTGTGGTAAATCCTTTTTTTCGGCCGCGAAGTTAAGTACGCCGTAGCGGTCAACATTTTCCTTGTAGAAGGTCGTGTCCTTCATATGGGCGTGGAAAATCGCATTCTGCTTACCGAGCATGCGAATGACTTCCACCGCGTCGCACTGCTGCCAGAAAAGATGGCTCAAATCGCAGTTGGCGCCAATCTCCTCGCCAACGGCCTCGCGCAACTGCAAAAGCGTTTTTGGGTTGTACACCACGAAATTGGGATGCATTTCCAGCGCTATCTTGTGGACTCCGTGTTCACGCGCAAACTTGGCCGCCTGCTTCCAGTACGGAATGACTTTCTCTTTCCACTGCCAATCGAGCATCTTCCCGTATTCGGGCGGCCAGCGGTAAGTGACCCAGTTAGGCATGGTGTCCGTGGGACTGCCGCCGGGACAACCCGAAAAGCCCACGATCACGCTCACTCCCAGACGTTCCGCCAACAGCACGGTATGCCGGAATGATTCCGCGTCGCGTTCCGCGGTCTTTGGATCGGGAGATACCGGATTGCCGTGGCAGCTGAACGTCGCCACCTGAATATTGTGATCTTCGAACTTCTTTTTCCAGGCACGCGCTTTGCCCGCATCCTCGAGTAGTTCCTTCACCGGACAGTGAGCCGAATTGGGATATCCGCCGGTCCCGATCTCCACCGCTTCCACTCCGATACTGGCGCACTTCTCGATGAACTCGTCCAATGACAGGTTGGGAAACGCAGAATCGAATACGCCGATGGGAATCTTGCGCAACGGGCCTGGAGAAGCCGTCTTTTCATCGGCCTCTGGCGCGCGGCTGGCCGACAGCGCGGACGCTGTTCCTGGAGCAGCCACGGCAGCAGCTAGCAAACTCGTGGTGGTAAGAAAATCTCTCCGGCTGCGGGATTGGGGCGCCGAATTCGGATCCATGGAGTGTCCCTCGATAAATTTGTTGTCGCGCCAGCATTATACGCACCCGCGTGTTGCACGAACCACGTAGGGGCGGATGCCCTCATCCGCCCGGCGGCGCGAAGCTCCGCAATTCGAGGGATGCAAGAACCTGTCGAGCTCCACTCGACTGGGCGGATGATGGCATCCGCCCCTAGGTGGTTCGTGGTGGTTCCTGCTGTTGACAAGGACGCGGGTTTCCAACATGCTTTTGTGCCCGATGAGAAAGCTGCGGAAAGTTGCCCGTCCAGTTCAAGTTATGAGCCCGTCGGCTCGTATAAGCCTGCTAAGCCCCAAACGACAACAGATCATTCGCCCCGTCTTCGAACGGCCGCGTGAATTTGTCCTGCTGAGTGTGCGTGCGGTGGCGACCCGACTAAAGACCGATCCGGCCACAATGGTCCGAATCGTTCGCGGAATGAAGTTCGATTCTTACCGCGAATTCCAGCATTACGTGCACGAACTGTCCATCGCCCACGCCACATCGCTCGACACGATGCAGACCGGACCGGCGGGAAAGTCAGCCATCTCGACGCAGGTCCGGGCTTCTCTCGATCAGGACGTCAAGAGCCTGAACCGTCTCGTCCAAACTATCGAACCGCAAAAGATCGCTGCTCTGGTGCGCCGGCTTTATGCAGCCCGGCACGTGGTCCTGCTTGGCGGTGACCTCGCCGCCAACCTGGTGAATTTTCTGGAGCACATGCTGATCATCCTTGGACTGCCGGTGACCAGCGCCACCACACCTGCGGAAGTCGTGCACAAAGTTCGCTTTCTGGGTAAGCGAGATCTCGTTATCGCCGTCAGTCATGGCCGTGGCCTGCGGCAAACCGTCGAGGGATTGCGCCAGGCCCGTTCCAACGGAGCGTATTGTGTTGGCATCACCAACACGCTCGTCTCCCCCATCGGACAGTTCGCTCATGAATTTTTTCTGACCTCGATCGCGACCCCCTCATTCGGCTCTTCTTACGTCGCTCCCATGGCGCTATTCAACGTGATCGTGCTCGCCTGCGCCAACCATCGGCGCTCGCGAACGCTCAAGCTGGTCAAGCAATTGGAAGAAGAGCAACGCCATGGCTTCCGCTGGTACGAATCATGAAGATCCGGTTCCTCCGTTGTCGTTCGATTCTTTTGGGACTTGCCCTGGTCGTTGGATGCACCGCTTTCGCCGCAGTGCCTCCATCTCCGCCGGCCTACAACATCCGCATGGAGAACACATGGATTCCAATGAAAGACGGTGTGCGCCTGGCGGTCACGCTCTACATGCCTGACGGCGGCAAAGGAGAGGAGAAGTTTCCGGCGGTACTCGAATATCATCCCTACAGAAAAGACGACGGCACAGCGGAGCGTGATTACTCTCTTTACGCTTACTTTGTGCGGCGCGGATACGTATGCGCCCGCGTGGATATCCGCGGCTTCGGCAACAGCGAAGGCGTTCCCACCGACCGTGAATACTCAGAACAGGAACAACTCGACGGATTGCAGATTATCGCCTGGCTGGCGCACCAATCATGGTCGAACGGCAGCGTCGGCATGATGGGAATTTCCTGGAGCGGCTTCAATTCCCTTCAGATGGCGATGCGGCACGCGCCCGAACTCAAGGCCATCATCGCGGTAGACGCCACCGCCGAACTTTTTCACGACGATGTCCACTACATCGACGGAATGGCCCACGTCGATGAGTTCGAGTTGAACATGGACATGGCGCCCGGCATCACTGGCGCGCCCGATTACACACTCGACGAAAAAGTTCTTGGCCCGCGCTTCGATGCTCCGCCCTGGTCTCTGCTTTATTTCAAACATCAACATGATGGCCCGTTCTGGCGAAGTCCGGTACGTCCCTATCGTGACATTCAGATTCCGTGCTTTCTCATCGGTGGCCTGCTCGACGGTTATCGTGACAGCGTCACTGACATGCTGCAACAGACCAACGCCCCGCTGAGGGCGATCGTCGGCCCATCGAACCACAACTTTCCCCACGATGCGGTCCCCGGCCCACAAATCGAGTGGCGTGAAGAGGCAGTCCGCTGGTGGGACTACTGGCTTAAGGGACGCGACACCGGAGTGATGAACGATCCCAAGCTGATCATTTATATGCAGCATTGGCATCCTCCAGATCCGAATCTCGAGAACGTTCCCGGTGAGTGGCGGCGCGAAGACGGTTGGCCGCCGCGCGATGTGCACGAAACAGTTTTCTACCCGCAACCCAATCACACACTGAACCAAACCGCGCCAGTCGCGGACGCCCATCAACTCAAATACATTCCCTCGATCGGCGTGGAATCCGGATTCTGGTGGGGCGAATTGTTGAGCGATCCGCGACCGGTCGACGCCTTCAGCCTCGTATATGATTCCGCGCCACTAGAAGAAGACCTCGCAATTTTGGGAAGGCCGCAGGCCTTGCTGCAAGCCTCGGCCACGGCGCCGTTGGCGGACTGGTTTACGCGTCTGTCGGATGTAGCTCCGGATGGAACCGTTACGCAGATCACCGGAGCAGGACTGAACGGCGCGCAGCGCGACTCCATGACCGAACCGCACGACCTCGAGCCCGGCAAAGTTTATCCACTGAATATCACGATGCACTTGACCTCGTGGGTCTTCCCTAAAGGCCATCGCATTCGTCTGGCAATTTCAAACGCACTCTGGCCGATGGTGCTGCCCACGCCATATTCGATGACCACTTCGCTTGAACTCGGAAACAATGCCTCGCGCCTCACCCTACCGGTCGTGCCCGTGAAGGGCACAACCGTAGCCACATTCCCCACACCGCAACCTGCCGAAGAGCGCACGGACATTAAGAGCGTCGGATACCCGTGGCCGGGCGACTGGACTCTTGAGCGCGACGAAGCCAATCACAAAGCCACCGTGCGTTGGAAGGGCAAAGCAGAAACGAACTTTCCCTTGGGAAAAGAAGTTGACTACGAGAGTCTCACTTACCACGTAGACGACGCCCATCCGGAACTGAGCCCGGTCGAAGGCGAAGCCGAAAGCATCTTCACATTAAAGGGCCGCGAACTCAGATGGCGCGGACATTTGTCGCTGATTACCGATCAGAAGAACTTCTACTACAAATACACACGCGAGCTATTAAAGGACGGGCAGATGTTGAAACAGAAGACGTGGGAAGAAACGATTCCGAGAGACTACCAGTAAATAAAATAAGTGTGGGGCGGACACCCTTGTCCGCCCCACATAACCAACCCCAACCGCCCCACATAACCAACCCCAACTATTGCTTGTAAACTTTCCCATCTTTCATCACGAACTGAACATGCTCCAGCACCCTGATGTCCTGCAAAGGATCACCTGCAACGGCAATCACGTCGGCGTACTTGCCCGGCTTGATATCGCCGACGACATCCGAATGTCCCAGCAAATCTGCCGCTGAAGTCGTAGCCGACTGGATGGCCTGCATCGGCGTCATTCCATACTTCACCATGAAAGCAAACTGGTTCACGCTCCGGTCGTAGGTGCAGACGCCCGCGTCCGTTCCAAACGACAGCTTTACTCCGGCTTTCAACGCTTTGTGGAAGTTCTGCCGGTGAAGCTCTCCCAACTCCGCATCGTGCTGCAGGAAATCTTTGGGCATTTTTCCGGCCCGGCCTGCTTCCTGAATGCACTCTTCATCGTAGATATCCATGTCGAGGTACGTTCCATGTTCCTTGGCCAGTGCAATACCTTCGTCATCGATCATGGTCGCGTGCTCGATGGAAGCCACGCCCGCGCGGATCGCATTCTTGATTCCCATGGGAGAGTGCGCATGTGCCTCGACGCGCAATCCAAAGTGAGCGGCTTCGTCCACGGCGGCTTGCAATTCCTCCATGGTGAATTCCTGCGATTTCGGATTGCTGCCGTGGGTCAAGACCGCGCCGCTGGAGAGGACCTTGATGTGATCGGCCCCGTCATGCACCAACTGCCGAATCTTCTGCCGCACTTCCCATGGGCCGTCCGCCTGTCCATAGTGCAGGTCCCATGGCAGCGTGATATCGGGTGCGAGCCCGGTCATGGCACCGGCGCCCCCGGTGATGGTGATGTACGCACCGGCCACATACATTCGCGGGCCCTCGATCGAACCCTTGGCAATCGCATCCCGCATGGCAACATCGTTCAACGCCCGGTAGACTCCTACGTCGCGCACCGTGGTGAAGCCCTCCCGTAAAAAAGTGCGGGCATTGGGAACGGACGCAAACGCAGTCTGCGCCGCAGTGAGCTTGAGTTGCAAAAATGGATCACCTTCGTCGGCCGGCGCATCCGCCAGATGAGTATGGCAATCGATTAATCCGGGCAGCACCGTCATCTGCGAGAGATCGATGACCTTGGCGTCGGCCGGTATCGCCAATCCGCTGCCGACCTGTTCGACCTTGTTGTCGCGGATAAGTATCACTTGATTGGCAAGCACCGTTCCAGCCTGTGGATCAACCAGGTGGCCCGCCTTGATCGCAGTCACCTGGGCGAATGCGCTCGCAGCACACGACAGCCATAACCCCAGCAGTAATGCGAGAGTCTTCCTCAATTGCGTTCTCCTCAATAATCTCTTGATTGTGTCCCAACAGAAACTTCAGATCGCAGAATTCGAAATCAGTCCGCCGCCGCCGCCGTCGTTTCCGCACCACTCTTCAAATCAGCCGCCAGCAACCGGTGAAACAAATGTTCGCCGGCCTCGCGCCGCACCGACAACCTGCCCGCGCCATATGCTCGCGATTTCAACCCGCGCTGCACGGCTTCGCAAATGCCCAGATCTTCATCCTGGACGCGGGCGCCGACAGCCACGCTCTGCTCGTTGTACTCGCGGCGGGCTTCACTGATATCTCCGAAATAGAAATCGAAAATCACGCGGCAATGATCGACGTCGATCGGCAGCACCAGATTTGTATCCATGTAGCCTTCGTAGCAATTGATCATCAGATTGGGATATTGCCAGAAGTACCATGCCCGGTCGCCCTGTCGTGTCGTTGCCGTGGCAGCGTCTTCCGTCCCCGTGACCATCGGACTTGATTGCAGACAGAACCGGTCTTCGTTCTCGATGGTGTATGCCTTGTAATCCAATACCGAGCTCAGACCCTTGTGAAGGTGCGGCACGTGGTATCCGCCGTCGAGGTAGTTGTCGACAAACACTTTCCAGTTGCAGTGGATGTCATAAGTGCGACTGTCAAAGTAATGAAGTTTACTGACGCCTAGAGGCGCCACACGCTTGACCAACCCGCCGAGAAAATCGGTGAGAGCAGCAGCCTGGGGATCGAGGTTGACGAAAACAAACTTCTCCCAGACATCCGCCTTTACAGGCACCAGGCCGTTCTCCTGGCGTTCAAAATTCTTCACACCGTCGAATTCCGGCATGCCCTTGAGTGAACCATCCAGCCCATAGTTCCAGCCGTGATAAGGACAATGCAGGATGGAGGCCTGCCCACAAGGCTCGGTGACAACGGCTGCGGCATGGTGACGGCAGACATTGTAAAAGCCCCGCAGCACGCCATCGTTGCCGCGCACCACCACAATTGGTTCACCGGCAATGCTGGCAGTCACAAACTGGCCCGGCTTTTCAACCTGCTCGGTTCGTCCCACCATTTGCCAGGTCTTGCTGAAAACCGTTTGTGCTTCCAGTTCCGCAATACGCGCGTCCACGTACCAGGGCGCGGGGATGGTTGAGGCATCCTGCAATGCGGCCTTATCGTCGTACTGCGCGAGAATTTCTGATACCGCCATGTGCCTTTGGTTCATGCTCCGATGGCCCTCTTCAACACGTCGAGAAATTGAGTGATGCGTGCGTCTTTCTTTTCCTGCGGATCGCCTTGCCGCCGGAACAGCCCGGGGTCCAACTCTTCCGTGAGCAGCGCATCCTGGAAGCGCTCCATGGTCCAATCCAGAATGGAGACAATCATCTCCTGATCAAGCTCGCGCAACAGTTCGCCCCGCTGCAGTCCGTAGCGAACAAAAGCAACCGTGCCATACGGATCTTCAGCCATGAGGAAGCGGTTGATCTCGCGCTTCAGAGTCAGGTCGGTGCCGTAGTTTCCCAACAGCGACACACGGTAGGGAATCCAGTCTTCGTGCAGAAGATGTTCGGTACTCACCAGCCAGTAACGCAGCACCTCAAAAAATCCTCGCTCTCGAACCTCGGCGGGCGCATCAAGGTAACGCGGAAACGAGCGGACGGCCTTTTTGTACACTTCGAAAAACAATCCATCTTTGCTGCCGAAGTGCTGGAAGATCGATCCTTTGGCAATGCCGAGCGCAGCCGCGATGTCTCCGACCCGTGCCGCGTGATAACCCTGCTCGGCAAAATGGCGCATGGCGGCATCGATGATTCGGGTTCGTTTGCCTTCGGAACGGGGCCGTGGAGGCATGCTACGGTAGCGCGGGGGAGAAACCAGGCTGCTTCCAATTCCACTCATGTTGACCTCAAGTCATAAGACTGTACAGAAACCTAGCTGGAATTTCAATTCTGTTTATAACGGGTTTGCGATAAAGTAGCTTGCTCCGGCGGGAACTTATAACCCCCGGTCATCGTACAAACGTGCCGTCCGAATCGTCAAAAATCTATGATGCCGTGGTGGTTGGCGGTGGCCACAATGGCCTGACCGCAGCCGCCTACCTGGCCCGTGCCGGACTGACTACGCTCGTGCTCGAACGCCGCGATATCGTCGGCGGCTGCTGCGTCACCGAAGAAATTGCCCCCGGATGCCGCGTCTCCACCACCTCTTATATCGCCAGCATGTTGCGGCCGGAAGTTATTTCTGATTTGCGCCTCGGCGAATACGGACTGCGCATGGTCCCTTGCGACCCGGCGATTCAAGTTCCCTTCCCCGATGGACACGTTGTCCCCTGGTGGGCCGACCGCGCGCGCGCGAAAGAAGAATTCAAAAAGATTTCAGCCAAAGACGCGGAAACGTTTATCCAGGTCGATGATCGACTGAAAAAATTGGCCCGCTACCTGCAACCGTTTTTCATGGAGCCGCCGCCCGAAATTGACACCCGCAGCATGCGCGGATGGACCGACCTGTTTCGCGTTGGCTCGAAATTCCGCGGCATATCGAGCGATGAAGTTTCGCAGTTGATTTCATTCCTCACCGGAAGCCTCGGAGAATTTCTCGATCACAATTACGAATCAGAAAAAATGAAGACCATGTTTCTTGCCAACAACGTTTACGGCAAACATGGCGGACCTTATCAGCCGGGCACGGCCATCGGCTTGCTCTTTCATTTGCTGAGCGGCGGCGAGCACGAACTGCAGGGCTTCTACGGACACGTCATTGGCGGCATGGGAGCGATCACTCAGGCCTTGGCGGCATCGGGACGAAAACTCGGAGTCGAAATTCGCACTTCCTCACCGGTCGCGCATATCGATGTCCGGGATGGCCGGGCTCGCGGAGTTGTGCTTGAGGATGGCACCGAGATTCGCGCTCGCATCGTGCTCTCGAACGCCGATCCCAAACGCACATTTCTGAAAATGGTGGCGGAGTCCGAGTTACCCGCTGAGTTCCTGCATTCCATTCGCGGCATCAAGATGGAAGGACCGTGCGCCAAAGTAAATCTGGTCCTCGACGCCGAACCGCGTTTCACCGGCACGTCTCCCAATGCCACGGCTCTCGAACGCACCTTCTACACGCTCGTCCCGTCACTCGCGTTTGCTGAGCATTGCTATGACATTGCCAAGTTTGGCGACATTCCCGAAGAGCTTTGGGTGGATTGCGTGGTTTCGTCGAATGCCGATCCGTCGCTCGCTCCTGCAGGCAAACACATCCTGACCTGCTTCGTGCAGTACGTTCCATATCATCTACGCGAAGGCAACTGGGACGATAACCGCGAACTGCTGGGCAATCGCGTAGTCAAGAAGATTGCCGAATACGCGCCCAATGTCCCGAATTCTACTGTCGCGTGCCAGGTACTGACACCGCTCGACCTCGAACGCACTTACGGCTTGACTGAAGGCAATATCTTCCACGGCGATCTTCGTCTCGAACAGCTCTTCTTCATGCGTCCAGTCTCTGGATGGTCGCAGTACCGCACTCCGATCGACGGCCTGTATCTATGCGGCGCCGGTGCGCACCCAGGCGGCGGAGTCACAGGCGCACCCGGCCACAACGCCGCCTACCAGGTCTTGCGCGACTGGAAGAAGGGCCGCTTGAAAGAAGCCGCCGCATGACAGAAACAACTGAGAACCGAGAACTGACAACTAAGAACTGGTATCCAACCGTTCGAACTACGTCTCGGCCTCGCGCGTATAAATCTTCCGAGGCGCATTCGGCATGAATACCAGAATGGTGGCCAAACCCGCGACAGCCGATATCGTGATTCTGGGCGCCGGCGTGATGGGTGCGTCCATTGCGTTTCATCTCGCCAAACGCAAAGCCGGAAGAATCGTAGTCATCGACAAAGGTCACGTGGGTCAAGGGGGGAGCGGGCGTTCTTCAGCTCTCGTCCGTATGCACTACAGCTATGCTCCCGAGGTCCAGCTCGCGCTGGTGAGCCTGCGAATGTTCCAGAACTGGCGCGACGTAGTCGGCGCTGAAGGAGATTTCCGCAAGACCGGATTCGTCCGCATCGTTCATCCCGGCGAGTCCGATCGCCTGAAACTGAATGTAGAAATGCAACGCAGCTTGGGCGTCAATGTAAGGCTCATCGATCGTCACCAACTCAAAGAACTGGAGCCGGACTGGCAGGTCGATGAAGTTGAATTGGCCGCTTACGAACCCGACTCGGGCTATGGCGACGGTGCCGGTGTGGCAAACGATTTCCTCACCCGAGCCCGCGAGCTTGGTGTTATCTACATGTCGAAGACTCAGGCTGGAGAAATCCTGATCGAGAAAGGACGTGTGGGTGGAATCCGCACCGATCAGGGCGAAATTGCGGCAACCGTCGTAGTCGCCGCCACCGGCCCTTGGACGCGTCCACTCTTCCAGAAGATCAGAATCGATCTTCCGATTGAAACCGAGTATCACCAGGTTGCAATCCTGAAGAACGCTCCGGACATGAAGGGCGGTGGTTGCGCCTGCATCGACTCGGTCAGCGCCACTTATTTCCGTTCCGACGCACACGACAAATTCCTGATCGGAGATTTCTACGGACAGCGCCCCGTCGATCCTGATAACTTTCCGCAGCGCGCTTCGGACGACGGTCTGGAAGAAATCATCGAACGTGCCAGCCGCCGGATTCCGAAGCTGGAAAACGCGGAAGTGATGCGCGGAGTGACCGGAGTGTATGACATGACTCCGGACTCGCGTCCTCTCCTTGGCGAAGTTTCCGGTGTCGCAGGATTGCACATTTGTGCCGGCTTCTCTGGCATGGGTTTTAAGATCTCCCCCGCGATTGGCCTGGTGATGTCGGAGCTTTTGCTGGAGGGACGCGGCAAGACAGTAGACATCAGTTCGTTTTGCCCAGGCCGATTTGCAGCGGGCAAACCGATCAAGGCAGAGTTCGAATACAAAGACGATTAATCCGAGCGTACCCTCCGCGGCAGTGAGGGCAAGATGCCCTCACGACAGCCGGCGGGACACCGGCGCTACACAAAAGAAGGAGCACACATGGCAAAGAAAGGCATTCTCGAGCGCCTGAAGGACGGTCCTGTCCTGGGCGATGGTGGTTATCTGCTGGAACTGGAAAAGCGGGGATGGGTGCGCGCGGGTCCGTTCACTCCGGAAGTCGCTCTGCTCAATCCCAATGCGCTGCGTGAACTGCATGTCGAGTTTCGCGAAGCCGGCGCGGATGTTTTGCAAGCGCTGACTTTCTACGCCAGCCGCGACAAGCTGGCCACTGTCGGCCTGGAGAACAGGCTCGACGAACTGAATCGCGCGGCTGTGCGCATCGCGCGCGAAGTCGCGGGCGACAGGTGCCTGGTCGCCGGTAATCTCAGCCTGACCTGGATGTACGAACTCGGCAGTCCGTCGGCGGCAGATCGCGTCCGTAAAACTTTCGACGAACAGCTGGCCGTCCAGGTCGAAGAAGGTATCGACTTCGTCATCGGAGAAACTTTCTCCTTCCTGGGCGAAGCCTTGATTGCCGTCGAACGCGGGAAAAAGAGCGGCTTGCCGGTGATGGTGACCATCTGCTTCGAAAATAAAGATGAGACCGCAGACGGCAAATCCGCCGCCGAATCCGCCAAAGCACTGCTCGACGCCGGAGCTGATATCGTCGGCATGAATTGCCTTCGTCCCCCCGAGCACACGCTGGGTGCTATGGAACAGATGCGAAAGGCAGTCTCTGGATACATTGCCTGTCAGCCGGTGGCGTACCGTACACCCAAGGACAAGCCGGATTTCACCAGCCTGCCGGAATTTCCTCTGGGACTCGATCCCCTGCAACTCACTCGTAAAGAGATGGGCGACTATGCTCTTCGCGCTCGTGAAATCGGGATCAATTACATCGGTTCCTGTTGCGGATCGGTTGCTATCCACGTTCGGGAAATGGCCCGTGCGCTGGGTAAGCTCTCGGAAGACGGACGCGTGTGGAAGAAGGGCGGGGAAAAGCCAATGTCAGCCTACGAGTATTACGGGCACGACGAAAAGGCCGCGAAGTAGTCTCACTCCACGAACAGAAAGGGCCAGCCCGGAGGCTGGCCCTTAGTATTCTGGGGAAACGACAGCGTCACCAACCAACTAATGTGGATCCCGGGATCAACTATTTCGAACGGGCCAGCAGCGGCCGCCCATCCGTGTTGTAAATAACATAGGGCATCCCACGACAATGTTTGTCACCCTTTTGTCATTTTCTTGTTAACCGACTACGTCAAGGGCAACAGCAGGGTGCCTGGAATTAATGCCGGTCGTAAGCAGGATTGTCGGGCAAAGGAGAATCGTAATCCTTGCCATACAGATTCTTGTGTGTCGTCGGCGCGCTCACTTCGGCAAGACGAAACACACCCAGAGTGGAAGTCGAGTCTGTGATGATGACCTCCCGCGTCATCGCCTTCAGGGTTTCAGGCAGGGCTGTTTCGTACCAGACCCGGAGCGTGTACTTGCCGCTGGGAACATTCGGAATCACAACCTGGCCACGAGAGTCCGAAATGCCGTAGTAAGGCGTCTCCAGTGCGACTACCACAGCACTCATTTCAGGATGAATGTTGCAGAATATGTATGAGATCCCCGGCTTGTCGAAGTGCACGTCGCGCGTGCTGCCGGCTTCATACAGGCCGAGATCGAAGCGTTTGCCTTCAAACAGCGAAAACACGTTGTGAAAAAAAGGATCCCGGTTGGGAAATGCCACCATCGAGCCCACCGGCACCACCAGCACATGCGGCTCAAAGCTTTTGTTTTTTTGTACCAGTCGCGGGCTTTGCGCCGGATGAAACGCCACCGGCCTGGCCGCGGCAGCTTCTGGCGTCAGCCATACCACTACGTGCCCGGCGTCAGGTTTTGCGGCCTTGTCGCCATTCAGTAGTTCGACCCGGCCTGTCAGCGTGACATCTTGTGCCCAGGCAGAGCTGGCGCACAGCAGTACCGCGAAGGCGCATCGGAACCCGTAAGCCGGGAAAACGTTTTTCAAAACAGTATTCCCATCATCAGGTTGATCTGGTCAGCGGTTGGACTTCCAGCATCGATATCAAACGTCCTCAAATGACGGTATTCACCTGATAAAAGCAGGTCGGAACGCGGACGGTAAATCACATTCAAGAGCGAGCTGCGATTCTGCAACAGAGGTGCAGGGAAACCCAAGCTCGAAGGAAAACCTCGCACGTCATTGGCAAACGGATTGTCCAGTCCGAACGCCCCGTTGAATTCCAGCTTGCTGGTCGCCTTGAATTTCAACTGCGTCCATCCTCCCACGGAATTCAGTGCCCGCACCAATTCCTGCGGACCTGCAGTGCCTCCGAACAGAACGCTCCGTCCCACGCCGCCGCCGAGACCACCCAGCGCGCGACCACGATAGAACTCGCCGGTCAGGCTGACCCGCCGCGCCAGCGGAACACTCCAATCCGTCATAGCGGCCCAACCGTTCACAGTGTGATCGAAACCCCAGCTTTGGCGGCTGTAGTAGCCAGCAGTACCCAACGTCAGAGGCATGCCGAAAATATTGCGCGTCCAGGCTGCTCGTGCAGCATAGGCAGGTTGGCCAGAACTGTCTCCGGCCTGGGCAAAGGGCGCGAAAGACGCAGGCAACTCTCCGGTAACGTTGTCCATGATGCCGCCCTGCACAGTTATATTCTGGCCTTCCGACAGATCAAAGCGGTGCTCGATGCGGACCTGCGGAATCCATCCCCAGAGGTTTCCCGCATAACTGAATGCAGGCATGGCCAGCGTAGCGAATGAAGTCGGCGAGAGTGGAGAAAAGAAAGAATTGTCCTGGCCGGCCACGACGGAAGTGTTCTTCCAATCCATTCGCACGCTGGCGATGCGCAGCCGTGCCAGACCGAAGTTGACGCCGTTGGGATTGTTTGGGGAGCCTCCTGCGAAATCAAGTTGCAGATTGCCTGAAGTCCGTGCGCCTGCAAAATGCGGACCAAATACTTCCAGACCGATTTCCGACTGGCGCACACTGGCGCCGAAAGTTTGCCCGGACACATTTGGAATGTCCGGAATCGCCCAGGTGGGAAGGTCCTGACTATCCAGATATCCGCGATTGCTGAACAGGTTCAGCAATACGATCCCCGACAGCCGCATTCGGTATTTTGACGCGGCCTCCACTTTGGTCTGGTACTGGTCCTCGAGTTTGCTGCCCAGCAACTGTGAAGATTCTTCCAGACTGGAAACACGTTCTTCCAAAAGAGCAGGTTGCGCCGGAGCGGAGCTGCTCTGGTCAGGTGTCGCAGCCGTAGCCTCCGGTGCGGGACCGCGAGCCTGAAGTTCCTTGCGGAGTTGTTCAGTCTCGGCGCGGTACTGGCCGGCTTCGGAGCGCAATTCGACCACAGCGTTGCGCAATTCCCGTACTTCATCCTGAAGCTGGCGGACTGCCTCGGTCATCGCATCGGGTGGGGGTGCGGGCGGTGTGGCCACCGTTTGCGTCAACCCAATTGCACTGCCCGCCAAAAGGCAGAGTCCCGTCGCACCGAGTTTCCTGATCCGTCCGGCTAAACTTTTTTGATTTTTCACGCTGGCCTCCGCAGAAAAGCTTCCGGGCATCTGCCCGCGCCGTCGTCGAACCCACTCGGCGGCGGCGAACTTAACCTCTGCTTTGGAATGCTACTCCGATTGCGACTGTTCGGTGCGGACCACCGGCGTTCGCCCTACCTTCCCATCACCGGCTTCGGATTGCGCAGTCAGGGGAAGGAGTAAGCGAAACGTCGTGCCTTCAGTTGATGTTTTTTCCACCACCACGTCGCCGCCATGGTCCTGAACAATCTTTTGCACCACGGTGAGCCCCAGTCCAGTTCCATTTTCTTTGCCGTGACTGATGAAGGGCTCGAACAACTGACCGCGAATAATTTCCGGAATGCCGCGTCCGTTGTCGATGACACGGATTTCGACGCCTCCCCGGACTTCGCTCAATCCCACATGAATCTGGCCGGCCTCGGGTACAACCGCCTCGCAGGAATTCAGCAGCAGGTTGTACAGTGCGCGCTCCAGCTTTCTGGCGTCGAACCATCCCGAACTGTTGCCCTGCTGATCGTGAGTGATACGAATCAGGTGGAATTCTGGATGCGATCGAATGGCCGTCACCACGCGATCGACCGAATCCTTGACGTTTCCGTACGTCGGCCGCAACGACTCGCGGGTGCGCGAGAATTCCAGCAGCGAATCGATCAGATCGGTCATCTGATTCACCGCGACCCGAACTTCCTGGTAAAGTTCCTCTCGCTGGTCGGAAGACAACCGGCTCTCGCACAGAAATTCCGCGTTGGCCACGATGGCAGCCAGCGAATGCCTCAGATCGTGCGAAATCGAACTGGCCATGCGCCCGATGGTGGCCAACCGCTCGGCTTCCAGCAATTCCTGTTGCGTCTTCTGCAGGCTGGCGCGCATGCGGTTGAATGCGCCGGTCACCTCCGCCACTTCATCACCACCACGAGCGTCGAGCGCGTAGGTAAAGTCGCCTTGTTCCAGCGCCCGGACTCCTGCAACCAGATTTCCCAACGGCCGGGTAAAGGTGTGCGAGATAAAGAACACAAGCGCGCTGCCACCGAGCACGGCGGCTAATCCCAACGCCAGTAAGAGCCGGTTGAGACTGTCGAGAAACGCAGTCGCCTGATCGTAGGACTTCAGGACCGTCAGTCGCACCGAAGGATTTTTCGCTCCGGCCAGTTCGAGTGACGTGATGAGGAAGCGCTCTTCGCCCAGCTGAATTTCTTCCGGACCCGAACCTTCCAGCTCGGACCGTCGAACGCGCTGCCGGGCCAACTCGGATTCCTGTACCGGCGACAAAGTGGTCTTCACTACGGAATCACCGTAATAAAAGGCGACCTGGCTGGCCGCAATCCGGCCCACCTGAGAGGTTGTCCGGTCGTCAATTTCGTACCCGATCACCAGAAACCCAAGTAAGCGGTTCTCTTCGGCCGGGCCAAAATAGATAGGGCGCAGAAAAACTTCGTAAAGGTGCTGGCCGCCCGACCACCATTGCCCCGCGCTTTCATCATTCAGGGTATTTCCCAGCGATTGTTGCGCCATCTCCCGAGTCAAACCTGGAGACGCCGTGTGGAGCGCAACGACGCGGCCGCTGCGGTCCGCCAGTAGAAAAAGATCGCTACCCGCCAACCGCCACAGACCGCTGGAAGCATCCTGGATGGTAGCTTCGTGTTGGGTCGTCATCAGGGCCCGCAGGTTGGGTAGGTCCGCCAGCAACTCAGCGGAATGGGTCAAGGTAAGTTCG
>Ga0163162_10002666_pt1 | contig 16925 bp, 12 predicted proteins | sample S55metaG_FD_115310 | JGI IMG/M metagenome (GOLD analysis project Ga0163162, IMG submission 115310) | Switchgrass rhizosphere microbial communities from Kellogg Biological Station, Michigan, USA - S5-5 metaG | ecosystem: Host-associated > Plants > Roots > Rhizosphere > Soil | place: USA...
CCCACTCCGCCCTGGTCACTCATCAGCCCGGCAATAAATGCAATTCTTTTACCATCGGGCGACCAATGTGGCAAGGCGATTTGCATTTCCGGTGAATAAATCAAAATAGTATCCCTGGCAGAAATGTTTTGTGTATACAGTTTTGCGATATACCAGTTATCATCGCCCGGCGGCGGCGCAGCGAGATACGCAAAAGATTTGCTGTCCGGCGACCAGTCATATTCAAAAATGTAAAACTTCGGCGGCGTTACCTGTATGATTTCACCTGTCGTGCGATTGATAATAGCCAGCGTTTGTACGTTTCTGTTAATAGTGGAATCGATCAAACCGGTGGTCCTGTTTTCAGCTGCCATGGGCGAAGGTTCACGACTTGCATTTTCAACATACAAAACACTCAACCACCTTCCGTCGGGCGACCACTGCAGATGTGAAACATAACCTGAAAAATTTGTAAGTGGTTTTGAAGAAACGAGTTTTCCCGTTGACGCGTTCGCGATAAAAATTTGCTGCTGTTTATCTGATTGTGCGTCGGACAAGAATGCGATTTCCTTTTGATCAGGTGACCACTGCGGTTCTTTTTCGTTGCACGATTGATTCGATGTAACAGCCGCCGAAACGTGAAGCGTGCTGTCAGTCGGATGAATTAAAGATTTTGAATATATCGCTTGACCATGCTCTCCTTCAGAGCACCATACAATCGCAGTTGCATTGGAATTGAGAGAACATTGATAGATGTACTTTACACTGCCTTGTAATTCCAAAAAATGTTTGATGATTGCGCGCTCGTCAGACTGAGGGGCCGTTTGCGCATTCAAATGAATTACTCCGTGAGCAAATATTGTAGTCGCGATGAAAAAGCGGAGAATAAAATTCGATATCAAAAATGTTCTCATGAATAATGCAGTTTTTGAGTGCAATCTGTTAATCTTTTGCGACACTGATACGAATATAACCGGAATAGTGAATCATTTCATTATAAAATCATAATTTAGATAGAACCCACCATTTCTTAGTTGCTATGCCGGAAAATCGCAAGCTCGCTGCCATCATGTTTACTGATATCGTTGGTTATACTGCCATGATGCAAAAGAACGAGCAACATGCCATCTCATTATTAGAGCGCCACCAGGCAGTTCTCGAAAGCAAAATTGTGGAACATCACGGCCAATTGGTTTCATATTATGGAGACGGGAGCCTGAGTACTTTTTCAAGCGTTACTGAAGCATTGCAATGCGCAATAGACATCCAATATTCATTGTTGAAAGATCCGAAAGTTCCTTTACGCATCGGCATTCATACAGGTGAAATTATTGTCGAACAAAACAAAATTGTTGGTGACTCAGTAAATCTCGCGTCGCGCATTCAATCACTCGGAAATGAAGGCAGTATACTTTTTTCAAAAGATGTTTTCGAGAAAATAAAAAATCGGCAGCAATTCAAAACGGTTTTACTAGGAAGCTTTCAGCTTAAGAATGTTGATGAGCCCATGGAAATATTTGCTTTAGCGAATGAGGGAATAAATGTGCCGAACAGGAAGGAGTTGGGTAAGGTTCTTAAATCAGAAAACGGGCATAAAAAATCGAAAGCAAAAATGATTCTGGGGATCTCTTTTATTGTGCTGTTAATTCTTGGATTGGCGGTGTTTACTCCTTTAATGAGAGCAGCAAAATTTGCAGGAAAGGATAAATCGATTGCCGTACTTCCGTTTAAGAATCTGAGTGCGGATAGCCAACACGAATATTTTAGTGATGGTATAACTGAAGATATCATTACGCAACTTTCAAAAATAGCGGGGCTGCGTGTGATATCAAGTTCGTCCGTCATGCAATACAAAAACAACAGTAGTGATATAAATCATATTGCTCACGAATTAAATGTCGCAGCTGTGCTGGAAGGAAGTGTCCGGCGCGAAGGCAACCAGGTGCGTATTACAGCACAATTGATTGATGCATCCAACAACCAGCATATTTGGGCGAACAACTACGACCGTAATGCTGATGAAGTCCTCGCCATTCAGAGCGAAGTAGCGCAGCAGATCGCGCGCGAGCTGGATGTTCGGCTAACCAGCGATGAAGGAAGAAGAATTCAAAATAAAGCAACAGGAAATCCGGCGGCTTACGAAGATTATTTGCTTGCGCGTCAATCACGGGCTGGTGAATCGGAAAGATTATTATTAAGCGCGATACAAAAAGATTCAACGTTTGCGTTGGCCTGGTCGGCGCTGGCGTTCCTCTATACAAAAAAACCAGTTACTGATTCTACCGACAGACCTTACTATATCCGGAAAGCACTCGATGCAGCGTTGACTGCTGTAAGCTATGGACCCGATCTTTCAGAAACGCATATGATTCTCGGTGATGTATTAAAAACCATTACACTCAATCCAAATTATTCCATTCGCGAATTAGATAAATCCGTCAAGCTAAACCCCAATAACGCGGATGCCTATGTCTACCTGGCATTTGCATTGAGCGAATTAGGAAGATTTCCAGAAGCCGCGGCGAACTTGAGAAAAGCAAAACAACTTGATCCGCTTTCGCAGTTTCCGAACACTGCCTGGACATTGTATTATTATTATGCACGCGATGCAAAAAGATTAAATGAAAATCTCAATGCTACTACAACACCCTTTGGTAAATACTTTGCGCATGCGCAACGAATAAACTATTTTTTCCTGATGGACGAATACGATAGCATTTTAAATTACAGGACTGATAATTTGGATATTGAGAAAACCGGAATTGCTCTTATTAAAACTGGTAGATTAAAGGAAGCAAACGTTGTCATTGATTCATTGCAAAAAAGTTCAGTGCCTGACAATGCGATTCATCTTGGTGTTTTATACGCGTGGATGGGCGATAACCAAAAAGCAATGAAATACCTTGACATTGCCTACCGCTTGTTTGATTATGGATTGATCAGTGTTAAGGTAAACAAAGTGTTTGACCCGCTGCGAAATGAAGATTCATTTAAAACCCTCCTTAAAAAAATTGGTGTGAATGATATGGTGATCGATAAGAGCAGACTTACTCAATAGCTGAATGGTGCATTATGTATCGTTCTTAACTAGTAGCATTGCACTTCCGTCACCGAAATCTGTTTTCCATGGTGTGCAAAATTAAATCGAATCCCCGTTGCAGTTACCTTGTCAAATAAAATTGTATTGCCAGTGTTTCCAACGAGCTGTACCGGCTTTGCTGACACAGGATGCCACCGTCCACTTTGTTGATATTCGATCGTAACCGACTCAGGAAGAAAAAAAGTTTTGTTATCAACCACCAGGTAAATTTTAGCACTGGAAATATCATGTGGCTGACCAAAGTCAACAGCATACCAATCGTTCGGTGAATTTGAACCAAGGGTTGTCCAACGATTAAAAACTTCCGGGTAGTACCATATTTTTCCATCGATTGCCTGGTACAGCGCCGTATCAGGTGTACTGTTGATTGACGCGGATGGTTTTGGAAAATCTTTTCGGCGGATATTTAATGCATAGTTCGGTTGTTCTTTGGGAGAATGATTTACGATAGGCGCGCCGATAAACACGTTATTTTTTCCATTGTCATCGGTCAACGCTGATTTGTTTCCATCTACCAAAACTGTCAATCCCTTTCCAAATTTATACTGGCTTCCATCGCGGTCATAGATGACCGTTAGTTTGTGACCGTGGTATGCAACATCACCCAAATAAAAATATTGAATAGTGCTATCAACAATCGGATTTATCACCAATGAATCTCCTTCGGAAGGCCTGATACCACAAAGGCCGGTAATGATTAGGTTATTGAATGTGGAATGATTGTAATGATTGCTCCAATAACAATAAACTATTGGCCCACCTTTATTTGGGTCGTAATTTTCGACCAGGTTTATTTTTCCATCGGGCAGGTAGTGCTGTTGCGCATATAAACGCAGCAGTTTTACATAGTCTGATGCGGAGATTGCATCCTGGTGATAATTGTTTAAGACATTCGCCATTGCGGTTAACGCCTGGCTCGATTGGTAAGGCCAACTGGGGCCGTTCCATTGACTGCTTGGTTTGCCTTCAAAAAAAGCAAATTGTTTGAAATAGTATTGGTAAGATGGTTCATTCGTTCGAAAACCAAATTGCCCGAGCAAATCATTTGTGTCAATAGCATGTTTCCATGCGTTGCTGTAGATTTTTTTGTCCGAAGGAAGATTAAAATACCATGGAGCGAAGCCAGCCAGTTCACGCCCGCGAATGAAATTCCAGGAATGGACAAATTCATTATTTACTTTAAAACGGTCTGTAAAATGTTGTAGCGAATCGTTCCACAAATTCTTTTCAACGTTTTCTTTGAGGGCCGCCGCTCTTTTTAAATATTCTGCACTTGTGGATGCGTCACCTTTCATTGAGGCTACTTGTGCAATGGCCAATGCGTTCGCATACATGTAACTGTTGATTGTTGGCCTGAAAGCTTCTCCATCTTCAAAACCACCTTTTCCTCCGGATGCGTCAATTGATGCGATGGTATATTCTGTTGCGTCCGGCATTGCCGCTATATAGTAAAGGTTTTTTGTTGAGTCAAAATGGTCAGACCATTCATTGTACATCCGCTTCATGCTATCCAGTTGCTTTATTAAGAATAAGGAATCGCCGTTAACCTTATAACGTGCCAAAGCCGCATCGGAAATACTCTCACTATAATTTCGATTGTTACCTCCGCCACGTAATAAATAATCGATATATCCATCCATATACCGGTTGTCCTTTAACCATCTTCCCTCATAAATATGATGCATGGAAGCAGCGTTGATCGTGCAATACGGCTCACGGTCCCAAGGCATATGTATGATAAATTCAGTAATGACATATTCATTTGTTCCCACATTCCGGATATGCGCTTTGTACATTTTCCAACGATAGTAATACACCTGCTCAAGTTGTTTATCGGAGCATTGAAAAAATGGAATATTATCCAGGTACCAGGAAGAGTCTTCTTGGAAATACATGCCCGCCAGTTCTTTGTGATCGGGTAGATGTTGATTATTTTTTACCGAGCAGTTGCTGAGAAAAACTACGCATAGGCATATCAGTGATATTGATACAATCGTTTTGGCCTGGGTTAAATTCATTTGGAGTATTTGTATTCGTGAGCAATCGATTTAAAAATAGAAAAATTTGTAGAGTGATAGTTATACTCCGGTTACCCTTCTTTTGTACTCTGCCAGCGCTTCATCAAGCCTGCCTTTGCTATCTCCTGCGCCCGGCGCATTATGCGATGGGTGAATGTATAATTTTACGCCTCTGTCAGCAAGAATTTCCGCCACTGTTGTAACAGTCATCCAAACACAGGTCACGAATGCCATCGTGGAAACGGGTCCGATTTTGTCGACGTGATTCTTCAAAGGCACGGAGGCGTCCTCCAGCGGGGCACAAGTGTCGACAACAATGTCTGCAATTTCAAAGATATTCTTCTGACTGGAATGTCTTGTCTTCTTTCCTTTTGCTTCTGAAGCGGAACCGAAGACAACGACCTTCATACCTTTCTTCTTTGCCTCCAAGGCGATGTCGATATTGACATTGTTAATGCCTGTATGCGAGAACAACCACATTACGTCACGCTGATCGAATGTATATCCTTTCATGATTTCTACTCCATATCCTTCAACACGTTCAAGAAATATAAATTGGTGTACTCCCATTTGTCCCGTGATGTTCGTAAAAAAAGTCAGCGGCAATTCCACGATCGGATGAAAACCCACAAATCCTCCGATCCTGGGATACATTTCTTCAATCGGAATCGTAGCATGACCACATCCGAATGTATGAACCCATCTTCCTGCTTCGATCGCGTCCGCCATTACTGTCGCCGCTTTTTGAATATTTTCAATTTGTGTATTTTCTATTTTTGACATAATGTCTCTCGTGTTCGTAAGCCATTGTTTTGCTAACATAGTGGTGTGCTTTATGAATGTTTTAATTTGTTTAAAATAAGTGCGCAAATAATGCACATTGTAACGAGCTCCAAAATAATCACCGTAACCAGGTGATGAATTCCACATGCATTGGCGATCACTCCCATTAAATAATTGACCAGTGTATTGCCAATTAACGCAACGACCAGCACCATGCTGAATGCAGTGCCTGACAGTTCCTCATAACGATTTCCCACATAACCCAGCATGATCGGAAAACCGGCGGCCAATCCCGCTCCGATTAATATCAAACCCATCGCAGAAAAATTAAATGAGTTGGCACTGACCAGGAAAATAATGCCGCAGGCTGTAAGCGAGAACGAAAGAATCCATATCCACCGGTGCGAAAATGTTTTGAATACGCTTCCTAATAAAAGACGCATGCCCGTTAAGCCGACCACAAAAAGAGAAAGAGCAAATAGGGCTTTATTTGCAGGTATATTTTTTTCGCCCGATAAGAATGTTGTTGTCCAGTTGTTAATGATTGCTTCGAAACTGCTCTGGCAAAAAAGAAAAAAAGCTATCAACCATATTAAAGGATCTTTCATGATTGAATTGATTTGTTTTAGATCGATGTTTTTTTTCTGCTTCGCTTCGGGGAATTTCAATAGCAGGTAAACGATACTGAGTGCAAGGCTTGCAAATCCTACGATTGAAATGATCGAATCATAATTTAATCGTTTGTCTAGCACTCCAATGACAAATGGCATTCCGAGTGCGCCGATGCCAAAGAATACGCCAAGCAAACTCAATGCGGCGCCTTTATCTTTTTCACTGATATCGGCGACCAACGCGTTTGTTGCACCGTTGATGGCGCCTCCGCCGGCCGCAAACATGAGAATCGAGATTTTCAACAGGAAAGTCGATGGCACATATGCAACGCCTTCGAAGCCGAGAAATATAAGAAGGCAGGAAGTCGAAAGCAATATCTTGTATCCGTAGCGGTCACACAGCGGGCCAAACAATAATGAACCAGTTAGAATACCAAATGGAAGAATCGAGAACATGGTGCCTGCGGCGATCTCGTCCATTGCGAATTTTGCCTTCAAACCGGGAACAATCGAGCCTAACGCGATAAATGAGATACCAAAAAACAACATTCCGATGCAGGCTGAATAAAAAATCGTTTTTCGGTTGTACATGGCTGTTAATTAGTGCTGGTTTTTTTCATGGCCAGGCGTGCAGCGCCATACAGTCCCGCATTGTTTCCTATGCCCGATGCTTCAAAGGTTACTTGTTGCATGCTGATTGGTTGCGCCCACTTTGCAGCTTCTTTTTTTATTTCAGGAATAAGCGAAATGGCTGGTCCAAACACACCTCCGCCAAAAATTATTTTTTCGGGGTTGAACAGACTGATGAGATTTGCACAAGCCATTCCCCAAAACTCCACGCAAATATGAATTACTTTTTTTGCGATAGGGTCATCGTTTGCATAGGCTCTGAAAATGGCAGCGGCAGTATGATTCTTAGGTTCCTTCAATTCACCGGTGTATTGAGTATTTTCTCCCAGTAACCGTTTCGTTGTTTTGACAATTCCTTCACCGGAGGCATAGTTTTCAAAACAACCGCAATGAACGTAGTTGTCTTTAAACGGAGGTTTTAGCGCCATCCAGCCAATTGCGCCTCCGATATCCTGTGCGCCTCGCAGAATATGTCCGTCGGTTAATATTCCCGCGCCGATTCCTGTTCCCACGGCCAAATAAATCGCATCCTTCGTACGTTGCGCGTTTCCTTTCCACGATTCTCCCAAAATATAACAGGCCCTGTCGCTATCAATCGCAACATGAACACCGGGAAAATTATTTTTTAGTTCCTCCAACAACGGATAATCTTCCCACCCCGGAATATTCGGCGCCCAAACTTTTCCCGTGCGAATATGATAAATCCCCGGCACTGCAACGCCGATCGCTTCAACATTTCCGCCTGATTTTTTATTCATCATGATGCGAATCGCGTCGATGATGAGCAGGCCGACTTCATTTCCGATTCGTTTTTCCAATGCAATTTTTTCGTGGTCAAGTATTTCGCCTTGATCGTTATAAAGTGCGATCGCCAATTTAGTTCCCCCAAGATCAATTGCAACTAGTGACATGAGATGACTTATTGAAATTCCTAAGTTAAGGCACTCTGAAATAAGAATGGGAAATTTTGAAAATTATTCATTGAAACGCACGGTGATAAATGCAAAGCATGCACCGTTGTCAGTCAAGTTAGGGAAGATGATTTTTTGCCCACATGATCATCAGTTCATTCTTATTGCTGTTCCATGCTTTCTTATAAAGCTCTCTCACAACCTCGAGCCATTTCTGTTTTCTGTCGTTCATATCGCCGACGTCTTCAGTTTCTCCCGATGCCTTGTAATCTTCGCGGCGCGTACTGCAAATTCTTCCATACTGACCTGTCTGAGCCTTCAAATCGTCGTTAGTAATTCGCAGATAGAAATTTAATTGTTCCGATGTACAGGTTTTGTCTTTCGGAAACATTGTACTGTCTTTTATGTACACGGTAACTCCGTCTTTGAATACATATGGTTCCTGGAAGTTTTTTATATACTGATCTTCATAAACAACTCCTTTCACGGGAAACTGTGCACCTGATTGTCCTTTGATCCAGTTCAATAAGTAATCGGTGTATTTTGAGTCGACACTTTTTTTGACTTCCCAACAAGTGGTGACGATCCACATGGAAAGTTTTTCAGCCGAGGGATTCAGTAAATATACCAATCCTGTTTTTGGCTGATGTGTATAAAGATCCGTGTCCGTTTTATACTCATACAATTTTACGGGAAAGCCTTCCCAGCCGGGAATTGTATCTGTTGTTGACAAAAGTTTTTGTGCCATGTAAGCATGATCGAGAAGGTCTTTCGATTTGCTGACCAACGCGGCCATGCTGTCTCTCAAATATGACGCAGGAATTTTATCCTGCGCATATGGAGATGAAACGAGGAAAATTATAGATATGGTCGCGGCGATTTTTTTCAAAGCAAAAGTTTAATTTTCTTTTGTGTCATCTGTAGGATTTGTGACAACGGTATCACCCGCAGCAATGTCTCCATAAATTTCGACCTTATCAGCGGATGCGTTCCCTGTACTCACATTTATTTTTTTTATTTTCCTATCGCTGACGGTAAAAACAAATTTGCCTTCTGTGGATGTCACGACCGCTGATGTCGGGACGGACAAGACATTCACATTTCCTTTTGGGCGAACAACTATGTCGGCATACATACCCGAAGATAAAACTCCATTTTTATTCGGCACATCAATTTCCACTCTTTCTGAACGGTACTGCAAATTTATATTTCCTGACTTTCGGGTGATGGTGCCCGTCAGCTTTTTTCCCTCCAACGCGCTTACATAGAAACTAACTGTGTCATTATCTTTCAGGTTTGCAGAAATTCCTTCGGGAATATCTGCTTGTAGTCTTAAATGATCAACCTGTTTCAACTCGAGCATCGGCTTGTCTTTAGCGGAAGCGCTTACTAGCGCGCCCGGGTGGATATTTCTTTCCGTGATAATTCCGCTGAATGGTGCTGTGACTTTTAAATATCCCATCATCGTTTCCTGCATTTGCCAATTTGTTTTTTCCGCATTGCAGAGTGCACTATCGGCTTCCATTTTTGATTTGATAGTGGAAAGATCAAGAGGAGAAACAGCTCCCTCTGTTTTGGCTGCTTCAAGTAATCGATTATAATGTTCTTTATCGATTGAGAAATCAGCCTTGCTTCGTGAGTACTTTTCTTTCGCCTGCATGGCAGCCTGTTCCAGCTCCGGCGCTTCAAGTTCCATCAGTAGACTTCCCTTCGAAACCTTTGATCCAATGTCGACGGACACAGATTTTACGTATCCATTTACTTTAGGAAAAATACTGATCTCCATGTAGGCAGCTAATTGGCCGGGAAGTTTGACGACAGAGGACACAGAACCCTTTTCGACAACGGCCGTTTTATATTCAGGCGTTGTAATCGCAGCGACCGCAGACTTTTTATTTTCCGTCCTGTTATCTGAACAACCGGCGATGAAGACGATGAGTATACTGTATAAACTGAAATATTTCATGATGCTAGAATTTTAATATTTGATTCTTCTGGCAAAAGGGAAACAGAAGAGAATGAAGATTTTTGCCTGACCCACGCGTAGACCAATGGAACAATAAACAATGCAGCGAATGTAGATGCAGCTAGTCCACCAATGACGGCGCGACCTAACGGTGCCGACTGATCGCCTGCCTCACCCAATCCACTTGCCATTGGAATCATTCCTGCAATCATCGCCAGGCTTGTCATCAAAATCGGGCGCAAACGAATACTCGCTGCAACGGCTGCTGCTTTGAATGGATTTTTATATTCTAATCGTAACGACTCCGCATTAGTAACGATCAAAATAGCATTGGCAACAGACACGCCTGTACTCATTATAATTCCCATGTACGATTGAAGATTCAGTGTGGAACCCGTTACTAATAGCAATATCATTGAACCAAGAAGGACCATTGGGACTGTCGACAGAACAGAAATTGCTACTCCCAGTGATTGATAATTTGCCGCGAGCAATAAAAGGATAACAACAATTGCCGCGATCAATCCACTTTGCAGTGAATTTAATGTTTCTGAAAGCAACGACGACATACCCTTAACCTCCGCAACCAATCCTTTTGGTAATTCTCCCAAATCACGTATTGACATTTCCACATCTCGCGTTGCAGTTCCGAGATCTTTCTTATAAATATTTGCGCTCACAGTTAGAAATCTTCTCGGTCCTGCACGATCATATTCTCCCGGAGATTCAATTGAGGTGATTGTAGCAATATCAGACAGCACAGGTCGCATTTTTCCTTTTACTAATGAAATGGATTGTAATTGTTCAACAGAATTCATAATGTATTCCGGGACCTGCACCTGCACGAGATATGTATATGCGGTTCTCGAATCAAGCCATTGTACTTTTTCAGTAAAACGACTGGATGATGTTGCATCAGTAATACTTCTCGCCACTTCATTCAAATTAAGTCCCATCTGTGCAAGCCGGAACCGGTCGATATTTATTTTGAGTGTGGGAAATTTTAACGGTTGTGCAATTTGCACGTCACGCAGGTAATTTATTTTTTTGAGATTTTCCGTTAATCTCGTCGCATAGGTTTTCATATTATCAAAATCCTTTCCCGCAATCCTCACTTCGATCGGGGTCGATGCTCCCTGCGCCATGATTTTTTCCGTTAGCTCGATTGGTTCAAACGAAATATTGATGGCAGGGAATTTTGATTTAATAACGTTTCTTAAATCATCCTTCAACTTATCCTGATCCATTTTGAATTTTTCGTCGATGGTAATTTGCATCACGGCTTCATGCGTGCCGCTATTGAAAATATAAAGATTGCTGGAGCCGTAACTGCTTGGCACCAATCCGACATACGCTGAACTAATTTGTAAATGCCCCTGCACAACAGAATCGATCGTGCTTAATACCACTTTCGTATCACGCTCTGTTTTTTCCAGCCGGGTGCCATCTGGTTCCCTTATCCGTAACTGAAGCTGACCATTATTTGTTTTTGGCAGGAGATCTTTTCCAATAATTGCGAAACAGAGCCCTGCACCAAGTAATGTGAATACCAGGTAAATACTCACAATTAGTTTTCGTTTCGGGATCCAATTCTCTAATCTTTTGCCTAATCCCATTTTCATTCGCTGGAACAAATTATTCTCTACTGCATGTATTTTATCCTGGCGGTTATGCATGTCGATTTCTCTTTTCTCTTCTTCATCAAGTGCCAACCCGGCATGTGCATGCAGCTTGCCGTGGTGATATTTGAAAAGTTCTTCTTTCAATAACCAGTTGCTGATGACCGGTACCAATGTTTGCGCCGCGATAAATGAAATGATCATGGCAAAACCAATTGACAAAGACAGCGGCAAGAACATCGCCTTAGGGACACCAGTCATAATAAACGACGGGGCAAAAACAGCAAGGATGCAAAACAAAATCAATAAAAGTGGGAATGAAATTTCTTCACACGCATTGAGTATTGCCAGTCGTTTTGATTTCCCCATCTCGAGGTGTTGATGAATGTTTTCAATTGTTACCGTTGCCTGGTCGACCAGAACGCCGATCGCTAAAGCAAGACCGCTTAGTGTCATAATATTAATTGTTTGTCCCGCCAGGCTCAGCATCAGCACCGCACTCAAAATGGAAATTGGTATTGTTATGACGACAACAAGACTACTTCGCCAGTCTCTTAAGAAAAGCAACACCATGAGGCCGGTAAGAATGGCTCCTAGTATGCCCTCGGTCAATAAACTTTTCACAGCATTCATCACAAAAACTGATTGGTCGAATTCATAACTGACCGTAATATCATCCGGCAATAAATTTTGCATTTCGGACAATTTTGATTTCAGTGATTGAACGACTGACAATGTTGATGCGTCCGCGGTTTTTACAACCGGGATGTATACGGAACGTTTGCCATTGATCAATGCATAATCGACTGTTACATCAGCAGCGTCAGCAACACTGGCGATATCGTGGATGAAAACGGTGGCGGTGCCGTTATTCACGACGGGAATATCTCCGAAGTGCTCTACCTTTTCTTCCAACGAATTCACAGTGGTCACGTACATCAAACTGTCCACACGAAGATTCCCTGACGGAGTCATCGCATTATTTTTTGAAATTGCTTCTACAATTTCATCGGGTGATAAATTGAATTTTTTTAATTTGTCGGGATCGATATTGATCACCACCGACCTCGAGTTACCTCCAAATGGAGGAGGTGCAGATAGTCCCGGAACTGTCGCGAACATGGGTCGGATTCTTGTCGCGGCGAGATCATTGATCTCTTTCAGAGATCTGTTGTCGCTGCTGAATACTAACTGACCGACGGGAAGCGATGATGCATCGAACCGAATCACCTGCGGAGGCAAGGCACCCGGGGGAAAAAATTTTGAAACCCGATTTACTTGTAACGCAACTTGTGCCGACGCTTCGGCCATGTTTGTATTTTCATAAAACGAAAGCTTTATCAATGTGAGACCCTGGATATTTTTACTTTCAATATTTTTTATCCCGTTTACATAAAGAAACTGATCCTGCATGCCGGTAGAAAAAAATCCTTCCATCTGTTGCGGAGACATGCCACCATACGATTCGATGACGTAGATCACCGGCAGATTGAGTTTGGGAAAAATATCGATAGATATTGTCCGGATGGTCATGATCGAAAAAAGAAGAAGTCCCGTAAAGAACACGACGATCATAACAGGTCTTCTCAATGCTGTACGTACCATCTTAATTAGTTTATTGAATTAATAAATTGAAACAGGTTGCCGGTTGCTTCGGCCTTGTCGACCTGCGCCAGGTACCAGTCACTCCGTGCTTCAATAAAATCTATCTGTGAGCGATAAAAAACAAATGATGCATTTGTGAGATCGATCAGCGATATTATGCCAGCTTTATATTGCGCGAGCTTTTGCCTGTATGTTGCTTCTGCTGCTGACAATTGAACGGGTAATTCCTGCAGGTTTGCTTGTATAGTGAGCAATGATTGGTCGGCTTGGTTGGATACTGACGAAAGCAACGATTTTTGTTGCTGTAGTTGTGCACGTGCCGCTTGTTGTTGATAACGGTTTATTATTAGCTTGTCTTTCCGGTGAACTCCATTGAAAAGATCGTAACTGAGTGCAATGCCTGCAACGTAATTGAATCGTTGATATCCTAGTCCCGTAGCGAGCGACTTGTATTCATCATTATACTGGATACTCGAACCTCTTAGCCACACAGCACTATTCAACAGGATTTTCGGCAAACAGGATTTTCGTATAACCTTATCCGTTGTTATAAAAATATCCTGGTATCGCAGGTAATAATTCAAAACGGGATTGTTGATCGTGTCGTCGTTAAATAATTGGGGAGAAGGATTTGAACGAATGAAATCGTGCCCCACGGTATCAATTACCAGCCTCGATGATGGAATGCCCGTAAAAAATGAAAGCTGCTCGAGTAGTTCGTTAATTTTTCCTTTGGTCTGATTATAGCTGATGATTGTTTGGGACAATTCGGCTTTGGCAAGCGATGAATCGACGCCCGCGTTAATCCCACTCGATGTCAATGCGCTGATAATCGTAAATATTTCTTTATACCGATCTATATTCTGCCGATCAACACTCAGTCGATATTCATTTTTCAAAATTGTAAAATACAGGCGCGCAACCGAAGATGTGATAAGATATTCTTCACGCTGCAAATCGGCTCGTTGTAGTCCGGCATACGATTGCGCATTTTCTACCTTTGCATTCTTTAATCCGAAATTGTAGAGCTCGTACTGTCCGGAAAGTATCCCGAAATTTCCAGTTGCTGCCTGTAAATCATTTTCACTCCTGACTCCTGCTGAAGTAGAAGGTGTTATTCCATAGGTGAAATAGCTTCCTGCAAGAGAGTTGTCAGTGCCGAGGTTAACCTGCTCACTTAGTTTCAATGACGGTAAAAAGCTATTTCGTGTGTCCCTAACCGTTGCATCGGCCGCTTTCAGCAGAGATTGTTTTTCCAACAAGGACGGCGCAAATGATCGTGCGCTGTCGGTCAATGCATGCAAAGAATATTTTTTATCCTGTGCATGTAGATGAACTGCCGGAAAAGACAATGCTATCAGGAATAGCCGGTACAACTTCCTGTAAGCGAAAGTTGTCATTATTAAATTTTAAACTTGAAGAATATTGTTAAGCGTAAGTCAGCTTAATTGTGGGGGACCACGAAGTGATTTGGCTAAGATGAATGAGATGAGAAGATAGTCATCCGGTTTGTTGACATTGCCTTTATTCAGGTACGCAACAGGTATTTCTTCACAGGGGGTGAATATCGATGGAACAATAGTCGGTTGATACCTTTTGTTTAGTCGAAACCCGGGTTTTTTGTGTTGATGGTCTTTTGCAAGTACAAAATTTTTTTGCGCAGTTGTTTGAACGGTTGCGTAAGAGTTGGACGAATCGGAAATAATATTATTATCAGATCTGAAATTGAAAAAAAATTGCACGAAGAAGAAGACTCCGTAAAGAGTAAGCAGGAAAAATCTTCGGAGTAAGAGCGAGAATATGGACGGCGGTTTGTTCATGCACCGCAAAACTAGTAAAAATTGTGACGAGAAGTGGCTTGTAAGGCAGAATGACACCGGTAGAATTGTTAAGGTTTTGAAATTATATCTCAATGTCTTCTATATATATGTGGTAAATTTTTTTTCACCACACAGGCACATAGGAACATAGCATGGAAATAATTTTTCCAAACGGGAAATGATGCTTAATTTTTAATGTAAGAATCTATATTTCAAGCATGAGCAAGTTTATTGATGCCATCAAAAGGTTAGACGTTACCGTTGTCCGGGAAATCTTAGTCAACGACGTCAGGTGGACGCATTGGCAGGAGGCGGATGGGAAAAATGCATTGCATTATTTGTGCGGTGTGAGTGTTGACGGGGATCCAAAGAAAGCGGCGGCCAGTTTACAAATTCTGAAACTACTATTGAAAAAAGGAATGGATCTGAATTCAGTTCATCGGATACCGGATCGCAATTGTGGTTTTTTTCCTGCGACACCACTTTGGTATACGTACACCCGCGGGAGGAACGAAAAAGTTTTTAAATATTTGTTGTCGAAAGGTGCTGACCCCAACCATTGCATGTTTGCTATTGCCTGGTATGATGATGTTAAGTCGGCCACCCTTTTCAAAAAAAACGGGGCAGATATAAATGAACTTGCCGGCACAGATACTCCCTTTCTCGGGGCATTCAACTGGAAGCGGTTCAAAATCGCGAAATGGTTTTTAAAAAATGGAGCAGATGTAAATGCTTTTGATAAAGATGGAAACACGGCTTTGTATTATGCGGTGAAGAGAAAATACGATATCGGGCAAATCCAGATGCTGCTAAAATTCGGTGCAGATATCAATCATAATAATAATATGGGTGTTTCACCAAAAAGCCTCGCTGAAAAGAACCATCAAAGGAAAATCCTTCAACTTTTTGGGGGCTAGAGCTTCTTTTGCGTTTTGTAGCTTGCTATGTGGCGAGGTATTATGAGGAGGAAGGTTTGGTTTCACACAAGGACACAAAGTACCACAAAGAGTCATGACGCGACTCTTTGTGGTACTTTGTGTCCTTGTGTGAAACCAAACATTCATCCTCAGATTCTATTAAGTTCTTCCCTTTTTTGGAAAATTCTTCCCAACGATGGAAAGAATTCGATTTTATGCTCTGCTCATGCCAACTCGTGTTATCCACATTTTGCGTTTTTAAGCCACTGACTAACAACAATCTGCAACCGATTTTTAGCAACTTTTTCTTGATTTTTTTTTCTGGTATGTCTATTGAAAATTATACTGCAGATCTTTTAAATATGGTTCGATCACCACGAAGATGGCTTATTCCATTCGTCGTAAAAAACGGGCGATTCATCGAAAAAGGCTATGAGAAGCTAAAAAGAAAAGCAATCTTTGTTTCGGATATGATCAAGCATTGACTCGAATGTAGTTATGCAATATCCGCCGAAGAATCTTCGTTATGTTGTCTCTAAGAGTATTCATATAATTTATCCGAGAAAAACATCACTGGTGATTGAAAGCAATAGTTCAAAGTAATTTGAAACTGTTGTGTGCTTGAAAGATCGCACGTATTGAAGCAATTAATACTTCGGTATTAGTAATATATTTTTTGGTAACGACCCTTTTTTGAAAACTTAGTAAATCCTTCGTCATGAAAACGTTGTCTAAACTCGTATCAACCAGTAGTATCTCTCTGTTGGTTATTACTTCCCCGGTTTTGATTTCCGGCAGTCATAAAAAATTGGATTATTCAAGTTCTGCAACGACCATCGCTGCATCGAGCTATACACATAATAGTACAAACACATCGGCAGAACGTAACTTCAAATTTAATGCGGCTGTTGCAGCGGTTACGACTACAACTGCTGTTACCGTGAAAAAAGAAGACGCGGCGTTAGA
>Ga0163162_10002667_pt1 | contig 16925 bp, 11 predicted proteins | sample S55metaG_FD_115310 | JGI IMG/M metagenome (GOLD analysis project Ga0163162, IMG submission 115310) | Switchgrass rhizosphere microbial communities from Kellogg Biological Station, Michigan, USA - S5-5 metaG | ecosystem: Host-associated > Plants > Roots > Rhizosphere > Soil | place: USA...
ATCAGGACCTTCTTCCTTATCGTGCTGAGCATCTTTGGTCCATTGGCGTTTGGGCTCAGCGTTTTTGACGGACTGCGACATTCCCTGGACAACTGGCTGGCCAAATACCTGAATGTCTTCCTATGGTTGCCCGTGGCCAATATCTTCGGCTCCATCATCGGGCAGATCCAGCAGGAGATGATCAAACTGGACATTGCGCAGGTCGGCAGCACCGGTCATACGGTATTCGGACCCACAGATACCGCCTACCTCATCTTCCTCGTAATGGCCATTGCCGGCTATTTCACCGTCCCCGCCCTGACCAATTATATCATCAGGGCCAGCAGTGGAGGCGTACGGTATGTCTGGGGCGGAATGACCCATCAATTCATCAGTAAAATGTCATGATCATGTTGGACAAAGCAAAAAATCTCGACACGGCCTTTCAGCAGCTGCGGCAATTCTGTATCATCTGGATGCTGGTGTGTACGGCCCTGTCGCTGTTCGCCATTTCCAAGACCTTCGCGCTCCTGCAGGCGTCTGAGCGGAGAGTGTATATCCTATCGTCAGGAAAAGTGCTGGAGGCCCTGGCTGGTGACCGAAAAGAAAATTTACCAGTCGAAGCCAGGGACCATGTGCGCAGTTTCCACCAGTATTTCTTTACGCTGGACCCGGACGAGCAGGTGATCAACGCGAATATCGGGCGGGCTCTGTACCTGGCGGATGGATCGGCTAAGCGACTGTATGATAACCTGAAGGAGAATGGATATTACGCGGGCGTGATCTCCGGGAACATTAGTCAGCAGGTGGCGGTGGATAGTGTCTCACTGGACATAGGCAGCTACCCCTATTATTTCAGGTGCCGGGCTACACAGACCATCATCCGGCCTACCAGCATCACCACTCGCAGTCTTGTGACAGAAGGTTGGTTGAGGAACTGCAGTCGCAGTGATCATAATCCGCATGGGTTTTTAATTGAACGCTGGAGGACCCTTGAAAACAAAGACGTGAAAGTCGAGGCGAGGTAATTAATTTATTCATTTTAAAGTTATTGTTATGTCTTTCAAAGATTTAAAATTCCCCCCCAAAGGGGGAGTGGCGGAGCCTATGCATACGCAGGAGTTCCTGCGCAGGCGGAAAGCTTTTATGGTGATGCCCATATTTGGACTCCTTTTCTTGGTCCTGGCGTTCATCTCCATGGGCGGGGGCACAGGTACAGTGGATAAGCAACAGGCGGCCGGGACAGGATTCAATACGGAACTGCCGGGTGCAAGATTCGACAAGAAAAAGCCGGCCAACAGCAAGCTGGAATTCTATAAACAGGCGGACCGGGATAGCCTTCGAAGGAAAGAGTTCCTGCGTCAGGACCCGAATTATCGAATGGGCGATACGCTGGCGTTGTTACAAGAAGATGCAAAGCTTGTAGAAGCCCGGAAGCGGCTGGATCAATTGAAACAACGTTTGCAGCAGCCGGAGGTCACTTATCCGTCTTCCATTCCCGCGCCGGAAATATATCGTCCTACTATGATGGTCATGAGACGAAAGCATGTCTCACCCCCGCCGGAAGAGCCTAAGGTGGTGGATAAGGCGGAGACCGATCCTGAACTGGAAAAGCTCAACGGAATGCTGGATAAGATCATCAGGATCCAGCATCCTGAAAAGACGATGCTGGAGGCTGAAGCCAAAGCCTGGGGAACTGAGGATACGCTGTCTGGCGCTGAAACGAATGCCAATAGCCTGCCGGCCGTCGTACAGGAAGACCAGATCCTGACAGCCGGCGCCACCATCGCCTTACGATTAACGGAATCCGCGAAAATAAACGGCATCTCATTCCCAAAGGATCAACTAGCCTACGGAGTGGTATCGATCAACAACGACAGGATGCTGATCACCGTCAATTCCATCCGGAAGGAGCAATCTATCTATTCCACGGCCTTGCAGGTATTCGACATGGACGGCCTGGCCGGCATTCATATCCCGGGTGATCTTGGGAGGGAGACCGCCAAACAATCCGTCGACCAGAGCATCAATTCCATGGGACTGGTAAACCTGGATGCCTCGCCGGCGGCGCAGGTGACCAATGCGGGTGTCCTGGCCGCAAAGTCCTTGTTAACCCGTAAAGTGCGGCTGGTTCGGGTGGCGGTGCGCGCGGGGTACCAGGTACTACTCCGAAGCACAAAGGCTAAAACACAGATCTCCAATAACCTTCCTACTACAAAAGACAGAGTAATCACCACACCCGAACCGGGCGCCTTCATTCCTTTCCTCCACAGGACCATCAGGCATGAAAAAATGGAGCTGACGCTACAGGGCGTATACCTGCGTGACAGCCTCCTCTGGTTGAGCCTGCGGCTGGAGAACCAATCCCCCATTGGATATAAACCGGAATATATGCGCTGGTGCATCCGCGATCGCAAGCAGCAGCGCAGGACGGCCATCCAGGAGGTGCCTTTGCGGCCAATGTATGTTTCGCCGGCAGAAGTTCTACCTGGGGATAGTAGCCGGGTGCTATTGGCGGCATTCAGGCCTTTTGCTTTGCCACATGACAAGGAGCTGGTGCTGCAACTGGCGGAGGGGAATGGCGCCAGGGAATTGATGATGAAAATCGGAGGGAAACAACTTTTAAAAGCGAAAAATTATGAGCAACCATGAAAGAAAATATCTCACGGGCAGGGTGACCATTCAAGTGACGGAGGAAGATCTTCAAAAGCTGGAGGAAAGATTGGCCAATAGCACTTGCCGTACGATGAGCGAATATGGGCGGAAGCTGTTACTGGGAAAACCTATCACAGTGCTCTATCGTAATCAGTCCTTTGACGCCTTCATCGATGAGGCAATTGCGCTGCGAACGGAAATGGAGCAAGTGCGTAAAGGCTTGTCTTTTAGCAAGGAAAATGAAATACGGTTGATCCTTTTACAGGATCAGGCCAATAAATGCATCTATAAAATATTTGAGCATGTTTGCCAAAATAAAAGTTAATAAGCGCATGTATGATACCGTGCGCTATAACGAGCAAAAGCAAAAGCAGGGGCAGGCCGAGTGCCTCTCCGCGGTTAATTTTATCAAGGATGCCGACGATCTTACGATGAAGGAGAAAATGTATCATTTCAACCGCCTGACATCCCTGAACGAGAATGTCCATAGCCAGGCACTTCATATATCGCTGAATTTTCATCCTTCGGACAAGCTGGATAAGCATGAGATGGTGCAGATTGCGAAAACATACATGGAAAAATTGGACCTTGGCAGGCAGCCTTACCTGGTTTACAGGCACGACGATTCCGGTCATCCGCATTTGCACCTGGCGACCACCGTTGTTCAAAAAGATGGGAGCCGACTCACGTTGAAGCCGAAGCATTATTATGAGTCCCAGCGGTTAACCCAGGAAATAGATGAAAAATACCGACTGACACAATTCAGGGAAGGTATGCAGCAGAAGGAAAATTCGCGGCAAGCACTCAAAATAGAATATGGGTCGAGGGCGACCATGCCTGCGCTTAGCAATGTCCTGGACAAGGTGCTGCCCTCTTACAAATACACGACGATGGAAGAATTGAATGCGGTGCTGCGCCTTTATAATGTGGAAGCATACCGGGGAAGGGAGGAATCGCATTTATACCAGCACCGGGGATTGATCTATAGGTTACTGGACGAAGAAGGGAAGGCCAGGGGAACGTCCATAAAAGCCAGCCTTTTCAACAGCAAGCCAACCCTGGACAAGCTGGAAAAGAAATTCGAGCTGAACCTGGCAGAGGCACAGCGCCAGCAGCATCGCCAGCGGGTGACGGTTAACCTGGATTGGAATATGGCGAAGAAGAATATGGACCTGCCCACGCTGAAAAAAGCCCTGGAAAGGGAGCGGATCACGATGGTATGGACGGAAGCTAAAGAAGGGAAGAAACAGAATATTTTTTATGTGGACCACGAGACCAGGGCTGTCTTCGATGGCAGCAAGCTGGGGGAACGTTATAATGCCGCCTCCCTCCGTCAGCGGCTGGCCCAGACCCCAATACAGGAAGAAAAGCAGGTGTTACAGCACCGGCAGCGGCATCACCATACTATTATGCATGATCTATGAATACCAGTAACAACACACACGACTTTCGAATGGTCCTGGATCTTTGCCTGGCTGTCAGCGTATTCCTGCTGATCCTACATTGCTACTATTATTGTAGCCATGCTTTTTCGATGTGGCAACTAATGCCCGATGCAGCCATGAGGATCCTGATCAGCGTCCAAAAGACGGGGCTGTTTCGGAACATCTATTTCTCCAAGATATGGTCCCTGGTCTTCCTGGCATTGTCATTGGTCGGCCGTACAGGACGAAAAAGTGAAAAGGTAAAATGGCCAGTTTGCCTGGTATACGTAGGCACTGGCGCAGGGATCTATTTTCTCAGCAGCAGTCTATTTGAGGAAAAAGCCATTGCATCGGACATTGCTTATATGGTAGCAAGTGCTGTTGGATATATCTTATTTTTAATAGCCATATCCAGACTTTCACGTCTCTTGCCGGCATACTTTCGAAGGAACGACCCTTTTGGACAAGCACAGGCTGGATTCCCCCAGGAAGAGCGAAAGATCGAGTCCCCTTTTTCCATTAATCTCCATGCTAACTACACATTCAGGGACCGCGAAAAACGAAGCTGGATCAATATTGTCAATGCCCGGAGGGGCATTCTGATCATTGGTTCACCAGGCTGTGGTAAATCCTGGTTTATCATTGAGCCTTGCATACAACAATTGATGCAAAAGGGCGCGGCTATGTTTGTGTACGACTTTAAGTATCCCTCTTTGACGCAGCTGGCCTATAACCTTTTTCAACAACACAAAGACCAGTACCCGCCCGGCACTGCCTTCTATACTATCAATTTTTCCGATGTCTCCCGGAGCCATCGTTGCAACCTGCTGGCGCCAACTACGTTGGTGTGGATGTCCGATGCGCTTGGGGTTAGCCGGACCCTGCTCTATAGCTTGAATAAGACCTGGATCCATAAGCAGGGCGACTTCTTCGTGGAGTCGCCCATCAATTTCCTGGCCGCGCTGATATGGTTCTTAAAAAAATATGAGGGCGGTCGGTTCTGCACCCTGCCGCATGTCATAGAGTTGGCGCAGGTGAGCTATGATAGGCTATTCAGCGTCTTGTCCCTTGAGCCGGAAGTAAGGACCCTGATCAGTCCGTTTATCGGGGCCTACAGGGATGGTGTGATGGACATGCTGGATAGCCAGGTGTCATCGGCTAAAATACCCCTTGCCAGGCTGGCTTCGCCGGACCTGTATTACATCCTTACCGGGGATGACTGCGGCCTGGATATCAATGATTCGGCTGCTCCCAAGGTCCTTTGCCTGGGAGGTGATCCGCCCCGGCAGGAGGCGCTGGCGCCAGTTTTGTCTCTGTATATTGACCAGTTGAACAAGCTGGTGAATCAGAGCGGAAAGTACCCCTGTGCCCTGATCTGCGATGAATTCGCCACCGTACGGGCCTATAGCACGGCTGCGACCATCGCGACGGCCCGCAGCAATAATATTGTGCCCATCCTGGTCATCCAGGACATCAACCAGCTGAGGACTCAATATTCCCGAGAAGAGGCGGATATGATGCTGAATATTGCCGGTAATTTGTTTTGCGGCCAGGTGGGTGGAGAGACCGCCCTAAGGATCAGCGAGCGTTTCCCCAAGATCCTGCGGGACCATAAGACCATCTCTACTAACAGCAATGACACTTCCTTCAGCTATTCCCAGCAATGGATAGAGACCGTTACGCCGGCCAAGGTGGCCACGCTGTCTTCCGGAGAATTTGTGGGTATTGTGGCAGATGATCCGGATAAGCCGTTGGAGCTAAAAGCTTTTCATGCGAAACTGGCGCGGGAGGCGTCGTCGTTCGCCAGGAACGAACCATTGCCGGTGGTGCGGGACATATCCGTAGAAGAGATCATGCGGCTATTTCAGCAGGTGAAAGTAGATATTGAAACACTGGTAAGGGATGAAATGGTACGAATGGTGACAGATAACCATTTGAGGAGTTTATTGGTGGGAAACTTTTGAAAGATTCCTTTTTTCATACATGGTAAGTTGCGACAGGGAGGGCCTGGTGATCGTGCGACTATTCCTGGTTGTGCTGCCAGGTCTGTACCCTGTCGCTTTTTTTTAAAAAGAAACAACATGGTGATGGATGATCATTTACGGGTAAATTAACCTTACCGCTGCGGAACAAGCCGAACTTGCATTGCTCTATGAATTTATTGTCATATTAGAGAATGCATCAGATGAGGAGCTAAATGATCTGGCTCTCAATGAAATAAAGAAAAAACAACCGGCGATTCAAACGCTTACCCATTATCTTTATTTGTCAAAAAAATTTAGCATGGAGCAAATGATGCAGATTACCCGGCTAATGATCTTAGTTTGGTGGTATTATAAGCCCTGGCTTAAAAATGAAAATAAAAAAATCGAGGAGCCACTGTATCTTGAAATGCGGAAAAAACATGAGGCATTTGAGAAAAAAATGGCGGGGAATAGTCGTGAATATAATAAACAAATGATGGATGAAATGCTGAAGAACTACCCCGGACGCCTGTTATATGGCCAGATCCATCGAACAATATTCATGGAAAAAGCCAATAGCTTCTCCAAGCTACCGAAGGCCACCAAAGCCTTTCTCGTATCTTATTTTAAAATAATAATGGATTGTTTTGAGGCTTTGGTGGATAGAACCATTGGCACTGCCAGGCTGAACTAAAACTTATTCGTGATCTGGAAATTAAAAAAGCTTTATAGGTGCTTAAACGTTTAACCTTAGCCCACCTCTCTAAGAGGTTGTAGTACAAGCACTACTTAAAAACAATATTTCTCTCCCGCCCTAGTACTAGTCCATCGGAAGTGTGTTTTTAACAATATAAGTTGATATAGCCTACGAAAGCTCCAACTTTCGGCCCTATTACAACCCCCATTAATCATTAAGCCATCCTTCTTATTCAGTACCAACATCACCAAATCTAACTGTTGGCTTGCTATTCTATAAATGCTTAACCCTGTTTATGTCAATCAGCGATCAACAGTTATTAGAAACCATGCAGGACGTTGGAGGACTACTCTTCCGGCGCCTTACGAATGAGCTCACCTTGCACGAGCAAATTGAGCTCGACAATTGGCTGAATCAACAGGAACCTGTCAGCAGGCAGTTCTTTGAGGATTGTTCCGATTGGGACCAGGTACATGCCGCCCTTTCTGAATTGTACCATTTTGACGAAGCGGCCGCTCTGGCCGACATCCAAAAAAAAATTCAACTGGTGACTCAGCCCGTTGCGCCACTAGTTGAATTTACAGAGCCAGGGAAAAAGTGGAGGTATTATTGGATGGCCGCCGCAGTGTTCCTGCTGATTGCCGGGGGAGCCGTCATCTTCAACCGAAACAAAACAAAGACAAATATCGCTCAACTGCCTGTGGAGCAACGCTTTCATAACGATGTATCGCCTGGTGGAGACCAGGCGGTGCTTGAACTAGGAGATGGAAGCAAGATTGTGCTGGACAATGCGTCCAAGGGAGCTTTGGCCCAGCAAGGAACGACCCAAGTGATGAAGTTGGATAACGGTCAGCTGGCGTACCAGGTTGGGAAAAAGGGTATAGAATCTACCAAAGCTCTTTCCGAAGCTGTCAGATATAATTCAATATCAACCCCTAAGGGTGGAAAATACCAGGTAGTACTCCCCGACGGAAGCAAGGTCTGGCTCAACGCGGTATCCAGCCTAAGGTTCCCCACCAGCTTCACGGGTAAGGAAAGAAGGGTAGAGCTTATTGGAGAAGCTTATTTTGACGTCACGAAGAATGTGTCCATGCCTTTTAAGATAGTCACTACCCAAGTGGCAGCAGGAGAAACCGCAGGTCATCAACCCCTGGAGATCGAAGTCATGGGCACCGAATTAGATGTTATGGCCTATGGGGATGAAGATCGCCAGAAAGTCACCTTGATCAGCGGCGCCGTCAAAGCCAGCTCGGGAAAAGAGCAACTGGTCCTGCAACCAAATCAACAAGCCTCTCTTGATAAAAAATCTACCGCTTTACATCTTACTTCTATTAGCAACCTTGCTGAGGTCACGGCCTGGAAAGACGGATTCTTCCAGTTCCAGGACGCCTCCATCGAGTCCATCATGCGCCAGGCTGCCCGGTGGTATGATGTGGAGGTGGTCTATGACGGAAAAGTGAGCCAGCAGTTTATCGGCAAAGTTCCCAGGCAGGTAAATCTATCCACATTGTTGAAGATCCTGGAAGCCACCGGCTGGGTGCATTTCCGGATCGATGGCAAAAAAGTTACTGTAGCACCTTGATATTCATTCGATTCCTTCCTGTTAGTTAAGAAAACTCTATTTAGTAAAAGCTCAAGCCACCCCACCATGAACAAAAGTTTACGTCCTCCGTCAACAGGCTAACAGGCCCTCATGGGGAATCTAAATAAAAACCGGCCACCATTTGCACCGGAGCCGGCTTTGTTGGGTTACCCCATTTCGTGAAATCTGCATCCCACTTTTTACAAGTAACCCAAAACAAATTTATGAAATATTCATTTCATGAACCAACTGCTTATTGCAGGTGGCGAAAATGCCTGCTGATCATGAGATTGACCCTAATATTGTCATTGGCCTTCGTGTTACATGCTGGCGCCCGTGGCACGGCACAGACAGTAACATTGTCTGTAACAAATACTTCATTGGAAAAGGTCTGCAAAGAGATTGAACGGCAAACAGGCTATTATTTTGTTTATGCCAAAGACATGAACAAAGAGGACCGGCTGATCTCCGTGAAGGTAGATCATGCTGGCATCGAGGAAGCACTGCGCGGGGTATTCCAGGGATTGCCTTTTAGCTGGCAGATCATTGATAAGGTAGTGGTAGTTAATACGGTGACCCAAGAGCGATCATCATTGGCCGAAAATACGGGAGGACGGGATGAGGAACCGATGTTCAGGGTAGAAGGAGTGGTGCTCACGGAGCAGGGCCAGCCCGTTGCCGAGGCGTCTGTCACGATCAAGGCCACTGGCAGAGGAACACTGACTAATGCCAAAGGTGAATTCTTTTTCCCTAAACTTATGCGGGGAACAGAATTGGTGATAAGCCATATCGGGTTTGCTGAGCAGACCATAGTTGCGAAAGAGGGTATCAATGTAAGTGTCATTCTTCATGTGGCTGTTAGCAAACTGGACGCGACAGTAGTCAAGGGCTATTATTCCACTTCTAATCGATTGAATACGGGAAATGTTTCCACCGTGAAGGCAGAGGACATTGCAAAGCAGCCCGTCACTGATCCCTTATTGGCGCTGCAAGGCCGGGTGCCCGGCCTATATATCGCACAGACTTCAGGATTGCCCGGGGCCTATAGCACGGTACGACTAAGGGGGCAGAACAGCATAATGAATCCGGCTACCAAGCCCATTTCGGCCAATGATCCATTGTACATTGTCGATGGAATCCCATTCAGTTCCAGAACGTTAACGAGTCAGTTCCTTGGCGGCGGCATATTTCAAACCGATGGGTCAAACAATTCTAATGGGCCTCGGCAAGGAATGAGTCCCTTCAATTATCTAAATCCCGCCGACATCGAGAGTATCGATGTATTGAAGGATGCGGACGCCACGGCTATTTACGGGTCAAGAGGCGCCAATGGCGTCATTCTCATCACGACCAAAAAAGGCAAGATCGGACAGGCGAAAGTGGATATCAATGTAAGCGCCGGCGCTTCGAAACCTACCCGCCGATTGCATCTCTTAAATACGCAACAATATCTGCAAATGCGGCGGGAGGCCTATAGGAACGATGACTATCCTCCGGATCCATCTACCTATGATGTAAATGGGACTTGGGATACTACCCGGTATACAGATTGGCAGCAGGTCTTTCTGGGACATCCCGCTACTTTCAAAAATGCGCATGTGAGCATGTCAGGGGGCAATGCCGGAACGCAATTCGTTATCGGGGCCGGCTACAGCAAACAGGGAGCCCTTTTTCCTGGAAATTATGCGGATCAAAAAACATCTATTCATTTCACGCTGACCAATGTTTCGCCCAATAATCGGCTTACCACACAATTGTCCGCCCTCTATACCTACGACAACAGCAATTTACCAGGGACCAACCCCATGAGCAGCATTAGTTTGGCGCCCGATGCCCCCGCACTGTATGACTCCAAAGGCAATCTCAACTGGCAAATGAAAGATGGAGGAGCGACGTTTGACAATCCAGTTGCATTTACAGTTACTAAGGCGCTGGCCAATTCCAATTTTATATCGGGAAACCTAGGTATGAATTATCAACTTTTACCGCGTCTTCGCTTATCGTATAGCATAGGGTATAATCATGGGCAAATGCAACAAACTATAACTTTTCCGTCAACATATTATGCTCCTCCCGATAATCAGTCAATTAATAGCCTTGTACGCTTATCTAATTCTGATTTGACTACGTGGATCATAGAACCCCAGGCCAATTACAATGCATTTTTGGGCAAAGGGCAATTAGAGATATTGGCTGGTGCTACTTTTCAGCAAAATGTACAGCAATCCAGAGCAGCGACAGCCTCCGGTTTTTCTAGTGATGCCCTCATGACTAATCCTTCCGCAGCGTCCAATCAGCGATTGAGTGGGAATAATTATGTTTTATATCGCTACGACGCAGTTTTTAGCAAGATTAGTTATAATCTGAAGGGGACCTATATCGTCAATCTTACAGCCAGGAGGGATGGCAGCAGCCGCTTCGGAGCCGGAAAACAATTCGGCAATTTTGGGGCCATCGGAGCAGCCTGGATATTTTCCAAAGAGAGCTTTTCGCAGAAGGTGCTACCTCTTTTGAGCTTTGGTAAACTCCGGGCCAGTTACGGGGTCACAGGCAATGATCAAATATCGGACTATCAGTATCTCAGCGCCTATGCGCCAAACGGGCGGGCCTATCAGACGATGATAGGACTTTCTCCAACCAATATTCCCAGCCCATATTTTGCCTGGGAAAAGGTGAGTAAGCTGGAAGGTGGACTTGAACTGGGCTTTTTTAGGGACAGAATGCTGCTATCTTTAAGCTATTATCGTAATAGGACAGGTAACCAATTGGTAGGATACCCCTTGCCACGTATTACAGGATTTGGTACCGTGCAGGCAAACCTACCCGCCATTATTCAAAATACAGGTTTTGAATTTACTTTGTATAGTGTCAACATTAAGAGCAAAGATTTCACCTGGAACACTTCCCTGAATTTTTCTATACCCAGGAATAAACTGGTGGCTTACCCGAATATTGAGAATTCTCCATATCATTATACTTACGCGATAGGACATAGCCTATCCAGCGGCTATGTATACCATTATACAGGGGTAGACCCACAATCAGGGTTATATACTTTCTACTCTAAGGGAGGTGGTGCGCCTTCCTTCCCGCAAGATTTGAGGATTTCAAAACCAGTTACACAAATATATTACGGAGGTTTCCAAAATAGCATTATTTACAAAGGATTTCAACTGGACGTTCTCGTACAAATTGTAAAGCAAAATGGATATAATTACTTGGCCGTTTTTGACAATGTGGGAGTTTTCAATCAAAATGTGCCTACTCTTGCTTTAGAAAATCATTGGCAAAAACCAGGAGATATCGCTAATAGCCAAAGATTGACGATTGGATTTGATGCGCCCTACCAGGCATTATCCTTTTTAAAACAAAGTGACGGTGTCATATCGGATGCTTCGTTTGTACGTCTGAAGAATATTGCGTTGTCATATCAATTGCCGACGTTGTGGCAAAAGAAGGCTCATTTCCAAAGTGCCAGGTTTTTTCTACAATGCCAGAACCTATTAACTGTCACCAACTATCCCGGCATGGATCCTGAAACGGGGGGACTCTATCAGCCACCGCTCAGGACGATAACTGCTGGATTCCAGGTGGCTTTTTGATCACGCTTTAAATTTGAAAATAATGCAATACAGAAATACTTTTTTAGTAATTTTCTTATATTCTCTAATTATTGAAGCAGCGGGATGCAAAAAGTTTGTTCAAATAAATCCTCCCAATGACAGGATCGTTACTGCCAGTGTTTTTAACAATGCCAACGCCGCCACCGCAGCCGTTTTGTCTATTTATACCCAAATGACTGCGGAATCATACTCCATGTCCTTGAATTGCGGATTGTTGAGCGACGAATTAAAGAACTATTCAAACGCACCCTCGCTGATTGGATACTATACTAATTCCATGAGCCCAATGGGTACTTCAGCGACCCTTTGGAACAGCGCTTATAATTATATCTACCGGGCGAATGCCATCATTGAGGGATTGAAAAATAATAATGACATTGATAAAATAATAAATAATCAATTGACGGGTGAAGCAAAATTCATACGAGCTTACTGGTATTTTTACCTTGCTAATTGTTATGGAGATGTGCCCTTGGTGACCAGTACAGATTATACTGTCAACAGCCAACAGGCTCGTACCGCCCGGAGCGCTGTACACCAACAAGTCATTAAGGACCTGGAAGAGGCAGAAGGCATGTTAAATAGTCATTTTGTGGATCAAAGTGACACGACCATTACGGCCGACAGAGTAAGGCCAACGAAATGGGCAGCAATAGCACTTCTCGCTCGAACCTATTTATACACAGGCGATTATACCAAGGCAGAGAAGAACGCAACGGAGGTTATTAACAATTCTTCCCTGTTTAGTTTAGAACAAGATTTAAACAAAGTGTTCCTGGCTAACAGTACTGAGACTATTTGGCAATTGGGTGTTTTCCCTCCCACGTTGACTAATACTTTAGATGGATATGCTTTCATTTTAAAGGCAGCGCCCAGGAACAATGGAAATGGTAATATCAGTACCATCAGCGATCAATTGTTAAGTGCTTTCGAATCAGGAGACCAGCGGAAAACAAACTGGATAGGAGGATTTACCACCACCGATCCACCTGTTGTCACCTACTATTTCCCATATAAATACAAGGTATATCAATCAAGTGATATTACAGAATATATCATGATGCTGCGGCTAGCAGAGCAATATTTGATCCGTGCGGAAGCCAGAGTTCAATTAGGACAAGATCCGGTAAGTGTCCTAGAGGATTTGAATATCATCCGCAATCGAGCTGGACTGTCTGATTATTCTGGAGGAATAGATAAGGAGTCCCTGCTAGATACCATCTTGCACGAGCGACAAGTAGAATTCTTCGCGGAATGGGGGCACCGATGGTTCGATCTTATACGCACCACTAAAGTTAATGAGGTAATGAGGGTTGTTACACCTCTGAAAGGGGGTGTCTGGAGCCCGAACTGGCAACTTTTTCCCATACCGCAAGCTGAGCGCGCCATGGATACGCATCTGAGCCAGAACGCCGGATACCATTAACACACTTTCGATGCAAGTGTGTTAAGTCAATCACCAGCTAACGTCAGACAAAAGCCTTTCCTGTCAAATAAGATAAAAATCGCCCCTTTACTTTTGGGGCGATCTTTTTTAATTTGTCGGTTCAAAACTGACTAAAGCGCTGCTGTGTATTTAAATTCATTTAAGCAGTTAGCTTTAGGTCCTACTGTCCCTTGCGTATAGATTTTAAAATGCTTAACAGGATTTGTACCAAGCGCAACAGTGCATGTATTTGCTGCACTATTAAATTGTGTACAAGTAATACTTGGTGACACAATGCAATGGTTATTGGCCGTTACATACCATCTTGTTATACTAGTAGAAAAACGCTTTGCAGCAGCTACACCTGCAACTGCCAACAGGCATGTTGTAACACCGAGAAAGATTTTAGAACGTTTCATAAAAATGGGTTACTTTTTAGCAAAAAAGTAACAAAACTTTTGTTTTTGTATATTGCCTACTCTTTTTTACAGGTTTTCGGCTACCCCTGATTGTGCACAATATTTTTATACAGACAAAGGATGCGATGATTTTTCCTGTCTTAAATGCCTCATGCAGAAATGAAGAATCCCTCCATTGCCAGTGAATAGATCTGCTGTTGGAATGGTATTGTGAGCGGACAGCCAGTTAGTCATTAGGCTTTCTGAACCGAAGCCGCCGCCTGTCATTAAGCCTGCGATCCAATCGCTTCGTTGTCGCCATTCCTTGCTTCCGAGCACTCTGCCGGCCTCAAGGTAAACTTCTCCCAAACCCGTCAATCCTGTAGAGAGGGTCCAATCCATTCTGCAAGGAGTGGCGGGAAGGCCAGATAAGGATGCTTCTGCCAGCGCTTTATACAAAGGATCTTTCCATATTTCATAGGCTGTTATAAAAGTGTGGACTATGCCGGGCGTCCCGGTGCTGCATTGCCATATATCTTGAACTTTCGACCCAGTGCTAACGGGCCAGCTGCATTTCCCATTCTTTTTGTGACAATGGGTACAAAGCCAATGTAGTGCCTTCTTTGCTGCAGTTGCAACCTTTTTATCGGGATACAACCGGGAATAGCCTAACAAGAACCAGGCGATGCCGGCGACACCATAGTCCATACCTGAATAAGTGTCTACCCGCCCACCCGGATTGCTTGTGCCAGTGTTCCATGATCCGTCAACTAGCTGACTGGAAAGGATTTCTTCCACGTATTCTTCTAAAGTGTTTTGGAAAAATTGACTATCCAAGTACCCGGCTGAGCGTAATAAGGCAAGGCCTTGGCCGGATAAACCGTCAGCGAGACGAAGTTTATTGGTTTTATGTAAAAAGCAGGACTGGAGATGAGCCTGCAGGCTTACGTTCATGGTCAACAAGCCCGCCTTTACGCCTTCCACTACGGCCATGGCGACGCCAGCCGCGCCGTGGTATAAACCCGGGGGCTTGTTCTGTATATGAGGGAAGAAATGATCCAGCAGATATTCCCAGCTTTGAGCATAGGCCTTCAAACAATCATCGACCTGAAAATCCATGTTCCTGGCACGGGCGACGAGCCACAGGACACCTGTCATACCTGTATGCCAGCCTTCAGATAGTCTCAATTCCAATTGTTCATTACCAATATATGGATCTTCTTTTTGGGTAAGCGAAATCCAACGCTGTTTGGGGTTCAGGAGCTCAGGATGTGCCAGGCCTGATATTCCCATCTGCACGAGTTCTTGCAGGTTTGTCACCATTTTGGAATTTATAGGACAATTGCCCAAGGGTATGGCTTCTGGCAGCTGACCATCGCGGTAATGCTGTAGGATGTTCCTGATGTTTTGCAAGACAGGTCGATCAGCCGGCGAGCTTTGTAGACATGCTGATACCAGGTCTCCCAATATTTGCTCTCCTGTGATAAACTCAATGACATTACGCATTGCTTCTGGCGGATACAGGTGGAATTTGATGGCATGCATGTTTGTAAAGATCATCACCATCAAGCCCCCTATTCCATAAATATCTTCATTTACTGTAGGTGTCTGCGATGCTTGTTGTTCAGGAGATATATGCCCGGGCGTTCCCAACCTGAAAGGCGGATCCGGGTGGTGCTGTCTGCTTGACCAAGCCAGCTCCAGGTCCACTGCGTAAAGCCGGTCTTTTTTATCGACGAGGAAATTGTCAGGCGTGATATCCCGGTGAATATAATTTTTTTTATGCAGCCGACTAATGATGTCGAGAATATCTAGCAGCTTATCTAATAACAACAGCCTTTCCGCCCTGGACAAATAGTGCCAGGAACGATCACAATATGTGTTACTGACCCAGGATGTCAGATGTATGCCTTTAATAAACTCCATGACTAAATAGGCCGTCTCGTCGATGGTGAAATAATCAAGGATTTTCGGTAACGGAATGACTCCCTGCAGGTCCTGATAAAGATCATATTGCCATTGCAGCCTGTCTCGTATATCCCTGCCGGCCGCATCTGCAAACATGTGCGGATGACCTTGTTTAATGATGCAGGGACTTATCTGCCAAAATTTTTTGAAATACAAGGCGCGGAGCACACTCCCTTTGGCATCGGGTTTTAGCACAGACAGGGGATAATATCTTGCGTTCAGGAGTTTGGGCTGCCTGGGCAAAACAGGGGCTGCCAGATCGTTGAAAGGCCACGTTATGCCCTCCGGAAGTGAAAACGGAATGGTATATGGATCCACTATCAGCTCGCCTGAAGCATTATAAATGCACTTGATAGGCTCGCTTTTCCCAATATTCACTTCTACAGGATTGAACGATCCATATCGGGTATATACTACTCCGCCCAGATGCCTATCAGTAGGGATGGCGGGGCCGCGGAAGGCGCCGGTGATTTTGATAAGATCTTTTGCCAGTGCATTTGCCGTCTCATCATTTTCCGGATATATGCTTACCATTTTCCCAAGCTGGATATACCCAAATCCTCCATGCACCTTTTTCGCCGCCATTTCTTCTGTCATAATGATCTTAAAAGGAATATCTTTTGTTACCAATTCAGGAACTACCAATTCCAGCAATTCCGGCAATTGATGAACTACGACAGATAAATGAAGAATCCATCCCTGTACTTTCTCCATCTTCCCTACCTGCCAATAGATGCCTGCCGACATGTATTCCAGGCCATAGGTCTGTAATATCTCGGAATATTCAGTAATGGATGCTATCTGCAATTTATTTTTCATTTTAATTGCAATTTCGATTAATTAACCAGGGCGATCAGCTTACTAATTTCTGTCTCCCCATCAAAGGCGCCCACCTGTCTCAGCTGGCGGTCATACAAGACCAGGTAAGGAGGGAAGGCGCCCTTAAAATGGCGGGGGAAAAGGAACTGGTTGTCCCATGCTAATATGATATTTGGATACTTATCCAAGCGAAAAACCGACCAAAAATTTTTTGTCCTCTCCAGGGAATCATTGGTGATGTAATAGAATTGAACATCCCGCAAAGAATCCATATGATGCAGGATGGATCTTGTCTCTTGCTGGCAGTGTTCACAATCAGGACTGAAGTATAGCAATGCAACCGGCTTCCCTGGCTTAATCTCACTTGTATTCATGTGAGTAAGGCCGTCA
>Ga0163162_10002669_pt1 | contig 16916 bp, 14 predicted proteins | sample S55metaG_FD_115310 | JGI IMG/M metagenome (GOLD analysis project Ga0163162, IMG submission 115310) | Switchgrass rhizosphere microbial communities from Kellogg Biological Station, Michigan, USA - S5-5 metaG | ecosystem: Host-associated > Plants > Roots > Rhizosphere > Soil | place: USA...
TCATCGTCCAGAAATTCGGGGCCACCATCTTTACCGACGGCCTCAGCCATTCCATGTCCCTTCCCTTCAGCGAGTTCGAGGACCAGCGCAGCGGCGAAACGCTCTCCACCTTGTCTAAAGTACGTACCGACACGGAAAAATTTATCATCTCCTTTATCAATGTACTCTTCGGCATCGTCGTAGGCATTGTCTTCATCTCGATCTATTCTTTCACGCTCCATTGGTCCATCATGCCTATCTATGTTGTCGGCATGATCCTGCTGGCGGTGCTGACCAGCCTGCTAAGCAGAAAGATCAAGCGGATCCAGAAGACCATCGTCGCGGAGACCAATGCCCTGGCCGGCAGCACTACCGAATCCCTCCGCAATATCGAGCTGGTGAAAAGCCTCGGTCTGAGAGAACAGGAGGTCACCCGCCTCAATAACAATACATTCAAGATCCTGGGACTGGAGCTCCGCAAAGTAAAAAGCATCCGGGCCCTCAGCTTCGTACAAGGCACTTTTGTCAACTTCCTCCGTCAATGTATCATGTTCGTCCTTTTCTGGCTCGTCTTTAAAGGAAGATTGACCCCGGGCGAAGTATTGACCATGGTGTTCTATTCCTTCTTTATTTTCGGCCCCCTCCAGGAACTGGGCAATATCATTCTTTCCTATCGTGAAGCCGAAGCCTCGCTGATCAACTTCCACAACCTGATGCAGAAGAAGCCGGAGCTGCCGCCCACGGAACCCCGCCACCTGGGCCCCATCAGGACCCTGGTCTTCCGGGACGTCGTCTTCAGACACCCCACCGCCCACCACAACGCCATCGACCACATCAGCTTCGATGCAAAGTTCGGCGAGACCTTGGCCTTTGTGGGTCCCTCAGGCAGTGGCAAAAGCACATTGATGAAGCTGCTGGTGGGCCTGTACAGACCCAAAGAAGGGAATATCCTTTACAATGGAATGGACGAGAACGCCATCGACTTTGACGACCTTCGTAAACAAATAGGCTTCGTCACCCAGGATACACAGCTGTTCGCCGGCACCATTAAAGAAAACCTGCTCTTCGTCAACCCCGCAGCCACCGAACAGGACCTGCTGGAAGCCCTGGATAAGGCCAGCTGCACAAATCTGTTGCTCCGCGCCGAAAAAGGCATCGATACCATGATCGGTGAGGGCGGTCTCAAACTGTCCGGCGGAGAAAAACAACGCCTCTCCATTGCACGGGCCCTGCTGAGAAAACCCAAGCTGCTGATCTTCGATGAAGCTACTTCCGCCCTCGACTCGCTGACAGAGGAAGAGATCACACGGACCATCCGGGATATTTCTTCCAGGGGAGACCAGATAACAATTCTCATCGCACATCGTTTATCTACCATCATGCATGCCGACAGGATCTATGTTTTGGAAAAAGGGGAGGTGGTAGAGACCGGCGCCCATGTGGAGCTGCTGGAGGAAAAAGGTCTTTATTACGCCATGTGGCGGCAACAGATAGGAGAAAGAAAATATGCAACAATAAAAGCTTCATGACACCCCTATCCGTCGTAATTATATCTTACAACGAGGAAAAGAATATCGAACGATGTATGCAGTCGGTGATGTCCGTTGCCGATGAGATCGTCGTACTGGATTCCTTTTCCACGGATAAGACGGCGGAGATCGTTCGGGAGCTGGGGGGCCGGCTGCATCAGCGCGCCTTCACGGGCTATGGGTCACAGAAGAATGCCGCCGCCATCCTGGCCAGTCACGATCATATCCTGTTCCTGGACGCAGATGAGCTCCTGAGCGAAGCGCTCTGCAGCAGCATCCTCCGGGAGAAGAACCAGGGCTTCCCCCAGGACGGATACCTGATGAACCGGTTGAACAACTATTGCGGACAATGGATCCGCCATGGCAGCTGGTACCCCGACAGGAAGCTCCGCATGGCTAACAGGAAAAAAAGCGCCTGGAGCCTTGACATTGTCCATGAATCCCTCGTTCCGGAGAAGGATGCCCGTATCGGCCTGCTCACAGGCGACCTTCTCCACTATACCTATTCGAATTTCGACGATCATGCAGATAAGAACAACAAGTACAGCCGCCTTTCCGCACAGCTGTTGTTTGAAAGAGGGAAAAAGGTCAGCTGGTTCAAGGTCGTCATCAATCCATTCTGGGCCTTCCTCACCAGCTACTTTCTCCGGGCAGGCTTCCTGGACGGCTTCAACGGCTTCGTCATTGCCATTCAGATCGGTCATCTCACTTTTCTGAAATATATTAAATTGCACCGCCTTAGGTCCGGAAAAACGGGTCCCTGAAAAAATGTAACCCGTTTTCCGGACACATTTAATAACTAAGACCTTCGGCGGAGCTGCTTCGACACGCTCCTCCTTGGTCGTAACCTTGCGGTTACAGACAACGAACCTCCGGTTCGTTCCCATTCGAATAAATCATGAGCTGGTTATCTGACATTTTTAGTCTCGCAGGCGGGAACACCGCTGTGCGGCAGGCCTTACAGGAAGGCGGCGTGGTCATCGACCTGCGGACAGCCTACGAATTCGACCAGGGACATATTCCCCGGGCCCTGAATATTCCCATAGATCGCATAAGGGTCAGCATCGGAAGGATCAAAGACCTGAAAAGGCCCGTCATCCTCTGTTGCAGCGCCGGCGTTCATTGCCGGGAAGCCGCCGAAGTACTCAGGTCGGCCGGCATCACCCGGGTATATAATGGAGGAGACTGGCAGTCCCTGTGGCGGACAATAAAGGAACGCTGAATAAATCCATTCCCGCATTAGCCGTACCTTTGCACCATGCCTGCACAAGAAAAGCCCGGATATTTCTGGAGCATGTTCACCATGAAATGCCCCCGCTGCCGCCGGGGTCATATGTTCAGCCAGCCCAACCCCTGGAAACTTCGACAGACCATGAAGATGCCAAAGACCTGCCCGGAATGCGGACAGCCTTTCGAATTGGAAGTAGGCTTCTGGTATGGCACAGGCTACGTCAGCTACGCACTTTCTTTTGCGCTGTCCGTAGCTACCTTCGTCGCATGGTGGGTACTGATAGGCATGTCCACGGAAGACAATCGCTTCTTCTGGTGGATGGGGGTCAATGCCTTCCTGCTCGTAGGCCTCCAACCCTGGCTGATGCGCATCAGCAGGGTGATCTACCTGTATTTTTTCGTCACCTACGATCCCAATTATAAGAACACACCCGTAAAAAGCTTCGATTACAAGACGGACGAATACTACCAGGGAGACGATAACAAGAACTGAATGGACCGTCCAAAAGTTAAAAGCCACCCACCCGCCGGTGAATGGCTTTTTGTTTATGACATCGGGTTAGTAAATAAATAACGCCGAAAATGCAATATTATTTTGTAGAATTCCACTACAGCCCTCCCGCACCTGCATTATCTCCCTTCCGCACCGGGCTGAGATCCAGCGGAAAGTTCAATTTCAGGCTGATATTGCGCCCCATATTATAGATCCCATGGCTGGGATTGGTGTCTGTCGAAGCGTAAAGGAAGTATTTCAATCGGCTGAGATGGTCATAATACGCCTTATCGAAAAGATTGTCCCCATTGAGATATACATTGACGATCGTCTTCCCTTTCTTATTGGTAAAGCTGCCCCCCACTCCTGCGTTGAAGAGGGTATAGCCCGCCGTAGGCGTCTCCGTATTATAAGCCAGGAAAGCTCTGTTCTGCGCCGCATAATATTCCATCTGCAGCTTCACAAACGCATGTACCAGGTGAGAAGTCCTGGACCCAAACTCGTACCTCAATTCAGAGATCCCATGCGTCGGAGGGATATAGGGCAAATACCTGGCACTGTCATTGAGTGCTTTTCCTTTCACGCCTTTATTGTTGCCGTAAACGATTGAAAGGCTGTTCTCGAAGTGCAGGGCCTTGATGGGATGGAAGTCCACGCTGACCTCGCCGCCGTAAAGCCTTGCACGGGAAGCGACGAATTGAAAATAGGTGTTCTTCCCCGTTATATCCATGGAGTCGGAACCGTTTGCCCCCTGCAGCTTCTGGTTATAGATATAGTTGGAGATGAAATTATTGAACAGGTCGAGACTGGCCACTACATACCGTGACGAATAAACGAGGCCCAGGTCTTCCTGCAGGCTGAATTCAGGCTTGAAGTCCGGGTTGCCCAGCTGGTAGATATTGGTGCCCGGATGTACCCCATTGGCCGAGATCTCCGCGATATTGGGAGCCCGGAAGCCCCGTGCGATATTGGCCTTGACGGCCAAATGCTCCGAGAAGTTGTAGGTGGCGCCCAGGCTGCCGGACCAGCCGGTGAAAGTTTTCTTATACGCAGTGAACTGAAGGTCGGCGCCGGCCGTATCCGTACCATACACGGGCCGGTCGAAGCCCGTGGCCGGGTCCGTGGCAGTGTACAACGATGAATTGGTGAACCGGCGGGTGTCGAAACGCAGCCCTCCGGAAATATCCAGCTTTTCGAAGCTGCGCTTGGCCAGGAGGAAGGGACCCATGTCCACCTGGTGGTAAGAAGGGATAACGAATTCGGTCCCGCTGGTGCTGTTGTTCTGCTGGTACATACCGTTCAGGCCCACCGTCAGGTTCCAGTTATCGAATTCCGGCAGAAAATATTTTACATCATAAGTATAGCTGGTCAGCTGCAGGTAAAGCCCCGGCGTAGTGTAAGCGACAGGATGACTATATTCCCTGCGGACGCTGCGCTGGAATCCCAGGTTCACCTGCAGCCTGCCCGCATCTCCCAATGTAAAGCTGTTGCCGGAATAAACGCGATAGTGCTGTACATGCTGGTGCAGCTTTTCAATACGATAGCTGCCCAGGTCCGCATCCGAAACGATCTGCCGCACCGTGTCCGCATCCGTGATCTGGCGGGTAAATCGCCCCGTAGCGCTGTCCCGGCTGCCATCAGGGATCTCCTGCAGGTCGTCATACAGCACGAAGTCCAGGTGCGAATAGCCCCACTTGCGGTGAAGCCCCAGGGAAGCGCTCGCGTCCGTCTCCCTGAACGCAGTGCCGAAGACACGGCCATCGATCTTATTCTTATAATCCACCGCCTGCTTATGAGAGATCCGGGCCATCCACTCCAGGCCGTTCTTTGTGCCGCCCAGGCTCCCGGAGCCCCCCAGGTATTTGTTATTCGTTTGATAGTCCAGCGTGACATCACCCCGGATCTTTCCCTCCGGAGCCGGCTGCGTGGGAATGAGGTTGACGACACCCGCCAGCGCATCCGAGCCATAGCTGAGGCTGGCCGGCCCCTTGATCACTTCCACTCTCTCCACACCATACTGGTCCACCTCTATGCCGTGCTCATCCCCCCATTGCTGGCCCTCCTGACGGATGCCGTCATACAACGTGAGGATCCTGTTATAGCCCAGGCCCCGGATAAAAGGCTTGGAAACATTGGGACCCGTAGTGACAGCCCTGATACCCGGGATCCTGGAAATAGCATCGATAGCGTTCGTGCTCAGGTTGGATATGAGATAATCATGATTGATGGCTACGATAGGCACAGGGCTTCTTTTGATCTGCGTTGCCTTCGAAAGACCCGTCACCACGACAGGGCTCTCTTCCACATATTCATCGGAAAGCGAAAAGTCCTGCACGACGGGCCCGCTGATGGTCACCGTCCTTGTGAAAGTTTTGAAACCAATGGAATGGACTTCGATAAGGTACTTTCCCGAAGGAAGCGAAGAGAATTTATAGTAGCCGGCCGTGTCCGTAATTACGCCCAGCTTAAGATCAGGGATATAGATCGTTGCGCTCGCCAGCGGGGCGCCATGCTGGTCGGTGATCCTCCCGGTAAGACTCCCCGTGCCGGGTACAAAAGCAACGAGAATAAGCAATAGAAAGAGCAGCGGGAGAAAATATAAGGATCGATTCATGAGCGGGACCATCATTTTTTGCTACAATGTTTCAAATTTAGGCCAGCCCGCGACGTCCGCCTAATTTTCGACATTAAAATATGTTAATCAGATGGTAATGACCGGCCTGGTCATTTTTTCAGGACGACGGTGAAGATAGAGCCTTCGCCGGGGCAGCTCTCACAGTGGATCTTGCCGTTCAGCTCTTCACAGATCCGCTTCACGATGGAAAGGCCCAATCCGGTAGAGGGCTCTCCTTGCGTGGTCTGAGAAGATATCTTGCTGTATTTCGAGAACAGGTGGGGCAGCTCTTCTTTTTCGATGCCCACCCCTTCATCCCGCACCTTGATGCTGATGGCATCCTTTTCATCGCTGACGCTCATCCAGACATTTTTCCCATGGTTCGTATACTTGATGGCGTTGGACAGCAGGTTTTCCAGCATCCGGCTTAACAATTGCCGGTCGCTGAGGAAATACAAACTTTTTTCAGGGCATTCCAGGTGCAGCTGGATATTTTTTTTATCCGCCGCCGGCTGGAAAGTATCGATGACGGATTCTGAAAAGATCCGCAGATCCAGGTTCTCCAGCTGCAGTTTGTGCTGGTTGGTCTGGACCTTCTCCACGTCGAGGATATGACGGATCAGCTTTTCGCCATAGGCAGTAGCCTGCTCGATGCGGCTGAGCGCTTTCTTCTGCTCCACCGTAAGGTTGCTGGCATCCACCTGCAGCAGTTGGGCCCACATGCCGATGCTCGCAAAGGGAGTGCTCAGGTCATGCGATACAATGCTGATCAAAGAGTTCTTTTCGAAGTTTAATTCCGAGAGCCGTTCATTCTGCCGCGTGACCAGGTCATTGGTAGCCTGTAGCTTCCGGTTGACCTTTCTTTTGATGATAAAGGCCAGGGCCGCCAGGATGGCTATCAGCAGCAGGCTGATGCTCATGATGACCATGATACGGGTATGGAACTTCTGCTGCGTTATTTCCCCCTGCAGCCGCAGCATCTCGTTCTCACGCTGCCGGGCTTCATATTTCTTTTCCAGCTCGGCAATGGCCTTATAGGTCTCCCCATTCACAATGGCCGTATCCAGCTCATACCATTTGGACTGATATTCATAGGCCTTCTTATAGTCACCCCCGCGCTGGGCCAGTTTGGAGAGGATCTGGTAAGTATCCGATTGTTTGCCCTTCGCATTCAGCTGCTCGGCCAGGCTCAGGGCAAGCGCGGCATATTTGCCCGCCGAATCCAGCATGCTCTTCTGGGTATAGGCGTCTGCCAGGTTAAGGACGTCAAACCATTGTATCGCCTTGCCGGCGAGACCCCGGGCCGCCAGGTGATGCCTGTAATTGCCCGCGAAATATTCGATGGCCTTATCGTAGTTCTTCAGGAAATAATAGGTCTGCCCCAGGTTGTTATACAGGTTGGACAGGTCTTCCTTCCCTTGTTCTTCAAGGGGCTTGCCGATCCGCAGCCCTTCCTGCAGGAAAACGAGCGCACTGTCGTAGAGGCCCAGGTGGTTATACAGGGGCGCCAGATTGATATAGCTGGTGACCAGAGAGCCGGCGTCGCCTCTTTTCTTGTTCAGGGCCACGCATTCCAGGTAGACATCTTTTGCCTTCTGCGGCTGCTTCATTTCCGTATACATGACGGCCAGGTCCGTCAGGGCATTGATCTGATACTTGATCTCGCCGATCTTTCTTGCCTCGTCCAGGGTCTGGAGATAATAGTCGATGGCCCGTTTGTAATCCGCTTTATTTTCATAATAGAACCCGTGCAGGCGCAGCGCCATGACCTTGCCTTTTGAATAGCCGGTCTTCTGGACGGCAAGATCGATGAACTCCGCATAATACCTGATGGAATCCACCTGCGCTTCCGTAAAGTTTATACCCTTTTCATATGCTTTGATAATACCGGCCGTATCCGGCTGTGCAGACAACGCTGAATAGATAATAAGCAGTAAGAAAAGAGGCAATGACCGCTTCACTGATGTAGTTGGCTTTACTTTTCGATAATCATCTTCCGCGGATACAGGAAATTCTTTAGTGGTCTCAGCTTGTGGTCCTTCAGTGCGCCCGCATGGTCATAGCATTAGTCGATCAGCTTATTCCGGAGGGCAAATTTTACAAGGCCGACAGTATTATTCACGCCCAGCTTGGCAATGAGGTTCTTGCGATGTGTCTCCACCGTGCTCACGCTCAAAAAAAGCTTATCGGCTATCTCTGCATTGCTGTATTCCCGGCAGATAAGCTTAAGCACTTCCAGCTCACGCCGGGAAAGTATCTCATCTATCTGCTTGTCCTCGATGGTAATGGTGTTTCGGAAATCTTCGTCCCTGTCCCCGATATTGATATCCTTGCTGAAGTAGCTGCTGCCGTTCTGTACGGTCTGCAGGGCTGTCAGCAGCTCATCGAGCGAGGCATTCTTCAGCACATATCCCTGGATATTGTGACGGGTAAGCTTATGAATATAACGGGTGCCGCGCAGCAGCGTGAGATAAATGATCTTCAGGTCCTGGCGGCTTGCCCGGATGCTTTGCAGCAGCTCCTCTTCGCCGATGTCCGGAAGATAGACGTCCAGCAGTAAAATGTCCGTTTGTATATCCTTAAGGCGCGATAGCAGATCCTTTCCGGATTGGGCGGTCCCGACGACTTCTATGCCTTCCTGCTTGCCCAGCAATAGGGCCAATCCTTCCAGGTACATTTCATGATCATCAGTAATGAATACTCGAATCATTGTTTAATTAATGGATTCCTTTTTTAGGGAAAAGATTGTCTGCGTTTAAAATGCCTTTGACCAGTAAGCGTTTAACGAGAAAGCAAGTTAAAACTATTTATGATATGACACCGTGAAAATATGACGGGTCACTCCTCTTTTAATTTAGAAAGTGACCCCTATCCGTCCTGTAGTAAAAGGACGCAATACGATGGGACATAATATGACAATTCAGTGGACTAATTCAGATGCTCGATCACCCCGGCAATCCCCTGTCCGCCCCCGACACATGCAGTAACGATGCCGTATTTCTTTTTTAGCCTTTTCATGTCGTGGATAAGCTGGATGGTCAGCTTGCAGCCGGAACAACCCAGCGGATGCCCCAGGGCAATAGCGCCTCCATTGACGTTGACGATTGCCGGATCTATGCCCAGCTGGCGTATCACTGCCAGGGACTGGGACGCAAAAGCCTCGTTCAGCTCTACAAGGTCTATCTGTCCCAGGTTCATACCGGCCTGTTTCAACACTTTGGGCACCGCTTCCACAGGCCCAATACCCATGATGCGGGGATGTACCCCGGCGCTGGCGCAGGCCACAAGCCGGGCAATGGGCTGCAGGCCCAGCTCCTTCATCATCTTCTCACCCATGACGACGACAAAGGCGGCGCCGTCGCTGGTCTGGGAAGAGTTGCCGGCCGTGATGCAGCCGCCGGCCGCGAAGACAGGCTTCAATTTGGCCAACGCTTCCAGGGAAGTGTCCGCCCTCGGACCTTCATCCGTATCAACTGTAAAGCTCCTTTTTTGCTTTTTGCCCTTTTCATCCACATAGATCTCCTCCACCTGCAGCGGCAGGATCCCTTCCTTGAAATGACCGTTCTCAATGGCCTTGATGGCCTTCTGATGCGACTGGTAGGCGAATTGGTCCTGGTCCTCACGGCTGACCTTGAACTCCCTGGCCACAGCCTCGGCCGTCAAGCCCATATTCAGGTAATAATCGGGATCTTCGGAAGCAATGGAATAGGCAGGCACGGTTTTCCATCCTGCAGTGGGCACCATGCTCATACTCTCCGTTCCACCGGCGATGATACAATCGGCCATGCCGGTGCGGATCTTGGCAGTGGCGATGGCAATGGTCTCCAGGCCGCTGGCGCAATACCGGTTCACCGTGACGCCGGGGGCATGTATGCCCACGGCCCGGGCGGCAATGATCCGCCCTACCTGCAGCCCCTGCTCGGCCTCAGGCACGGCATTACCTACGATGACGTCGTCCACCCGCTTGGGATCCAGCTGGGGTACAGATGCCAATAACCCTTTTATCACATCGATGGCCATGTCATCCGGCCTGTAAAAACGGAGTTTCCCTCTCTTGGATTTACCTACTGCCGAACGGTAGCCGGCGATAATATATGCTTCCTGCATAATGAATGTTGGCTTTCGTTAGTTGTTTATGCAACTGTCTCTATCAAAGATAAGATTTTACCGTTAAATCCGGAAGGGATTCGATCAGACCATTTTATCTTCGCGGCATGTATAAGTTTTTCCGAAATATCTTGTTCCTGTTCCCTACTGAAGAGGTCCACTATTTCAGCATGAACATATTAAAAGGACTCTGCCGCTGGCGCTGGTCCAGGCAGCTGGTGGCCTGGGCCTGCCGGCCTGACGAAACCCCGGCACCCCCTTCGTCCGCACCTTCCCCCTCCGTCACCTCCCTCCAACGCAGCCTGCTCGGCCTCACCTTCCGCAACCCCGTCGGGCTTGGAGCCGGATTTGACAAGAACGCCAGGTACCTCCGGGAACTGGATGCCCTGGGCTTCGGATTCGTCGAGATAGGAACGGTCACGCCATTGCCCCAGGACGGTAACGAAAAACCCAGGTTATTCCGCCTGCCCCAGGACCAGGCATTGATAAACCGGATGGGCTTTAATAACGAAGGGGTACAGGTCATCGCACAGCGGTTAAAACAATGGCGGGAGAACAACACTCCCCGGTCCGGCAGCAGCCGGCGCCTCCCCCTCATCATCGGTGGCAACATCGGAAAGAACAAGGTCACACCTAATGAAGAAGCCTGGAAAGATTATATCATCTGCTTCCGGGAACTCTTCGGGCAGGTGGATTATTTCGTGGTCAACGTCAGCTCGCCCAATACGCCCGGCTTACGTGCGCTGCAGGAAAAGGACGCCCTTCGCAATATCCTCACCCGTTTGCAGTCGCTGAACCTCGAGCTGGCCGCTGCCCATCGTATCCCGCCAAAACCCCTGCTGCTGAAGATCGCACCTGACCTTTCCTGGCCGCAGATAGACGACGTGGTGGACCTGGCCATGGAGATCAGGCTGGATGGACTCGTGGCCGCCAATACTACTATCGCCCGGAACAAGCTGATCACCTCTCCCGACCGCCTGGAAGCCATCGGCGCCGGCGGATTAAGCGGCGCCCCCTTAAAAGAAAGATCAACTGAAGTAGTCCGTTACATACATAAAAAGACGGGAGGAACCCTCCCCCTCATCGCATCCGGCGGGATCTTCACAGGTGAGGACGGCCTGGAGAAAATAGAAGCCGGCGGGTCCCTGGTGCAGGTATGGACCGGTTTTATCTATGAAGGGCCCTTTATCGTGGGCCGTATCTGCAGGAAATTGGAACGCTGACACACTTATTGCCGTAATCGACACACTTATGTCTCAAATCGACACGAGTATCAATTCATACGCATAGAAAGCACTTTTTTCATTCGCTTAGCCGTTATTTGCGCCACAACCCTAAACTTGAAATAATGACCCCGTAACAACTCTCAACATTGAGCTATACCATAATGACGGCGTCACCACCAAACCCCTAAACCCTCACAGGCGGTGATGGATCGTCAGGCTTTCCTAACAGCCCTTTTCTATGAAATTACAACAGGCATCGTCGAAGGACGGTGCCCTTTTTTTTGCGCGAAACCGGGACATTATGTACGGATGAAAGTCTTATTTTTACGGCCTCTAAATGATCTTAACGAACACACACTTATGGCTCCCCTCTTTAGTATTGATTCGCTTATTAGTCTGTTGACCCTTTCACTGTTGGAGATCGTACTGGGCATCGATAACGTTATTTTTGTATCCATCCTCATCGGCAGGCTGGAACGGGACAAACAGCTGAGGGCCCGCCGCATCTGGATGATCGCCGGTATCCTTATCAGAAGCCTCCTCCTGCTGGGACTGGGATGGCTGGTGACCAATGGCAGCAAGGAACTTTTCTCCGTGTTTGGCTATGGGTTCAGCATACGCAATCTCGTCATGCTGGCAGGCGGCCTCTTCCTCTTATATAAGACAGTGAAGGAAATTCATGAAAAGCTGGAAGGGGACGGGCATGAGCTGGAGGCAGCCGCCAAGCCTGCCATGTCTTTCGGCGCCATCGTCAGCCAGATCGTTCTGGTGGACACCGTCTTCTCTTTTGATAGTATCATCACAGCCGTGGGATTGGCCCGCCAGGTGCCCGTCATGATCACTGCCGTCATCATCGCCATGATCATCATGTTCTTCTTTTCACAGAAGATCGCCGATTTCATCAACCGGCGGCCGACCCTCAAGATCCTTGCGCTCGCTTTCCTCCTGATGGTAGGGTTCAGTCTTTTCTTCGAAGGGCTGGAGCCCATCCACCATGCGCATATCGATAAAGGCTATATCTACTTCTCCATGGCCTTTGCCTTCGGGGTCGAGCTGTTGAATACACGCTATAAAAAGAAAACGATAAAGCCAAATGACAAACACTAAAACCACCACCGTCACCGATGCCCGCATCGACGCGTACATCCTCAGATCGGCTGATTTTGCACGCCCCATCCTCGACCATATCCGCAAGCTGGTGCACAAAGCCTGGCCCGGCGTAGAGGAAACGATCAAATGGGGCATGCCTTTCTTCCAGAACAATGGCAGCATTCTCTGTAACATGGCGGCCTTTAAGGAGCATTGCGCCTTCGGGCTATGGAACGCTTCGCTGCTGAAAGATCCGGAGGGCATCCTGCAGATCAAGGATAAGAACGCAATGGGACACCTGGACCGGCTTACCTCCAAAAAAGATCTGCCTTCGGACAAGATCATGATCGCCTATATCCGCGAGGCCGCGGAGCTCAACGAAAAAGGCATCAAAAAAACCAAACCCAAGGCAACCCCCAAAAAAGAATTACCCATACCCGAAGCATTGATGTCCGCCCTGAAAAAGAATAAAAAGGCATTGGCAACATTTGAAGCATTTGCACCTTCTCACCGGCGGGATTACATCGAATGGATCACGGAAGCAAAGACAGACGCCACACGCGAAAAACGGATAGCCACCACCATTGAATGGCTGAACGAAGGCAAGTCCAGGAACTGGAAATACCAGCAGAAATAACACTATCAGCGTATACACATAAGGGTTGCAGCCACAACCCCCGCCGTCTCCGTCCTCAGGCGGGTCTCACCCAGCGTAACAGGCAGGAAACCACTGCCCAGCGCCATTTCAATCTCATTCCCGGTAAAATCCCCCTCCGGCCCGATGAGGATCAGCTGCGAAGCTGCAGCCGAAGCACGCGCCGCCGCCGACAGCGATGAACGTTCCGTCTCTGCGCAATGTGCAATAAAACCTTCTTCCCCGAAACCTTCCCGGATCACCTGCGTCACGGGGACAGGCGTCCGCAGCGCAGGCAGCCAGGTCTGCTGTGATTGCAGCATCGCGCTTACCAGGATATTTTGCATCCTGTCCTGGCGGAAATGCTGTTTCTCCGTCCTTTCGCACAACAGCGGGACAATGCCCGTCACCCCGATCTCCGTCGCCTTCTCCAGGAACCACTCAAAACGGGATGCATTCTTCAGCAAAGACATAGCTACCGTCACCTTCCTCGCCCGTGCCGGATGGAAAGCCGAAGCATCTACCCTGACCACGCATTTCTTCTTATGGTCGTCCAGGACAGCCGCCGTCAGCAGCCATCCGCGGCCGTCCGTGAGCTGCAGCTGCTGGCCTTTCTGCATCCGCAGCACCTGGACCACATGACGGGAATTGTCTTCGTCCAGTGTTATTTCAACATCGCCGGGATGATACGCAGATAGGTAAAAAAAGGGTAATGCCATCGGTGGTGCTTGTCCGGTAAAGTTACAGGCCCCGCAGCTTGTATTATCCGTATTTACTGTTTATTTTGTTTGTACTATGCAACAACCACCCCTGCCGCAAGAAGACCTGTTGTCTGAAGAAGACCTTCAAACCGAAGAGTATCCCTTACTGCTTGACCGGGTACAATCTACGTTCATCGACCTCGTGCTCCTGATTGTGATGATGTTCATTTTCGCAGCCCTGCTGGAAAAATATGAGAACCCTCCCGACTGGATCAGGATCGCGCTTTTTTTTGGCCTCTGGGCCTTGTATGAGCCACTATGCACCGTACTGGGCTGCACGCTGGGACAATATTTAAAAAATATCCGGGTAAGGAATTATCCTGGCGCCTCCAAACGCATCAATATTTTACAGGCTATTGTCCGGTATGTGCTCAAGACCTGTTTGGGCTGGATCTCGTTCCTGACGATCAATTCCAATCACGAAAAAAGGGCCATTCATGATTATGTATCCGGAAGCGTGATGGTCAGGGCAAAATAAAAGCCCCTCGAAAGGAGCTGTTTATTGCTATTTGATTAGCGAACCTCAGACAAATTTAAAAAGCCAGGCCTGGCTCAAAGCTCATAGCTTGCAGCTCAAAGCTGGCAGTTAAAAAGGCACATCATCCTCATCGATGGGCAGGTCCTTCATCCGGCTGCCCGCCTGGATGTACAGCTTGGCGCCACCGCCATCGTCATCCTGAACAGGCTTCCAGCTGCCGCCGGAAGGCATGCCCATACCCCCAAAATCATCTCCCTCGTACTCGGTGAACTTTTGTATATGGAGCAGCGCTCTCAGCTTGACGGTATCCAGGGAGCCGTTACGGTGCTTGGCGATCTTCACATGCGTCTCCCCCTTATTGCTTTCTCCCATTTCATTGGCAGTGATGCCGTAGTATTCAGGCCGGTACAGGAACATCACCATGTCGGCATCCTGTTCGATAGCGCCCGATTCACGCAGATCGCTCAGCTGGGGGATCTTCTCCCCTTCCTTGCGCGACTCAACGGCACGGCTCAGCTGGGACAGGGCGATGATAGGCACCTGGAGCTCTTTTGCCAGGCCCTTCAGCGCACGGGAGATCTGGCTGATCTCCTGTTCACGATTGCCTTTATTATCCCCGCCCCCGCTCATCAGCTGCAGGTAGTCGATGATGATAAAGCCGATATTATGTTTGTTCTTCAGACGGCGGCACTTGGCGCGCAGTTCGAAGATATTGAGCGCCGGGGTGTCATCGATGAAAATAGGGGCTTTTGCCAGCCTGTCGATCCCTTTCTTGTACAGTTGCTTCATCTCATGGTCTTCCAGGCGGCCGCGGGATATCTTTTCCATAAAGATCTCGCTCTCGGCGCTGAGGATACGCTGCACCAACTGGGCAGAGCTCATTTCAAGACTGAAGAAAGCAACGGGAGTAGGCCTGATGTTATTCAGGGCGGCATTACGTGCCAGGTTAAGGGCGAAAGCCGTTTTACCCACGGCAGGACGGGCAGCCAGGATGATAAGGTCCGTCGGTTGCCAGCCATAGGTGATCTTATCCAGGCTGTTAAATCCACTGGGCACGCCGGAGATCTCATCCTTTTTATTGCGCATCTCTTCGATCCGCTGGATCGTTTTGACCAGGACGCTGTCAATGCTGTCGAAATTCTTTCGAAGGTGATTATTGGTGATCTCGAAGAGCTTGCTCTCCGCGTCATCCAGCAAGTCGAATACATCGGTGCTGTCCTCATAGGCGTCTCCGATGATCTCCCCGCTGATACGGATCAGCTCCCGCTGGATGAACTTCTGCAGGACAATACGGGAGTGCGTTTCTATATTGGCGGAAGACACCACCGAATTGGTCAGCTTCGTCACATAATAAGGACCGCCTACCACCTCCAGGTCCTCCCGGACCTTCAGCTCTTCCACCACGGTAAGGATATCGATGGGCTGGCTTTTCTGGGCCAGGGACTGCATGGCCTTGTAAATGCGTTGATGCCCCTCCAGGTAAAAGCATTCGGGCTTTAAGATCTCCACGACAGTATCGAAAGCACTTTTTTCCAGCATAATGGCGCCCAGCACAGCCTCCTCCAGTTCCTTGGCCTGAGGAGGTATTTTACCATAAACCATGGTGCTGAGGTCCACAGTAGGCTTGCGCCTGAATTTGCTGCGGTCCTTGTTGAGATTAAGGTTAGTAAGATCCATTGATAAACCGTCCAAAAAATTAAAAAATAGGGTGTCCAGCCCAAAAACGAACCCAAGGTTCGGTGTCCGAAGGACAATCCTTCAGACGTGTCCGGCAAATGGGTTACTTTATCGCTGCACACCCGTTTGTCGGACACCATCATCCCGTCCAGGGGACCGGGCTCATTGGGTTAGTGTTCCAGCCTCGATTGTATTAATAAATTGTTATGGCAAGATGAACAGAATGTTACCCCTTTGAGTCAGGAGGGCGAATATAGAACTCAAAAACCCGTCGAAAAAACTTTTTCTTTTTCTATATTTTTCCTACCGAAATCCACCTTGCTATCCACACAAAACCCCCGGTTATGCACACTAACCCACGAGCTATCCACAATTTAAAAAAGTTTTCAGCTATTTCCCGTTTTAAATTCACACCTCCTGTGCACAAAGATTTAAGGCTAAATATTTTGCCGGGAGCCTGAAACACCAGAATGCGGTTTGGCGGGTTTTCGTGCATAAAAAAAGATCCCCAGCGGCGGTGAAACACGCTGGGGACACCAATTTGGACCAGGGCTATTGTCTGACAGGTCTTGTATTTTGCTTGTCCTGCTCCGGTTTGGGGGGCGGAGGAGGGGTAACGGTACGGGTTACGGGCCGCGGTTGTACCGCAGGGGCCTGCACTGGCGGTGGTGTAGGCCTGGGCGTCATCTGACGCGGGGCCGGTTGCTGCTGCACAGGCTGATTCGCCGGTTGCACTGCGGGCCTCGTGGGTCTCGTCACAGGCTGGCTGGCAGGCTGCGACGGCTGCTGTACGGGCTGAGCAGGCTGTTGTGCCGGCTGCGATGGTTGCTGCGCAGGTTGACCAGGCTGCTGTGCCGGCCGCCATGGCTGTTGTACAGGCCTGCTGTTCCAGGGCCTGCCGGGACGGCTTCCCGGCGGATTCACCGGCTGCTGCACAGGCTGCGACGGCTGCTGTACAGGCTGCGATGGCTGCTGTACGGGCTGCGATGGCTGTTGAGCAGGTTGCGACGGCTGTTGTACAGGCTATCGCCTAGGCCTTCCGGGACGCTTTGCCCGCGGCTTCGCCGGCTGCACCACGTGCTGCGATGGCTGCTGCGCA
>Ga0163162_10002670_pt1 | contig 16914 bp, 8 predicted proteins | sample S55metaG_FD_115310 | JGI IMG/M metagenome (GOLD analysis project Ga0163162, IMG submission 115310) | Switchgrass rhizosphere microbial communities from Kellogg Biological Station, Michigan, USA - S5-5 metaG | ecosystem: Host-associated > Plants > Roots > Rhizosphere > Soil | place: USA: Michigan...
CCAGACATTTTTTAGCTAAACCCTGATAAAAGATCTTATCAGGCTGTTGATCGTTGTAAAAAACTGCCGCTGTGGGATCTTCCAGACCTATTGCTGCCTTCTCAAAATAAGCCTTAGCTTCTTCAGTTTGCTGCAGGTTTTCATAAGCCTTACCTAACCAGTAAAAGATATCATTTTCCTGCGTGCCGAACAGTTTGCCTTCGCCTAAATTGTGCGGATAGCTTTGTGCCTGGGTTAGCTGTTCAATGGCTTCATGGTTTTTACCATCGCGGATGTTTTGCTTGGCCATTTCAACCAGTGATGCAACATACTGGCCCGAAGCCTTGCCTTCGCCTCCCTCCCATGGGTGGAAAGTCCTTTGAGTCACCTGTTCAAAAGCCGTTTGGTGTTCGCCTAAAAAGTTATACAGGGTTGCGCGCTCCAGGTAAACATCATCACGGAGTTTGGCGGTTTCCAGGTTAGCTTCAACAAATTTCAGGCGCACATCAGCAGGGCGGTTCAGTTTCTTGTAAAGCTGATCAAGCTCCATCAGGATGCGGGCATCCGCCGTATCCAGCGCGAAAGCTTTTTCAAAGCATGTTAAAGCTTTTGCCGGGTCGTTGCGCTTGTTATAATAAGCTATACCCAAATTCCTGAACACGGTAGGGAAAGTATCATCCAGTTGCGCCGATATCTCCCAAGCCGATATGGCATCATCATATTGCAGCTTATCATAAAACAGGTTGCCTAAGTAATAAGGTGCTTTGGCATCTGTTGGTACCAAGGCAGCGGCCAGTTTTAATACGTTGATATCTTCCAGCCTATCTGGGAAACACAGGTATGAGTCGGCAGCCGAAGCCAGTTTGAAATATTCAGATGCCTGTTCGTTATTCCCCAACTGGCAGGCAAAATAACCCAGGTAATAGTACACCATAGGGCTGGTAGCATCACCGTTAACTGCATAACTCAGCAGATCGGTAGCTTCCTGGTACAGGCCGGCATTGGCGTAATCAAGTGCGTATTCAATATAGTTTTGGTAATACCCCCGTGATAGTTTGGTCAGTTCATTAAGGCTGTTCATGGCTTTTTCTTCATTGCCCAAAGCTTTGTAAGCATAAACCAGCTCAAACAAAGCACCTAAGTTAAACGCATCTCTTTTGATAGCAGCAACGCTTACTTCAACAGCCTCTTCAAAACGCTCCAGTTTGCGGAAAGCCACCGAACGTAAAACATAAGCTTTACTGTTGTTAGCGTTCCTGTCTAAAGATGACAGTGAATGATCAAGCGCCAGTTCATAATCGCCGTTTTCCAGGTCGATCTGTGCTACCGAAAAATAGCCGCTGTCTTTCCAGGCATTGCTCCAGGTAGCTTTGTAAAAGGCCTTGTAAGCTTCATCCTTTTTACCGAGGAATTTCAACGCCAAGCCTAAGTTGTAATAGCATTCGCTATCGTACGGGTTAGGGTTGCGCTGGGTAATAGTTTCAACCGCCTTGCGGAAATATGGCTCACTTTTGGCAAACTGGCCGCGGCGCAGGTACCATAAACCTAAGGCATTGTTGTTACGGATATCTTTCGGGTCACGGCGTAAAGCTTCTTCATAATATGGCACCGGGCTATAGGTAGCATGGCGGTACTGCTCCAAATGCTGTGCGGTTAAAAACAGTTGCTCAGCATTTTCCACATCAGCAGGCAACAACGCTGGTTTGGCAGCTTCCGGAATGTTGTTAAGCTTATTGCTTGCCGCATCGTATTTAATGAGTTCTTTACCTGCTTCCGAATGTACAGTAAGTAATAAAAGGTTTTCATCAATATTTTTAACTACTATCTCCCTTGCAAAAACCTGCTCCGGTACGATAGAAGCTTTTTCACTTAGCAATACCTTACCATCGTGCTGCAGTTTGATGTTCAGGTTATTTTGCTCGCCGGTTACGTATACTTTTAATAACAGCTTGCCATCTTCATAATTCAGTGCCAGCAGGATATCTTTAGTGGCATTTTTAATTACGCCAAGCTCACGGTATGGCATAAAGTACTGGGTAAAATGCTTTTCTTCGTGCGGCATCAGCCAGGTAAAATCGGGCTGATTATCGGTAAACATTCCAGTCATCAGCTCAATGTACGGGCCATCCTCGTCGGTCAGGTTCCTGTCCCAGGCAACACCGAAATCGCTATGTCCCCAGGTCCACTGTTTTTTTCCGGGCGATACATGGTGATTAGCAACGTGCAGCAAACCGGCCTGGCTGTCATGCTCATATCCGCCCACAAAATCGTAGTTGGAGTTGATAGCCATGTACGATGTTGGTACCGGGATATTTTTATACCTCGAGATATCCGTACCCGGTGAGTAATCAACTTTATAATAAGTACCTGTAGCAATAGGGAAAGTAGATACATCACGCTTGCCATGGTCAAAGACGGCGTTCACATCAGGAGGAAAAACCGACTGGTAATCGTCATTTACCTTCACCGCCGGATTAGCCCACCATAAAAAGGTTTGCGGCAGGGCCGAGCGGTTATATAACTTCGCTTTTATTTCGATATAGGCCTTATCAGGATGCAGCATAAAGCCGGCCATACCTTTGGTATGGAACATGCGCTCCACCTCGTTAACCCAAACGGTTTTACTGCCGTCGGCGTTTTCTTCAATTTTATAGTCAACCGGCTCAAAAGTACTTGGACGGTGGTGCTGCGGCCAGTTAAACTCAATACCGCCCGAAATCCAGGGACCGGTTAAGCCTACCAGCGCGGGCTTAATTACCTGGTTGTGGTAAATAAAATGACGGTCTTTGATCTTGTCATAAGCTGTCTGGATCCGGCCGCCAAGCTCAGGCAGGATCAGCACTTTAAGATATTTATTCTCCAGGTACAGGCCTGTGTATTCCTTATCTTCTTTTTCGTCGTAAATTTTTTCGATAACAGGGTTAGGGTAAACCTTGCCGCTGCTCCCTTGGTAAACCCGCTTTTCAAAAAACATGGGGTTTTTATCGGGCTTGCCTATACCGTAGGTTGGGATAATTACCTTGTCTTCCCAAACATTTACATCCAAATTATTCATGTAGCTTACAATTATTAATGTCTTATTAAATTTTCTTCTAACTCTTCAAGGGTTTGGCCTTTGGTTTCTTTTACTTTCCGCAGTACGAACAAAAAGCCCAGGAAACAGATGCCGGCGTACATATAAAACGGCCCGTAAGTACCCAATACCTTAGCCAGTATCGGGAAGGTGAACACAAGCACGAAATAGGCTCCCCATAAGGATACGATGGCTACCGTTGATGCCGCGCCGCGAATTTTATTAGGGAAAATCTCCGAAATAAGCACCCAGGTTATAGGCGCAAGTGAAAGCGCATAGGTGCTGATAGCCAGTAACACAAAAACCGACACCAGTTTAGCCGACAAGTGATTTTGCAGCAGGTAGGCCAACACGATATAAAATATCGACAATCCTAAGGAGCCAATGAGCATCAACGGCTTACGGCCAAGCTTATCAACCTGCCACATAGCCAGCAGCGTAAATACCAGGTTAACTATACCAATGGAAACAGTTTCAAACAATTGCTGGTTAAGGCTTGAACCTACCGAAGCGAAAATGGTTGAGGTATAGTTAAATACCACATTGATACCGCAAAACTGCTGAAACACTGCCAATGTAATCCCTATCAGCACAGCGGGGCGTACGGCTTTTTCAAATACTGCGCGGTATGATTGCTTGCCTGTCCCTCCTTTCAATGATTTTTCAATGGCTTCCTGCGTAGCGGTAACAAACTCTTCAGGGCCTATTTTGTAAAGTACCTTTTCGGCATCTTCATTCCTGCCGACTTTCATCAACCACCTCGGGCTTTCGGGCAGGAACAATACGCCCAGCATAAAAACTACTGCCGGTACAGTACCTAAGCCAAACATCCATCGCCAGGCGTTGTGGCCGGTATCTGCCAAAAAGTAATTACACAGGTTGGTGATCAGGATCCCCAGTACTACCGTAAGCTGGTTAATGGCCACGTTACGTCCGCGCACCTTGGCCGGCGAAATCTCGGCAATGTACATAGGACAAAGCATGGATGCCATGCCTACACCAACGCCCGCTGCAAAGCGCATCGTAATAAAATAGGCAAGCCATGTTGATACCGAAATAGCCAATGACGATACCGCGAAGATGAACGCGGCGATCATCAGGCCCGGCTTGCGGCCAAATTTTTCGGCAATACTACCGGCAATGATACAGCCCAAAATACAGCCCAGTGCCAATGAACCGGTCAGAAATCCTTCCCAAATAGGATCGAGCCCAAATTCTTTACGGAGGAACGGCAGCGCGCCTGATATTACGGCAAAATCAAAGCCGAACAGATAGCCGCCCAGCGCCGATATAAAGGAGATCCCTATAATATAGCTGCTGTTAAACTTAATTTCTTTTTTCAAATCGATGGTCATTTTATATTGGTTAGCTTCTTCTTCTCTTTATAAATTTACTTTAATAAAGAAGTTGTTTAAGTTTGATTGTTTTTAATGTAGAGACGCATAATTGCGTCTCTCGCGTGCAATTTAAGTTTGCTTAAACACCCTTAAAATCTACTTGTCCTCCGGGAGACGCAATTATGCGTCTCTACAAAAACATCTTTTCAATCGCTTTTAAATAACTTCTAACAATCTATTATTTATATAAAACTACTTTATCCTTTCACCTCTATTTCCCGTGCAGATGTACAACCGCGCCGCCGCCCGGTGCCAGCTTCAGGTTTAACTTCGTTGATCTGTTTACGGTGATGGTTTTATGCTCATATTTTTCGGCGTTCTTATCTGCATCGGCAGCATCGCTGTATAGATCGGCGGTATAATTAACACCGGCCAGCAAAAAGGAAAAATCAACATTGATGTCCCTTGCATCCCAGTTGGTCATGGCGCCAACGTACCAGTCGCTGCCTTTCTTTTTTGCTATCGCGATGTATTCGCCTACTTTAGCGTCCAGCGGTTTGGTTTCATCAAAAACGGTTGGCACGGCCGATAGATATTCTTCAATATCCGGATACTTTTCATATTCGGTCGGCGAATCACAGAATACGGCCAGCGGTTGATCAAACACCACAAACATGGCCAGCTCATGGCAACGGGTACCTTGTGTTGATGGTAAACCTTCGGCTATCGGCTTAAATGTATCTTTTGATTTATTGCGCATGGATCCCGGCGTATAATCCAGCGGACCGCCAAGCATCCTGATGAAAGGAAAGGTAGTATGATGTAACGGGTTGGTGGTAAAATCCCATTTTGAACATTCCTGCCCGCGCACAGCCTCGTAGTTCACAATATTTGGATAAGTGCGCTGCAAACCGGTTGGTTTTGAACAGCCATGAAAATCAACCATTAAATGCCTTTTAGCAGCACCTTCGGCAATTACCTGTAGCCATTTGATAGCCTGCTGATCATCGCGGTCAAAAAAATCGACTTTAATACCTACTGCGCCAATATCTTTCAGGTAATCCAGATTTGCATCCAGGTCTTTCAACAAAGGCGAAGCTACGCACCATACAAAGATGCCTACATGTTTTTCATTAGCATGCTGAATTACAGCCCGGATATCGGTTTTTTGAAGCCGTTTTTTAACATCATAATTATCGCTCCAGCCGGCATCTATCATCATGTATTCCAGCTTGTTTTTGGCGGCGAAATCGGTATAAAAATTATACAACTGCGTGCTCCTGTTTTCCATGCCCGATGGAATTGGCGCACCGGGCAGGATAGCATCATGCCACCACTCCCAGGCCGTTTTTCCGGGCTTTATCCAGGCAGTATTTTCCAATACCGATGGCTTCGATAACTTGTAAATGAGCTGGTTGTTCAGTAAAGTTTTATCATCATCGGTAGCGATGAGCACGCGCCATGGGTACTCTTTTTTACCGGGTTCTTTGGCTATATAATTTTCGCGCGAGGTAACTACCGAGACAAAATCGCCCCAGCTGCCCATTTTGGTAGTAGCCGGGTAGCCCGCCCATTCGCCTATGATATTGCCGTTTTTCTTTCTAACGTACATTCCGGGGTAATCAAACAGGTCGGCCTCGGCAATAACCAGCTTTACGCCATTGTTGTAACTGTACAATGCAGGGGTGATAGCATGTTTGTCTTCCTTTACTTCGCTGATGGATTTGTACTGATTATAAGCCAGTTCCCAGGCGGTGTAGTTATCCGTTTCGGCAATGGTAGTGCCGGGCGCACCTTTCAGGTTAAAACCGGCCTGCTCGCTTATTACTTTAACTGAATCTTTCAGATCGGTAACAAAACGGTAAGCAACACCTTCGTTATAAGCGCGAACAAGCAGCTTATAGTTCCCTGCAAAACTGATAGCTAATTCGTTATAATTATCGGTAAGTACAGCAGCCTTGCCATACAGCGGGCGGATAGTTTTATTTACCGTTGATGGCTTGGTACCTAATACTTTGGCCCTTGCACCAAGAGTAGATTTATCCAACTTCAGACCGATAGCCGATGGCGAGATCAGCTGGTTGTTTTTATAAGTCAATGAATAGCTAATGCTGTCGTTCACCCTCAGCTCCATTTTCAGGTTATTATCAGGCGATTTAACTGTGTAGGTTTGCGCCGATGCTCCAAGGGCAAATGCAGATAGCAAAAAAAATATCAGGGTGTGCTTTTTCATATAGTGCCGAACTTGTATAAAATGCTTTGATCGTAAACATCGCCTGCCTGTAATATGGCCTGCGGGAAATTGGGATGGTTAATGCTATCGGGATAATGCTGGCATTCCAGGCAAAGGGCATCAAACGGTTTTGCCGGCTTACCGGTATGGGTTGGCGAAGTGCTGCTTAAATAATCGCCAGTGTACAGGAACACGCCGGGATAATCGGTATAAACTTTAAGTGTACGGCCCGATTCTTCATCGGTTAAAAGAGCGGCGTAAGCCAATTCGTTCTCTTCAGTTTCCGTATCGATGATATAGAACAGGTTAAGCCCTTCAACCCGGCTTTCATCTATTTTAAATTTATCGCTCAGCTTATTATTGCTAAAAGCCTTTTGCCGAGCAGGTATAATAGCCCCGCTCGGCGTATAATCTTCGTACGAATCGACAATAGATTCCGACGATATGGTAAGCCTGTGGTTATAGATCTTACTTTTAAATGCTGAGAGATTAAAATAGGCGTGATTGGTAAAATTGGCTATCGTAGTTTTATCAGTAATAGCTTTATAATTGATCAGCAGTTCGTTACCGGCAGTCCAGGTGTAGGTAATAGTAAGCTGCAATGTACCTGGATAACCACCATCGCCATCGGGACTGGTAAGGGCCATCACTACGCCATTTTCAATAGTTTCGGCAGTAAACACCCTATAATTAAAACCACTTTTGCCCGCGTGATTGGAATTTTTTCCGTCGTTAGCGTCCAGGTGGTAAGTTTCGCCTTCAAACTGAAATTTCACCCTGCTGATACGGTTGGCATAACGACCAATAGTTGAGCCAATGTAGCACGTATCGCTTAAATATCCGTCCAGATCAGGAAAACCAACCACCACGTTTTCGAGCTGATGCTGCCTGTCGGGCACCACAACCGACACAATGGCCGCACCATAATTGGTAAGCTCAACATAGGCCCCTGTTTCATTTTCTATCTTGAAAAGGTAAACATTGTGCCCCTCGTATTGCCCCCATAAACGGGATGTGGTATTAACTGCGTACGGATATTTAAATTGTTTATTCATGTGTTTCAACTTCATCAAAACAGGCGGATAATCACCGTTACTGGTTTCTGTGCTTAATTGGTTTCGGTAAACCTACCATGAAACAGCGGTTAAAAAAATGGATAATTTTCAGAAAGTGATGGATAATACTATCATATATAAAGCCAGCTAAAGAACTTGCTTTCAATAAAAAATAAATATCTTTAAACACCAATTAATCATTAAGCTATGAATGTGATAGCCGAACCTAAAAAAAAGATAAAAGAAGGCTTCATCGGTCAAAAAAAGATCGTATTACCGCCAAACATCAAAAAAACCATTACCAATAACCCTTTAACCAAAGGCTTTTACTTAACGGCTATAGGCTATTATCCAAAGGCCGCCTATCATGACTGGGAGCGCCGGGCCGGCAGCAACGAGTATATTTTGCTTTACTGTGTTGATGGAGAAGGCTATGTTTATTTGAACGGGCAACACCATGTTTTGAAACCCAATACTTTTTTCATCATTCCGCGTAATGTGGGCCATCGCTATCAAAGCTCTGAAACCACACCATGGAGTATTTATTGGGTACATTTCAGCGGCTTAAATTCACAGTTCATTTATGAGCGCTCGCTTCAAAACGGGCAGCCTGTGGTACAATCCATTCCTTATGATAACAGCCGGATAAAGCTTTACGAACAGATTTACGCCGTACTTGAGCACAGCTATCACGAAAAGGAAATGGAGATCGTAAATATCAACCTGCTCAATTTCATCTCATCATTGGTTTACTATAAGCAAACCAACCCGGTTGATTACGATAATGATTCTGTGAGCAACTCCATCGCTTATATGAAAAAACATATCAGCAAAAAATTTGAGGTGATCCATTTGGCTAAACAGCAAGGCATTTCGGCCTCACATTATTTGCGGTTGTTTAAGCAAAAAACAGGTTCATCCCCTATCAACTATTTCAACCTGCTCAAAATTCAGGCATCATGCCAATACCTCTATTTTACAGACAGGAGTATCAAGGAGATCTGCTCGGACCTGGGCTTTGATGACCCATATTACTTTTCGAGGTTGTTTACCAAGCTGAGCGGTATGTCGCCGTCAAAATATCGAAAAACGCATAAGAGGTAGACGGGGTGGAGATTTTGGCTAAAGCCGGTTGGTCGGCTATCTTTTCCCCGTCGGTTAAAACCGACGGCAATGAAGTTTTTTTTGTAGAGACGCATCACATGCGTCTCCCGCAGGACAAGCCGCCTTGTAAGAAGGGAATCATCCATAATTGGAAAATCGTTTGCCGTGTTGGTGAATCAAACGTAATTTGCATACGGGAGACGCAATTATGCGTCTCTACGAAAAATTTGGTTATGCAATCGCCCAAATCCCGACTTTTCCATATCAGCGAACAGCCTGGCATCAGCATATTTACCCCCCGTCCTTCCCCATCGCATTTTGAAAATATTACGGGCGATGTTGTTTTCGCTATCAGCGATCAGTTGCTGCACAATTACCTGCTGCCCCGCGATTGCCCAAGGGTTACATTTTATGCAGGGGCTGATACTACTGATACAGACAAGCAAAAATTCACTGGCAATGCAACAGCCAATCATGTTGTTGCTGTTGAAAGTGGCTGGTATCAGCAGATCAAAGAAACGACACTATACTGCTACGAGTTTTTGCCGGATGATTTTATGCTGATTGATGAATGCGCGGGGTACTATATATCTTATAAACCTGTTGTACCTATAACGGTTACTGTTATTGATGATATCATGGCTGCATTATTAAGCCGGGATGTTGAACTGCGGTTTATGCCGTTATTAACTGATATTGCACATGCTGTACGCTATTCGAGCCTTCAGTTTTCGTTGATCAGGATGCGGAATGCGAAGGGTTGAATAAGAAACGAACAACCATGTCATTGCGAGCGATAGCGTGGCAACCGCACGGAAGCGTGGCCGCCATGTATAGCTACGAGATTGCTTCGTCGTTCCTCCTCGCAATGACATGGCTTTGATATTGTTATCCCCTAAAAACTACAAATCCCGCTGCTTCAATTGAAACAACGGGAATTTGCCATTATTAAACCAAACCAAGGTTTTATTTATCCACTTTATACATAGTCAGTTCTATGAGGTGGAAGTAATTTGTTCCGCCCCAGGTTTCCAGTACTTTAAACCTGATGTAACGGTATGCAGGCAAGTCGGCAGGGAAGTTGAACGGTTCGCCGGCTGCGGCGAAGTCGGCATCAGCCTGGGTGGTTTGCCCTGTTGGCAAGCCTGATGGCTTAACCGAGGTAAAACTTGCCAGTTTTGTCCAACTGCCATAACTGCCATCCGAACTTGGGCTGTTGCTGCCGTAGATCTCGAAGCGTTTTGGGTTGCCATAATTGTACAAGGCCGAAGTACGCTGCCAGATCTTCATTTTAGCCAGTGATGCCTGCTGGCCCATATCAAACGTAAACCATTGTGGCATGCTTGTTCCCGGAGTGTGGAAGCCCGGTTCATTGGTGCTCTTATCCCACAGGTAATAAGTTTCCCAGCCGTATGCCGATGGAATATCGGTAGGCAAGTTATAAGCTTTGAACAATGATTTGTCGCACTCCACTATCCCGTAGATCTTTGGAAAATCATCGAAAGAGGTTGTATTGAACACATCAACTGCATCGGCCGTTGGTTTGTATGATGAGCGGTACTGGATAGCTGTTCCCAATTTAAGATCGGTCAATGTTATCCCGCTGCTATCTACACTAAGTTCTTTTGTTGTCTCGGCACCAGCCGTGTTGGTGTATTTGATGGTGGTTGAAACGTTTCCGGTATCGGCCTTAATAAAAAACAACCTCACCGAACCATTATCATTTACCTGGAATGGATTAGCCGTATTATACGAACGGTTTAACAAAGCCGACTGATAAGCCGCTCCATAAACACGCACATTGTTAATATCCTGCCCAACTGATGAATTGCCAGCATTATCACGCGCTACCAGCCTGAAGCTGTATACATACTCCTTTAAATTAGGGATGGATACGCTGATCGAATCGGCCGGACTGTGGCTTGTCGCATCAACTATTACCGAGTCGGTGGCGTTGTTCCAGGTGATCTTATAGTTTTTAATACTCGGATCGGGGCTTGGGTGCCAAACCAGCACCGCCCTTAAATTACCGGGATGGAAAGTTACTTTACTTGCCAAACCCGGATAAGTTACCTCATGGTTATCTAAAAACGCCTTATAATCTTTATCATACTTTTTACAGGCAAATATTGCAATACTCGCCAAAAAGAAAGCAGCTATACTGTATCTGATCTTCATGTCTTTAATTTTTAATTGTATTACAATGGGTTGCCATATAATGAGATCTCCAGCGCGTTCACATAATCCAAACCGCCCCAGGTTTGTGTACACTCCAGCCTGATGAATTTGGTAGCAGGCGCGTTTATGCCGATCTTGAAATTAACACCAGCAGCAACAAAAGCTATATCAGAAGCATTGGCCTGGTTTGGTGGTAAGCCCGATGGCGGATTAGGGTAAGTAAAGTTGCCCAAATTCACCCAATCGCCGGACACTGTTCCGGGTGCCGAGTTTTTAGGCAACACTGAATCCTTAGGCGCATCGCTACTGGTACCCCACAAGGTAAGCTGCCTAATGTTCTGATAGCCAAAAACACCGCTCAGCCTTTCCCATAAAACAAAACGGCTTAGTTTAGCATTTACGCCCAAAGCAAAAGTACCCTGTTTGGTAGGCGCGCTCAGTGTATGCCAGCCCGGCTCCCCAGTGTTACCGTCAAACAGGTATTTGAACTCCCAGCCATAACCAATAGGGCTATCGCTATCCAGATGATAAGTGTAAAACTTGCTTTTGTCCAACAAAGTTTCAAACAGCGGCGTAAGCGTTTTATATACGGTATCCGAAACATTGCCGAACCTATCGGTAGTATATACACCAAATTTTTTAGGGGTAGCATCATACCCACGTACCGAAAAATTTACCGAGTCGGTATTGATATACTGCGGGTCCTGCTCGTCATATTTATTGGTTTTATCATTTAAGGACAGCACATGCACCGCAATTGGCACTTTATTAGGATTTAAGCCAAAAAAATTGGCACCGCCAAAATCAGGGGTAATATCCAGGTTATCGTTAATGAGCAAATAATTGGGGGTTTTAGGACTAACCTTTACCACAACCGGGTCTGATTTAACATTGGCACGACTTACCGCGTACAGGGTAACTTCATAATCTTTTGCCCTTGCAAAACCATCAACCGTAATGGTATCGGTATAATAGCTGGCCTTGGTTTCGCGGGTTGTTTTATCGTTGATGTTATAGCTGGCTAAAACGTACAGCAGGTTTTTGGAATTGGGCAGCGTATAGGTAAGCCTGGCCGCGCCGTTTAAATTCTCAACCTTTACATTGGTAACCACGCCGGGCTTGGTAGTATCATTGGATACCACCTCGATGTTTGATTCGCCCTTTTTACAGGAAACCATAAGCATGATCAGCAAAACCGGCATAAGCATTAAACCGGTAAGCCATCTGCGGTTATTAATCTTTTTCATAATTTATATTTCTACATTAATTATCTAATCTTTTCAGTAAACAGATGCTCCTACCAGTATGGGTTTTGGGTAAGGTTATTATTTACTATCAGGTCATTAGTACTGATAGGCCATAAATAATCTTTAATACCAAACACCGGCTGTATGATGGTTTGCGGGCGATAATAGTTAACCGCCGTACCCTCATAAATATTCCATCCCTGGATCGGTTTGCTCAATACATCCTGTAGTTCTTTCCAGCGGCGCAAGTCCCAGCCGCTTTGTGCTTCAAAACAAAGCTCGATCCGGCGTTCCTGGTGAATGATAGCCCTTAAACCATCTTTTGAACTGGGTTTGGATGGATTTTTTGAGTAATTGCTCCATGATGCCTGCACACCATCTAAACCGGCCCTTGCCCGTACCTTGTCAATGTAGGAGTAAACCTCGGCTGTTGGGCCCTGCACTTCGTTCAATGCTTCGGCATATAACAGGTATAAGCCTGATAAGCGCATTACCGGTAAATGATAGTTTTCGGTAGTGAAGATGTTATCATAAACCGAAAGATAATTGGCCAGTTTTTTAGGCCAGTAACCGGTGATATTGGTGGCGCTGATACTTTTAGGACCTGCCAAGGCATACGGGCCGCGGGCCTGAACATAGTAAGCAGTACTTTCATCGCGTTTGCCGTTACCAAACCAGATGCCGCCATCAAAACCGATATCGGCATAAAACCTCAACTCCCGGTTAAAGTGGGCTTTGGCGGTTTCATAGCCGCTCATGATGAGCGGAGCACTTGAGTCATCGCCGGTTTGGGTTGAGTTACGGTTGGTGTAATCCCAGGTTTTGTCCTCGTTGATCGGCACACCTTTGTCAGTATAAAACAGATCGGCAGTTTGGATAGGCACTGCGAAAGTACCGGGGTTGGTTGATGCCAAACCTACCGCTGCCGAAGTCATCCTTGGGATGGTGAAGTTTTGGTAAGTAAAACCATAGTTCAGCGCCCAGATCAGCTCGGGGTTTTGCTCCCATTTTTCGGTGATATCGTTTTGAAGAGTTAAAACTTTTTTCAGCTTGTCGGATACGTTGCCTACGCCAACAGTTGGAGGTGTAGTATACAATTTAAGCCCTTGCGCTTCGCATTCGGTTATCGCTGCTTTACAGGCGTCAGCAGCTTTTTGCCATTTACCTGCATCATAAGTGGTTGAGAAAAGGCTTTTACCATCGTGATCTTTAAAACCTGCATAATCCGGGTTACCATTAAACAGCGGACTTGCAGCCGTGGTCAGGATCTCAGCTTTAACCGACATCGCGATGAACTTGGTAATGCGGCCAAACTCGGTAGCCTGGTTATCAATAACCGGCGGCAGATCTGGAATGGCTTCATCAAGCAGCGAAACCACATATTCAAAACCTTCATCAACTGATGAACGCTTGCGTTTCACTTCCTCAGCCGATGCATTGATCGGGAAATTTTCCTTGATCAGCAGCATGGGGCCGTACATACGGATGAGATAATAGTGATAGTATGCTTTAAGGAATTTGGTTTCTGCAATCCACCTCTTCTTTTCAGACGCACTCAGGTCGATAGGCTTATCGATGTTTTCCAGCATGATATTACATCTCCTTAAAGCCTGAAAAATTGCCTGGCCGCCGTTAGCACCATCCCAATAGTTAAGGCTCACGTTCGAGTTGCTTTGCAGCCCACGGATCAGGTTAAAGCCCGCCTCGTTAAAGTAATGATCGTTCAATGTGTTAGGGTACACGATCTCTGACGAGTATACGAAACCCGGGTTGTTCACCACATCGTTTAAATGCTGCATGGTTGAGTAGCAGGTAAACAGGTAATCTTCCGCTTCGTTACGGTTACGGAAGGTATAGTCTATCGTGGCCACATTATCAGGAGTGATATCCAGGTATTTTTTGCACGACTGGCCCATGGTAACCAAGGCGGCCAGCATAACAATTTTATAATATGATCTTAAATTTTTCATTTCTCTAAATCCGTTTACGGTTATAAATTCACGTTTAAGCCCAGGTTAAACACCTTTTGTATCGGATAAGCAAAGCCGTTACCACCCTGCTCAGGGTCCCACATTTTGAAGGGGCTCCAGGTAAGCAGGTTAAGGCCGTTAAAGTAAATGCGGCAACTGGTTAAATGCAGTGATTTGGATACGCTTTTGGGCAGGGTATAACCCACCTCAACCGATTTAAGTCTCATGAAACTGCCATCACGCAGCCACCAGGTACTTGGCTGTAAATTGTTAAGCACCGTGGTTGAGGTAGTGCCCAGGCGCGGATACAAAGCGTATAGGTCCTGGTGTTCTTCGCTCCAGTGGCTATCGGCAAAAGCCTGCAGCACCTGGGTATTTCCGTAGATGTAGGCGTCGTTACTTGGAATGAATGGGCTAACCTTGTTTGGATCGATAAAGAACGATACCCTTGCCTGGCCCTGGAAGAAGGCCGAAAGGTCAAACCCTTTATACCCGGTTGAGAAACCGAAGCCGTAAACAATTTCGGGTGTTTGCGGATAGCCTAAAAAGGTTTGGTCGAGGTAGTCGATCTTGCCGTCGCCGTTCAGGTCGCGGTATTTGATATCACCGCCTTGTGGCAGGATACCGTTTGTACCGTTAGCACTGAAGATCTGCGTTGGTGAGTTTCGGGCTTCCTGGTCGTCAACAAACAAACGCTCGGATATGTAACCATAACCACGGCTTATAGGCTGACCTATAAAGTGCCTCCATGACTCTTTGTAATCGGGCTCTTCAATGTATTTGTACCTGTTGGTTGAATAGGTGAAGTTACCGCGGATAGAAGCCCAGGCTCCATTGCTGAAGCTCTGCTTATAATCGAGCGAAAGATCAACACCTTTTGAATCTACTTTACCCAGGTTGGCGCTGGTTGATGATTCCAAACCTTCGCTGGTTGGGGTGTTGGTACGTTCCTGTAAAATATTATAGCGGTTGTTGCGGTAAAACTCGGCCACTACATTGAAGTTTTTCAGAAAGGTAGCTTCAACCGCGATATTGGTTTGCTTTGAAGTTTCCCAGGTAACATCAGGGTTGGCATAGTTGTTAATGAACACACCTTTGCGCTCGTATTGGTTATTGATACCAAACTGAGCATAGTTAGGCCCTGAGTTAAGGGTAACATCCGACTGGTAGAAGAACCTTTGATTGCCGATAGCATCATTACCCACCAAACCGTAGCTGGCGCGGATCTTTAAACGATCAAGAATATTCGGGTTCCAGAATTTCTCGTTTGATACCACCCATGAACCGCCAATGGTTGGGAAGAAACCATAACGGTGATTTGCAGAGAAACGCTCCGAACCGTTATAGCCAAAGTTGGTTTCAATAAAATACCTGCTCAGGTATGAGTAAGTTAACCTGCCTGCCAAACCTAAGTTGCGGAAAGGTAACGAATACGGCAAGGTGGTAGTACCTGTTTTAGGATCTTTGGCGCTTGAATAAAGCGTTTGCTGTGAAGTACCAATTAAGGTTGAGCTGATGTTATGCCCTTTACCAAAAGGCTTGTTATACTCCAACGCTGTTTGCAGGTAAAAGAAAGTATTGGCATTAGGCTCATTACGGCTGTAATTCAAGTATTCGGTCGCTACGTTATTACCAGTCGGCTGCGGATTAAGCCAGGTTAAAGTGTACTGGTTGCTATCCTTATCGTAGCTACCTACGTTATAATAAAAAGGCGAGTAAGCCAGCTGCGAATCAAAGTATGAATACCTGTTGGTATTGAAAATGCTTTTAAACTTTAAACCATCGGTAATAAACTTCAAATCCTGGTTTAACTCAAACTGTGCCGACATTCTTGACTCTGATGAGTTTTTATGGCCCCTTAACAAAGCAGCATACGGGTTATTGTACTGGATGCTGTTGCTGGTAGTACCTGATGCTAAGCCTACGTTACCAAACAGGATATGCTGCGCATTGGCATTTGCAGCATCGGGCTCAAAATATGCCGGGAACAAAACCGGGCTGGTATGGATAGCAACATTATAAAGATCGGACGCAAAAGAACCATCGGATGTGATAGGCCCATTATACTCACTGAACGTGCCCGACAAACGCACGATAACTTCAGTGGTTTTGGTCAGGTTCACGTTTACGTTTGAACGTAACTGGTAGTTTTTGAACTTAACATTGTTGTCATTGTTATTGCGGATATCCTCGCGCAAAACGCCATTATCAATATTATATGAACCGGCTATGTAGTAGCGTGCAGTTGGGCCGCCACCGCTAACGCTTAAATCGTTACGCTGTGTGGTAGCTTGTTTTTTAAATAGCAATCCCAGCCAGTCAACCGCCGGGTAAACGTAAGGGTTACTGCCCGGTGTGTGGTTAATAGTGTTAATGGTATTGTTTATTTTAGTTTGAGGGAAAGGAAGAGGCAACGATGGATCACGCGTTAGCGATGCTTCATTGTATAAGTTCATATACTGGATAGGATCAACCAGTTGCGGTGTTTGTGTTGATTGCGAAGAAGAAAACTCCGACCGGAAATTGATCTTGGCCGGACCTTGCTTACCCTCTTTGGTAGCAACCAAAATTACGCCGTTGGCACCACGCGCACCATATAATGCAGTAGCACTCGCGTCTTTCAGTATCGAAAAGCTGGCAATGTCGTCAACATTGAAACGGGCAAGATCATTGGTTGAAAGCTCCACGTTATCGATCAAAATCAAGGGGTCGCGTTTGTAGCCGAAAGTGGTTACACC
>Ga0163162_10002671_pt1 | contig 16912 bp, 18 predicted proteins | sample S55metaG_FD_115310 | JGI IMG/M metagenome (GOLD analysis project Ga0163162, IMG submission 115310) | Switchgrass rhizosphere microbial communities from Kellogg Biological Station, Michigan, USA - S5-5 metaG | ecosystem: Host-associated > Plants > Roots > Rhizosphere > Soil | place: USA...
ATGAACTCCGGTTGATCTGTGACCAGTCGAGATTGGGTGTGCCTGAATTGTGACTGGGATAGAATGAAAATCATATTGGCAAGCGTTGCAAGCTATTGAATTAAAACGTTCTGTATTCGTTCTATCCCCTACGAACCAGGGGGTCGTGAGTTCGAATCCTGCCGGGCGCGCCAATAAATCAAAGGGTTAGGTAGAGACTACCTAACCCTTTTTCACTGCGGGTAACGCCTGGGTCACAAAACGCAATTGCATAACCGGGGCTGTGCGCGGATGCAGCTCTCGACGTCGACTGCAGCTCGAACAACTCGCAGCCGAGCTCCAGTTTTTTCCGCCTGCTTGAGGCTGTCGGCTTCAGCGTCCCGTTGCGGTGAGCCGTTTCGCAGCGTTATCAAAACACTCGAGCGGAACGCGTCCGTAGCCGGCGCCGATCTGTCCGATGCCTACGTCGATGTGCGCTATGCCGGTATTGAATGCGGGCGCGATGCGCGTCGCTGTCACCTTCCTGACATCGATGCCGAGCGGCGTGCCACGCTCGTCCAAGTACGGTACCTTGAAAAGGGGGTGTTCGCTGACGGTCGTCTCGTACATTTCGCGCGTGAGGTCCGCACCAAATGCGGACCGCCCGCTCAGGTACCTGGCAAGCGATGGAGCGTTTGCCATTGCGAGCGCACCCAGGCCCAGCGTCTCCATGATCTCGCTGTCGCCGATCACTGGGCCGGCTACGCGCTCGTCGAAGCCGTGGAAGTAGTGCCCGCTGATTCGGGGGATCGATGCCGTGCACCAATTGTCCAGCCCGCTCACTCGAATGCCGCACTTCGCGCCATTGAATGCAATCGCGGTGACGATCGACGAATTCTCGATATTTTCGACTGCGGACATCACGCTTTTCGCGGATGCCATCGCGAGCGGCAGGAAGAAGAAGTCGTTGTTTGCGAGAAATGCGAGGGTGGATGAAGCGCTTGTCAATGTCGGCGCATGCTCGCATACCGTCGATGCGACTGTGGCGAGAAACAGCGCCGACGCGGCTTTCTGGCGGCTGTGCAATTCGTCGCCCATCGCCAATGCCTGCCCCATCAAGCCGAACATATCGATGCCACCAAGGCTACGAATGGCCGCGCCGAGTACGGTGGTGAACTCACCGTGCAGCCATCGGACCCGCTCCAGCGTCTCGGCTGCAGTCGAACCATACCGTAAGGCGGCGCCTCTGCCTTCGTTGATCGCTGAGAATGCCTGGGTACCGAATGCGCGATTTTCGACTACGAAGACAGGCGTCGCGGCGGTGATCACGCCGCCGAACGTGCACGTCGCATTCACCTCCGCGGCCGATCTGAGTCTCAGGCGCTCCGAGCGAGCCATTTCCTGGGCGGCATCTAGATTGGGGGCACGACCTTCTATCACCAGTGTTCCGACAATCGCGCCGCGCAGTGCGCTGCAGAGGTCGTCGGTCGGTGCGAAAGGCGGGCCTGCGTGAAGGATATCGTCGGGATCGAGGTCTGGAATCGCTTCGCCAGCGCGCTTGAGATCGATCAGATACGGACGAGCGTCGAGGATGTGCGTGATCGCGATATCGTTCGCGAGATCCGTTGCTTCGCGGTTCACAGGATCGCGCATGCCTGCTCGAACGACAAGCGTGGCAGACGGGGAAATACTTTCGAGGAATCCCCGTGTCCGAGATTGCACAGGAAGTTCGTCAGAACCGATGTGCCGGCCCAGAATTCGCGATCGACACCAGTGCTGTCGAACCCGGACATGGGTCCGCAATCGAGACCCAGCGCCCGCGCGGCCAGCAACAGGTAGGCACCCTGTAGCGTCCCGTTACGGAACGCGGTGACGCGCGCGGCCTCGCGGTTCTCTTCCCCGATGAACCATCCGGGGGCCTTCGTGTTGTGCGGAAACAGCGACGAAAGTTGCTCGTAGAAGAGCAGGTCGTAGCCGATGATCGCCGTGACCGGCGCCGACATTGTCTTTTCAACATTGCTCGCGTTCAGAAACGGACGCAGCCGTTCCTTTGCCGCCGCGCTGCGCAGGAATAGGAAGCGCGCCGGAGACGAGTTGGCCGACGTCGGCCCCCACTTCAACAGGTCGTACAGTCGCTGCAGGTCGGCGTCCGACACGGGTGTCGTGAGCCATCCGTTCTGCGATCGCGCGGCAAGGAAAAGCACATCGAATGCGTCGTTGGTCAGCATCGACGGGAACGGCTACTTGCCCATGGCTTCGCTATAAAAGGATTCATCGACGTATTTCGTGGGGTCCCGAGCGCGCGGTGCGGCTGTCCATACTCGCTACGAAGCTTGAGTACGGTGCGGATGCCCTCGACATCGATCTTGCCACGCGCCTGGATACCGTCGTCGCTCGTGAGCAACAGTCGGTACGCGCTCTGCGCGGCCTCGCGCGTCAACTTCGTTACCCGCTCCGAAGATCTGCAACGCCTCGTCGTGATTCGCGGGATTGCGCAGCCAGTCTGTGGCAAGGACGTATGCGCGAATGAAGCGCACGAGCTTTTGGTGATGCGCGTTTGCAATCCGATGGCTTGAGACCCCCGACCTCCAAGATTTTCATCAGTACGAAAGCGAATCCGGTAGTCTTTGCGTCGACGGCGATCGACTTCGCTCGAAGCTCCGATATCGAGTGTATCTCGGGAATCGCGATCAATCGCAGCGATCGCCAGTATTCCGGACATTGAAGTTCTCCCGGCGGCGTTCGGAACATGAGGCTTACTGATCGTGTGCCGCGGCGCTAAGGGCTCACATATCGTTCTGCTTTCATTGCGATTGAATCGACGACGGCCTTGAGCGACGCTCGCTTCGCCTCCGACAGCGGCAGGACGGGGCGCCTCGTGGGACCTGCGCTGTGTCCTACGAGCGCCATCGCCTCCTTGATGACCACGGGAAACGAACCGAGCGCCCAGGCTGCACGTAACGGAGCGAAGACGTCCGAGATCTTCCGTGCCTCTTCGATCTTCCCTTCGCGGAACGCCTCGTACATACGTATCATCAGCGCCGGGAAGACGTTTGCCGCGGGCGAGATCGTGCCGCTGGCGCCGTGCAGCATGAGTGCGAACGCCACCGTGTCCCGTCCCGAGAAGAGCAGGGAGGGCCGGGGCGCTTCGAGTAGGTATTCCACTGCCTGGGTAAGGTCTCCGCTCGAATCCTTGATCCCGGCGATGTTGGGTTCCGCCATGCACTTCGCCAGCGTCGCGGGAAGCACGTTGACCGAGGTCCGGGGCGGATTGTTGTAGAGCATCAGTGGCAACCGTGTCACGCGCGCGATCGCGCGGTAGTGCTCGACGAGCTCGTCCTGCGAGGGTTGCACGAAGTAGGGCGTGATCACGAGCGCGAGGTCCGCTCCGAGCGCCTCCGCGGTCTTAGTCGCCGCAATGGCATCGCGCGTCGTTACCCCGCCCGTTCCGGCGTAGAGTGCTACGCGACCGTCGATCGCTTGCACCGCGATTTCGATGAGTCGTGTTCTCTCGACGTCGTTCATCGCGAAGAACTCGCCCTGGCTGCCGGCGACCGATATCCCATGCACGCCCGCAGCGAGATACCAGTCGATCAGCGAAACGACGCGCGCCTCGTCGAGTTCGCCCGCCTCCGTGAACGGAGTAGCCATCGCCGGCACCACGCCGTGAAACCGTTCAAGGCCTTTGTCGCCGCATGTATTACGACGCGTGTCTTCAGGTGTCACTTGACCCCCATGAGCTGGTTGAGGTGGAGGATGTATTGCCCGAACGCCGGCGCCGCTTTCGTCGTTTGCGGATCGCGCGGTCGCGGCAGGTCGATCGCAATGTCGTCGACGATGGTTCCCGGACGCTCCGACATCACCAGCACGCGATCGGAGAGGAACACGGCTTCGGCGATGCTGTGGGTAATGAGGAGGACCGTTTTGCGAACCTCCTGCCACAGCCGTAGCAACTCGACATTGAGCTGATCGCGCGTGAGTGCGTCGAGCGCGCCGAACGGCTCGTCGAGTAGTAGCAGCTGCGGCCGCAGTACGAGCGCCTGTCCGAGTCCGGCGCGCTGGCGCATGCCGCCCGAAAGTTCGTGCGGGTAGCGATGACGGAATGCCTCGAGCTTTAATACAGGCAGTAGCGCTTCGACCCGCTGATGGATGTCCGCGGCCGGCATCCTGCGCACTTCGGCCGCCAGACGCAGATTGCGCTCGACCGTGAGCCAAGGCAGCATATTGTGCGACTGGAAGACGACGGCCGTATCGTCGGCGACGCCGACGCGCGGGCGTCCGAACACCTCGACATCGCCGCCCGGATCGCACCGGATCAATCCGGCAATGATGCGCAACAGCGTGCTTTTGCCGCAGCCGCTCGGACCGAGCACGGAGACGAACTCGCCGCGCAGGACCGAGAAGCGCACGCGCTCGAGCGCGCGGACCTCGTCGTCGCGCACGGCGAACGTCTTGGCGACGTCGCGCACCGCAATTGCGACGTCACCAGCGTCTGCGCTGGGTTTCACTAAGAGCGATTCCGCGACGGCGTGTTCGACGGACTGCATGGCAAACACTTCGCTCGCCTCGGGGTCGTATCCGATGCTGGCGATCGGCCTGAGCTTGGCCACGACATTTCTCGTTATCGGGACGGACAAATCGATGCCCGGGATGGTCTCGATTGCGAGACTCAAAGCGCACGCCACCACACGCGTCTTGCGACGAGTTCGATGCCTAGATAAAGAAACCCCGCGACCAGCGAGATCATGACGAGTGCGGCAAACAGCAGGTCCGTCCTGGCGTTAGCGTTCGCATCGAGGATCAAGTGGCCGAGGCCCGATTCCGAGCCGACGAACTCCCCGACGATCACTCCGATGACCGCGAGCGGCATGGCGGTCTTCGCACCGTCGAGCACCGCCGGCAGCGCGGATGGCACGAGTAGGCGTCGGAAGGTAACGCCGCGCGCGGCGCCTATCGCCTGAAAATGCTCGAGCAGTGCGGGCGAGGTGCCGGCGAGCCCGCCCAACGTGCTGATAACGACAGGGAAGAACGCGAACATGAAACCCATCAGAACTTTCGATGCCGTGCCATAGCCGACCCAAATGATCATCAACGGCGCAAGCGCGATCTTCGGCAACCCCTGGAACACCACGATCAGCGGATAAAGCGTGCGTCGGATCGTCGGCACCCAATGAATCAGGAGTGCGAAGAGGATGCCGCAGACCAGCGCCCACGCGAACGCCTGCAGGATCTCGAGCGTCGTGATCCATGTTTCGCGCAGCAGGAGTTGGCGCCTTTCCCACATCATCGCGAGGACCTTCGACAGCGGCGGCAGCAGATATGGCTTGATGTGGAAGATGTCGACGGCCTTTTCCCACAGGATCGCCACTACTGCGAAGAGGATCGCCGGATCGACGATATAACGCCAGCGATGCCACGCGGTGGTCAGCGGACCCGCTCGTGATGGCGTCCCCGCGGTGTTCACCGATTGTCTTCCTCGCTTCGCGCACCTAGGATCGTCACGCGTTGGGGCGATGCAGCACTCACGGCTTCGGGCCCCAATTGGGCGGTGGCACTACGAATTTCTCGAAGTGCCATTGATCGAAGGCGTCGAGATCGTTCTTCCAGACTCTCGAGGTGTACGGCCGCTCGGGCGTCACTTGCACCATTTCCGCGTAGAACTCCACGTAATTGCCGTCCGGATCCTTGAATACGAGAAACAGGTTTTCGCCCGGCCCGTGCTTTCCGATGCCGCGCACGATTTCGATCCCGTTCGCCTGGAGAAACGTGGCGGCCGCCTCGATCTCCGCGAGCGACGCCACTTCGTACGCAAAGTGCTCGAGTCCTGGTCGACCGGTGAAGTAGACCTCGTCGCGGCGGCTCGAATCGCGCGGAATCTGCGCGAGTGCGAGGTCATGATGGTCCTGACCGCAGCGCAGGAACGCCATCTGGTCTTCGATGTAGTCGGACACTGTGAGGCCGACGATATCGGTGTAGAAGCGAACCGATGTCGCCAGGTCACGGACGTTGAGAACGGCGTGGCCCAAGCGACGCGGGCGAGGTCGGCTTGCCATGGCAGGTCCTTGCTTTGAGGGCGGCCGATTGGCAGCAGCCGCGCCGAGACTGACGGGTTACTTCACCAGATCGTTCGTATAGATGTCCTCGACCTTGACTTTGCCGTTGAGGGCGAAGGCCTTGTCGACGAACTGAACCGTCGCGCGCGCACGGTCGTCGCGCAGGTAACCAATGCCGCGGTCTTTCGCCTGCGGGTCGACGATCAACACGCCAATCTCCTTGATCTGTTGGAGGCCTGCGGTGCGGTCGACGGTCGGATACATCTTGATCATGATGTCGGCCGCCTGCTCCGGATTGGCAATGGCAAAGTCGTAGCCGCGATACGCGGCTTTCATGAACTTCCTAATGATGTCGGGCCGCTTGGCGATCATGTCTTCAGTAGCTGCAAAGCCGCTGCCGTAGGCGTTGAGGCCAAGGTCGCCGTATTCGATCCAGCCGAGCTTCACGCCGGCCGCAGCCGCCTGCTTCTGCAGGATCGCGCGATTGCTCCCGCGCCAGCACTCCGCGAGATCGATCTTGCCCTCGATCAGCGATGCATCGACAACCGCGGGGTCGAGGCGCAGCAGCTTGATGAAGTCTTTGGGCTTGCCATTCTGCTCGAGCCAGGCGGGAACGATGTTCTGCACCGGTGACGCCGACCCGCCGCCCATCGTAAGACCCTTGAGGTCATCGAGCTTCTTGGGCGTGCCGGTCTTGTCGACGTAGCAGATGCCGCCCGGCCAACTCGTGTTGATCGCTCCCACGAGTCGGATCTTCCCGCCGTTCGAGCGGTTGAGCATGAGGCTCACCGCATCGACGTAACCAATTTCGAACTGGCCTTGGTCGAGCTCGTTCGCCGTGCGATTGCCACCGTAGCCGCGGACGAGCGTGACGTCGAGACCCGCCTCCTTGAAGTAGCCCTTGTCGAGCGCCACGATGGGGCCGATCACGCTGCCCTGCGGCAGCCACGACATGTTGAACGTCACCTTCTCCTGGGCTGCGACACTTGTCGCGCATGCCGCGAACAGGACACCGGCGATGAGCTTAGCTGCGCTCGATCGAATGCTCGACATGATGACTCCCGAGTGGATGGTGATGGTCAAGCCAGGCGTTCGGCGACGACGCGGTTCTCGAGTTTGCCGATGCCGCGAATCGTCGCGGTGATCGCATCACCGTCCTTGAGGTAGATCCCACGGCCCATGCCCACGCCGGTGGGCGTTCCAGTGGCGACGACATCGCCGGGCTCCAGCGTCACGATGGTCGAGAGGTAGGCGATCTGCTCGCGCACCGTCCAGATCATGTTCCGCGTCGAGTCCTCCTGCATAGCCGTGCCGTTCACATCGAGTCGAAGGTCGACGGCCTGCGGGTCGGGGATTTGCCACGAGGGTACGATCCACGGGCCGAGCGGCGCGAACGTGTCGTGGCACTTGCCTTGGAACCAGTCGAACTTGAACGGATAATCGCCGCGGACATTGAGATCGCGTGCGGAGATGTCGTTCACGATAGTGTAGCCGGCGATCGCGCCCAGCGCATCGTCTACCGCGATCCGGCGGCATCGCTTGCCGATGACCGCGGCGAGCTCGATCTCCCAATCGAGCTGACGGGTTTCGGGAGGCATCCGGATGTCCTCGCCCGTGCCGATCACGGTGTTGCGGAGCTTGAGGAACATGTACGGCTTGCTCTCGGACTTCGCTGCCAGCACCGTGCCCATCTCGTTCGCGTGCTCGACGTAATTTGATGCAGCACAGAAGATGCGCTCGGGTCGGATGGGCGCCGCGACCAGCGCCCTGCCATTGGGCACCGACGCGACCTTATGAGCCGCGACCAACTCCCCGGCCCGGTTCGCCACTTCGCGCACCCAAGGCGCCGCGTCCGGCCAATTCGCGACAACACTCGCGATGCCATCCGCTATCCATGCTGGCTTGGGGGCGGGTAGGCCGGCGCCGAGCGCCGCTGCTAGATCATACAGTTGCGAATTGATGACCAGAGCTGGCAGCAGGCTGCTGCCTTTTCGATACGTAGCAAGCGCGATGGGAGTCATGCGGAGAATTCCAGAAGTGAAGAGCCGTTAGTGTTCAGTTTTTTATTTTTGTATACAGGATATCGTCGCCCTCGACGTGGGTCAAGCTGAAATCGCGGCTTCGATCGCGCGAGGCGCAAGCGCCATTGGCAATCTACGTGCGTGCGTCCGATCCACGGCGGCGTATCAGCCAGATGCCGTCAGCGATTGGAACGAGCGTGGCTTGCACTTTGGGATCCGTCGCGATCCTGTCGTTGAATGTCCGCATGCCCGACGTGTCTGCGTCCGTTCGCGCTTGGTCCATCACCCATCCATGCCAAAGAGCGTTGTCGACCATGATCAATCCGCCCGGTTGCAGCAACTCGAGCGCAAGCTCGAAGTACTCGACGACCCGTGCCTTTTCCACATCGATGAACACGACGTCGAAGCGTGCCGCACGAGCGACCAGATCCGCGAGAATCTCGGAGGCCTCTCCTGTTCGGACATCGATCCGATCGTCGACTCGAGCCGCGGTCCAGTGCCGTCGCGCAATCTCGAGCCAGTCAGGATTCCGGTCGATCGTCGTTACCCGCCCGGTCGGCCCCATGCCTTCCGCGAAAGCCATTGCCGAAAGTCCGGTGAACGTGCCGATGTCGAGCGCGCGCCGGCAACCGGCGAATTCGGCAAGGAAACGGAACAGCGCGAACTGTTCCTTGGCAATCATCATCACCGCGGGTTCACCTAGCGCGGCCGTTTCACTCGCAAGCGCCGCGGCGCTTGTGCCGAAACCCGGGCAATGGGAAGTGACATAACGCTCCACTTCCGCACCGAGTTGGAAGCGCATCTCACCCGGCGTCCAGGATTGAGGCGCGCTTGCGACGTTCGATGGGGAAGCCGACGGCGGCCCTCGCCACGCCGATCGCCACTCCTGGTTCCCCGCGTCCAAATCCGCCACGCTGAACGGGCCCGTCCCGAGCACCTGGCGCACATCCCACGGGATGAGCTCGAACTTGGTGTGTCCTGCTTTGGTAAACGGATCGTCGGCGGCGATGTGCGCAGCCTCAGCGGCGGAAGCTGCGCGAATTACGTAAATACCTGTTCGAATGTCTGGGCTGGGCCCGGAGAACAGGATCGTTCCTGCATCATGCCGCGCCTTCATCCACACAAGATGCTCGTCCAGCGTTACGGTCCAGCTCTGGCGAGGCTCAACGTCCGTTCGGAGCACGATGTACCACATCGCGTTACGCCGCGCGGGTGCGCGGCACCTCGGCAGCTTCTTCGGAATCCTGGCCCATCCGCTGCAGCGCGTTCATCGACGAGTGCGCGGCATGTTCGTGCATCGCCCGCCCCGCGGCGTCGGCGTCGCGAGCCAGAATTCCCTGCACCAGCGCTCCGTGCTCCTCGTGCGACGTGCGCATCCGATTGTCCGCAGTGAAGAAGATCGTCGAGCGGAATGGCGCCATGCGCCGCCGGAGGCCTTGTGCGACTTCCTCGAGCGTCCTGTTGCGTGCACCGGCGTGGATCGTGCGATGCAACTCTTCATTCAGCGCTGCGAAGACTTTCGCGTCCGCACCTTTCACAGCCTTGTCCATGCTCTGGTAGAGGAGTTCGATTCGCTTGCGCTCGACCGGGCCCGCGCGATGGGCACACAGACGCGCGCACAGGGCCTCGATCTCGCCTGCGGCCTCGAACAAGGCATCGAGTTCGACCGAATCGACCGCAGCCACCGAGAAACCGCGGCGCGGCACATGGTCGACGAGGCGAGTGGCGGCGAGTGTGCGCAGCGCATCACGGATCGGACTGCGCGAGACGCCGAAGCGATCAGCGAGGGATTGCTCGTCCAGCCGGGTCCCCGGAGCGAGTTGACGCCGGATGATTTCGTCCGCCAACTGGGCGGTAATCGTTTCGGAAAGCGTCTTCGCATTTTCCACGGCGGTCCGAGCGCTGGCGCTGGCTTGCTGTCGACAATCCAGCATTTTAGTGTACAGGGCTATCCCAAGTCCACTCCGCGGGGAATTATCGGCAGGACAATGTGTGACGGGTGAGTCGCATCGTGATGGATCGTGTCGCGGCCGACCTTATACGGCACGTACGGGTGAACGTGAATGGAATCGGTAATCGGAGAGTCGCCGTTCACGATTTCCACGCGGATCCGGTGTCCACGCTTGAAGACATATGCGGTCGGCAGAACCTCGATTTCGAAGAGATACGGTTTTCCGGGCTGTAACGGCTCAGGGCTCTGGTGGGCGTAGAACGGCCGGTACGGTGAACTCCGGTCGGGATCCTTTCGACGGTGCGACGCTTTCAGCCATCCCTGCGAGACATTTACCGATTTCGGTTGCGCTCGCGCTTCGCGCACGGATGGGGTAGCGGGCCATTGGTCAGCAAGCTTGACGAAGAAATCGGTGTCCGTCTCAGTTGAGCTCGCATAAAGATGCAGCACGATGGGACCGGTCACTTCCAGGTCGCGCGGCAAGGGTTCGCCCGTAAACGTGAGCACCCGCCGAATCGGATCTGGACCGCCTTCGGTAACGGCTGCGACACCCTGCACCCATTCCGGATCGGGATACGCGTAGGAGGATGCGCTCTCCTCCTCCTCCGGCGCTTCGGTGGCCAGACGACCATCGTTAATCGATGTCAGGCTTCCCGACCGGCCCGCACGGAAATAGAAGGCCTTGTACTCGGCGCGCGCAAGCGGCCATTCCTTCTCTTCCCGCAGAACTTCGTCACCGCGCACAAAGAGCCGCACGGCCGGTCGCTCGGGATACCCGTTCGCGTAGCCCTTGAGGAAGTGGTCGTAGAACGGCAGGAGCTCCGTGTCGTGAAACTCGATCGTGTCGAAGAGATGATGGGCCTCGACGGCACTGCGCGCACCGGTGACCAACAGCTTCTTCGCTCCTCTGACGTGCTCGTAGCCGAGGATGTTGCCGCGAAGGTGCAGACCGAGCTTGCCCCAGTGCCCGATCGAGAACACAGGGACATCGATCCGGTCTATCCGCTCGAAGGCGCAGCGCTCCTGCCACCAGTCGTCGTAAAGCTGATGCTCGACCAGATCTTTGCCAAGATCGTAGTCGAGCATCCGGCCTCGTATCGCATCGGCCGCCCGATGCAAGGTTTCCGCGCGCAGGTAGCTGAACCACCACGTACGGTAGACACAGTAAATGCCGCCGTGGAACCCGGAACATCGGTAGGGATCGATGAGCGCGTCATAAGGAGCAATGCATCGCAGTTGCGGCGGGGCGTGCGTCGCAAGCAGCCATTGCGAAAAGCCGAAATACGATTGGCCGATACCGCCGACCTTGCCGTCCGACCACGGCTGCCGCGCAATCCACTCGAGTAGCTCGCACGCATCCTGCTGCTCTTCCTTGTCCAGGAACTTGAACGTTCCTTCAGAGCGGCCGGATCCGCGCACATCGGCGTGAACATAGGCATAGCCTCGCGTCACGTACCATTGGATCGGGCCAGTTTCTCGCCAAAGGAAGATCGGGTACGCAGGATTCCCGTCGTATTCGTATTGGTAGGGCGACGCGGCGAAAAGCGCCGGAAAGGGGCCGTCTCCATCGGGCCGGTACACACAGAGCGCGATGCGAACGCCATCACGCATCGTTACGCGGATGTCGGGCTCGACCACCATTCGATAGTTCGGCTCGCTACGCATGAGATTTGCTCGACAGGAGGAAATCGAACATCGCGGACTGGTCGAGGTCGCCAAACCCCTGCGCGATCGCTGCCCGGTAGCTGACATCCAGCGCTCCGAGCAACGGATAATCTCCGCCCAGTCGCCGCGTGAGCTCCAGAGCGGCCACGATGTTGCGATGATAGTAGCCAGCGAGGGGCGGGCCGGCATAGTTCCCTCTCGCCATCCGTGCCCCACGCGTCTCGAACATCGCCGAGCTGGCCTGGGTGCCCTTGATTGCGTCCAGCACGATCTCGAGATCGATGCCGGCGCGCGAAGCGAGTGCCAGCGCCTCGGCCGCAGCCAGCGTATGGATCGGGACCAGCACGCTTGCAATGAGCTTCAGCGTCGTTCCAGCCCCAAATGCGCCCACATAAGTCACGTGATTGGTGATTGCATCGAGAATTGGCAAGCAGCGTTCGTAATCGGTTCGCCGCCCGCTTGCGAAGAGCGCGGCGCTGCGATCGGTTACGTAGACGTGATTGCCGCTCACGCCACAATCCAGCATAGACGCGCCCGCGCGCGAAAGCGCCTGTTGCTGCGCCGCTTTCAACGCGACCCCATGCATCCCCAGATCGACCACCAGCGTTTCGGGCCGGGCGAACTGCGCGAGACCTCCTGTGCCGGAGACAACTTCGGCAAGGGCTTCGGAGGAAGGCAGGCAAGTAATGACAATGTCGCACCGTCGCGCCACGTCGGCGATCGACGCGGCGATTTCGCCGCCAGCTTCAAAAAATACCGACGATGACGTGCGGCGATAACCGACGACGCCGAAATCATGCTTGAGGATGTTTAACGCTACTGGGAGCCCTAGACTGCCGAGCCCAATGATCCCGACGGGATTGTCTACCGGGCTCGGCGAGCTCATCGAATCGGATCGCCCAACAAAGCGAGCGGTCTTGTCACGCCTACCGGACGCTCAGCCATCACCGTCTCAGAGCGAGGAGGGGAACAGCATGCGATCGATCGAACATGCGCCGCCGCCATGGACCACGAAGTTGAGCGCGGCGATCGACCAAAGGAGCGTGTACTCGAGACCATTCCTGTTGCAGAAATATCCTCCGCGCCGGGCATGGTCGACCGTCGCGAGGACGAGGAAGACGAAAACCACCAGCGCTGCCGCGCGGGTCAGCAGGCCAACCGCGAGCAGGGGTCCCGCGACGAATATCGCGAACGCCGCTACGCTCGCCCAGAAGCGGCCCGGTCGATATCCCGATGCTTCCATTTCGGCAGCCATGTGCGTAAAGCCCGCCACCCTGCCCGTCGTCGGGAACATGCCGAAGCATGCGCGCAGGCCGTGGGGAAGCAGCATGAGTCCGACGGCAGCACGCAGCGTCGCGTTCATCAAGGGCGCGAACCACTCGTAGGGGGCCCCTAGGTACGGCACAGGAGGTAGCGGTGCGGCGCGTCGGACATCGCCGTCAGGCGCGGGAAGCCGGGATCGCGCGCAGCAGGTCGAGCATCGCCAGCGCATACACGCGAGTGGCCTTGTACAGATCCTCGACATGCACGAACTCACCCTCCTTGATGCGCGAGTCCTTGTGCCGGTGCGCGTCGGCCCCGTCCTTGGGCGGTCGGCCCTGGCCGTAAATCACTGTCGGAATGCCATAGCGATTGGAATCCGTTGCATCCGAGCACCACGGCTGGGCGAAGCTGGGCGCGACATCGGCTCCGATCACGCGCCGATGCGCATTGCAGATGCTCTGAACGACGAGCTCTCCCGCGTCGATCACGGTGCCCGGACGGGAGACGTACCACTCAACTGACACGGGCTTCTTCAGTCTGGCCGACGCGATCTTCTGCACTTCCTGCTCGAAGCTCTGCTGCACGTCGATCGTTCGCCGATTCGGCGGCACGCGGATGTCGATGTACATGCTGCACGACGCTGGCGTGCGCGCGGCCTTCCACGGCAGGCCGCCACGGATCGCAGCGCGATTCACCTGGGGCGCGACGCCCATGTATCCGTTCGCCGCGCGATGTTCCCGGATCCAGTCGTCGAGCGCGCGCCACAGCGTCCACATTTCCTCGATCGCGCTCAGGTGCGAGTCCGTCCAGGCGGTGTGGGCGAATTCGCCCAGTGCGGTGACCTTGGCCCACGTCGTGCCCCAGTTACCGAGGATGGGCGTCATACCCGTGGGTTCGCCGAGAATGTGATAGTCCGCCGTGAAGCCGTGCGTCAGCAGATACCGCATGCCGACGCCGTAGCCGTCGTAGGCAGGTCCCTTGAATTCGTCGATGGGCGCCTGCTCGACCTCCCCTGCCAGCCCAGCCATCACGATCTGTCCGGGAACGCTGCCGAGCACGCGCCGAATGGCGTCGATCGCGCCGAAATAGCACGCGAAGGCATTCTTCATATTAAAGATGCCGTTGCCGAGCAGCAGTCCGTCGCGCAGTACCGCCCGGTTTTTGAACCCGGGCCCCTCGAGCCAGTCCTCGTCTCCCCGCACGGAGGTGTCCATGTGCCCGCTCAGCAGCACGGTGGCCGCCGGAGTGGTCCCGCGGATCCTTCCCACGGCGTTGCAGCGCCCGGGGTAGATTTCCTGGAGTTTCGCCTCGAAGCCGGACTCGCGCATCGTCGCCACGAGGAATCGCGCGAAGCCTTCTTCTTCCCCGGTCGCGCTGGGGATCTCGATCACCCGCTTAGCAAGTTCGAGCACCAGCGTTTCGTCGACAGCGGCGATGACGCGCGCCTGTTCCGCATCCTGCGTCGAAGCGATCATTGTGCGATTGCCGCGCGAAACTCGAGAGACGCCACCGCAGATCGCTTCAATCCTTCGTTCCTACCCAGCCATTATGGGAGATGTCGAAAATGATGCCGTCGGGATCGCGGTACTTCTTTTCGTAGCAGAGCGATTCCTTTTCGACCGGCAGATCCAAGAAGAACGTCCCGCCGTTCTTCTCGATCGCCTTGGCGCCGGCGTCGAGATCATCGACCCAGAACCCGATGTGGTGCACTCCAACGTAGTCCTTGCCGCGCTCCTCTCCGGCGGCGCCGTCGGTCTTGTAGTTGAGCAGGGCGAGATTCACCGTGCCGTCGGACAGGTAAATACCCGACGCCAGGGGGGACTCCGTCTTTCCTACCACCTTCAAGCCGAATGTGTCGACGTAGAACCTCGCCGCCTTCTCTGGATCGGGTACCGCTATCGCGACGTGTCTGAGCTTTGCCATGTGCCAATCCTCCGGCTGGTGGTTGACAGACGCAAGTATACTTTCTGGCCATGAATTACACAAACTGGGCCCTACGTGATACATTGCCTGCCCTGCGGCTGGTCCAGGACGCACGACTATCGAGTCGGCGGAAGCACACAACGGGCATCTCCAATGCGTTCGACGCGCTCCCAAGAACTCTTCCGAAAACTGGCCGACGAGATCGTGGCGGGCGACATCGCTCCAGGCCAGCGATTGGACGAGCTCGCGATTGCGCGACAGTTCGCCGTGTCGCGCACGCCGGTGCGGGAAGCCCTTCGCCAGCTCAGCGGCGCGGGGCTCGTCGAGGCGCGCTCCGTCGGTGGTTTCGCCGCAGCCAGGATCGATGGCGCGCAACTTGCGGAGATGTTCGAGACCCTGGGTGAGCTCGAAGGCCTGTGCGCGAAGTGGAGCGCGCTGCGCATGAGTGAGATCGAGCGCCAGAGGCTGAACATTCTCACCAGCGAATTCGCCAAGGCGGTCGAATCCAGCGACTACGCGCGGTTCGCCGTTTTAAACGAACAGTTTCACCAGGCGGTCTACGCGGGCACCCACAACACGAGCCTGCAACAAGTCACGCAAGGTTTCCGACAACGTCTCGCGCCTTTCCGTGTACCGGGGCTCTTTCTAATTGAAGGCCGGCTCGATTCCTCGCTGGCCGAGCACAGGGAAATCCTCGATGCAATCACCAAGGGCGACGGCGAACGCGCTTCGCATGCAATACGCACCCATGTCGCAAGTGCGAGCGTGAGTGTCATCGATCACTTCGAGAGGGTACGTGCCGGAATCGTGCCCAAATACGGCACGACCCGGCGGAGCGAATCCGATCACCAGATGAGTTACGAGATGAAAGGAAAAGAACGATGAGTCGCAAACCCGCGTCGTTCGCATTGGCAGTTGCGGCAACCGCGCTCGCCATGATGGGATCGCCAGCAGGCGCCCAGGAGAAAGTTGTCTTCGGCGATCAGCCGGCTTTGACGGCAATGACGGTCAGCGTCGGCATCGCCAAAGGTTTCTTCAAGGAGGAGGGCCTCGACGTCTCGCAGATCCTGGGACAGCGCGCGACCGACACCATCCCCGCCGCCCTCGCAGGACAAATCCAGTTCGGCTATTCCGGGAGTCCACCGCTTCTCGCAGCGGTGGCGAACGGTGCGGAAGTTGTCGCGATAGGGGTCTTCAGCCACGGTTACTCCGGCGTGCTCGTGGCGTCGAAAGCCAACGCGAAGCTCAAGACACTGGCTGACTTCAAGGGGAAGCGGCTGGGCATGCAGCGGGGTACCGGCGTCACCAACGTCTTCCTCATCGCCCTCGATCGCGCCGGCCTCGCCGAACGCGATTTCCAGATTACCAACCTGCGCGTCAACGACATGCCGACCGCGATGCAGGGCGGTTCCTTCGACGCCGTGCTCGGCTGGGAGCCGAACATGAGCCGTATCGTGTCCCTCGGCTTCGGCGAGACGATCATCAACCAAAAGCAGTTCGAGGAGCTCGCAGGTGTCACGTACGCGTTCCCATTGTTCACGACGAAGGATCTCGTCAAGCGCCGCCCCGATCTCGTTCAGAAGTTCATGAACGCATTCGTTAAGGCGCAGCATTTTGCGAACACCAATCACGCGGAGTCCCTGCAGATCCTGCGCAAGGCGCTGGGCGATGCGGTAAAGCACACTCCGGACGCCGAGCTCGAGCTGCTGAGCTATCAATACGAGAAGGACCGGGTGGCGTTCACCCCAGCCGACGTCAAGGACATCGAGCTGATGCGCGACTTCATGCTCAAGGACGGCCAGATCAAGACCAAGCCGAGCATGACCGATCTCATCGACAATTCCTTCGCGCTCGAAGCTGAAAAGAAGTTGAAGGCCGGCAAGTAGCTCGGCGAGCAATCGCGATCACAGGCAACCGGCCAACGATGGCTTCGACAATCATGGACGTGGCGGAAGCGCAGAAGACGCAGACGATCCCTCCGGGTGTGCGTCGATTCCTTGCCGACACGCTCTATGTATTGGGACCGGTCGTTGTCTGCCTGGTGATCTGGCAACTTATCGCCAAGCTGTCCGGTCTTC
>Ga0163162_10002672_pt1 | contig 16906 bp, 18 predicted proteins | sample S55metaG_FD_115310 | JGI IMG/M metagenome (GOLD analysis project Ga0163162, IMG submission 115310) | Switchgrass rhizosphere microbial communities from Kellogg Biological Station, Michigan, USA - S5-5 metaG | ecosystem: Host-associated > Plants > Roots > Rhizosphere > Soil | place: USA...
GTAAGACATGATAAGACATGAAGAGTAAACCCGTTTTAAGACTCTTCTCACGTTCCAGCCTGTTGGGACGAAGATTCGATCCAATCCGGGTGATGAGGTTCTGATCTTCGGGAACTGTCGCTCTAGTACCGGATTGCCGGGAAAGAGGAAAGCGAGGAGTCATCATGCCGAGCGGAAAAATGCAGCAGGATAAATTAAAGAGTGGAGGAATATGCGACCGTCGCCCTAAGAATGGGACTTGGGCATGACATGCTATTCGGTCCTCTGCTAAAGAGAAGCTTCTAACTACCTTAATAAATATAATGATGTATCGGGAAAAGTTAATGCCAGAGGGTTGCGCGAGTCCTTTGGATGAGAATCCCGGAAGGCCGACGACCTCGAATACGGCTTCTGGCGCGCCGATCACGCTTTATGGCATCATAAAAATAAGCTTTGTGCTTGCCTCCTTGCGGTCGCTGCAAGGAGTAAGCCATGCCTCTTATTCTCGACCTCTTGAAAAAACAGACTCAGCAGCATGCATTTCGCGCCGAGTTGCTCCTGAGCCGGCGCGAGTGTTTGGAGTGTTTCGAGGACCTCAGCGAGAAGATTTGACTCGAAGATGGCCGGTTCTTACGATTATCGGCTTGTCACCCTGTCGGTGCTGATTGCCGTCTGTGCCGCGTACTCCGCCTTGGAACTCGCGGGCCGGACCACAGTTGCCAGCGGCAAGTGGAGAATCGCATGGCTGGCGGGTGGCGCGATTGCGATGGGCTTCGGCATCTGGTCCATGCATTACGTGGGGATGCTTGCCTTCAGCCTACCAATACCAGTCCTGTACGACTGGCCTACCGTGCTTCTTTCTCTGATCGCCGCGATTGTGGCCTCCGGCGTGGCGCTTTTCGTATCCAGCCGTTCTCAAATGACTTGGTCTCGTGCCCTTGTGGGTAGCGTCATTATGGGCAGCGGTATCTCCACTATGCACTACACAGGCATGGCTGCCATGCGGATGACCGCAATGTGCGACTATGACTTGTGGATAGTGACGCTATCCGTCGTCCTCGCAATAGCAATTTCGTTGGCCGCACTCTGGCTGACGTTTCACTTCAGAGGAGATGTACCTCGTTCTATCTGGTTGAAGACCGGCACTGCTTTAGTCATGGGCTCCGCGATTCCTGTCATGCATTACACCGGAATGGGTGCTGCGCGGTTTACTTCTTCTGGTTTGACTCCAGGTACTGCGCATGCGGTCAGCACTTCGACCCTTGGTTTTGCCGGCGTCAGTTTGACAACGGTCCTTATTTCCGCAGTGGCTGTGGTGACGTCAACACTGGATCGGCGATTTGCAATGCAAAGGCGCCGTCTGGCGGACACTGAACAGCGGTATCAGTTACTTGTGGATGGCGTTAAGGACTATGCCATCATCATGTTGACTCCGGATGGGCGAGTCGCGAGTTGGAATTCTGGAGCCGAACGCATCAAAGACTACCGCGTAGAGGAAATTCTGGGCCAGCCTTTTTCGGTTTTCTTTACGGCGCAAGATCGGAACCAGAACAAGCCTGCCCAGCTTCTGGAACGTGCCACCGTCGAAGGACGCGTTGAAGATCAAGGCTGGCGGGTTCGGAAAAACGGTTCCCGATTCTGGGCAGATGTCGTTATCACTGCTTTGAGGGACAATGCAGGACGCCTCCAGGGTTTCTCAAAAGTACTTCGGGATGCAACCGAACGCAAGCGCGCTGAAGAAGGACTGCGATTGCTCTCGGCACGTTTGTTGCAGCTCCGTGACGAAGAACGACGGCACATAGCGCGCGAGTTGCACGACAGCGCTGGCCAAATCATCGCGGCCATTAATATGAAGCTTGTCCCCATCATGGAGGATGGTAAGAGCAGACCTGAAATCGACGAAGTCATCCGCGAATCTGTTGAACTGCTGCAACAGCTTTCCACTGAAGTTCGGACTATTTCCCATCTGCTCCATCCGCCCTTGCTGGATGAGGTCGGTCTGTCATCCGCACTGCGCTTGTACGTACAGGGATTTTCGAAGCGCAGCAAGATTAGCGTGAATCTGGACATCCCGGATGATTTCGGCCGCCTTTCGCGCGAGTTGGAAACTGCAATTTTTCGCGTCGTACAGGAATCTCTCACTAACATCCACCGCCACTCCGGCAGCAAGACGGCCAGAATTAAAGTCCGGCTTGAGGGGAACAACGTTTGCCTCGACGTTGAGGACGATGGCAAAGGTATCGCAGCAGAGAGACACTCAGAAACAGGACCGACATCCGAGGTCGGCGTCGGCCTTCGTGGTATGAATGAAAGGATCCGTCAACTTGGTGGAACGCTGGAAATCGGCACTGGAATCAATGGAAGAGGAACCAGACTCTCGGTGTGCGTACCTTTCGAGAGACCTCAATCCACGATTTCAAAAGATCAGTCACTTGAGAGTTTTTTAACTGAACAGAGTGATTAGAGTATGGCGGAATGCCTGCAATAACGGACACAGAGACTAACCTCCAATTCGAGTTTTCATCACGGAGAATACTCGAGGCGCTTATGGGATTAACTTCATCCGCAACAGTCTCATTCCGTGCGTTGCCGGCCATCCGACCAATGTAATTTTCCTGACATGCGATGCTTTCGGAGTTCTGCCGCCTGTTAGCTCTCTCACTCCTGAAACTCGCAATGTTTCACTTCATCAGTGGATACACCGCGAAAGTAGCGGGCACTGAAGTAGGCATCAAAGAACCAACCGCGACGTTCTCACCGTGTTTCGGAGGGCCATTCCTGGTCTGGCATCCCAATAAATACACTGAACTGTTAGCAGAGAAAATCAAAAAGCACAAAACCCGCGTGTCTGTTGGTGAATACCGGTGGAGCGGTGGTGGGTATGGAGTCGGTAATCGTATCAAGCTGGCATACACACGTGCCATCATCGGCGCGATTTATAAGGGCATGCTGTCAACCGTCAGGACATTCCCCGATCCGTTTTTTGGCTTCAACGTGGTTCCTGAATGCTTAGGCGTGCCAGGCGAGATCCTCCCACCTCGCGAGGCGTGGGCTGACAAAGCCGCCTACGATTCCAATGCGAAGAAATTGTTCGAACTATTCCGAAACAACTTCAAGAAATATGAGAGCGGCATCAGGGCCACAGTGGTGGTCGATGCTGCCGCATGAAGAAAGGTAGAAGCGTTATGGCCAACATAGCAATTCATGGGTTGGGGGTCCTTCGAGAATGTCGTACTCTGCATTAAACGCTGGTACGCCGGGCACTAATAAAAGCACGGGAGCTGTTTGGCTGTTTCTGCGACGAGACGTTCCTATCCCTATGTTCTTGTTGGTAGGCAGGCATGAATGCCTCCCTTCGCCGATGGAAAATTCCACGAAACCCAATGGCATCCGCTCTTTATTGACCATTCAGGAAAACGCTGGCTCCGCACAGAGAAATGATTGGCGACATCGCGGCAACCGCCAGCAGGACGAGCCGGTTTCAATGGCCAATCAGACTGCAACGTCCCTGCGAACTTCGTGCCGCGTTGGGAAGTTCAACACCAGCTTGGCTACGTCTGTCGGCGACTCAGAGGTCTGGCGTTCGCTCGCGGCAGCGCGGTTTCGAGCAAGGCTACCGCCGAGCACACGGGAGATGTTAAACAGAGACCGGCTGCCACAAACCAGGCATCTGTCATGCGGACTATCAGTGACGCAATCGCACTCGGCGCACAAGACAGCGTTTTGCAGGCAAACTGCGTTGAAAGATCGGAGTTGTCCACCTCTGTCACTATTCGTAGATGAGTCTTGCATCACAGAACCCCCCAGAGCCGTCACTACCGTGCACTCATTGTAGCGAGGAGTCTTAGCATTGCTCCTCCCACGTCTGTGCTACAGGTTTCACTGTACCCAAATGATAGTGGCATGGATTAGTTACGCGAACGATGGCAAACCCACACCTTCTACCAACGGTTGGCGGCGGCAGTAGGTGTCAGGTCTTGACGATATGTAGGCACTTATCAACCTGAGCGACAAGGCAATGTCGTGTGCATGTTCGCTGAAGTCGGCACGTCTTCGGCGACTCATTCAGGGTCCGGTTGGCGTCGTAAGACACTTCCCACCCGACGCGCGGAATTTCCGATCGCGTGAATTGCTTTTTGATAGCTCTTGCCCAGAGCATTGCCAGTTGAATCGCTCACGACGGAGATAGCGGTGAAGGCGTCGTCGCGAATCGTGCCAATTGCCCCAGCGGCTGAATCGCTAATAGCGATCATTCCCTGGGCTGGATGACGTCCGGGATCGAACCATGCGATGTCTGTCTGCGGAAGCGCTTCGAGCCGTGCCAACGAAGTGGGTGGAAAATCACTCTCTCTCTCATTTTTGAGGATAACGGCCATTTCGCCGATGAAGTCCACAAAGATCCATTCATCGGTCTTCCCGCTTCTCAAGGTTCACAATCTTCGTGACGGTGAGTCGTTGCATCCGGTGCAACGATCGCTTCCACAGCCACGATGACAAAGTTCAGGGTCAAGAAACGATGCGTGTTGTCCCCAGCGAAATCCATACAGTTGCGCCGCGATCTTTTGCTTTCACGGTCGAAGCGCGCGTGATCTGACTTACATCTCATGCCGTATCTTCATGTCCGCAGCGTACCAATAAACGGCCTTCCATGCCGTGGAACTCGCGCCTGACGGCGGAGATCGGACAAGAACGGAGACGTGTTCGGCGCCTAAAGGATGGCCGTGGGAACCACAGTGCATTTTCCATAAGTGATAGAAATGAAGCTCTACAAGCGGTGCTCCGCGATCGGATGTTGTTAAAGGCGAGACTTGACCGTAGATCGTGCCGTTTTCCGCTCTTACTTCAGGGGAGCTTATGCCGGCCGTGAATTCCGCCGCACAGCTGAGCATTTTTTTGGATCCGTCATGAAGGTTGGCATGAATGTCTGAAGTAAAGATTGTTCCAGCTCATCGTTGAGGGCATCCAGATCAGAATCCACGGAGATCGCGACCGGTTGTGACTGTTGAGAGACGACCAAGGGCGTTGGGAACAGAAGAAGGGTAGCGCTGCAAACCAGAAGAATTGGGCAGCGCATGGAGTCCCATTTTGAAAACGGGATCTACTGCCGGAGCGATTCATACTCTTTGATTCTAGTCCTTGTCGAAGGCTTTCAATCGATTCAGTTGGAGACACAGATTAAGTTCGAGCACTCTAGCTTTGTTTTCCTGGTAATCCAAGTTGCTCGAGATGCTCTAACATGTCCTGCGGGTCACTGAAGACGCGGAAGGCCCCAGCTCGCTCCAATTCGTCGCTGCCATACCCGCCCGACAATAAACTGACGGGCAGGGCACGTTTACGTCCCGCCGCCAGTACATCCCATACGCTGTCCCCAACTACAATGCAGTCGCTGATGCCGATTTTGAGTTTTCGTGAAGCCGCGACGAAAACATCCGGTGAGGGCTTCGCTTTCTTCACGTCGTCCCCAGTCACAACCACGATTCCATTGGGCAGTCTAAGACGTTTTAGAAGAAGGGAAGTCTGTTTGCGATTTCCGGTCGTTGCGATAGCAATCGGCACACGGGCCTGCCGCAGGTGTGCCAACAACTCACTCGCACCCGGTAGGGGCCGCAGGTTCGGGATGGCACGCGCGAACCTGTCGTCATGACTTTGTTCCAAATCTTCCAGATCGACTTTTTTACGGTCCACGCCAAGTTCGCGGAGCAGCTCATTGATAAAAGACTTGCCGCTCATCCCCACGCGCCGGTGAATTTTCCATTTGGCAACGTGAATTTTCGCTGCGCGTAAAGTGTCCCACCAGACCGAGACATGCTCATAAACGCTGTCGATTAAAGTCCCATCCAGATCAAATAACACAGCGGGTAGTTCTGGCGCTTGGCGTGGCATATCCGTGAACAGTTAAGATGCCGATCGGTGGCGCACGTTTGTCGGTGAGGTGAAGCGAGTGCTGAAAATCAGAACCCGGTACGGGCCGATCGCTTTGGTTCAGACAGAAAGGGAATTAACGACCCCACGGATGCCACACGGTTTCTTTCAAAGGTCGCGCAGGTTATAACCACACGGCTTCATGCTTGCAAAGTCGAATAATTTTTGGAATTGGCTTGCTGTGTCGTCGGAAGATCCGATAAAGGCCGCCGCGACGGTGAAGGAGCGCTTGGGGTCTTGCTTTCGCTTCTGGTCTTCACCGCCCACAGCGCGAGCTTTGCTGACATACCCAATCAGGTCTACACAATCGTGGCCGATTTATTTGCCTCTGTCAGTTCCACGATCACGCTCATTGGCTGGTCAGAAAGCTCATTCATACGTGTTCTAAAGCAGGAGGATTAACTAGGCGGCTCGTTCTCTTAGTGATCGTTTCAGCGAGCTTCGCTTGTGATCCTCGTCGAAACGACGGTCTATCTCCTCGATGAGCTCCCACCGTTTCACAGGATCTTTTTCCCGGATCGCAGCATTGCAAAGCTGTTGAAGCGAGAAGTCATTGGGTACTGCTGCTGTACTCATGGCAACCTCCAAAGAAAATGTGAAATGAAGTAAGAAATTCATAGCAAGGAGAATTGGATACAGCAAGTACAGCGAATCATGTAGGTAGTTTCCCTTAAGCCTCCGAATTGGCGATTGGCGTGGCACACCGCCATATCTTAAGAATTGATTTCTGTGACGGTGACTTAAAAGAAAGGCTAAGACGTGTGGAGAAGAGGAGCAAAAGCAGGAACTTCGGTAGGGAATGGCGTGCCCTCAAGCAGGCGGCATGCTCATCGTTTGGTTCCCCACGCCCAACTCAAATCTAGAAGAGTCTCTTCTAGCATCTTTCCGCCGCCCTTTGAGCGACGGTTCCCCGTGAAACAGACAGCGTATTGGATGCCCTTCATGGCATCTTGAAGTCTCGATTCGATTGCGGCACAATAATTTCCAGCGATTTGAACCGGCGTGCACTGAAGCACTGACATGGTGGAATTACGAGGTTCGTTTGAACGAAAATGGCAAACAACGCCCGGTAATTGAAGCAACAAATGAACCCCTGCTCAGGGTTCATCAACTTCAGTCTGGAGTCTCCGTTCGCATCGCCAAGAAATTAGGCATTGGTGCCCATAATTCGCTTTCAGAGCGAAGCTCGATAAATCCTGTCTTGCGCTATGCGTTGCCACTTGCGGCAATTGTCGTTGTATTCGTTGCCTGTCACGAATTGCCTGGATTTCTCGAGAATGCCACGGTGTACATCCTGCTGTTTCCCGTGATTGCCTATTCTGCTTGGTATTGTGGAGTCGGGCCGTCAATTCTGGCGGTTGTCGTCGCCCTCGTGGGAGCCAGGTATTGGTTTATTCCTCCGATTCACTCATTTCGGGTTCCCGATATTGCACAATCGATCTCCATTCTGGCGTTTATGTTTGCATCGACTGGGGTCGTGATGATGGGAGAAGCACGTCGCCGGCATAACCAACAATTACGGAATGGGCAGGCCGAACTTGAGGTGAGAGTAAAAGAACGGACGGCGGAACTCGACGCTGCCAACAAGGGCCTGCGCGAACTCTCGGCACGTTTGCTGCAATCGCAGGATGATGAGAGACGGCGTATAGCTCGCGAACTGCACGATAGCGTTGGGCAGTCGTTGGTCGGCTTGACCATGAATCTGTCCGCCGTACGCGCGGATATCGACCGGTTGAGCAAGACGGCTACATCTCTCGTGGACAGCGAAGCTCTAGTCCAGGAAATGGGCAAAGAAGTTCGTACGATTTCTTACTTGCTTCATCCACCGCTCCTCGATGAATCTGGCTTGGCCTCGGCTCTTCACTGGTACATTGATGGATTCGCACAGCGCAGCAAGATCAAGGTGGATTTCGATTGTCCTGAGAATTTCGGACGACTCTCACGCGAATCCGAGATCGCCATTTTTCGCATGGTGCAAGAGTGCCTTACAAATATTCACCGGCATTCAGGGAGTTCAACAGCCAGGATTCGCCTTCGCCTGTTGGACGGTCAGGTTCGTGTCGAGGTGTGGGACGAAGGCAGGGGCATACCGCCGGAAAAGCGAGTGGAAATGGCCGCGGGCGGTACGCCTGGTGTTGGAATCAGAGGCATGCGCGAAAGAATACGGCAACTCGGCGGAGACTTGGAGATTGCCTCAAGCAGCACTGGTACGGTCATACTCGCACAGTTGCCCGCCACCGACAACGGTTCGACTGCAGATGTTACGCCGACTCCGGATACCTCGACTGCTGCGGCATGAAGGATCTCAATAGACTTCTGGGAACCAGCCATCATCGGCCTCACGCAATGTAAACGAAGGTCGATTGTCCTCAACATCCTCACGCGCATTTACGCGGCTCGGCGCGACTGCTCTTTTCGCTGTTGCTTTGTGCTGAGTTCTGCGGCATCTCCCCAGTTTCCATACTTCGGGACCTTGGGGTTAGCGATACATTTCGTGACGCCGAGTTTTCTCCGAGCGCAAGAATCTGATTCGCGAAAGCCACCTGGTCGTCATTTCGCTCCTCGCATTAAGAGCCGCGTGAATCCAATCTATCAATGCGTGGAGGGTACCTGTTCGGAAGTAGGACCACGTCGAATTTGGAGGCCAGGCGATGCGACTATGCGAAGCATGATGATCCCCCACAAGCGTATGGGAGGCTTCGAGCTGATCAAGCAGCTCTCTTATTCGTTGCGATCGGATTTCCAAGAGATACAAGTCGGCATCAGCCATCGGCTTTTCAAGAAGCTTTGCTTGTTGGAGCAATAAATCTGACACGCGACCGACTAGCAGCCTTCTACGTTTAGCAACTTTCCCTCGCGCTTGCCAAGCCCATGACATTTTTCGCCATCCCTATTTTCGATGACGAATGACGCCCTGCGGTTTACGCTCCCCGTTTCATTTCATTCTAGGTCGGTCGCCAGCCCGGCAGGGAAGAACGGCATGAATCCTCATCGAGATCCTTCAGGTACATTGAGGTCGGGCCGATCGGTCCGCAGGAAGCGCTCACAACCTTTGAATCTCTTGGGCATCCAAGGGGATCGGCGGTGCAGAAGTGTCTCGTGCAGGTCAGGGGCCCGACTGCATCGAGAATTGCCATGCATCTCAAGCCCAAACCCGCCACGTTGCGCTCTACAGAATCCGAATCTTCCAAGGTCGAAATACTTCCGCCAGAGATCTCGAACCCTGACTGCAACACGCCTGGGGCGATTAACTTCATAGTGTCGCAGGACTGTGTTCTGCCCGGCCTCGATAGAAGCGTGAAAATCTGTACACCGACTGCGGGTCAACCTCCCAAAGTCCGGTGCAAGTCAAAGCAACCATTGCCGATGCCAGCCGGGTCAAGTCAGTGCGGGTCTACCTGGATGGTGCTCTCGCATTGGTCACCGGTTTATCTTGAGGAGACCTCATTGGCTGTTTCGCCAGGGACCCATCGCATCACCGTGAAGGCATGGGATGCCGCTGGCCAATTTTCACAGGGTTTGCAGGTAAACGTTCCATAATGCGAATGGTCCATGCCAACGCTCTGTCGAGGCATCCGCGTGCCGTTTGCGAAAAAATATGATTCGTGTCTGGCATCATTCTAGACACGCCGCAACCTTCTCCTCTCGGTTGCCCCTTTTAGAGCCGGGCTGACTTAGGATGATTAAACTATGCATGTTCAAGTCATTCTTGCTCCATACGATTCCGGGCATCTCCGACAACGCATGGGACTTGGCCCTGAACGAATCTACGAGGCCGGGTTAAAAGATTTATTCAGCCGGATGAGGACAGATTGTGTCTGCGACGAAATCTCCCTTGGGTCAGGATATCTCGCCGAGATCAGTGCCGCTTTCCAATTGTGCCGCGGAGTTGCCGAGCGAGTTCGCGAGTGCAAGCAACGCGGAATTTTCCCAATCGTGCTCTCCGGCAATTGCAATGCCGCGGTGGGGACGGTGAGTGGTTGCGGGGCACGCGATACAGCGGTTGTCTGGTTCGATGCTCACGGCGAATCCACAACACCCGAAACTACGTCGTCGGGTTTCTTGGATGGTATGGGAATCAGCATTCTCGCCGGGCAGTGCTGGCGTACTCTGTCAGAGGGCGTGCCGGGATTTAGTCCGCTGGCGGGAAAGCGCATTGTGCTGTTTGGAGCGCGCGATGTGGAGCCCGCAGAGCGCTCTCTGCTCGAACGCATGGGCGTGCTGCAACCGGTAAATTCCGCACAACTGGCGGAGATTCTCTCCGCGAATGCGGAAGGTTTCCGTCAGGTTTATGTACACGTCGATCTGGATGTCCTCGATCCAACGGTGGCGACAGCGAATCAGTGGGCTTCATCAGGTGGAATTAGTCTGGAAACACTAACAGGCGCAATCGCGGAAATCCAAAAACACGCTACCATCTCTGCGTTGGGCATAGCCTCCTACGATCCGGCGTCGGACCACAATGGAAACGCTCTAAAGGCGGCGGTAGCGGTGGCCGAAGCCGCGCTTTACCACAGATCGTAGGATCCAGTCCTACGGTCTCGTCATGTTTTAAGAGAACTCTTGGCGGCTTGATTCTGCCAAGATTGAAGAGTCGCTAGCTCTGCTTTCCACGTATGCGTCAACGGCTTCTTTTATCTCAGCTGCCACGGTCTTAATCACCGCTGGGTTGTCAGCCCTTAGCAATTGGGTGCATAAATCCGGGATTCGTTCTTCGGGCTTCATACCCGTAGACTAAGAAGACACTCGCGCTCAATCTATCCAGAAATTGACGTAAATTTTGATGATAATTTCCGGAGGCTGACTTCTTGTTCAGGAAAAAATTCGTAGTGTCCTAAACAGCTTTCGGACGCTACCGGCTATTCAACGCTCATCTTCCAGCCAGTTGTCACGCCATTCTTACAGCCAAAGGCCTGCTGTTTTAGGCGGTTCAACTTTCATTCATTTCGCCGTTCAGAGCTTTCTCCAGGCATACCAAGCCAAAACCGATGTTGCAAGCCAAGCTGCTGTGGTGGTCACTAGGAGTATCGGAGTAGGGCAGAACGGGAGTAGCTTCCAAACCAGCAGTCCAAAAATCGCCAGACCGATTGTGCCAACCGCGGCACCTGCCGCATCAATGCCAGCCGCCGTTCTTCCTCTCTTGATACCTGCCAACCCGGCTCGTTCTTTTTTCTTTCGTTCGTGTTTCTCAATGAGTGTGGCGCTGGCAGGGAAGATCGCCGGAAATGCCAAAAACAATCCGCCAATTTCGGGACCGAATATTTTGGCGACAAGCCCGGTCAGCGCCGTGACAACTCCGCCGAAAGCGAAACGTAGTGCGTACTGATGCCACTTTGTCTGCTTTGCCGCGCTGAAATTGATTCTGACTCTCATCGCACAATTGACCAAATGCCGAATGCAACTCCGAACCACACTAAGAGCGAGCCAAGCGAAACCGCCAAGGTGGATAGATGGTGCTGTATCAACAAGCGGCTCACACAGAGCGCGTAGACAAAGAAGGCCACCGCCCCGATGATCATGTAATGGGCTTCAACCGCGGCGTAGGATTTTCCCTTGCTGACAATCGTAAGAGCCAGCGTCGCCAAGGCGACAGACGGTGCTGCACTGAATAGCCCAGCAAAGGTTTTCGGTTTCAGAATATCTCCCGAGAGTGCGAAGAGGGAGATCACAACACCGCCAATTAAGAATCGAGCCAGTATTTCAAGCAACGCTTCCACCTCCGTGCAAACCCTCTTTCGAGTACAGCATCCACTCCTAGGACAGGAGATTCTATGGCAAAGGGCGCCAAACCAGGGGTCGATTTCAGCCAGCTAAAACCATTGGATGCCAAAGATGAAGGCATGATCAAGGTTGTTATCGAAACTCCAAAAGGAAGCCGCAATAAATATGCTTTCGATCCTAAAGAAAGAGTATTTGAGCTGAAAAAAGTCTTGCCGGCCGGCATGACTTTCCCCTACGACTTCGGTTTTGTTCCGCAGACAGAAGCGGAAGATGGAGATCCCGTGGATGTCATGGTCCTTATGGATGAACCGGCTTTTCCCGGCTGTGTCTTAAAGTGCCGCCCAATCGGAGTCATGGAAGGGAAGCAAGGCGAAAAGAAGGACTGGGAACGCAATGACCGCATCATTGCGATTGAAGAACAAGCCCACAGCTTTGCCGACATCCAGAGCATCGATGACTTGGGCAAACAATTCTGCCGGGAACTGGAAGAGTTTTTTGTGAACTATCATCGCCTTACAGGCAAGGAATACAAAATAATCGGAGTAAAAGGAAAAAACGCCGTACAGAAATTAATCAAGTCCTCAAAACAATGAATGTCAAGCCGCTGTACAAGTGGCGTATTCCCGCCAGCAATAACAATTCGTTGCCCGTGTCCACGGTGGAATGCACTGCCTCGGACAGCATTGCGGTGCTGCCCGTGGACACGGCGGCAATGTACTTACAAATCGCTATGGCAGAGTTAGATCCTATCGCCGCGTAGATGACTTTTTTTGATGGATTTGGTCGCATGATGCGCGTTCGCCGTATTTATCGCGCGCGCGTCCGCGCCGCTTTCCGTGCTGACGCTCTTCGACTCGCACCGCCGCGTTTGCGGGCCACGCTCTTGGCCTGGCGCGATAATGCCTTTTTACTGGCCCCTTGGCGAGGTTTGCGGCGTAAAGCCTTCGAGGTCGCGCGTTGGCGCGAGCGTGAGACTTTTCGATGAGGAGTCTTCCCCGCTTTCGTGTCCTGAGCGGCCTTGTGTTTGACGTCTGAAGATCCCTTAGGTGAAGGAAGCTTAACGCCCGCACGGCGGGCTTTCGAAAGACCAATAGCGATTGCCTGCTTTGCCGAACTCACGCCATGTTTACCTTCGCGCACATGGTGAATTTCCTCCCGAACAAATTCTCCTGCTTGCGTTGAAGCGGACTTTCCCTCGGCGGCATCTTTCCTGGCACGATTCAAGGTTTCCTGTTCAGGCATAAAGTCTCCATAAAGTGCTCTCAAATCTTTGTTCGACCTGTCGGCCTCCGGCAATACGTAGTTCCGAGTAAAGAACTCACAACGTGACCCTAGCAATGAAAATGGGAGTGACGATAGTGTCCATGGGGCATCCAATTCCATGGCGCAAGGAGGAATCCAAAATGCCCAGTGAAACCAAAAACAAATGTGCCCATCCGGCGTGCGTTTGCACTACAGCTCCCGGCCAGAAATATTGCAGTCCAGTTTGTGAGGCCGCGGGTTCAAAGGAAACAGAAATCGCTTGTGACTGTGGTCATCCCGCTTGTTCGAAGTCTAAGTAATCATTCGGACAAACAAAAGCGGGCTGCAGAGCATAATCCCAAAATGATGGGGGTGCTCAGGAACGGCGAAAACCGAGGCACAGCGCCAGAACAGACAGCCCCGCGAAAGCCATGCTTATATAAATCTTTTTGAAACCAATCCATGACTCATAGCTGACCTCATGAGCAGACTTGTCGAACGTCCCTTGAGCACCATGCTCGCCTGGAACTGGTTCCCAAAGATTGTCTGGCCGATTGTGGTCTTCGGACTCGCAAGTTTGTTGTGAGCCGAATCCTGTTTTTCCCAAATAGTGGTCTAAAAGGCCGGGGGCTACTTTGTTGCCCACGATTGCCTCGACGGTCGGCCACCCAACATAGACCTCACGACGGTTGTAATGCGCGGCCCGGTAAATGGCTCGTGCCCCTACTTCCGGTTGAAATATCGGCGGCACAGGTTGTGCCTTATGCGGGAGCCGGCTTTTGACCCAGCCGAATTGCGGAGTGTTTAGTGCGGGCATCTGCACCATGGTGATTCTTACCTTGCTTCGGTCGTGGATCAATTCACATCGCAAAGAATCGGTGAATCCTGCGACAGCGTGTTTTGCCGCGCAGTATGCTGATTGCAGTGGGATACTGCGATAGGCGAGGGCGGAACCGACCTGGACGATCACGCCTCTGTTCCTGGGTTTCATGCGACGGAGCGCCGCAAGTGTCCCGTATACAACTCCCAAGTAAGTGACCTCGGTGACGCGCTTGTATTCTTCTGGCTCCATCTCGATCACGGGTGAAAACACCGAGGTCATCGCATTGTTGATCCAGATGTCGATGGGACCAAGTTTTTGTTCGACACGGGAAGCCGCTTGTTCGACCGCATCCGCATCGGCCACATCCACAGGGATGACAATCGCTTTCGATCCAAATTGTTCGATTTCTTTTCTCGCGCCTTCAAGACCTTGGGTGCCGCGAGCCAGCAGAGCAACACGTGCGCCATGTTTTCCGAATTCCCGCGCGGTCGCCCGCCCCAAACCAGCGGAGGCGCCGGTGATGACGACGGTTTCCTCTTTCAAACGACTCCTTCAAAAGCCGCTAGATCATCTCTCTTACTCTGTCAAAGAGAGTAGTTAGCGCGATCTTCTTCCTGTTAGGCTCGCCCCGAGCTAAGGACTCCGCAAAGTGCAACGCTTGCTCTGCTTTTACCTTGGCTGGCATAGGTGGCTCAAACGGGTCCACCACGGCTTGGAGAACAGCTGGCCCGGGCACGGTCAAAAATTGGTCAAGGACATGCCCACAATCTTTCGGGTCTTCGACTGTGAAGCCTGTTCCGCCGCAAGCGTGTGCGAAGGCGACGAAGTCGATTGGATGTAGATCGACACCATATTCTGGATTACCCAGGAACACCATCTGCTCCCATTTGATCTGACCTAACGTGTTGTTCTTGATGATGACTACTTTAATGGGCAGCTTATATTTCACGGCCGTCACAAAATCAGCCATCAGCATGGAGAATCCACCGTCCCCAACAAACGCAACGCATTGGCGCTGGGGAAAGGCGATTTGCGCCGCAATCGTGTACGGTAGCCCAGGGGCCATCGTTGCCAGGTTGCCGGACAGAGTATGCATCTGGCCTTTCCGCACTTTGATCTGACGTGCCCACCAGGTTGCGATAGTTCCGCTGTCGCAACTGACAATGGCATCATCGCGAAGTCGTTTCCCCAGTTCCCAGGCAACGACCTGCGGCTTCATCGGCATGTCCTGGCGAGTGCCGCGCTTTTCCATCACTGCCCACCAATCCTTCATGCCCGCCTGGGCGGCCTGCAGGAAGCTCCGGTCTTCTTTTCGCTTGAGCAGGGGAATTAATTCTTTGAGGGTAGTGCGGCTGTCCCCGATTAGTCCGACTTCGACGGGGAATCGCAACCCAATTTTCTTTGGATCAAGCTCAATTTGCACGCCACGCGCCTGTCCAGGTTTGGGCATAAATTCGATGTATGGGAAAGAAGTACCCACCATGAGCAGAGTGTCGCAATCCTCCATCACCTCTTGGGAGGGCTTGGTTCCCAATAGACCGATTCCGCCGGTGGTGTAAGGACTATCGTCCGGAACGGCTGCTTTCCCAAGAAGAGCTTTAACAATGGGCGCGCCCAATGCTTCCGCAACTTGCTCCAACTCGTCTGACGCCCCCCATGCGCCGCGCCCAGCGAGAATGCCAACTTTTTTGCCCTCGTTAAGGACCGAGGCCGCAAGCTCCAGTTCGACCCGGTCCGGAAGCCGTGCGCTGCGAGCAAACACGTCCGAGGTGTGATGAGCGACGTTTCGTGGAGACCGCTGTTTCGCCTTTAATTCCTTCTCCTGCAAGTCCACAGGAAAAGTGAGGTGCGAGACTCCTCGATAAGCTAACGCCATGCGGCAAGCGAGGTCAGTCAAGTTTTCAACGTGGGTTGGTCCCATGACCCGCTCATTGAAGACCGCAACGTCAATGAAAAGTTTGTCGAGGGCTACATCCTGCTGGGTGTAGGTTCCGATTAGATCGTGAAATTGGAGACCAGTGATGGCCAAGACTGGCTGGCCATCGAGTTTCGCATCGTACAGGCCATTTAACAGATGGATTCCACCAGGGCCGGATGTAGCAAGGCAGACTCCTAATTTTCCCGTGAACTTGGCGTAGCCACACGCCATGAACGCCGCAGCTTCTTCATGACGTACCTGAACAAAACGTATTTTCTCTTGATGAGTACGAAGGGACTCCATAATTCCATTTATGCCATCCCCGGGAAGGCCGAAAACTACTTCGACTCCCCAGTCGATCAGAGCCTCTACCATCACGTCTGCCGCAGTCATCTCTAGTCTCCTGAATTTTGCTGACGCTTGCGCGCCTATCTAAAGATGCGAGAGCAGATAGCCACGTCCACCTCAGGATGAAGAATTTGGAACATACACTTATCTGCGACCCGCCATAGGCTACCCCTCAACACGCCGTACAGCGTCGCGGTTCCGGCAAGACGGACCAAACATCTTAGGTTCAACGACCTTGAGAATCCCTCCATTCCTCGCGACACAGACTATGCCAGCGTTATTGAGTCCGACGTGCCAATCGTTGTCCAACACACACGACTCGATTCCAGGCAGCCAGCCAACGGCCTTCTCAGTACAATCGCCTTCTCTGAACGAACTTGAGCGATGGGAGTTTCGGTCTGGGCAACCGCGCGAGACAAGGTAGGGATGGGCCTAGTGTGGCGATGAAAACATGCCTCCGGCTGCAAGACAGTGGAAGCATCGACTGTTCACATCGACTGCGAGGTCAGTATTTGTTGTCGCGACTTCGTTTGATTATCCAGAATGATGGAGTGGTCCGAATCTCAATAGAAAACTTCTACCGGATTGCACAGAGGAAGAAGTAATGTTAGAGTAGGCGAACAAAAAGCGAAAATATCGAGGCTGCCTAATGTCCTCTTCTCAGTCCTTAACACGCCCGCTAACAAGTCTTGAAACTTTACAGAACATTCTGGGATCACTTCTTTCGCGGTACCACCAAAAGGAAGTGGTTACCGCTGTCCGCCAGATTCCCGCCCGAGATGCCAAGTTTCGCCCTTTGCCAGCATGGGTGACAAGTGCCTTGGCCGAGGCCTATGGAAAAAAAGGGATTGGCCAGCTGTACTCGCACCAGGCCGCCACCGCCGAATCGGTGCGTGACGGAAAAAATGTGGTGGTGGTGACACCGACCGCATCGGGAAAAACTCTTTGTTACA
>Ga0163162_10002674_pt1 | contig 16905 bp, 12 predicted proteins | sample S55metaG_FD_115310 | JGI IMG/M metagenome (GOLD analysis project Ga0163162, IMG submission 115310) | Switchgrass rhizosphere microbial communities from Kellogg Biological Station, Michigan, USA - S5-5 metaG | ecosystem: Host-associated > Plants > Roots > Rhizosphere > Soil | place: USA...
GATGGCAGCTGCCCGTTGGCCGCCAGTGCTGCTGGAGCCCTGTGTGCCACCGCGGAACCTCAGCATTCAATACATTACGGTCACTCCGCGGACGATTCTTCTGCAAAGCTAATTCTTCTTTGCCCCATTTGACTCCCTCGACAGGGCCTCACGGGTCGAAAATCGCCGAACGTCAGCCCTCTTCTCGGCCTTTTTTTGCGTCGGCTGGGAAAACCGCATGAGACGTTGCAGTCTCTCGTCCGGTATCTCGACGACTTTCGCCCTGCCCTTTCACTGCGGTCGGAGAATCCACCATTTTAGTGTCCGTCCATTGAAGTCCTGGCTGGAGCACCCTCAAACCATCCGTACAAGGTCGGGAGGATTAACAACGTGAGCAGCGTCGAGGTTATCAGTCCGCCTATGACGACTGTTGCAAGTGGTCTCTGTACTTCCGCGCCAGCGGATGTTGCGATTGCCATCGGAATGAATCCGAGACTGGCGACCAGTGCTGTCATCAACACAGGCCTCAATCGGACCAGAGTGCCTTCGCTCAATGCATCTTCGGTGGACTTTCCCTGCTCTCTCAGTCGGTTGATATAACTGACCATCACGAGACCGTTCAGCACTGCAACGCCAAAAAGCGCAATGAAACCCACACCTGCGGAAATCGAAAACGGCATGCCGCGAATCAGCAGCGCGAATACTCCGCCAACGATGGCAAACGGTATTCCCGTATAGATCAGGAAGGCCTGCTTGACGGAACTGAACGTGGTAAACAACAGGATGAAGATCAACAACAGCGCCAGCGGTACCACAATCATCAGCCGTGCCGAGGCTCGTTGAAGGTTTTCAAATTGTCCACCATACGTCAGGTAGTAACCCGGAGGTATTTGAATCTGTTTTCCGATTCTTTCCTGGGCCTCTTTCACAAAACTGCCGATATCGCGGCCCCGAACATTCATTTCAACAACCACGCGCCGACGTGTCTGCTCGCGGGATATCTGAGAAGGACCTTCGACAAGCGATACATCGGCCAGTTCTGAAAGCGGTATCCGCGCGCCGCGCGGTGAAGGCACCTGCAAGTTCCGGATGGCTTCAATGTCCTGGCCGGCATCTGTCTTCAGGCGCACGATCATGTTAAACCGCTTCTCGCCTTCAAAGACTTCTCCGGCAGGTTTGCCGGCAATCACGGATTCGACCAGGTCGTTCACGTCCGAAACATTGATGCCATATCTTGCAATGGCTGCGCGGTTCGGTGTCACCTGAAGCTGTGGCAAGCCCGCTACCTGTTCCACTTTTACGTCGGCCGCGCCCGGCACCGCGCCGGCAACGCGAGCGATCTCGGCAGCAGTGTCGGCAAGTGTACTCAGATCGTCTCCAAACACCTTAATTGCAACGTCCGAGCGTACACCGGCAATCAATTCCGACATGCGCATCTCGATCGGCTGCGAAAAACCGAAAACAAGGTCAGGAGCTCCTTCTTCGAGCGCCGCGGCCATCCTGTTAATCAGGTCCGTCTTGTTGTGAGTGGTGGTCCATTCTGCAGGAGGCTTCAATGCCACATACATGTCTGCAAGATCCACGCTCATGGGATCGATCGTCACTTCGGCACGACCGATTTTTGAAACAATCTTCGTTACTTCCGGGAAGCGAAGCAGCACACGCTGCGCCTGGTTGTGGGCTTCAATGGCACGTTGAAGCGAAACACTCGGCAGAGTCCTCGCTTCAAGTACGAGCATGCCTTCATCCAGGCGGGGGATGAACTCGGACCCAAGCGACCGGAATGCGATAGCACTGATTCCGATCAACGCCACAGCTAATGCCAGAGCGCGCTTGCGGCGGCGCATCGTGTAGGCCAGAGCCCTGGGATAAACCCGTTTCGCAAAGCGAATCACAATACTTTCATTTTCGGCGACGCGCCCACGCAAGACGAGAGTCAACGCGGCTGGGATATACGTTAGAGACAAAAGCAGCGACCCAAGAAGCGCAAATACAACCGTGAGTGCCATCGGGCGGAACATCTTGCCCTCAATTCCGGTCAGCGAAAGAATGGGCAGGTAAACAATCATGATGATTCCGACGGCGAAGACCACCGGTCTTCCGACTTCCAGGCAGGCGTCGAGTATGGTTCGATCCGAAGCTTCGTCAGAACCGGAGTGCTGGGCTTCTGCCCTTTTTCGGACAACGTTTTCCACCATCACCACAGCACCATCGACAATCAAGCCGAAATCCAGAGCGCCGAAGCTCATGAGATTGCCGGAAACGTTGAAGATCCTCATCAGAATCGATGCGAAAAGCATTGAAAGAGGAATGATCGTGGCCACCAGCAACGCTCCCCGCCAATTGCCCAGGAGCAGGATGAGGACGACAATCACGAGGAGCGCACCTTCTATAAGGTTTGTCGATGCGGTCTTGATAGTGCGGTTCACCAGCTCCGTCCGGTCGTAGAAAGGAATAATGTCGACACCTTTCGGCAACGTCTTCCGAATCTCCCTGACGCGATCCGTGACTCTTTCGATTACTGCTCTCGAGTTCTCGTCCTTGAGCATGATGGCGATGCCGGTAACGATTTCACCTTGACCGTCGGCCACAGCTGCGCCCTGGCGAAGCGTGGCTCCAGTAACAATCTCTGCCACGTCGCTCACGTATATCGGTATTCCATCCCTGCCGGTCTTGACGACAATGTTGCGAATGTCATTTTCGGAGGTCACCAAACCGATTCCTCGAAAAAGATACTGTTCAGCCCCGTGCAGAATGTAAGCCCCGCCGGCATTGGCGTTGTTCTTTTCGACGGCCTCAAGAACATCGTGAATTGTCAACGCATAGGACTGCAGCTTTGCAGGATCGATCTGTACCTGATACTGCTTTTCCAGTCCTCCGAAGCTCCCGACTTCCGTGATACCGGGAACGCCCAGAATCTGCCGCCGCACATTCCAATCCTGAATGGTCCGCAGATCCGTGGCGCTGTAGCGACTTCCGGCTTCCGCTCTGATTTCGTACTGATAGATTTCTCCCAGTCCTGTCGATATGGGTCCCATCTGAGGAGTGCCCACAGAAGAAGGGATCTGTTCGCGAGCCTGCGCCAACCGCTCATTGACAAGCTGGCGGGCAAAGTAGATATCCACGCCTTCTTCGAACACGACGGTCACAAAGGACAGCCCGACTTTGGACTCGGATCGGATTTCATCCACGTTGGGTAAACCGAACATTGCGACTTCAACTGGAAATGTAATCTGCCGCTCGATTTCAATCGGGGCTAGCGCGGGTGCAGGCGTCAGGACAATAACCTGTACGTTGGTCACGTCCGGCACCGCGTCGATGGGCAGTCGTTGGAGGCTGTAGATACCAGCACCGATCAGGAGCCCAACCGAAAGAAGAATGAGGAGTCGCTGTTTAACCGCAAATTGAACAATGGCGTTAATCATAAGAACGTTCTCCGTAATTCCCCTTCCGTCCTACTCTTCCTTCAAGTCGCCTCGGAGAAGGTGCGACTTGAGTGTGAATCCGCCAACGCCCACAACCTTCTCGCCCGCAGTAAGTCCATGGAGAATTCGGGTGAAGCCTTCTGCCTCACCGCCAGCTTCGACATCGCGCACCAAATAGTGTCCGGCCTCACCTTGCTTCGGAATGAACACGATGGTGCGCTCGCCGATACGTTGAATCGATTCGGATGGCACGACGAGTTCCCGGTCCCTCCCGCTTTTTCCGGCATCGGCACGGATTTGAAATGAGACTTCGGCGAACATGCCCACCTTCAGAAGCCCGTCAGGGTTGGAGGCCTCGATTCGAACCTGGGCCGTCCGGGTCTCCTGATTCAGTTGAGTATCGATATAGCTGACGCGGCCGGAAAGCACGCGACTGCCGAGTGCCGCGGTGCGCACTTGCGCGGAAGTTCCGATATGCAGGCGCTGGATTTGCGATTCCGGAACGTTCGCCATGATCCAGAGAGTCGAAACGTCCGCGATGGTAAACATGGGCTTGCCCGCATCCACACCGGACCCCGGATTGACCATTCGCTCGGTGACGACGCCGGCTGAAGGCGCAAGAAAATTGATCCGCGAGGTGTCTCGTTCACCACTGTCGACATCTGCTTCCTGTGCGCCGAACGCACGCAGTTCGTCTTTGGCATGAACAATATTCGAACGCGCCGCTTGGACTTCGGCGTCAGCTTCCTGAACTTCACGGTTGAGTGAGATGTTGCTTTGAAAGTCAAACTCCGCCCTGGCGGATTTGTATGCTGTTTCGGCCGCCGTCAGATCCTTGCCGGCGCCTGCTCCCAGTTCCACGAGCCGTCGCGTTCTGGTTAGATTCGCCTCCGCTTCGTCCAGGCGAGCTTTGGCCTGAATGACTCCAACGCGATTTTCCGCCTGCTGAACGCGTTGGAGGTTGCGTTCCGCAATCGCAAGCCGGGTTTCCTGTTCATACAATCGCGCACGCATTTGAGCGATCTGTGGACTGGCAATGACTGCGAGTGGACTTCCGACTTGAACACGATCTCCAATAGACACGGTGACTCGTTCGACACGACCGGCTACCAACGGCGTCACCTGCTGCATTCGCTGCGGGTTTGCTTCCACAGATCCGGTCGCTTTGAGGTCCCCGCTGATCTGCCGCTCGGCCACTTCCACAACTCCGATTTTCGCGGCGGCGACAGCTTCGCTCGACAATACGACTTCGCTTTCCGCGTTCGATGCCGCAGCACCTGTCGATTCTTTCTCCCCGGCTTCCGGCGCCTTTGCTTTTTGACAGGAACATACCAGTGTGATGATCACCAGTGAGGCGGTAACGACAAACTTTCGACTTATGGTTTGCATAGAATTGAAGTCCTCACCTGGAGTTCGCGATTTGAGCTGCCGGCGCCAGGGTTCCCATCGCGGTATCGAGATCGATAAGCGCACGATTCTGTTCTGCAAAAGCTTCCGTAAATTCTCGTTGGGATTCGCTGAGCTGGCGCTGTTCAGACAACAAATCCGTGATCGGATAAGCACCCGTCTCGTAGGCCGCACGGAGGACGCGGATGTTTTCATTGGAACGTTCGATTACACCCTGTTCGAACGTCCTGATGATCGATCCAGCGGCAGTGTAACGCTGGAAGGCGCTCGAAACTTCGGAACGAATTGTCTGTTCCAGAAATTCTCGTCGCGCATGCGCCTGCAGAATCGCCGTGCCGGCTTCGGTTTTGGCACCCTGATTCTTGTTGAAGATCGGAAGATCGATCGAAACTCCCAACGCCACATGGCGTCCGTAATTCGGCACGGGAATCAGAGGAGCGGGCAAATCCGTAATTGTCAGATCAGAGCCGTACCGCCCAAATACAGTCATGTTTGGCTTCGCCTGGGCCTTCGCAAGTTGCAGACCGGCCTCCGCCACCGCTTCGGTCAGCCGGGCCAATTGAAGATCGGGCCTCGTGCGCATGGCTATTTCGATGGAGGCGTCTTCGGTACCTGGGGGCATGGGCAGGTCGAGCCTCTCGAGCGTTCCTCCCAAACGCAATGCCTCATTGCGCGGAATACCGGCAATTATCTTCAACCTGGCGATGGCCGATTGCAAACGGCTTTCGACCAGCCCACGCCGGAAACGCATGCGATCCGCTTCGACCTGAAGGAGATTCAATTCGAGCGGCGCGCGGTCCCCCTCATTGACCCGTATCTGGACAAACCGAACCATCTGGGTGTGGCTTTCCAACCAACCTTCAGTACTTTCCAATTCGCGAAGAGATGCCAGTGCTTCCGCATATGCGGTCGTTACATCGCTGGCGAGACGGCGCTCACGCTCACTAACTTCGGCCCTGGCCGCTTCGAGTTCGGCTTCCGCCAAACTGATACGGCGGTCCCGCTTGCCGCCAAGTTCAATGGGCAAACCGATCCCAATGGTTGTGGCGTGGTCGCGACCGGTACCGATAATCTTTTCGGACTCGTGCTCGAAATCGATCGTCGGATTTGGTTTCAAACCAGCCTGAAGCACCCGTGCTCGGGCTCGCTCCACTTCAAGGCGGGCAGCAGCAAGATCGCCATTGGAAGCAAGCCCATGTCGCACCAGATCGATCGGAGTCGCACCTTGTACCTGGTCCCAGTAGGGCGCCGTCGTTTGGGAGACAGCCAAGCCCTGCGCCCGCAAAAGACCGGGTGTGCTTATCAGGACCACGTATAGGAAAAATAATCTCGTTATCTTCATATTGTTCCAATCATCGCCTGCACGGAATTCCGCATAAGCGAAGTCTAGCTTCTATTGATTTGACGGGGCGCTTCAGGAGTTTGAACGGATGATCACCATCCGCAGGAATCAGACCCGGCGAGGAGGGCGAAACGCTGGGGAAGAACTACTCTGAAGAGACGTGTAAACCGGAAGCAGGACGGCACCATAGTCCGAGAACACAACTGCAGGAAGGATCCGAACTGAAACGATAAGATGAGAACAACAACAGAAACAACCTTCGAGGCAATTGGTGGAAGATTGCGGTAAAGGTGCAATCGTTGCTTCAAACAGTTGCTCCATTGATGCCCAGGCGCCGCCCTGCATAATCCATTGCGTATCCAACTCATCCTCGCAGCGAAGATTCGGCGAAAGGTCCGCGGATATGCACACCAGCATGCTGATCAAAAAGTATGCCGCCACGAACTGACGCAACCGCAAATGCAACATCAGGCCTCGCATTCTGGCAGACCGGGAACAGCAGTGCAAGCGCTAGGAAATGGGTCTCAATCGATATTCGGTCCCTGCCTGGAGTGGCGCCAGCAATGCAAAGTGAATCGTCTGCCAGGTGTGCACCTCAGGATTTGGCTATGCAGATCGAAGCAGAAGCACGGAACACGCGGACCATCAAGAAGCAAGGCTAACGATGAAATCAACGGTTCTTCAGAACCGTGAAAAACGCAAGATCACGCGCGGCTCGTGTGCCCAGGGCGGTCGTGGAGGGTCTGATCTTTTAATTGCTCGCCAATTCCCTGACCTGTGGCACTGGGTTTGCCGCGTGGCTTCGCGCGACGCTCTTTCTCCCGCATCGCCTGAAGTTTTTTATTTTTGTTCGTTCCATCTTTCTTCTTTCGGGATTTTTGCTTCGGCATGGTTTTACCTCCTTTATAAGGTAGCCATCTGCTTTCGAGTGCCGTTGCGTGGCATCACCATTACAAGGGATCTCCCCTTCCTCGGAAACGGTGCACACCTCTGCTCCGGAAAACGTTAAGCAAATGACCTTCCAAAAGTCAGGCTCGTTCGTCACGTTTGCCAGAACTGGACGACCGCCAAAGACTTTCAGCCGTTGGCACGGAACCTGCAGTGGAGAACACTGTCGAAGTTCCGGAGGTTTTATGCGGACCCCGGGCAGCCGCTCCGCAGCGATCCGAGCATTTCTGAATCGATTCGAGTATGGATATTGGTATCGAAAACCAGTTGAGAGCATTCCTGCGCGACTCGGCATTTATGGGTCAAGGTGGCATTGTCACGGACCTTGATGGAACCGTAGTGCATGAAGAACAGGGTCGTGTTGAAATCCCGGTGCCAGTTGGAGCAGCGCTCAAAGAACTTTACGAGCTCGGCCGGCCGTTGATATTGAACACGCTTCGCTTCCCACTATCCGTAATTCGGGCATTTGGACGGGAGTGGTATGAAATGTCGAAGGGCCCCATTCCTCTGGTAACACTGAATGGTAGTCAGATCGGAGTGATCAGTCTTCAAGAAAGGGACCTGGTTTTTAATGAAATAAGAGCGTTCCCGCTGAAGCGTTCCGAAATCAAAGAAATACTCGAAGGCATTCAGCGTCTTCTCAATGGCGGCGTCACCGACGTTCTGGTTTTTTACTATCCCCGGGACTGGCGCGTTGGAGAAGTACTCTGGACTCCCGTACCCGAAAATGTGGCTCGCCTTAAACAGAAGTATTCCAGCGCTTCCGCCGTGACAGCAATTGAATTTGAAAAATTGCAGCGGCAACTTCTAAGCGAAGAAATTTGCATGATTTTTATTCTCATCAATATTGCTGAAGACAAACTCATGGCCTATCAGCACACCAAACGCAGCAGTTTTTTTACAACGGCAGGGGTAGACAAGCTGCATGGAGCCCGGATGATCGCGGAACACCTCGGCGTCAACCTTGCGCACTCGCTTGGTGCGGGAGACACGGAAATGGATCGTTTTCTGAACGGTGTGGGGCTCGCGCTGATGGTAGGTGAACAGTCGCTGCCTTTCCGAGGCATCCTGCAAACAATCAAACTCAGGACCGTACTCGAACTCGGCACGGTCCTATTTCGGCTTACGGAAATTCAGAAAGAAATGAACCAGTGAAACAGGTGAAACCCACAGTTGCCGTGGATATCCAGAAGGCAAAAAGAATGGCTCGCCACCTGATCGAGCATCATTTTAAGACGACTCCACAGCGCATTGTTTATCAGGCCGGCGGAATGACGAACTTTGTTTTCCGGATTCACCACGGTGAAGGAGAGTTCGTGGTACGTATCGGGCAGAATCCCGGGAAGCTGAATGCTTACATAAAAGAGCAGTGGGCTGTCGCCCGCGCTCAGAAAGCCGGTGTACCCACGCCCGAAATTCTCGAAGTTGGAAACGAAGTGATCTCGAGTCCGTACATGATTTCACGATGCGTGCGCGGGCAGGCAGCGACACATCATCCCGACCGACAAAAGATACTGAGGGAATTGGGACAGTACACGGCATTGATCAATTCGATACTCACCAGTGGCTTTGGCAGCGTGTTTGACTGGTCAAGCAATCAACTCTCAAAAAACGATTCGTGGAGTGAATTTCTGTATCAGGAACTCCACCTGGACTCTCGACTGGAAACCCTCGAAAAGCACAAAATGCTTTCACCATCCAAACTCAAGGAATTGCGACTCATTCTGGAACGAGGAGCTGGAAAAAAACCTTCTCCGGGACTCAACCATGGTGATGTGCGATTGAAAAATGTGCTGGTAACAGATAAGGGCAAGATCACGGCGCTCATCGATTGGGAAGATTGCATGTCGAGTCTTACTCCGCATTGGGACTTGTCTCTGGCCCTTCACGATCTCTCGACAGATGAGAAACTGGAGTTCCTTGCCGGGTATGGTTTGGATGAGGACCAGTTTCTGGAGATGGCGCCCCTGATCAAGGCAATCAATGTCATCAACTACGCTCCTTATATTGAGCAGTTGAGCGCTACGAACGACGCGGCCAAACTCGCGCAGTACCGTCTGATTCTGAGCGGCGCCCTCGATCTCTATTCGCTGCAGGGTTAGCGGATTCGTCCATCCGATACCACTAAGAGGTAAACGATCTATACAGGACCGAATGAACAGAGTGTGAAACTCGTGAGTTTCATCCGGTGGAAGCAGAATTGCAAAACTACCTCTACGCGTGGTCTGTGACTGCGCCTATATGGGGAGTTGAGGAGCACACATGAAAGCTGTCGTTTTCAGAGGTGTGAGTGACATTCGGATCGAGGATGTTCCCGAGCCCCAAATTGAAGATGCGACCGATGCGGTGGTCCGTTTGACGGCCAGCGCCATCTGCGGAACCGATCTCCATTTTGTCAGAGGAACGGTCGGCGAAAGAAGCGGAACGATCACTTCAGACACCTCATCACGCCACTCGAAAGATATGCGGCACGATCGACCTTAATGACGCCCGAAGACCCGAACTGAGAAAGAAAAAACGGCCTGGCATTGTTTGCAATGCCAGGCCGCTCACACCGGTAAACTAATTCAGCATCCAATGCGTGTCGATGAAGTCCTTCACGTCATCCGCATAGCCCGGAGCGCAAGGATCGAATCCAAACTCGACGTGCATCACGTGAGCGACTTCTTCGATGATCTCACTATAAAGCGGATCGCTGGGATGCATGCCCATCACGTTTCTCAGATAGGCTCCCGCAACGGCCGGGGCGGCAGGGCACTCCTGGTTGCCATCCACGAACGTACATGAAGTCACGGTGACGTTGACATCTTCCTGAATGTCGCGGCTGCTCTGAGCATGATGCCAGATACGAAAACTGATCGTGTAGGTGCCCGGCGAGTCTGGTGTGAATTCAAAACTGTCACTTCCATGTTGCCTCAGCGCGCCGTCGGGAATCGTTTGCACGCCCTGACCAAAGCCGTCCACGGACCATTCCATACGGGTCACATCTTTGTTGGTGCTGTAATCCGCTGTGAACGTGACGCTGTCTCCAAGGCACAACTGCACGGTCGGGCCGGGATCCATCGTAATGGTGCCCGAAAACCCGCCGGGTACCGCCGCGATCGGCTTGGCAAACCAAAATCCAGCCACGGCGATGGTGGCCAGAGTGAGCCCGAGAATACGCTTTTGAATCGTTCCAATCATGACTTTGTTCCTCCTGAACTGTGTGTGAACCGGTTCCACGGAGACGGTGTCGACCGGCCCTTGCGACACTGCCTTTTCCTGCTTCGTCTTCCTGATTCGGCTTCGCGCCGGAAACAACATCGGCGATTTAACTGTTTCGGTCTGGGAGTCATTGCCATCCCGCATCCGGGAATCCCTCACGCTCGAATGGCAGATTAAGAGGAAGTCAAAACTCCATCAATCCGCCGAAGGTCGTGCGACGAAGGTGCTGATCCGAACAACAGTTCATGTTTCCAATGGGTTCGCGAGGAGCAACCGCCGCCGTGACACGACTGGCGATGCTTAAATGCAGCGCGACTCGGCAGGAGTCTATTCTCACGCGGAGTGCGATACGTTTTCCCGCAGTCTCCGAAGCGCTGCACGGGCAGCTGGTGATAGCCCGCGATTTCCAATGACAGGGAAATACATGCAGGATGGTTGACCGAAAGACGTATCACATCTAACAAGTCGATTCAGAAAGTCTTAGCTCCCACAACGGACGGTTGTTAGACTCTGCCGCCAGAAGCACAATCGAACACCCAACCGAGTTTCGACTACAGGATGCAGAAGTATGGATGTCAAGGCGAACGACAACGGGTCAGAAAGGAAGTCTCTTATGTGGAATGCGAGAATTGTTGCATTGGGAATCACTGGCAGTGTGCTGGGGATTCTTATGGCGGGCACGGCGGCACTGGGCGGCGCTCAGGGCGGCAGTACTCCATCCGTAGGGACGGAGTCCGGTGAGCGCACGATCGAGGACGGCGGCACCGGTCCGTACAAGGCCATCGCGGTGAGCAACACCAGCATTTCGACACACACGATTTACCGGCCGAAGGATCTCAGCGCATTTGGCAATAAGGAGAAGCTTCCGATAATGGCGTGGGGCAATGGCGGATGTGCGAATTCAAGCACGGGACACCAGAACTACCTTTCGGAAATCGCATCGCATGGCTATCTCGTCGTGGCGATTGGACCAATGCAGGCGGTTGGCGCGCGCGGAGGACCCGGTGCGGGTGCACCCGGAACTGGTGGCCCTGCTGCTGGCGGCGGAAGCACACAGCTTCTCGATGCCATCAACTGGGCAATCGCGCAGAACGCGAATTCGCAAAGCCTCTATTACGGCAAGATCGACACGTCGAAAGTTGGCGTCTTCGGCCATTCGTGCGGCGGACTGCAGGCATTGGAAGTTTCTCCAGATCCACGCATCAAGACCACGATGGTCGTGGACAGCGGGATATTGAATTCCCCTGCTGCGGCGCCCGGCGCGGCCACACCCGGCGGCGCCGCGCGCGGCGGTGCGGGAGGCGGCGCTTTGCCGGGTATGCCGCCGCTCACGAAGGAATATCTTGCGAAACTTCACTCTCCGGTTTTTTACCTCCTGGGGGGAGAGACCGACATTGCGTACGCAAACGGCATGGATGATTTCAAGCGTATCGAAAAACTTCCTGTCTTCGTTGCCAACAAGGGTGTCGGCCATGGCGGGACATTCACCCAGCCTCACGGTGGCGACTGGGCGATGGCTTCTGTTGCATGGCTCCAGTGGCAACTCAAGGGCGATGCAGAATCGGGCAAACTTTTCACGGGGAATCCTCCGGGCCTGGCCAGGAAAGATGGCTGGACGGTAGACAAGAAAAACATCCCCTGATTTCGGCACGAGCCACGGGAGGTCGGCGAGCAAGACGGAGCGCGTGTCGCGTTCGGTGAAGCCATTCTCCTGAACCGCTGCCAGTCGGCGTACGGTCAGATCGGAAGAACAACTACGGCCGCAAAAAAAACAAAACGCCCGGCCTGGAATTCAGGCCGGGCGTTTTGTTTTTTTTTGCGGCCGTGCCTTTTTCTACGAGACGGCGTATTGCCCATCCGGTTCCGAGCGCGAACCGGCCAGCGAGAAATATAATAGGCAGGTTGCTGGCCGTATGAGGCAGAGACTCCGGCTGTTGCGGTTGCGGCTGGGCAGCGGGAGCGGGCGTGGGTTCCGGGGCCGGTGGAGCCTGAGGCGGAGGTGCCGCGACTTGTTCGGCGCAACGCGCAAATATACTTGCGAATCAGGGGATTCGATCGCGATGGAGCGGCCCGAGAGTCTTACGTTCACGCTATTGGAAGATCAAGGTGCGGCGGTGGCTCAGCAATGAACCAGAGAACTCTATTTGCCACTTCAGTTCAAGTACCTCCAGGCTTTCTCTTACGAATGGAATTCATCCAGCCGGATGAGGAAACCCAGTTGCTCCGCGAGATCCGCGCCCTGGACTTGCGCCCGGCAAAATATAAGCAATTCACCGCGCGTCGGCGGATCGTGAGCTATGGCGGAAGATACGATTTTTCCAGCAATGTACTGATGGACGCCGCAGCCATTCCATCCTTTCTTTACGATTTGCGTGCACGCGTTGCCGCGTTTGCAGAATTGCCCTCGAGCGAATTCAATCACGCCGTCATCACGGAATACGCGCCAGGAACGCCGCTGGGCTGGCATCGGGACGTACCGAATTTTGAAGTCGTTGCGGGCGTGTCGCTCCTGGGAATCGGAAGGATGCGCTTTCGAAAGTATCCGCCTGCAAAAGGAAGGAGCGCTTCCACTTTCGCTATCGACCTTCCGCCGCGCTCCGCGTACCTGATGCGTGGCGAGGCCCGCTGGGCCTGGCAGCACAGCATCTCTCCCACCAGGGATTTTCGCTATTCCATTACCTTTCGAACTCTCGCGATTCGGGCATCTCACTGAATTGCCGCATCCGAGTTTTAAGGTTCGAAAAGGTTATTCGATAGCACCAAACATGCATTTGCCAATGGGTTCAGAAGACCAGACCTGAAGTGAAGTAATGAAAAGCTCCCAGTCCAGGTCTTGCACAGGCGACGCCGGCCCACACCAAAAGTCGGTTCTGCTGGAGGCGTCGGAGAATATTTCATGGGAGGCTGTCGAAGCTGGACGAAATCGCAGTCGCGTTACTCCGGGCGCGAACAAGTACAACGTGAGCCCACTCGTCTCAAAAGATCAAAAGGCCTTCAGTTCGGGATCGAGCTCTGACGCGGGGGAATTGAACGGGCCATTATTCTCACAAATCACTGGATAGTCCGGACAGGAACAATTGGCAGGAGGAGAGGATAGTGGTCCGATCCGAATCTGCTCGCCATACGAACACACTTTCCCGCTTCCCAGTCGTCCGGAAGGCGAGCAAATATATAGTCCAAAACCAAGCCGGACAAATGCGTAGCTTCGGGTCCGTGGCGTTTGCGGTGAATAATCTTCGCCACCGTCTTGACGGAAGCTTCACGACCGCCCAGGTGCGTATTCAAGTCTGCTCCGAGGATTAGCGGCAACCCGGCATCCCCGGCTTTTTCAATCGCCGAAATAATCGACTTGGCCTGTTTGTTCCGTAGCGATGGTCCGCCGAAGACCCAACCTCGACGCAGGGAAGCCCGCGTATCGAAGTGCGCGACAGCCACGCGGATTATCGACCCTTGAAGGCCGCCGATGGTTGCCATAAGTGCAACGCGAGGATGAACTCCACCTGGCAAGTCGATTTGCTCTCGAAAAGCCATCGGCAGACTACTCAGGATCGCATTGCCACGATCTTCGGCGCGTTTGCCTACCAGTCTTCCATTTCGCATGGATGGCACGTAGTACAGCCACCAGTTCAAACTGCGGGCCAGATCAACAATATCGACGCCCTTCGCTGGGGGCCGTATGCGCCGAGGAACTCGGGCACGACCTGAATCCGGAACGTGTTCGCCGCGCCGGAATGTCTCCTGAAGGAGAAGAACAATATCGGGTCGTCCATGGCCGAGGGCGCGTTCCTGTCTCAAAAGTTCCTGCACCAGCGCAGAGACGTTGCCATGACCCACATGTACATTCCAGCTCACCACGAGCAGTCTTCGGCGATGGTCCGATACCGGTGCAGGGGCTTCCGGAGAATACTCGACACCAGGCCCCACCGGGTTATGTCTGTTCTTTGAGGAAAACACAAACCGCTCCAAGCAAGCGGGATTTCCAGCCTCGGTTGCGCCAGCAATCCAGCGTGACCCGCTGGCAGGATTTCAGGTCCTCAGCGAAAATCGCGTCGAGATATTCGGCGAGGCGCTGATCGTAAATACAAATATTGCTTTCTTCGTTGAGTGCGAATGACCGGTTATCGAAATTTGTAGTTCCAACCGTCGACCATATCCCATCGACGACCATGGTCTTCTGATGCATCATCGTGCGGTTGTATTCGTAGATTTCGACACCGGCCTCCAGGAGCTTCCCATACAGATGAATGCTGCTGTAGCGGCTGACACGCATGTCATTGTGAATCCCGGCGACCATGATTTTGACGTTCACACCGCGCTGTCTGGCTTCCACCAGGATTTCGATGGCGGAATTGTCTGGAATGAAATAGGGATTTGCGATGTGAATGGTCTCCCTGGCTGAAACAATCGAAAGGTAATACATGATGCGAACGGCAGAAGATCCCGCTTCAGGAGTGCTCAGTATGGTTTGAATCGACGTCGGCCCCACAACTTCCGGACATGGGAAAAATCCCTCACCGGTAATCAGTTCACCCGTTGTCGCCAGCCAGTTCTGCACAAACCCGGTTTGCAGGCCAAATGCTCCGGGACCTTCCACCGAAATCTGAATATCGCGCCAGTGTTGAGGATCCTGGGCGTGCCCGGTCCAGTGATCCGCGATTCCCGCGCCACCCGTAAATGCGAGGCGACCATCGATCATGAGGGATTTGCGATGCGTGCGATTGTTGAATCGTCCAATGGTTCTGAAGCGCAGCGGGTTGTACCAGACGACGTCGCATCCACTGTCTTTCAGAATTGTCAGGATCTCCTTACCGATCGACGCCGAACCCACGGCATCCAGCAGGAGCTTTACGACAACACCGGATCGACGCCGTTCCGCCAACGCTTTCGCAAAGCACATCCCAATCTGGCCTTTCCAGTACACGAAAGCTTCCATCGTGATGGTTTTCTTCGCATTGGAAATGGCACTCAGCATCGCGGGATAGAATTCATCTCCATTGTTCATCACCGTGATTTTGTTGTTTTTCACGATGTCCACGCCGCAGCTTCCAATAACATTCGCGAGAAAATCGTGTGAACGAACGCGGAGAGACGGTTCCAGACCATAGACGGGTACGTGTTCCTGAGGCGTGATGAGATAAGAAAAAAAGCCAATACACGCGCACGCTACAGACCATCCGCCGTGATGCAATACCTGAAGAATCACTGCCGCGGTAATCCACACCCACCACGACCAGAACAAATGCCGAGCTCCCCCGAGCCAGCCTTCGCGGCCTTTAGGGCGACCACGGTCATTGCTTTTAAGCTCCTGACGGTGAATTTGTGGCGGCGAAGGATGCCGCATTTGCAGTAGAGGCACGTTTCTACCACTGCACGAGAAGGTCCAATGTGCCACGTGTGCCCCTGCCGAAACAATTTCGGACCGGAAAAGGAACAGCTCTTGCTCTACTTTGTACTGGAGCACGAATATGAATTCCTTCAATCGGGTTCTCGCACGATGGGTGTTGCTCACGGTGGCTGCAATGGCGGTTCTCCTGACTGGACATGCGAAGCAGGTTGGAAAGCAAACTCTGGCTCCCCATGAAATGAATGATGGAGATGCGCCCCCTGCGATCCTCTGGAAGACTCCCGGACTTCCCGACGGTAGTATCCATCTGGATTCCGCTGAGGAACGGCATTTACGCGTCGTCGTCATTGCCAAAGGTTTACAGCAACCCTGGTCGATTGCTTTTCTACCCGACGGTGCCCTGCTGATCACCGAACGTGCCGGCCGTGTGCGAGTCGTGCGAAACGGGCACCTGGTATCCGCGCCAGTTGCCGGCGTTCCAGCAGTCCAGACCGGAGGGCCGAGAGGCCTTCAGGGATTAATGGATATTGCGCTTCATCCGAATTTTTCCTCGAACAAGTGGGTGTACCTTGCTTACCACAAACCTGCCGGCGGAGACTCTGGCGAGACCGTACTTGCGCGCGGGACATGGAACGGAACAGCGCTCGTCGATGTACACGACATCTTTGAGTCTGGTGCGACCGACACGGAAGCATCGCGCATTGTGTTTGGGCGCGACGGCTTGCTTTATATGAGCATCAGCGCTCCAGGTTCGCCCGATGTCAAACGGTCTCAGGATCCAGACGACTACGCTGGAAAAACGGTTCGACTGCGCGACGACGGCAGCATTCCCAATGACAATCCCTTCGTTGGCCGGCCTGGCTTTAAACCCGGTATATTCACGAGCGGACATCGCAACGGCCATGGGCTCGCTGTAAATCCTGAAACGGGTGAAGTGTGGGAAACAGAACAGGGACCCAATGGAGGCGACGAACTCAATATTCTTCGGTCCGGCCGCAATTATGGTTGGCCCGTCGTCACCTATGGGCGTGATTACTGGGGTGAAGCGATTGCGGCCCACCCGTTTCGCTCCGGAATGGAAGACCCCCTGGTCGTTTGGTTGCCTTCGATCGGCATCACAGGAATGACATTTTATATGGGGGACCGCTTTCCTCATTGGAAGCGAAACCTGTTTGTCGGCGGCCTCCGTGAAGGCGGCATTCCGGGGACCGGTCAAATCCAGCGAATCGTATTCAACGAGCGTTGGGAAGAATTGC
>Ga0163162_10002677_pt1 | contig 16894 bp, 12 predicted proteins | sample S55metaG_FD_115310 | JGI IMG/M metagenome (GOLD analysis project Ga0163162, IMG submission 115310) | Switchgrass rhizosphere microbial communities from Kellogg Biological Station, Michigan, USA - S5-5 metaG | ecosystem: Host-associated > Plants > Roots > Rhizosphere > Soil | place: USA...
AGACCTGCTGCTTGAAAAAATATTGCTGGAAGCCGAATTACTCGAGCTGAAAGCCAATCCCGACCGTGAATCGATCGGTACCATCATTGAAGCATCGCTCGACAAGGGCCGCGGATATGTGGCGACCATGCTGGTTCAAAACGGTACACTGAATGTGGGCGACATCATTGTAAGTGGTCAGCACTTCGGTCGCGTTAAGGCGATGTTCAACGAACGCAATTCCAAAATGGAAAAAGCCGGTCCTTCAACACCGGTGGTTATCCTTGGATTGAACGGCGCGCCACAGGCGGGTGAAAAATTCAAAGAGTTTGAAGACGAAAGCGAAGCCAAGGAAGTGGCCAACCGCAGGGCCCAGATCCTGCGCGAACAGGGTATGCGTGCCAAGAAGCACATCACACTCGACGAAATTGGTCGCCGTCTTGCATTGGGTAATTTCAAGGAACTGAACATGATCATCAAGGGTGACGTGGATGGTTCGGTGGAAGCCCTCAGCGATTCACTTCAAAAACTCTCTACAGAAGAAATCGTGGTACGCGTGGTACACAAGGGCGTTGGTGCAATTACCGAAAGCGACGTGTTGCTGGCAACAGCTTCCGACGCCATCGTGGTTGGATTTAACGTTCGACCTTCTATTCAGGCAGCGAAGCTGGCCGAAAACGAAGGCGTGGAAATCAAGACCTATTCCATCATCTATAATGTGATCGACGAAGTGAAGAGCGCCATGGAAGGTATGCTTGAACCGAAGATCACGGAGAAAGTGGTAGCCAATGTGGAAGTACGCGAGGTTTACAAATTCGATAAAGCCACTGTTGCGGGTTGCCAGGTGATTGAAGGAAAGATTTTCAGAAATGCGAAGATCAGGCTGATCCGCGATGGCATCGTAATCTATCCTACGGGTGAAGGACAAACCGCTGAATTGGGTTCTTTGAAACGATTCAAAGACGACGTGAAAGACGTATCGTCTGGCATGGAGTGCGGATTGACCATTAAGAATTACAACGACATCAAAGTGGGTGATATGGTTGAAGCGTATGAGGAAGAGGAAGTGAAACGCACGCTATAAGCCTAAAACTTTTGTTAATAAAGAGCGATTTCAACGCAATCGGTGAAATCGCTTCTATTTTTGAATGCAATAGTGCGATCAGATGAAAATCCTGCTTAATATTTTCTGTTTTTTATTGCTTGCGGCAACCGCTTTTTCCCAGCCCCAAAAGGTGCTGGCCGATAAGATAGTTGGCATCATTGGAGATAAGGTAATCCTGAGAAGCGATATCGAAAATATCATCACCGATAAAATTCGCCAGGGGATGCCGGTTGTTGAAAACGAACGTTGTTTGCAAATGGAGCAGATGATGGCGGTGAAAGCGATGGTGTTGCAGGCAGAAAAAGATTCGCTGCCGGTTACCGATGAAGAAGTGGAAGCAGAAATTGATCAGCGCGTTCGATATTTTATCGGTTATTATGGTGGTAAGGATGCATTTGAACAGATTGCAGGCAGAACGGTTTACCAGGTGAAAGAAGATTTTCGTACGCAGGTGAGGGAGCAGAAACTGGCGCAAGCCATGCGGGGAAAGATCGTAGACAATTTGAAAGTAACGCCCAACGAGGTAACGGCCTACTACAATAAAATTCCCAAAGACAGTTTATTCTTCTACGAATCGGAACTGGAGGTCCGGCAAATCGTCATTTATCCCAAGGCAGGCAGAGAGCTCGAGAAATTCGCGCAGGATGAACTGCTGGAATACAAGCGGCAGGTGGAAGCCGGCGAAAAAACCTTTGAAACCCTTGCCAGGCTTCATACTGATGATCCCGGTAGCAAACAAACCGGCGGCCGTTACGAGATTAATAAAAATGAGAAGAGCTGGGATCCCGCGTTTTTGCAGGCTGCATTCTTGTTGAAGGAAGGCCAGGTGTCGAGGGTTATCAAATCGAAATTCGGCTATCACATTATACAAATGGTGAGTAGAAATGGAGATGATGCAGTTGTGCGTCACATCCTCAAAATTCCCATCATTACAGAAGCGGAAGTTGCCGACGCAAAAGCAAAGCTCGACAGCATCCGGACCAAGATCATTTCGGGTTCACTTTCTTTCGGCGCCGCCGTTGAAAAATTCAGCGACGACGATGCCAGCAAATTTACCGCAGGCGCCATCGCCGGAAAAAGCGGCAACACTTCACTCACCATCCAGGAATTGGACAAGAACATTGTTGCCATGCTGGACAATCTGAAAGTGGGTGATATTTCTGAGCCGCAGGAATTTGCCGACGAAAGAGGAAAGAAAGGTGTGCGCGTTATTTATCTGCAAAGCAGAACAGAACCCCACAGGGAAAATTTGAAAGACGACTATAAAGAAGTTGCCGATCGCACCCTGGAGGAAAAGAAAAATGAGGCCATGGAAAAATGGTTCATCAGCAAGATTCCTACCTATTATATAATGGTTGACCCTGAATTCGCTACCTGCAGCGAGTTGCAAAAATGGCAAATCAGCCCGAAAGTCGCAGCCTCCAATCCTTGAGAGTTTTGCGCCTTTGCGTGAAATCCCTAACTTTGCGGCTTCCTTTCATCTAACTTCATGAGCGACGACATAAAACACGAATGTGGCCTGGCCTTCATTCGTTTACGTAAGCCTTTCTCATATTACCTTCAAAAGTATGGTACGGTGATGTACGGTCTTAACAAACTGTACCTCCTCATGGAAAAGCAGCACAACCGGGGCCAGGATGGTGCCGGAATTGCTACCGTAAAACTCAACACAGAACCCGGATATCCCTTTTTACATCGCTTAAGAAGCATTGCCCCCCAGGCAATCGCTGATATATTCAGACAAGTGTCTGAAGAGATCCTTGATATCCAGAAATACCAGCCCGATATTCGCAAGCATCCGGGATTGATGAAGGGGCATATCAAGTTTATGGGAGAATTGCTGCTGGGCCATCTTCGTTATGGCACGCAGGGCAAGAACAATGTTGAATTTTGTCATCCCTTCATAAAACGGCATACCATTCCCACCAGGAACCTGGCATTGGCCGGCAACTTTAACCTGGTAAATACTGAAGAACTATTTGCCCTGGTGAATATTGATCCGGGAGAATTTCAACGGCAGAGCGACCTTGCAGCCATGATGGAAGTGGTGCATCACTTTTTGGTGATGGAAGACGAGCAGAACCCCGGAAACCTTGACCTGGCCTGCGTTTTGAAAAAAGCCGCGAAGCTGTTCGACGGTGGATACCACGTGGGTGGCATCATAGGAAACGGCGACGGTTTTGTACTGCGTGATCCGCATGGCATCAGGCCTTCTTATTATTATGTGAGCGAGGATGTAATTGTTGCCGCTTCTGAAAGAGCAGCAATTCGCACAGCCTTTAATGTAGGTGAGAATGAAGTGAAGGAATTGATGCCCGGCCAGGCACTGATTGTAAAATCAGATGGCGAGTGGAGTATTGAACAAATTCTGCCGCCGCTAGAACGTAGGGCCTGCAGCTTTGAACGGATTTATTTTTCCAGGGGTAGTGATGAGAAGATCTATCGTGAAAGAATCGCCCTCGGAAACAATTTGAGTGAGCCCGTTTTGAAGGCCATTAACCACGACCTGAAGAATACCATCTTTTCTTTTATACCCAATACTGCTGAAGTTGCATTTTACGGATTGCTGAAGGGCATGGAAGGTTATTTGAATCACATCAAGATTCAGCGGATTCAATCCTGGGACAAAGATTTCGACGAAGAGAAGTTGGCGGAAATGATCAATCGTCGGATTCGGGTGGAGAAAATTGCGATCAAGGATGTGAAGATGCGCACTTTCATTACTGAGGACAGTAACCGAAATGAAATGGTGCAGCACGTGTATGATATCACCTACGGAACTGTCCGAAAAGGGCAGGATACGCTGGTGGTGATCGACGACTCCATTGTGAGGGGTACCACCCTTAAAGAGAGCATCGTTACCATGCTCGCGAGACTGGAACCTAAGCGGATCCTCGTTCTTTCTTCGGCTCCCCAAATTCGTTACCCTGATTGTTATGGCATTGATATGAGCAAGCTGGGCGACTTTATCGCCTTCCGCGCTGCGATTGCCTTGTTGAAGGACCATGGCAAAGAGAGCCTGTTACATGACTTGTATGAGCGATGCAAGGACCTTGCCCGCAACAACCAGTTACACACAGAAAATGTAGTAAGACAGGTATATCAGCAGTTTACTGCAGAAGAAATTTCAGCTAAAATTGCACAACTCATCACGCCGCCTGAATTGAAGATACCCGTAGACGTCATTTTCCAAACCATCGAAGATCTGCACAGTGCTTGTCCTACTAATTTGGGCGACTGGTACTTTACAGGCAATTATCCCACGCCCGGTGGGAATAAAGTTGTTAATAAAGCCTTCATCAACTACATGGAAGGGAAGAACGTGAGAGGTTATTAAAAATAATTTCAAATTCCTGCGTTGCAACATCAATTTGGCAGAATTTTTGGTGCAAAAAGGGGTTTATATCCCGTTTTTAAATCCTCGCTTCCTATGCGTTTCACACACACACTCAAGAATCGGCTCTGAATCGGTTACCCTTTTTAAACACCCTCTGTGATTTTCCCCGATTGGTATCGTAAAAATCCTGTTCCCGAAATTTATTATTATCTCTATCTTTCAGCCGTTTACATCAAAATATGAAAACGGTTCTCCTTGTACGCCATGCTAAGAGTAGTTGGGATTCTGACGCGCTTAGTGATTTTGAGCGTCCGCTAAACGACAGGGGTAAGAAAGATGCGCCCGATATGGCCCAACGTCTGTTGGCCAGGAAAGTCGGTATCGATACCTTCATCTCCAGTCCCGCCAAAAGGGCGAAAAAAACGGCCCAATTATTTGTTAAGGAGTACAATGTACCCGAAGAATCCATTTTGTATAAGTCTGAGCTTTACCATGCATTGCCAGACGCGTTCTATGATGTCATCGACAAGCTCGAGGACGATCATCGGAACATTGCCATTTTCTCGCACAATCCGGGCATCACGGCATTTGCCAACAGTCTCACGGAAAACATGGAATTAGACAACATTCCTACCTGCGGCGTATTCGCAATAAAAATAAATGTGGAGAAGTGGAAGGAATTCAGATCGGGAAAGAAAGAATTCTGGTTTTTTGATTATCCCAAACATAAGTTGGAATAAAATTTCACGCAAAGACGCAAGGTTTGCGCCTTTGCGTGAAACATTCTATTGTGTGGCTAAGTGGAACACCTTGTTGGCGCCTGAATCGTCGGCCATTTCAACCAGACTTACAGAGTAATTCGTCACCAGCCAATCATTTTGCAGCGGTAATAGTATTGGATCCAATCCGGTTCCCACGAATTGAATTTTTAATCTCGTGTCCGACAACTGGGTTAAACTCCACGTACCGTTATACGACAGTGCCCCGCGCGATACCAGCAAAGAGCCATTGGTATTGAAGTTCCATAAGTAACCCGTATAATCGGAAGTCTTGTCGGTGGTACCGTCGTTGTACAGGTGAACGTACAAATTCCCGCCCGTTAACACTTCGGTCAGCGTTACCTTTTGGCCGCTATCAGATTTCTTGCAGGATGGCGTTGCAATTAGTATGGCCAGTAAGAAGGTGAGTCCAAGATTAACTACCGCTTTCATATTTGATTGTACTGTTTATTTCAGGTTCTGAATAAAACTATTTGATGCCGTACTTGTATTTGTAACGCTCAAACAGTTCTTTGTGCTTGTCGTTGAGGTCTACCTGTCTTCCCTGGACAAAGGCCATCGTTACCACGCTGCTTCTCATATCCAGTATATCGCCTTCACTTACTACGATGTTGGCGTCTTTGCCTGCTTCCAATGATCCGGCGCGGTCGCCCACACCCAGAATTTTGGCGGCGTTCAACGTAATGGCGGACAGTGCTTCTTCTTTTGTTAATCCGTATGCAGCTGCTGTTCCTGCGTTGAAGGCGAGGTTGCGTCCGCGGGTTTGGCCATCGTCGTCATTAATGGCGAAGAGTACACCGGCCTTCTGTAACGCTGTAGCGGCCTTGTAAGGCTGGTCTACATCGTCATCGGCCATCGTTGGCAAATTATGCATTTGACTCAATATTACCGCTATATTGTTCGCTTTTAACAGTCCTGCAATTTGCCAGCTGTCAGAGCCGCCCACGATAACTTCGTCGAATCCGAATTCCTTCGCAAAGTCAATGGCAATCAGCATTTCCTTCACGATGTCACAGTGCACGAAAAACTTCTGTTGCTTGTTGAACAATCCTTTTACCGCTTCAAATTTCAGGTTGGTTTGCTTGTGCGTGGTTTCCTGGCTATACGCTTTGGCTTCGCGCAAAAACAGCTTCACGGATTCAATCTGATCCATGTTTCTTTTCAGCGTTTCAGCAGCCGCATTCGCAGATGGTGATTCGGTAAACGGATTGGGAACAACGATCAGGGATGGCATGATGAAATGGATACCTAGGTCCATCTTAACTGCCGCGTCTTCCCAGTTCCATGCATCCAGTTGAACCAGGCTTGATGAGCCGGTAATCAGCGAACCATTGGGCACGATGTTGGCCATCAGGATGCCATTTGACTTTAGCGTGTTGATCACTTTTGAATCAGTATTGTAAGCCACGATCGACCGGATATTCGGATTCAAGTCGCCCAGTTCTGTTGCATCAACAGTGGATCGTACACTTGGTACTTCCACCAAACCCAATTGTGTTACGGGTAAAATCAAACCCGGATAAATTTGTCCGCCTTTGGCATCAACCACCTTTGCATCGTCTGCCGGAATCGCGATGTTCGTTCCCACTTCTACAATTTTGCCATTATTTACCTTGATGGTTCCATTCTGAATCACCTGGCCATTTCCAACGTGTATGGTACCATTCTTTATAAACAAAAGTCCCTTATAATCTTTAGCCGGATATACATTCTCCTGTGCCTGCGTTGCGAGGCCGGCCAGCAGAATCAGTATCATCCAAATATTTTTTTTCATGTCTGTCTTTTTTCTAATTAATTATTAAAAACTAACCTCACCTTTCACCTTTCACCTTTCACCTTTCACCTTTCACCTTTCACCTCAATCCATGGTGTCTATCACCAGCAAACCATGTTTGTGCTGGTGCTCGCTGCATGAATGCATAATCTCTGCGCTCGGCTGGGCAGGCACAGTGGGTGCGCCTCCTTTTTTCTCGCCCAGCATCTTTTGCGCGATTCGGGACTTTTCTTCTGCAATTTTCTTTCTCATCACAGAATCTTTTTCCCTGTCGAAGTAAACAATACCGTCTACGATCGTTTTTTCGGCTTTGGCATAAATGCTCAGGGGATTGTCGGTCCAGATTACCAGGTCGGCGTCCTTGCCAACTTTGATACTGCCTACGCGGTCGGCCACATGCAGCATGGTAGCGGGATTGAGGGTTACCATCTTAAATGCGTCTTCTTCGCTCATGCCGCCATACTTCACGCTTTTTGCGGCTTCCTGGTTCAACCGGCGGGCCATTTCGGCATCATCTGAATTGATCGCAACATTCAATCCTACCTTCTGCATGATATAGGGATTGTAGGGAATGGCATCGATTACTTCCATTTTATATTCCCACCAGTCAGAAAAGGTAGAGGCATTGGCACCGCGTTCTTTCATTTTGTCGGCAACCTTATAACCCTCAAGTATATGCGTAAATGTGTTGAAGCGGAATCCATAACGGTCGGCCACGCGCAGCGCGGCGGTGATTTCGCTTTGAACATAAGAGTGGCAGGTGATGAATCGCTTGCTGTTCAGAATTTCAACCAGCGCGTCCAGTTCAAGGTCCCTTCTCACAGCGGTCGTTTTGCCTTTTGCGGCGGTTGCCGGGGCAGAAGCGGCTTTTAACGCGGCTTCGTAGTCGCGGGCTCTCTGAAATGCATCGGCCAGAACTTCTTCCACACCCATGCGGGTATCGGGGAATCTTACGTTTTGAGATGCGCCGGAGCGTTTTACGTTTTCGCCCAACGCGAATTTGATAAAGGGATCAGCGTTTGCAAACTTCAATGCCTGGTCGTTTGCACCCCAGCGGAGTTTAATGAGCTGTGTTTGTCCGCCAATGGTATTGGCCGAACCATGCAGGATATGTGAAGTGGTTACGCCACCGCTAAGCTGGCGGTAAATATTGATATCATCGGGAAAGAGGTTATCGCCAATCCGCACTTCTGAAGTAACCGATTGCGCACCTTCATTAATGGAGGCCGCGGCAATGTGCGAGTGCTCGTCAATGATACCCGGTGTAAGAAATTTTCCGGTGGCGTCGATAACGCGGGCAGTGGCGTCTGTAAGATTTTTACCCACCTGCGCGATCTTACCGTTCTTCACCAATACATCACTGTTTTCCAACCGGCCTTCTTTTTCGTTGGTCCAAACAGTTGCATTTTTAATCAACAGGTTTTCTGCTTTGGGCAGTTCCTCCCATCCATATCCGTTGAAAGGATAAGTTACTTTTCCCAATGCCAGCGCTTCTTTTTTCTTTACACTGTCTGCCTTGGGAACAAATTTTTTGGTTAAAGAAGCTGTCCATGGAAAGCGCCGGCCCAGTGAATCTTCGCCGGTACCCTGCCATTGGCCGTCGTTGTTTACTCCGCTGAGGCGGAATATATTTTTCGATTTCTTTGTTTCAGGAAAACTAAAGCGAACCCATTTGCCATCATAAGTGAGTTTGGAGCTTACAGTATCCTTGCCCGTGATGGTAACGGCATTGTTGTCTTTTACGTCCATGGTATAGCTTGCCACACCCGAAGGCAGTTGCAATTGCAAACTATAGGTACCGCGTGCGTCGTTCCAGGCGGCTTCATTCAGAATATAACGTTCTCCCTGCACCCAATTTTGATAGAGGATGGTTTTTTCAACCAGCGGCGAACCTGAACTGATGACGAAATTGGCCAGTTTTCCTGCATCCAAACTTCCCACCTTATCATATATGCCAAGCAGGGTAGCGGGTGTTTTGGTCAGTGCCTCATATGCTTTTCCTTCGCTGAGACCGTATTCAATGGCTTTGCGCAAATTAGTCATGAACTGTTTTGCGTCTTTGCTGTCGGCCGTGGTCAGGCAAAAAGGAATGCCAGCTTTCTCAAAGGCTGCTGGATTGGTGGGTGCCAACTCCCAATGCTTCATATCTGCCAAACTCACGAATCGCGCGTCGTTCGGATCTTCCACATCCATGGCCTGCGGAAAATTCAACGGCAGAATAAATGCTGCGTTGGTGCCGGCCATTTCAGCAATGCGCTGGTATTCGTTGCCGCCACCTTTAATAATATAGTGTACACCAAACTCATCACCAATGCGATCGGCACGCAGGTCGTTCCATTTGTCGTTCGCATCGAAAATCTGGGGTAATCCCTGGTTGTCGTTCCAGGCCTGCAACGTAATATTTGTGCCTTCAGTTGCGGGTTTTGTTTTATACCACTGTGCATCGAGATAAGTTTGACGCAGCAATGCGATAGAACCCATCATGGAGGTTGGATAGGTTTGTGTAGAACTGCCCTTGCTGAAAGAATAATGCGCAGAAGCATGTTCGCGAATCACGACCAGGTTTTCTTTCTTACCTGCCAAACTCACTACCACACCTGTACCGCGTGCGATGCCATCTTTCTGGTGACTGAGCACGGCGCCGAAGCCCACATCGCGCAGTGGCTTCGCTTTCGAATCGTCGGCGATGAATAATTTCGAAGCGTCAACATCTGCTTTCAAAGCCTGGTTCCATCCGTAAGCGCCTTTTTGGTTGGAATTAAGTTGTGCGGGTCCGAAGAAATTGAATCCCCGCTGCGCCGGTGGCGTTGCAGGCATACCATAGTCGCTGTAGATATCAATAAAAGAAGGATAAATTGATTTTCCACTGCAATCAATTACAACAGCATCTTTTGGAATGGCCACATTCGCGCCGATGGCTTCAATGTTTCCTTCCCTGATCACCATCGTGGCGTCAGTGGTTGGGTTGATGCCATCTTTGTAAATGGTGGCGTGAATAAATACGAATGATTTGGTGCGCGGATCAGCAACCCCATTCACGGGGAAGGTGGTTTGTGCCATTAATGGCAATCCACCTATTGCCAATAGCAGCAATAGAAGCGAGATTCTCATGTTAGTGATGGTTTTGAAATTCTAAGAAAAAAACTAAATTAGGTGATTATCAATTTCGAAGAAGGTTTGGGGGAAATTTCTATGTAAAAGTATTGGGTATTCGGGTATGAGGTATTCGGGTATCTCACTAAATAGATTGTAATATTAGAAATGAATCTAATTCATAGCAGCTTCGATACCCAATCCTGCAATACAGACTTATAACATTCTTTCTGCGAGCCGGGCAACCAAAAATCATAATCTCGTGCATGGATCATCAATTCATTCAAATTAAACTGGTCCTGTGTACTGCCTACAGCCATCTTTTTAGCCATCAATTCTTCAAATAAATATTCCTGCTCGGCTTGTCCGGGTGTTGGCACCAGGATCATTTTCTTCTTCAATTTCACCAGGTCCATAATGCTGGTATAGCCGGGTCGGCAGAGTACAAAGTCAGCATCGGAGATGCGTTGATTAAGTTGCTTTGTTGATTGGTTGTTATAAATGGTTCCTCCGGGAACGTCTGGAATGGGTTGATCATGAGTCACGCCGCGAACCAACACAAAAGATATTGATGCGGTGCCAAGCTGTTGAAGTAATAAATTCTCAAACAGGGTACGTTGCGGTTCGGGCCCTGAAAGAATAACCAGCAATGGCAGGTTTGCCATGGGCGCCACCTCTTCTAATCTCGAAAGAGGGCCAATATAAGCCGTGTTTACGGGTAGTTGTGCCGGGTGTGAAAGTTCCCCGGCGAGGTTTTCGGACCCCGCCCAGTCAGGCACCCAACACGCATCAAATTGCGATATCGCACGCTGGTTCCATTTGTTAATTTGTCGATCGGTCCATTCGCCCCGACCTGTTTTTATGGACAGTTGATGGGTGATGAATACAGATGGAATTTCGGGGTGATGAAGGCCATAGCGATTGTCACTGATGATCCCCTGAAAACCGGTGTTTTTATGGATTTCGGCTAGCCATAAACGCTCCTTTCTGATGCTATTGAGAATGCGCGGCACCTGCATCATGATGCGGCGGCCAAACCGCTTTCCATCCCTGTCGTATTGAATGCCGTAACCCGCTAAATCGAGTAAGTGCTGGGCGGGAAAGTCTGATTGGAGCATCTCTTTTTGAAGGCCTGAAGCGGCTATCCAGGGCTCACAACCCAGATTCAGCAGTTCCCGTATAATTGGGATACAACGTGTTGCATGGCCCAAACCCCAATCCAATGGTGCAACAAGAATTCGCGGTTTTTGACCCCTTTCCAACCTGTTAATATTTTCTGGAATTGTCGGAATTTGACAATATTTATTGAGGAAAATAGTTTATTTTACATACCCCTTTAACTATGAAAAAAGCAAACATAGGTATCATTTTTGTACTATTGGTACTGGTCCTGACGATCATGTCATGCAACAGTTCGAGAAAGAGTGCCTGCGGATGCCCAAGTAAAAAAGGTATGGTTGGCTATTAAAATCCTCTAGTCATGAAAAGTCCTAATAGAGACTTGCTTGTCCTGCTCAAAGATGAATATATGAGCGAACAATCCATCGAACAGGAAGTGGAACTACTCAACGAGATGCTATTTCATGTTGAGTCGATGGAGAATTTCTGCAAGGCCCATGAAGTGATTGATCTGAACCGCTACAAGATTTACCATAAATCAAAACAGATCATCCAGGTGGTAAGACAACGTGAGATCCGGCCTTTTCAATTTATCAGCAACAAGAACTAACAACGAACTGCCAGAAAATATTAATCCCGACACAACCTTGTCGGGATTGTTTTTTTTAGGAGAGTTTCTGCAAGGATTGCTTCAGCTTGTCGAGCATTTCGGGGATTTCTTCTTTCACACAGGTGCCCACGCTTAGCCTATACCAGTTGGAATTGCGCGAAGCGCCGAAGGCGTAAAAAGGCACAACAGCCAATCCCGCATCATCCAAAATATAAGCCGTTACATCAGACTGTTTATCCAGCTTTTTACCCTGGACAGTTGTTTTGCCTGCCAGGTTCAGCTGGATGGTAAGATAGATGCCAGCCTGCGGTGTGATGGAATCAACGTCGAAACCCTGCTTTTTCAGCGCCTGGAATCCGGCGTGTATTTCGCGAAGCCTGAATTCCAATTCCGATTTGAAATCTTTTAAATAAGCATCAATGGCTTTTGTATTGGGAAGAAATTTTGCAGTTGCCTTTTGTTCCGCCATGGGTGCCCAGGCGCCCAGGTGGGAGAGGATGGCTTTCATTTTATGAATCACCGCCGCAGGTCCAAACGACCAGCCTACGCGTACGCCGGTGGCGGCAAAACATTTGCTGATGGCATCGATATAAACGGTGTAATCCTTCATAGCCGGACGCAGCTTCACCGGGTCTGCATGTTCAATATCTCCATAGCAAAGCAGGGAATACATTTGGTCGTACATCAGGTACAATTTCTTCGCGCCACGGGGACGGCTTTCATTTTCGGCCAACACCATATCGCAAATCTTCGCCAACTCATCTTTATTCATGGTTGTACCCGTGGGATTCTGCGGAGTGCACAATGCCAACACAGCCGCACCTTTTAAGTGAGGCTCGATATCGGCTGCCGTGGGCATGAAATTCTTTTCAGGAAAAGCTTCAATTACACAATGTTCTCCATCTACCAGGTGCACGTAGTGATTATTGTTCCAGGAAGGAACCGCATAAATCACTTTGTCGCCCTTGTCGGCGACTGATCTGAAGAAAGAATAGATGAGTGGTCTTCCGCCGGATGCAATCAGTATTTCGCCGGGATGATAATCGAGGTGAGAACGTTCTTTGATGAATGCACTAACGGCTTCGCGTAAGTCAAGATTGCCTTCTCCCAACGGATAATTGGTAAAGTGTTGCCGGTAGGCTTCTATGATTTCAAATTCCAGTTCTTTTGGAATGGGAAAAATTTGCGGATCGAAATCGCCCACGGTAAAATTATAGATGCGCTGACCCTGTCTGATTTTTTCCTTGATCTCTCCGGCCAATTTCACGATTTCAGAACCAATCAGCGTTTCCGCGAGATGGGAAAGTCTGGGTTCCGGTGCAACAGCAGCGGGAGCAATATGGTGGTCTTGAAGACTCGTTTTCATGACCCAAAGTTAGTTGATTGGTTGATTAAGTTGATTGGGTTGATCGAGTTGATTGGGTTGAATGGTTGAATGGCCTGGTTGGGATGATAATTGGTTGAATATGTTGATTGGGTTGATTAAGTTGATTGAATCATTAAAAAATCAACTTAATCAACTTAATCAACCCAATCAACTTAATCAACAAACCCTCAATTCAACTTTGACTTTTCCTCGCCCTTCAAATACTTATCAAGAAACTTCAGTGTTTCCTCCGCCGCTTTCATTTGATTTTCTTTCTTCACAAAACCATGACCTTCATCAGGGAATTGAACATAAACCACCGGTGTACCATTGCGTTTTGCGCCGGCAACAATTTCGTCGCTTTCACGGGGCAATACGCGCGGATCATTGGCGCCTTGCAATACAAGCAGTGGCGTTTTGATTTTATCGGTGTTGTATAAGGGGGAGATATTCTTCAGTCTTACAGAGTCTGCACTATAGGGATCGCCCATTTCATCATACAATGCTTTGCGGAAACTTTCCCAATAGGGTGGAATGCTTTTCAGCGTGCGAGGCCAGTTGGCTACGCCAAATAAGTCCACACCCACTTTGAATTCTTCCGGGTGAAATATGATTCCTGCGAGCGACATAAATCCGCCATAGCTGCCGCCATAGATCCCGATTTTAGAAGTATCAATATAATCCTGCTGGGCCAGCCAGCGTTTGCCGTACACCACGTCCATCAAATCTTTTTCTCCATGGTTGCGGTTGTCCATTTTATAATATGATTTTCCGTAGCCACTGCTACCACGATTATTCACCATCAGGATGGCGTAGCCGTGATTAACGAAAAACTGCACGCTCTGGGCATAACCAGCGCGTGATTGTCCACCAGGACCACCATGCACCCAAACCAGCGCGGGCACTTTGTTTGCTTTCGAAGCCGTAATGGGTTTGTAATAAATAGCAGGCACGTCCAGTCCGTCGAATGATTTGAAGCGAACCACTTCGGCGCTTACCAGGTCATCAGGGTTTATTTCAGTGCTTAGGGTGCGCGTTAATTGCTTCAGTTCTTTGTTGTCGAAATTGTAAAGCCAGAGGTTGTTTGGACTCTTGTCGCTGGCTACTGACAATATCATATTCTTTTCGCTGGGTGATATGGTAACTCCCTGTACATCGCCGCCGGTAACACTGGGAAAATCGAGGGCCTTGCCGGTGGCGTGATCGAATAACAATACTTTATTTCGGCCATCTTCATTGATGCCGATAACCCGGTATTTTCCTTTTTCACTCAGCTGCATGTAAGCCACGTCCCAGTTGGTTTCGTAAATCTTTTCTTTTTGGCCGGTTGCAATATTATATTTCACCAGGTAGGCGAATTCCTTTCCTTCATTGGTGGTGTAATAGAAACTTGAGTCATTGATGTCAAAGCCCATGGGGTTGTAAGTCGCTTCCAAACTGTCGACAGAAAGTTTGGTCATCTTCTTCGTTTTGCTGTCGAAGAAATACATTTCATTCTTGTCTGTTGTAATAGCTTTGGTGAACAGCAGGTAGCGTTCATTGTGAGAGTTGCCGCTGATGTCCATGCCGTTATCGTTCTTGTAAATCATTTTTCCAACCCAGTTGGTGGTGTCCATTACATAAAAATCGAAGAACTGCGGATTTCTTTTATTGCTCGTGTAGTAGAATGCTGTTTTTGGTTGATTCCAACCTAAGAAGCTGGCTTTTTCGTTTGTAGCAGGCGTAAGGTCCTTCGCGCTGCCATCGGGCAGGCGCAGGTAAAGGTGGCTATTTTCATTTCCGCCCTTGTCGGCATTGTAAATGAATTTCTCAGTTCCCGGCACATAATCATCAACAAAGAAAGATTCCTTGGGGGATTGTGTGAGCGCCTTCATGCTTGTATCGGCCAGGCTGATCTCGTACACATTGTAGATGCCCGTTTCATTGTTTTGAACAATGATTTTGGAATCGTCACGGTTGAAAGCCGGCCCACTAATATTCTTCGTTTTGTATAACTGCTGAATGGTATACTGCGCAGGAGCTTTTGCGGCAGCCACGGTTTTTTCTTCGCCCGGATTTTTACAACCAAGGATGAAGAGAAGCAGGGAAGCGGGAACTAGAATACTTTTCATTACAATTAAATTTATTAAATGTAATGAAAAATGTTTCACGCAAAGCTTAAGCGTCTTTGCCCGCCCGAACGTACTGTTCGGTACGGGCGGGCGTGAAACTGATCTGTTTTTTAGCCTTTCTTACCCTCGTTGTATTTCTTCTCGGCCTGTTGTGCCTTTTCAAAATCAAGCACTACGCCATTGATGCAATACCGCAATCCGGTGGGCGGTGGACCATCATCGAATACGTGACCCAGGTGGGCCTTGCAACGACCGCATTCCACTTCTGTTCTGCTCATGCCGAGGGTGTTATCGGGAATATATATAATGCTGCTTTTGCTGATGGGCTCATAGAAACTCGGCCAACCGCATCCGCTTTCAAATTTGGTATCACTCCTGAACAGGGCATTGCCACAAACGGCGCAATAATAGGTACCCTTTTCATCAAACTTTTCGAATTTGCTGGTCCAGGGCCTTTCCGTGCCCTTTAGCCGCGCGATATTATAAACATCATCCGGCAATATTTTCTTCCATTCTGCTTCTGAGAGGGTTACTTTGGAGCTGTCAGAATGCGAGTAAACGGGGTTTTTCTTGTTTTCGTTTTCCATTTTCTTCTCCTTTTTTTGTTGTGGGGGCTGGGCGAATCCGCATTGACTGAAAATCGCTACCAGACTAATTATAACAAGGTTCCAACGTTTCATAATTTTATACTCCTGATGTTACAAATTTACGAAATATTGGCTGTAGCGGATTGTCGTGCAGACGACCACATCGCGTCTTTAACGTTTCCTTCGCCTATTGCAGGATTTCAAGGTAAAAATAGTCTGCATTAAATGATATTTAATGGTATTCAATTATATTTGTCAGCTCACCATTTTCCTGCAATATGTTTAATCTTATACTATTTGGCCCTCCCGGCAGCGGTAAGGGCACGCAATCTGAACGTCTGATTTCCAGGTACGGTTTGAAGCATTTGAGCACCGGCGACCTGCTGCGCAGTGAAATGGCGAATCAAACGCCCCTGGGCTTGGAGGCCAAACACATCATGGCCAGGGGTGAGTTGGTGCCCGACGAAGTGGTGATCGGCATGATCAGTTCCGCCCTTGACAGCAATCCCGGTGTAAACGGATTCCTATTCGACGGTTTTCCCCGGACGGAAGCCCAAAGTGAAGCCCTTGACAAGTTGCTCGATTTGCGCAAATCCGAGATCAACGTGGTATTGGCGCTGGAAGTAAATGAAGAGGAATTGGTGAAACGGTTGTTGAACCGGGGCAAGACCTCAGGCCGCGCAGATGACGCTGACGAAAATGTGGTGCGCGCCAGGATTCTGGAATACCACAAGAAAACTTCCGCCGTTGCACGCTATTACGACAGGTTCGGAAAAGTGGTGCATGTAAAAGGCGAAGGATCGGTAGATGAAATTTTCAATGCGTTGTGTGGGGAGATTGAGGAAAGGATGAACGAAGAAGTTTAAAGTTTGTTGTTTGTCGTTTGCTTCGCCCGCCGAAGCCCTGCCTGGCGGCAGGCAGGTTTAGCGAAGGCGGGTGGTTTGTAGTTGGCGATTGGAAAGTATAAAACATTACTTTGTGTCTTGGAGCCTTAGTGGCAAAATTCAGCCACGAAGACACGATGCCTCAAAGCA
>Ga0163162_10002680_pt1 | contig 16874 bp, 19 predicted proteins | sample S55metaG_FD_115310 | JGI IMG/M metagenome (GOLD analysis project Ga0163162, IMG submission 115310) | Switchgrass rhizosphere microbial communities from Kellogg Biological Station, Michigan, USA - S5-5 metaG | ecosystem: Host-associated > Plants > Roots > Rhizosphere > Soil | place: USA...
AATCTTGTCTTCTGACTTTGCCAGAAGGTGAAGGGTTGAAATAGCTTCATCCGGTGAATGCGTGAACATTTTGACTCCCTGTGTAGTGGCTTTCTCTGTAGTTACAGTCTACACGAAAAATGGGAACCACAACCCATTTTCACAGAAAACTTGTAAATGTTTCCGGGCGTGAAAATGCCCCAGGTCACGAATCGGGGGAAGCGGCCTGGGGCATTTTCTATTCAGTTGTGGTGGAGCTAATGTACTGCAATAACAGGCTATCGGAGACCGCGTGACCTGCAACGGAACTAAATCTAGTCCTCTACTATCTCACTGTCAAACTGTGCCCGTGGGAGGGCTTCCAGGGCTGTTACGTAGCGCAGTGGCCGGATAGTCAATGGACCCGCTTCCGAGATTGCCGAGTTGGATACGTAGAATGCTGTGCTGGTTCCACCTGGGCGCGTGGTGTTTTCCGAGTCTTTGACAATGGCCCACAGCATGGCCTTTAGGGATGCGTTTTCTGCTTCCACCTGGGAGACTTTCAATTTCAGAAAGTCCACTTGCTGTATGAGTTTGGGGTATTCGCCGGTCATGACATCATCCTTTGTCGTTCCGTGAGTTTGGCTTTGGGGCAGTAGTGCATGTGTGCTCCGTTGGATACCCAGCAATCGGGGCATTCAACGCTGATGGGGAACATTAGTTGCCCCTTCATTGGTTGTTCTCTTAGGTCTCCCATATGTCAACATCCGTTCCGTTTGGCAGGTGTACCGTTACGCCCGCGTCTTGCATGAAGTTGCACCATAGCGTCACCTCCGAGTTTTCCGGGAACTTGCTAAGGATTGTTATTAACTCGTCTACGGTCATACTTCACTCACATCTTCTTCTAGTTCCATGAAGCGTTCGATACGGGAACGGTAGCGCCCGTAGACGCCTACGGCAACGGTTACGGCACACCATAGGGCAATCATGACATTTCATCCAGTACAGCGGCTTCCAGTGAGTCTGTGTCTTGGTAGAGCAAGCGGGCCGTTTCCATCCGTGCTTTGAGCAACTGGTGTTCCATGCGGAGTTTTGCGTCTCCGGAGACCGGGAATTCTTTTCCGGTACATTCGTTTATTTCAACGAGTCGCGCCACTGTGATGTGTCGTTTCTCGGATACTCCTACTTGGGTTACAAACATATCGTTCCCATCGTTGACCGTGTGTTTGCCGTAGAGGCTGTTTAGCATCATCTTTGTGACTGTGCGCATGTAGAGACAGTACCACAGCTTCCCTGTTAAGTGTCTCCATTTTTACAGTTTGCGTTCCCATTGAAACCTGTGCTAAGTTTTATCCATCGCCACCACGGGATGCAGTGAAGTAAGACCCCAGGTCAACGGACTACGGCGCTTGAATCGCTCCGGGCTGTACCTGTGTTACTGTTACTCCACTACCTACTATATCCAACTGATGTACTTAGTTAGCCCGGTCACACCACCTAGGGTGGACCGTCCACACAACATGAAAGTGACGCCACAATGTCTGTTGAAACTGGTTCCAACGAAATCGCAGTTATCTCCTCCAACACCGGCCTCCTTGCCAGCCTGGACGCTATGCGCAACGGTGGCTCCAACGTTGTCACCACCTTTGAGGATTCCTCCTGGGAAACCCGGACCGCCACGTTCGACGCCATGACCAACGCTCTCCCGGTCTCGGATAACCTGGGTACGGTCATCAACCTCCGTAACTGGGTTATCCAGCCCGTTGAAATGCCGGTGGATGAAAAGGACCCCGAAAAGGGCACCCAGCTTGCCCCGCGCATCATCCTGATTGATGAAGATGGTTCCGCCTATGCGGCCATTTCCTCCGGCATCCTCAAGTCCCTGGAAAATCTGGCGGGCGTGTTTGGCAAGCCCTCCGACTGGCCGTCTGCAATCCCGGTCACGGTGGAGGAAAAGAAGTCCCGCGCGGGCTTCCGCTTCATGACCCTTTCCATCTTCCGGGGTGAAGCGCCCAAGAAGAAGTAACCCACCCACAACTAAATAGAACGGAGTCTGAGGCCACCATTGTTGGGATGGTGGCCTCAGGTGTGTCCCAATGGCTTCACGTGAAGAATTACAGGAATTGCGCGCGTTGGCACTTAAACGCCAGCGGGCAGTGTCTCAGAAGATTTCGAGGAACAAAGCCAAAGGCCTGGACCTTGCGGGTAGTAAGCATGACCCGCGTAAGGCACCGGCCAATATCAATAGGTACACAGCCGCCCAATTGCATGACCATCTGGCAAAGCTGGATTACTTCACTTCACGGAAGGTTCAGTTCACCAAAGGTGCTAAAGACAAAATCATTCCCAAGCATGGCATTTACGGGTGGAACCGTGTTGAGCAACTACAGAATGCACTGAACAAGGAAAAGGCTAAGCGCCTGGATGAAATCAAAGACATTTTCATTCCCAGTTCCGGAATGACCATTGGGGAACGGGTGGAAGCCGTAACGCCAAAGCATCCGGTTACGGCTCCACCTTCCTCATATGCCCCTCACGTGCCCTTCACCCGCAAATCCAGTGGTGTACCAAATGAGAAACAGTTGGTAAAATTGGTGAAGGATATGGAAGGGAAGCAGGGAGAAAACTACTTTCAGAAAAAGTACGAAAGCCAACACAAGGCCGCTAGAAAAATGGTTGCGGGCATCCGCAACAAAGCCTTGTCACGGGAATTTAAAGACCTAAACCCCACGGAGTTTAATATTCTGTGGAACTACACAAACTTTTCAGACGTCACAGCACTCGATTACGTGATTCGCAAGAAAATGTTTCATGACAAGAAAGAATTGGCTTGGTACGACATAGCCCTGGATACCCAGCTAAAGGAAGCTAAGGAGCGCATCCAGGAAATAAAGGGTCTAAAACTGGGTGGACGTGAGTAGAAACGGTAGGGCAGGAATTGGGGAGAATAAAGCGTGAGAGTTGGGTGGCCGATTTTGAGACCACCACCCGCGCGGATGATTGCCGGGTTTGGGCTTGGGGTCTTGCCAATGTGGAGACCGCAACCTCTCCCTGGGATGTTGAAATGGGTACCACGCTTGACTCCTTTATCGAGCGCATTAAAAAGATGCCCTCAATCATCTACTTCCACAATCTCAAGTTTGATGGGTATTTCATCATTGACTATTTGTTCCGCGTCCTCCGTTTTGAGAATGTAGACAAGTTCCCCAACGCGCGTGAGTTTTCCTCAATTATTGATCACATGGGGCAGTTTTACATGATTACCGTCAATTGGGGCAACGGTAAAAAGACTGAATTCAGAGACAGTTACAAAAAGCTTCCCTTTAAAGTGGCAGTTATTGCACCGGCTTTCCAGCTTCCCGAGACAAAGGGAAGCATTGATTACCACGCACCACGCCCGATAGGCCACAAGTTGACTGCGGAAGAAAAGAAATACCTAGCGGCTGATGTATTGATTGTGGCCCGCGCAATCAAAATGGAACTTGACGCCGGGATGGTGAAGCTAACCGTTGGCTCTGACTCCCTGGCGGACTTTAAGAAAATGCTGGGTAAAGAGATTTTCGCTAAAATGTATCCGGTACTTCCGGAGACAATGGATGCTGAAATACGCAAGGCTTACCGGGGAGGGTTCACCTACAGTGACCCGCGTTTTCAGGGGAAGATCACCCGGTCCGGTCGCACGTATGACGTTAACTCCCTGTACCCCTCCGTGATGTATGACCGTATACTGCCCCATGGTGTTCCTGTGTGGCGTGAGGGGTATCCGGAGACCACGGAGAATTACCCTCTGGCCGTTATGTCCATTACCTTTACAGCGAAATTGAAGAAAAACCATATCCCCTGTATCCAGGTCAAAGGATCGGGGCAGTTTCTGGCAACTGAATACCAGACTCACATTAAAGAGCCTGTAACGCTTTCCTGCACAAACATTGACCTTGCGTTGTGGGAGGACCATTACGATATGGATATTATCTCCTACAATGGCGGCTGGCTTTTCCAGGGAGTGGCAGGGGTATTTGCTGAGTACATTGACAAATGGACAAAGGTAAAGCAGGAAAATGAAGGTGGAATGCGCGTCCTCGCAAAATTACACCTCAACAGCCTGTATGGCAAGATGGGCAGCAACCCGGACATAACCGGGAAAGTGCCCGTATTTGAGAATGACATTGTGAAACTCAAGACAGGGCCAACGGAGACTAAAGACCCCATTTACACTGCCGTGGCTGTATTCTGCACGGCCTACGCGCGGGACGTCACCATACGGGCCGCGCAGGACAATTACGCCACGTTCGCTTATGCGGATACGGACTCCCTTCACTTGCTCCGTGATACGGACCCTGAAGGGCTCTGGGTGGACCCTAAAGCCCTGGGTGCCTGGAAGTATGAATACAGCTTCACAAGGGCTTTGTTCCTCAATGCAAAGCGTTACATTGAGCACCTGGACCCCCAGCACTGGCATGCACCGGAGGACCACGACAGTAATAAGCATGGCGAGCATCACGGGCCAGGGTGTGAGTATGAAACTCACGTCGCGGGATTGCCTGTTGAGGTGTCGGAGATTGTGACCATTGAGGACTTCCAGCCCGGACGCCGGTTTACGGGAAAACTCAACCCGCGACACGTTCCCGGAGGAATTGTGCTTGAAGAAGTTGGCTATACGCTTCCAACGTGGTAAGTTTTATACATAAGCGGGAAACGCCCGCAAACACTTCACAGAAAAGAGCGCCACAATGACTGCTACTCCCGTCGCCCGTAAGTCCAGCCAGGTTTCCACCACCGTTTCCCCGGAGGTCTTTGAGGCCCTGGAAGATCACCGCTGGACGGCCCGCAAGAAAATGACCGAAGTTGTTGGTGAGGCAATCGCCGATTACATCGCAAAGCACAACATCCAGGTTCAGGGTGCCACCGTTGAGGCCGATAAGGCTCCGGAGGGCAAGCCCGGTAAGGCGTGACCTTCATCCTGTAGCCTGGATGCCCTCACGGGAACACTGCCCTTGAATGGGACCCGTGAGAGGGTAACCGTAGTAGGCCACATTCACGTTACGTGAAGGTCCGAAAATAGAAATACCAGAAATGCCCCGCCACCTAAAGTGTCGGGGCATTTCGCTTTGCCCAAAAGTTTATGATCTAATAGCAATTACCAATACAACGAAAGCAGGTTATCCCTAATGGACTTTGAAGCCATTTTGCAGTCTCTGATTAACCCCGGTGAAGATGGTCCCTCACCCACGGCCTATGACGATTTGAGCGCTTCCTATACGGAAGCCACCTCAACGCGTGACGCCAAAATTCAGACCTCCGAGACCCGTGTTGCGGAACTGGAATTGGAATTGCTGAAAGCAAAGTCCGCGAACTGGGACCTGCTACAGTCCATTCCAGTTGCGGATTCGGAGGATTCCGGAGACAATGAAGAAGATGACAATTCGGAAGAAGATTCCGACGACGATAACCCCGATTCCGATTTCTTCGAAGATTAAAGGATAACTGAATAATGGCTGTAGTAACTAGCAACCTTAAGCCCATGAGCAATGCGGAAGTGCTTAACAAAATCCGCAAGCGGGCAAGCCCGGATTACCGGAACCGAATTCCGGAAGCCACCCAGGCAAACATTAACCTGACCATGCGGAAGCTGATGGAATACCGGCCCGCGCGCAATGAATTCATTGACGCTCTGGTAAACCGTATCGGCCTTGTGCTGGCACGTAACAAGTCGTGGTCAAACCCGCTGGCGGAATTCAAATCCGGAATGCTGGACTTTGGTTCCACCATCGAGGAATACCACATGGGGCTTATCAAAGCTAAGTCCTATGACTCGGACCGTGAAACCGGAGAGCGCAACCTCTTTGGCACCCACCGGCCGGAAGTGCAGTCCAGCTTCCACACGATTAACAGGGAGGACAAGTACATTGTCACGATTGACAACCCGACGCTAAAGCGGGCTTTCCTCGAAACCAACGGCCTTACCAGCTTCATTGACCAAACAATGCAGGCTGTTTCCACTTCCGATAACTGGGATGAATTCCTTCTCACTTGCCAGCTTTTCAGTGAGTACGAATTCAACAACGGATTCTTTAAGGTCCATATCCCGGATAATCGCTCGCTTACGTCCAATGAACAGGATGCAAAGCAGGCACTCCGGATTATGCGGACAATGGCGGACAACCTGACATTCCTGTCCACAAAGTACAACCCGGCCGGAATGCCCATGTTTGCAGACCGTAGTGAACTGCTGTTGTTTGTCACTCCCGAATTCAATGCGGCACTTGATGTGGAAGCCCTAGCCGGTGCTTTCAATATCAGTTCTGCACAGGTTCACGGGCGCATCATTCCGATCCCGGCTGAACAGTTTGGAATTGATGGTGTCCAGGCAATCATGACCACAAAGGATTTCTTTGTGATTGCCGACACCCTTTTCGAGACTGCACAGATGTATAACCCGGACGCGTTGCAGAACAACCAGTTCCTGCACCACCACCAGATCATTTCCGCTTCCCGCTTTGTGCCCGCAATCATGTTCACTTCCAACGTTGTGGACGTTATCGAGATCACTCCGAATGAAGTTGTCTCGCTGGGTGCTATCACGGTACAGGACCGGGACGGAGCTACCGTGACCGATGTAACGCGCGGGGAAATCTACCAGCTTATTGCCGACGTGGTTACCACGCTGGAAGATGGGACACTGGAAGTTGTCCGCTGGGAGGTGACCGGAGACCACAGCATCCTTACCTACGTCACTAAGGAGGGTGTGTTGCACGTGTCCGGTACGGAAGCGGCCACGGGCCTTACCGTTGTCGGCACTACCGTCTGGATTGACCCCACGGGCGTTGAGACGGAACAGCAGACGTCCACTAAGACCCTGACGGTCTCGGGTGACAAGTCCATTCTGTGGCCCGTTCCGGAACCCGTAGAGGAACCTGCCCCGTAAGTGGTGTAGTCTCTGCATTAGCACTTGTGGCGTGCTGACGGAAGCCCCGGACCCAGATGGTCCGGGGCTTCCCCCATACCCCCAATGTTTCACGTGAAACACTGAAAAGGAGAACCATGTTTAAGCAAACCATTTCCCCAAATCCCAACATTTCCTGTAGCCCCGGATGGTGCCTGGAATACGTCCGTAGAACCTTTGGACTTGGGGTAGTGAATCCCACGGCAATTTCCGCGTGGAACGCTTCCACAAAGAAGCACAGGGATATGAGCTTCCCCAATGCCTGGGTGCCCCTCTGGTTTACCGTTGCCGGGGTTCCTGCCGGACACGTGGTACTGAGGGCACCAGACGGCCGTATCTACTCCACCAGTGACAACACCAACACTCCACACGTACACCCGAACCTCACGGACCTGCTGAACTACTACGCGCGCTACGGGAAGCCCCTTACTTATCTCGGGTGGACGGAGGACGTGCAGGGTACTCCTGTAGTCCAGTACGTTGCAGATCCTGTGGCACAGAAAGCGCCGGTGAAGCTGTTGACCGTAACAGCACCCGTGGCAACGGTCCGGACCTCTCCCCAGGTGGCCCGCGATAACGTGGCCCGTGCCTACCCTTCCGGTATCGCCCGTGGCGCGAAAATCGCTGTAGTGGGGTACGTGGCCGGTGTTGACCCCTTCCCAGGAGATGGGAAGCTCGATAATGCCTGGGTCAAAACAGTGTCCGGCTATTACGTGTGGGCAAACGTTGTGGGGAATTCCCTTGCAGGGCTTTCCAAACTTAACTAGGTGATATGCTCAATTTGAGCTAATGGCCCTGTGTCGCAATTAGCGGCACAGGGCTTTTCCATTACACGATAGGGAACAATAAATGAGTGCAATTCAGACATTGCCGGAAGCCCGCAATTTTGGGCTGGGTTTCAATTACTCCACCTGGACGGCGGGCACAGCGGTCACCCTGTGCAAAGTCCGGTGGAATTCTGATTACCGGGACATTGTGGAATTTGAAAACCAGGCCGCTCTTGATGATTATCTCAAGCTGGACTCCGGCCCGGTCATTGACATTACCCGATTGAGTTACGCAAAGTTTGGCCGTCCCATCCGTTTGGACGTTCCTTACAACGTTGTACAGGGTTACAACTATCTCCGTGCCTATAACCCCTCGCAGCCCGTTTCCGGAGACGTAGGACGCGCGTTCTACTATTTCATTACGGATTTGAACTACGTGAATCCGAACTGCACGGAAATTTTTGTGCAGGTTGATGTGTGGCAGACTTTTGGATTCGGAATTACCTTTGGGAATTGCTACATTGAGCGTGGGCACTATGGCATTGCCAACGAAAACAACTTCACCAGTTACGGGCGCAATTACCTGACGGTCCCGGAAGGTCTGGATATTGGCAATGAATACGTTATTCAGAAACAGTATTCCCATGTTGTGGCTTCCGCGCGTTTCGATACGCCCGGTATTCCCGGAATGCCGTATTACTCCGTACTGGTTACGTCCAATACCTCACTCGATACGGACCCAGGCACGGAGGACAAGCCCAAGCTGGTAGCGGCCAAAGGTTCCCAGATGGAGAATCTGCCCAACGGGGCAGAAATGTACCTCTTTAACTCAATGGGACACTTTAAGTCCTGGGTGGAAGCGATGCAGGATAAGCCCTGGGTAATGCAGGGTATTATGAATATTCAGGCTGTGCCCCGGATGGACCGCTACGGGGTTTCCCTTACGTCCACCACCATTTCCGGTGTGCCGGTTTATGAAATTAACCCGGGACCGCTTAATAATGTCAGGGTGCCAGTAAGAGCTAACTGGCGTGAATCTATTGACCTTGGACGCTACCGGAATCTCAAGAAATTCCTTACAGCGCCTTACATGGTCATTGAAATGACCACCTACAGTGGTAACCCACTCATTCTTAAGCCCGAGTGCTGGCAGGATGAGAACATGGGAATTGTAGAGGTTCCCCACTTTGCCCCTCCAGGTGCCCGATTGCTGTTCTACCCGCTCCGGTACAATGCCGGTGGCGTGGGGGAGACCGTGGATTCCAACGGAACCATTAATGATGGTGGGGAATTTATGGATATGTTCACAGGCATTACCAACTTCCCGGCATTCTCAATTCTCAACAATTCCTATATTCAGTACATGGCTTCCAATGCCAACAGCATTGCTTACCAGCATTCTTCCGCCGATTGGTCACAGCAAAAGGCGTTGCGTGGAAACTCCACCTCCTATGACCAAGCTTCCGCAGGTATAAATCTTTCCAAGGATTTGAACGCACAAGGCATTAATGCTGCTAACGCTCAAAACAGCATTTCAAACACAGCGGCCGGTTACCACGCTATCCAGTCCGGCATTAACTCCCTGGGAAGTGCCGGAAGCGGAAACGTTATTGGTGCCGCTATGGGAATTGCCAATGCCGGGGCAAACTATGCAGTGACCACGGGAGAGAACAACGCCCGTAACGCTGTATCCAACCAGCTTTCCCAGGGCCAGAACAGGGCCAGCAACGACACTGCCGGTTACATGCGCGACACCAACAAGGGTCTAGCCGATTGGTCCGCAAATGGCGACTATGAAAACCAGATTGCCGGTATAAATGCGAAAGTGCAGGATGCAAAGCTGACCCAGCCCACAACAGCGGGGCAGGTAGGGGGAGATGCTTTCAACCTTGCGACGTATCGCTGGGGAGTGGATATGAAGGTGAAGATGCTACAGCCAGCGGCCATGAATTCCATTGGTGAATACTGGCTCCGGTACGGCTACGCAATTAACCGTTTCGGCACCATGCCGGAAAGCCTGATGGTGATGGAGAAATTCACCTACTGGAAGCTGAAAGAAACCTACATTACGGAAGCCAATTGCCCAGAGGCTTATAAGCAGGCAATTAGGGGAATCTTTGAAAAGGGTGTTACCGTATGGAAAAACCCTCTCGATATTGGAACCATTGACCTAGCGGATAATGAACCCCTGGAAGGAATTGCATTTTAATGGCAAGGCAAAGAGATTATGTATGGGATAACTACTATGTTCCCTACGGTTCCGGATTCAAACCCAACACCACCAATGACCTTCACGCTCTTACGGAGCGCATGTATATGCGCCACTTGACGGAACTTTCCATGAACCGTTTTAAGTGGGAAGGTCTCCCCAAGTCCATTGACTCCCGTTTCATTGAGCTACAGCTAACCAATATGGCCCTTGCTGTTTTCTACTGGGATGAACGGTTTAACCGGTTCCTGTGCGTTGCGGCATCCCCCAATGGCGGACTGAACATGTACCAAAACCCCATTGGCTTTACCACCTACGGGAACCGTATGCAGAGTAAGCAGGTAAAGGCCGCTGATGTTGTGCCGATTTGGTCAAACATGCTCCGAACCCCTGACCTGGATATCGTGACAATCTATTCAAAGCGCCTTGCGGAGATGGACACCACGATTCGGATTAACTCCAAAAATCTCCGTAAAACAAAAATGGTTTACGCCACGGAAAACACGCGACTCTCCTACGCGAATATTATTCGCCAGCATGACGAAGGGGTAGAGGCCATTTATGGCGTTGAGGATGCCATGAACCCGGCAAATATCCAGGTGCTAGACCTGGGTGGAGACCCCGTTGGATTGCTCAATCTGATGATTGCCAAATCCAAACTGTGGAATGAGTGCATGACCATGCTTGGAATTAACAACGCTAACCAGGACAAAAAGGAACGACTGATTAGTGGGGAAGTTGAGTCCAATGATGAACAGGTCTTTGCAACCCGTGGAATTGCACTCAACGAAAGAAAGCGGGCTTGTGAACTGATTAACGAGAAATTCAAAATGCCTGACGGTACACCTCTTAACGTCTCCGTGGATTACAACTCCGAATCAAACCCGGTAGACCCCGGCATCACCAATACCACCACACTAGGACTCACTGAAAGCGGGGCAGGGCAATAATGGGAACTTTCACAATCCCACTCAAAAAGGTTATCGAGTATGAGAACGGTAAAATCGGGCTGGACGATTACCCGATTTTCGATGAAACGTACCGGGAATCGTTGAACAAAAAGATCATTGCCCACTATTGGAACCAGGAAATAGGGGTGGAAACCCCGTCCCTTTTCCGTTTCGCAATGGCCCGGAAAATGAATGAAATCATGCCGCTATACAACCAGCATTACAAACTGAGTCTGTTGACGGTTGACCCACTCTCCACCATTAATATGCGTTCCATTGTGGAAAGTGATGGGACCACCACAGCGGCCAGCAATGGCACCAGTGGCGGGACCACCACAGCGGAAGGGGAGGGCACCACGGGTGGCACCACCACCACAGAGGGTGAGGGAACCACGGCCGGGACCACCACCACGGACGGAAACAGCACCAGCGAAAGCGGGTCAACTTCCAAGGCCCGTGTTATCGGGTCAGAATTCCCGCAAACAATTCTGATGGAAAACGGGGATTATGCCACCACGGGAAATGACACGATTTCCGATACCACGGCAACGGGCGCGGCCACGGACCACCAGACGGTTACCCAGGAGGGAACCAGCACGGATAACCAGACGGTTACCCAGGCTGGCAGCACCACGGACAACCAGACAGTCACCCAGAGTGGCACCAGCACGGAAAGCCAGAATGCCACCCAGGAGGGGAAGCAGGACAGTACCACCACGGGCTACCAGGGTCACGCGCCAGAGCTAATCGCACAGGCTAGGTTGGCTCTGGTAAATGTGGATATGATGGTCATTAATGAATTGCGTGAATTGTTCATGCTAATTTGGTCTAACAACGACACGTTTACTAACAACAGAGGTGGATATTATGGTTTTGGTTACCCCAACTTTTAGCGGGACAGTTTCCCCGCTTTCCAACATCACCCCGTTTACATACCGGGATGGTCTTACGTTTGCCGAAATGCTTTCGGACTTGAAGGATTACATGGTGGAAACCATGTACCCTGATTTCTCAGCTGAACTGGAAAGAATCATCGAGGAATTCAACGCGGGAATTAAGGAAGCGGATGATGCCGTAGTCTCCACGGTAGAGCAGTTTGACGAAATCCACACAGCCTTTACACAGGCCGTGGCCGCGCAGATTGCCGGAATCAACGAGCGAACGGGTCCGGTCAATACCCAGGCACGAACCCTCACGGCACCATATAGCGTTGTCACTGATGTGCAGTGGCCCGGAACGCATCCAGTCAATTTCGAGTTGACCCAGGACGATACCGGAGGGTACGCGGCCACGCTTTCCCCGGACATTGATGGGAGCATTTCCACCAACCTTGCACCCAATGGGGTTACCCGCTTCACGCTTTACAAAAATCAGGTAACCGGCCGCTGGTTTGCTAAGCAGGATATTGCCTCACTCCCCAAATTCAACGTACGGAACTATGGTGCACAGGGAATTGGTGTTGCCGGTGCTGTGGCAGACACCAGGGCATTTGTCGCGGCCTACAATGCCGCAAAGGCCGCTGGAAAAGGTTGCATCATTGTCCCGGACGGTGACTACGTTCTCAATGATGAATGGAACACAACGCGTCCCAATGTCCCGCGCATTGACATTGTGATTAAGGGCAACAACTCCCTGACCACCTTCATTAGCTCCAATTTCTACGGGGCAGGGAAAGCACTTATCAAATCCCATGACCCAGCCGGAACCACCCGCAGTTCCCCCACTTCCGTTTATGACGTGCAGTTGGGAACTGTGGACCGCAACGGACCTAACCCAGTAATGCTGGACATTTACGGCCACGGGGAATCCAGGCTGGAAGGTATCCGTTTTGGCACCACCAACAACATGGAAATGTCTGTAGCAGGTGTGCAGAATTGCCGTTACCGTGACATTGCCACCAATGCGCTTAGTGGCCGCCACTACAATTACAAGCCCACCAACGGAATCCTTTTCTCCACCACAGCAGGCTCCAATGTCATGACTTCCAACGTTGATGCTTTCACAGGTGCCGATGCTGGACGCATGATTAACATTTACGGCACCAGCCAGTCAAAGCACCTGATTAGCACTTTCACGGATACAAAGAACGTGATTATCAGTGGCACCACGCCAGCAATTACCACAGTCAATTCCACAGCGGCATGGGAACCCGCGCGCATTACTACCGTTGCTGGCTCTAACCAGGTCTCAGCTAACGCTTCCGTGTTTACGGCAGATGATATTGGGAGGGTCATTTACATTCTCGGGGCACGTAATGGGTCCTGGGGAGAATCCCTGTTGCGCGGAAAAATCACGGGACTTGTCTCCGGTCTTACCGTGACCCTGGACGTTACAGCGGACATTTCCAAGACGCGCACGGAATTCTGCACACCTCTGGTGGAATTCTATTCCCCGCTGGGTCTCAACTCCAATGACCGTGGAAACAACGATTTCAGGGTGGACAATCTCCACCTGGAAAATTACTCCGGTGTTGGTTTGGTCATGAACAACACTATCTTTGGGCACGTAAACGGAAAGATTCACGGAGAGCAAACCCCAATTGACACCAGGGCATCACTTGCGGCCATGTGGCTTGATGATTGCTCCGGAGACTTTGATATGGATTTGGATGGTCAGGCAACGGGAGACCACCGTATCTACCTCTCCAACATGAATGACACGTTGACCTTCAAATCACTGGTTACCCGACGACTCAACAATGCGCGCATTTTTGAGGCTGGCACGTTTACGGACCCTGGCGGATACGTCATGGTGAAGAACTTCACCAGCTATTCAGCCCCTGCATCCGGTGACCCCTATGACCTGATTCAGGACCCCAACACCACGCCACGTGTCGGATACTTTGGACCTGTCAATATGTTGGGTGACACGGGAGAGCCACGGAATTACATGGGTAAGGGAACCTACACCACAATGGCTGGTGACATTGTGACCAAATCCCCCAACGGAAACCGTTGGAAACTGGCAATCTCTGACACTGGTGTTGTTAGCACCGTGGCAGTAACCGGAATCTAAACCAGTGAATGCCCCGGCCAATTGGCCGGGGCATTCCTGCGTCTGCTAATGTTCCGATATGACATACGACAGTACAGCCAAAAAGATTGCAGTAAAGGTTATTGGAACCGTTGAATCAAACCTGAATTATGGCGCGGTTAACTACAATGACCCTATTACTGTTGGCATTGCACAGTGGTATGGAAGCCGCGCGGCGGCAATTCTGGAAAGAATGCGGACCACAAATAGTGGGTCATGGTATGACGTAGAACCCTCAATTGCCAACCAGCTTGCAACGGTAAACCCGGCAAACGCTTATTGGAATACCCGCTATCTAACTTTGGCGGAAGGTGTGTCCCTTATTCCGGTTATGAACCGTAACCAGGCAATACAAAACGCACAGCTAACGGAGGATCTGGATGCCTACGTTACCGTTTTCGAGTCTTACGGATTCAATAAAGACACGCAGACTGATGTTCTCCTTTACTTTATGTCAATGCACCACCAAAGCCCGGCCAGTGCATTACGGGTTGTTCAGACACTGCAAACCACGGCAACGCTCAATCAAATTCACGCGGCCACCCTTGCGGATTCCATCCTGGGACGTTACGGGGCACGGTATAAAACCACGTATGACATTATCGCCACAGGGGATTTTTCCGACGTTGACCCGGCACCACCCGTTGTGACCCAGCCCACACAGCCCAACGGAAACGCAAGAATCATAAAATCCGCTGGTGACCTTCTCGCGGTCAAGTTCCAAGACGGAGAGCAAGTTCTCTTTTACCCCAACGGGAGAGGCCAGTGGACCCCGCGCAAGGCCGCCGACAAGCCACCACCACCCGTGCCGGTCCAGCCACCACCACCAGCGGACAACGGAAACTGGGTTCTCCCACTCACAGGCTCACCAGTGCTCACCAGCCCTTACGGCCCGAGAGCCTTTGACGGCCTAGCCTCATACCACTACGGCATAGACCTTGCCAACTCCGGAAACGCCGGAAACGTTGTCTCACCCTGCCCACTCAAAATAACCGTGGCCTGGGAAGCCGGGACGCCAGGAGACCCCTCACAGGGCACGGCAGGAACCTACGTAAAGGGTCACACACTGGACAACGCCTACACCTTCAACTTCTTCCACATGGTCCCTGGCACACTCTCCGTTGCAGTGGGAGACACCACCACCACGGGCCAGAAACTAGGCGTTGAAGGTGCCAGCGGAAACGTAACCGGAAGACATTTGCACTTTGAAGCCTTTGCGGGCGCGATAGCTTCACCGTGGGCACCACCCTATGGAAAACCAATTGACCCCCTACCCATTCTTAGAGGCCACGGAGTAAACATTTAATGGCAACAATACTGGCCCTGGCCTATTACGTATTTGACAAACTGTTCTCGCAAAACGGTGTCTATAACTTTCTTATTGGTGCCCGTGGCCTGGGTAAAACCTATGGCATAAAGAAGTGGGTCATAAAGCAGGGCATGGAAAAGGGAGATGAATTCATCTATCTACGGAGATATAAGGAGGAGCTTAAAACAGCTAAACAGTCATTCTTTGCTGACGTGTGCGTTGAATTTCCGGACTACGATTTTAGGGCTGATAGGCACTACGCGCAATATTCACACATTTCAAAGCGTGATGATAAAAAGCGGGAATGGATAACCATTGGCTACTTTATGGCCCTCTCAACTGCACAGAGTCAAAAGTCTGTAGCATTCCCCAAGGTGAAAACCATCATCTTTGATGAATTCATCATTGAAAAGGGCATGGTCCACTACCTTCCCAGTGAAGCGGAAGCATTCACCAACTTTTTCTCCACAGTGGACCGTAACAAAGACAAAACGCGGGCATTCTTCCTTGCCAACTCTGCAACCATTGATAACCCCTACTTTGTGAAATATGAGATTGAGCCAAAAGAAGATCAAGAGTGGATTAAGAAATTCCCGGTCCGAACCCAAAACGGAAACATGCGCCCGTTTATTGTCTGCCACTTTGCGGACTCGGAAGAATTCAAGGCCGGTGTATACAAAACAGCCTTTGGGCAATTCATTGCGGCCAGTGACCCTGACTATGCCGCTTACGCTGTTGGCAATGAATTCCGGGACAACAATGACAACCTCTTGAAACTCAAGAATTCGGAAGCAGGATACTCTTACAGCATCGAAACATATGGTGGAATATTCAGCGTGTGGATTGACTGGACTAACCGGAAATACTACATACAGCAAAAGCGCCCAAAGAATGAACTACTCTTTACCCTCCTGCCAGAGAGAATGGCAGAAGGCAAGAAACTACTGTTTAAGAATGACCCTCAAATCCAAATGTTGCGTTCAGCATTCAAATCTGAGAAGGTCTATTTTGACAAGGCACAGAGCCGTCAAGCATTTCTCAAGATATTTGCCCAATAACTGAATACGGAGAACCTTATGAATCCCACCAAATACATGAAAGCCATAGTAGCAATGCTGTTGGCAATGCTGGGAAGCGCCTACCTTGCGCTCAATGACAACACCATTACTCCCCAGGAGTGGGTCCAGCTTGCACAGGTAGGCATAACAGCAGGTGCCACGGTCTACGCTGTGCCCAACAAGGCCAAAGGAGACCATGAACTGTGAGTATCCCAATGGAAATCATCATGTGGATGCTAGGCATTCTGGGTACCGGCATCCTTACGGGCATTGGGTTTATTCTCAAATCCCTTATGACCCAGGGTCAGGCGCTCTCCCTTCTGGTGGCCCGAGTAGGGACACTGGACGTGGGCAGGTTTGAGCAACGACTCTTGGACGTAGAAACCGATATGGCCCGAGTCTGGGGCATCTATGACGCGTACAAAGTTGCCGCCGCTCCGAGTATGGCAGAGAACGTGGAAAGCAGGTTGGCAGGGAGATACTGAAAATAGTTTGCCGAAAAATGGTTTATGGGTTTCCATGAACCATTTTTCGTGTAGACTGTAACTACAGAGAAAGCCACTACACAGGGAGTCAAAATGTTCACGCATTCACCGGATGAAGCTATTTCAACCCTTCACCTTCTGGCAAAGTCAGAAGACAAGATT
>Ga0163162_10002682_pt1 | contig 16868 bp, 16 predicted proteins | sample S55metaG_FD_115310 | JGI IMG/M metagenome (GOLD analysis project Ga0163162, IMG submission 115310) | Switchgrass rhizosphere microbial communities from Kellogg Biological Station, Michigan, USA - S5-5 metaG | ecosystem: Host-associated > Plants > Roots > Rhizosphere > Soil | place: USA...
GCCAGTGCGTGTATAGCACGATACCCTGACTACTGGTGTATTCGGTTGCATGTATACCCTGCTCCCGTCGCGCAACAATACCGATTCTTTGAATCGTACAATCCTGGACTTTTTCTTCGACTTTGATTGTGTCACCGAGCTTGATACTTTCTGGTTTAATGAATCTGACTGTGGTGTTTGCTTTCCTGCTCATTGTTCGTTTCCTTATGAATGTACTCAATTGTGAGGACGGCTGAAATAAGAATCATTGCAATGAAGATGACAGCGAATACATAGTCACCACCGGCAACGGCGGCAACGGCAATGCAGATGAGGAATGCGAGAATACCGGAGACGATACAGGCGTCTGTGATTGCGGCGCGCATTAGTTGAATCCGCACTGGGTGTGTGGTGGGTGAATAGCGTTGGTGTGGCTGTAGTCGCCACAGGTTCCCGAGTGGTAGAACCCCCACAGCAATGCGAGGATTGCGGCGGTCATTGTGATTCGCTTCATACTGATAATACTAATGCCCGCACTAATGCTTGTCAACATTAGTGCGGGCATTATTGGCATTTTCGTTATCCCAGTTTGGGGCCGAAAGCCTGAGCGTTAGAAACTGACTGGACAACCGGCACGGGCGCCTTGCGTACGTTTTTCAGCCAGTACTGATGATCGGTGAACGTTGTACCGCTCATCCCCCAGTAACCGAGCCGGTTCCATGACACATAGATAGTGCCCGAGGTGTCGCCATTGATTTTGAAATATTCCCAAAGCTCATCCATATTATTGTCTCCATTATTAAGAATTGCAGATACCAGACCGGCAGTGCTGGCGGGCGGCATGGCATTATAGATAACATCGTATCCGCAGAAATCAGCAGCCCAACCAAGGTAGGGGCGACTGATCGCAGCAGCCCGATCAGTGATAGATGTGATACCAATGTGCCCCGCCCCGCCCACATCAGTACCAATGACCAGACCATTACCGAGACTGATAACAACGTCCCCGGCGGCCTTATTAGCGTCTGTGCGAGTCGGTGAGACACCGAAGTACACGGGAACACCCGCGGGCGGATTCTTGTCTCCCACATGCTTTAGCTCCGCGTGATTCCACGCGCTCAGCGCATCAGGGTACTGTCCCGCATAGGTGCCGATGCTCGGGTGCGAACCGTACGCCTGCCACACCATATTGAGGCACATCCCGGGAACATTGGTGCTGTGCGCTCGCATGAAAGCGATAGCGCTATTCCCGTCAACGCTAGACACTGGTGACACCATCCCCACCGGCAACTGGAACGCTCGGGGCGACGGCACCGCTCGGCGTTACGTACGTCGGATCAGGTGCAACGGTATCGCTAGCGCCAACGAAAACGGGTGCGGGTGTGGGGAGAGCTACTGGCACATCCGCAGGGGCGGCAGCCTGAGCGGCAAGAGTGGCAGGCACATTGAGCGCGGGAGAGGTTGCCACAGCGACAGCCTGTGAAACCTGCGCTCGGGTGAGTGTGGAGTCCAGCACGGTCTGCGCGTCACTGGGTGCGAGCTTAGCCAGGGCGACCTGTAGCTGTGCGGCCTGCGCAGCGTTTTCGGCGCGGAGAGCGGAGAGCGTGCCGTTGGTATTCGTCTTGACAGTGGTGATATCGCTACCCTGAGCAGCGATAACTGTATTCTGCTGATGCATACCATACAGCAGTACGATTGCGCTAATGGCGCTACCGAGCAGCGAACCGACCAGTGCAACGTATGATGCAGCATCCTTGCCTAGCCACATCAGAGCACCGATGACCAAACACAGAATGATAAATGCCATAATCACAATGGCGATAAGACCCGTTGTAATCTTCATATTAAGTTGTCCTTATTAAGTTATTTCTTATGTTACTTAAATATCTCAGCGAATGTGTTTCGCGTTGATGGTGCGTCAAAGGTCACCCTACCATGCGTAAAAGCAGTGCGGAGAATTCCCAATGGACGATCCGATAGGGTCATGAGGATTTTTTCAGATGTCATCCTATCGGCCAGCATCGTAAAGACTAGTTGTCTTTTGGGCAGTTTAGCCTGTACGAAAAATTCACCGGTTAGCACATCGTTCCAAACACTGAATGTGCCGGTGCGAGTTTCCAGGGTGTACTGATAACGCATTTTAGCATCTTTGACATTAATCAAAGAATCGTGGTTGTCATCAAATTGGTTGCCTACAGCATATTCAGCGTATTCTGTGCCAGCAATAAACTTACCGAATCGAGTTTCAAACACTGACGTTTTGAATGCCTCAGACTCAATGAAATGGCAGAGCACAAACCCGTTATCCCTGACAACCAATTCCCCGTCCTGATCGGGCCGGATGTTGTATTTCAGAAAATAGGGATTCATGATACTAACACTGTTTGCGAGGAAAAACACGCGAACCCTGTCATTCCATCTGTCAACAGTGGAGTAAAAGTTAGTGAATACGTCAGCCTCATCGGGCAGATAACGCAGCAAACCCTTTTCAATAATGAATTCGTCAAAGATGATCGTGCGCACGTGCTGATAGCTCACGCTCTTTTGAGTCTGCGCGTTTGACAGGACCAAAAAATAACCGATGGTGCGCCACTGACGTTTCTTATTGTCCCGAGTGCGAGCAGGTGCACACTGCGCCTCATTGCCAACTACTCTGAAATCCCAGCGCGGAAACTTATCGGCAAACGGCGTGAAAAAGGTGTTGCGGGCTGGGGCCATTTCTGTTTTGTATCGGCGCAGGTAGATGAATTGATTACCCCGATAGACTGCATCCTCAATAGCAAGCTTGGTTGCACCGTAGGTTTTGCCGATACCACGACCCCCTACTAGGAAATTAAATATCGCATTGAAAGACAATACGTAATTGAATTTGTAGTAAGGATGCTTCTTGCTCATGTCAGCCCCAATGATCTAACCAATGCATCAAAGTCGATGTTGTGGTTATTAGTGTACGCTGCCCCGTGGATAGTTCGATAGCTGATGTGCAAGTGCGCACCATAGTAGTGCTCATCCCCATAACCGGACGCGCCAGACAGCGCAATCTTTTGACTTTGCGTTACGTGCTGCCCGAGCGTAACAAAGCTGGTGGAATCTGAGAGGTGCAGATAATCCGCACCGGTTCCGTCGTCATTGTCAATGTGGATCATACGCCCACCACTACCGCCATACGTGGCAGTAATGTCGGTGACAGTGCCGTCAGCTACCGACCACACATCAGAGCCGTAGGGCGCCGTGTAATCGGTGCCAGGGTTCACCGAACCCCGGGCGACGTGGGCCGCGTAACTATCGCTCACATTGTGGACAGCGCAGGGAAAGATGACGCTGTAGGTTCCGGGGGCGGGAGGTTCCCCGCCCCCGGTGTCACCACCGGCACCTGTGTCAACACCAGTATCAACAAAGTAGATTCCTGATCCGGCAGGGTACGCAGCAAGCGCGCTACCATCATCAAAAATAATATTGATATTGTTGTGCACAACCTGCAAGTTGGTGACGGATGCCATTGTTACTGTGCCTTTACCATGATCTTAGGTGCGCCAGCACGAACGTTCACCGAACCTCCATAGCTCGACGGAAGGGCCGCGCTAGTGCTGGTCCAATGACAATTGACCTCCTGTGTCGCATCAGTGGCCCAACCGAACGACGTATTGGCAACCGGATCAAGCGAGCCGACCAGTGTGCGCACTGTGGGGGTCCCACCCTGAGCTACAGCGCCCAGCCAATGCAGACCCGCCTGCAAAGTAACCGATGTAGCGAGCGCCTTGACACCCGTGGTCGAGCTATCAACGCTGCCACACTCGATTTCAAGATTGCCGGGGCGGTCAGTGTTGACCACATCAGTGTCATAAATACCAAGTCGGATGGTTGATGCTGCCGCCGCAACCGTCACCTCAACATCAATCTCATTGAATACGGTCGCGTGAGGCAGCCAAAACGGGATGAGATACAACACATTGAGCGACATAACACCCGTGCTTGTGGTGTGGTTGGTTGCCCCGTAGTATCGACCCGATACTGTGCGGCGGAAACCGGTTCCACCCTCAGGGAACACGTTTAGCGAGGCATCACGTACCTTATTGGTGGGTAGCCCGGAGTTATCAACAACCGCACGGTTAAGCGCACCGGATGCCCCTCCACCGAGCTTGACATCCGTGTATCCGATGTTTACGCCAATGACAACGTTGTTTCCCTTATAACCCTTGACGCCCTCAACCAAGTTTCGAGACTGCAACATATTGATACCCATATCAACATCAGTAGCAGAAAGACTACTGCCAGGGATAACACCCCTAACAATATTACCACCTTGATCCTTGCCATTGGTGGACGCATTGAAAGTGAAATAGGATGTGCCACTAGCACCGGATGCCTTAGACGTATCAAAAAACTGAATAGCATGAAAAATATTGCTGTTACCAGTATGGTTGATAATTGCGCCGTTAGTGGGGACACGGAAGAATTCAAATGTCCACGCATCAAAGAGGTTATCGTGACCGGAGTAGGTCGCGTTTGCAAGAATCTGCACCGCACCAGACGGGGCAATGTCTGGCGCAGTATCACACCTGAGTTTGAAGCCACGGAATCGGTTACCGTTTGGCTCAACAGCGCGGAAAAACGGGACGTTATTAGCAGACTGGTTGACAGGCTGATAAAGTGCGATTCTTTCAAAGTCACAGATGTAAACAGCGTTTCCGGGAACGGACACCATATCAATGCACGGGCCACCAGTGTGTCGCACGCTGATATCACTAAAGGCAGTGCCGTTCATTGTAGCGAACTTCATACCAGACTTTGCGAGGGTCGCGTCTGCGTTATTGTCACCCTGCACGATAAAACCATGATGGTGCACCATCGACGCATAGCCGGGTGTGGGGGTAACCCAGCCTGTCCAGTCGATGACAGGCCCGGTCTGAGTGCTAGCATAGATGACAGTACCCCACGGTGAAGTATCGGTGCCGCCGCCACCGTCGCCAATCAGTACAGCGGAACGGCCATTCATACTGAGGCCGTTTCCAACATCCCAGACACCGGATAGGTGCACTGGGGTGTGTTTTCCTCTGGCCTCGGCGGCATCAAGTGCGGCGTTCAGAGTTGCAAGATTCTTGGTGCTACCGTAGTCGGCTGCCTCAATCGGGCTGTAAACCTTGTGATCGTTGAGGATGATAGATTCAATAAGCTGACGGGTCGCCGTGCTGGCGTTGGAAATAATAGCCAGGGTGACAGGATCGGTAACCGCAATAGTCGAATTGATAACACTGTTGATAGCGTTATTAACACTGGTAGCAAGTGCAGCATTACTAGTGTCTGTGTTATTCTGAATCTCTGTGATAGCCGTATTCAGTGCAGCGGTGAGGGCAGTGACCTCAGCATCCCAGTGTGTCTGTAGCGCGCTCTCATTCGTATTGACGGCATCCAAGAAATCGGTGGCAAGCCACGTTTTCAGGGTTTCCAGCGTTTCGAGAAATGTAGAACCATCACGGTAGGTCGCAGCTTGCACATTGGTGTAAGGGTCAACCAGCAGGGGGAAACCGGTGAGCGCAATCGGCACGATGGGAGGGTAAACAATCGGCGTCAGGCCGGTGTTAGGATCAGACATATTAAGTTTTCTCTATTCTGTTATAGGGTGTTACTAATAGGTGAGACTGTCACCGCTATCCCATACCTGCATGAAACATTCTCCCAGGATGGTGATAATTGTCAAGTCAATGTTGATGAGCGAATCGCGGTAGCGGATAATCAAATCCGACGCCAGCCCGACAAACCCGGTTGTGTGGGTGTCGCCCGAGGTGTTGCCTGTCATGGTGCCGGTACTGGTGTTCGTGCTATCAGCCGTTCCGTTACTGGCACCGTTGCTGTCTGTGGCGCTTGTCGCGTAATCCTCATCCCCTGACAGCATGGTTTGTGGGGTGTCGCTGTTGACCACGCGGGATGCACTGCTATTGCTGTTCGTGGTGTTGTTGGTGTCAGTCCCGTTGGTTGTCTGCCCAGCCGTGCCCGTGCTCACGGCGTTCAAATCCATGGTGCGGAGAGGGTCATTGTTCAGCGCAATGGTTGCGTAAACTTGATTGTAATACGGCATGATTTCGTTCATTTTCCGCCGCATTGCATGCTGAAATAGACTCAGCGATTCCATACCGATTTCACGGTTCCAGTAATGGTCAATAATTTTACCATTGAGGATATCTCGGTAGTTCTCATCCCATATCGGATAGTGGTCAAGACCAATGTTAGCACCGGTCATGCGCATGATGCCGTCAGAGCCGAGCGACGTAGTACCACCCTGAACGTCGATAGCCTCTTTTAGGGTCATGGTAAAAGTGCTCATCAGCTACCCTCACTTTCAATCGTCATATCGGCGTTCACATCTTCCGTGCCTGGAGCATAGGCAGCGGCCATAGCATCAACCTGAGTGTTATACTCCACACTCACATCAAGCTTATATTTCTTATTGATCTGCTCGCATGCAATCTGTCGAGCGTTCAGATTGACGTAACGGAACATAGAGGACTGTTCGTTATTCGCGTCAACCTCAGATGCCACCAAACGCTCTTTTTTATCCTGATTAGCATTTTCAATACCAAGATACCCCATGCATTCGTTCCACTCACGGGTTTTAGCAATCTGCATATTGACAACACTGTCAGGGTGCACGCCGAGGTCAAGCGCGGTAACCATATCCGTGAGGGAGCCTAGCGCATCTCCCACAGTGATAACCCCCTGCCCATCCTCAATCTGACGGTTGATCTGCGCCGCAGTGTGACGCAAGTTTTCAGACGTGACGACCACCTTATTTCGCCTGGCGCTAATGGCGTTGATTTCGACAGTGCGCGACATTGACGCCAGCCGGTTGGCGTACACCGAGACCAAGTCAAGATCGGGCACCCGGTAGTAGTTCGCCCAAATCGGCACGCACTCATCTTTGGTGAGCGTGATGCCCACAAAGTTGTTGCCGGTTGCGCGGAACGTCAACGGTTGTTGCATCATATTGAGTGGACCGGATGCGCCACCCTGCAATGCAAAATACTTTTCACTGCCGTTGAAAAAGCGCGTGTCGGAACGGTCGTTGCCGATATTGCCGGTGTCTTGAAAGAAAATACTGAGCGCGAAATTGTAGAGAGTAAGCTCTAGGAAACGTACGTCAACCTCTTCCGGCAGACCCTCCCATTTGAATCGGTTCATGGCAAGCTCGCCAATGATGCGCAAATACATGCGTTCAATCAGCCCTTGTCTATTCTCCGCAACATTGTTGTGAAAGTTGGTGCCGCGCAGGTGATTCCTGTAGAGAGGATCAGCGCCCGACCCTCGCTTATTGCTGTTTGTCATATTTCCTCTATTAAATTGTGATGCCCGGCAAGGGGTTATTATCAGCAATATCAATATTGCCAATGTCGGCAGGGCTGGCCCACAGGGTCACACCCTTTTCAAGAATACCGCGAATCGTCTGCTTATGCGTTTCCGGCATGCTAGCAGATGTGATGTACGTTTGGGTGAGTTTCCAGTATGTGAATTTCTCCATCACCATCAGATTGCTGGGCATCTGAATAAACCGGTTGATCTGATAACCGAACCGCAGCCAATAGTTACCAATGCGCGCAATCGCAGCCGGATCAATCATCTTCACCCGAGCGAACACAGCAGATAGATTATTGATAATATTAAATGCTTCACCGCCAACCTGGCCGCTAGTAGACGGCTGAATAGCCTTAGCATCCTGAACCTTCGCATCAGTAGCAGCAATACTATTAGCATAGTCACCGCGCGCAGCCCAGTCGGCATAATCCTTATTGGTATCTCGCACCATACCCATATTCGCCTGCTGTGCCCGGTTCGTGCGCGCACTCTGCGCAGCACCAAGGTTAGCAACCTGATTAGCAGCATCCGACTGTGCACCAGCCGTCAGCGCACCCAGTGCCGCACCGGCAGCACCGGCAGCAACCCCGCCAACTCCACCAGCAACCCCACCACCAGCTTGACTAATGGCCCCCAACCCCATCGTCTGCGCCCGCAAATTCTGGTCAATGGCGTTGCCACCAAAAATACCACCCTGTGCGATTGAGGCGAGCTGATTGTTCAGCGTCATTCCCGATGATGCCTGATCGTAGGACACCTGATTACCCTGTAGTGCCCGCTGTTGCGACCAGTCGGCACTAGCGTACTGGTATGCAATACTGTGGGCGTTAGACGCAAGGTAACTAATGGCCATATCGTTAACGATAGCCAAGGTCGGGAAATTGCTGATCAGGGTTTGTAGATCAAGAAATTCGCCCTGATCATCACCCAATCCAGGTCCAAGCGTGCTACCCGGAATGAGATTGAGAATGTCAGTAGCGTCAATCTTATTGTAACCGAGAGGTGCAATACTGACACGCTGATTCGGAGGAATAGGGTTGATGCGCTCGACCACAGTCATGTTATCGCCGTTGTATGCCTCAGGTTTTAGCAGCAAGGGTGTGCTACCAAACGTCGTCAATTCAACAGCCATGTACGGATACGTGAAAAGTTTTTTGAGGTTAGCGAAACGTGAACCGATATATGTTGCAATCTGAGGGTCATTACGCCAATTCGTAATCATGTCATAAGTGCGTGCCTGCAAAACCTGAGTCGGTGCCAGCACCGGAGCACTGCTCCCGTAGGTGAAACCGGGAATATAACGTGTAATCGGCGGGATAACACTAATGCTGATGATGCCCTGAGTAATCCACGGGAAACTTTGAACACTAGTCAGCCAAAGTTGAAAGTCATTCTGAGTGCCATTGAAAACGTAGTAATTTGCGCCGGACGGCAGACCAAAGAAATTGCCACCCTGCGCCGTAATACGGTTCGGACTGGTCTTGGTGCCAGGGTTTGCTGTCATGGCGATCAGGTCACCGGTAGCACAGACCAGAATGTCCCACGGGTGCGAGGTTTCCACAGTGGACCCGTCGCGGAAATCGTTGCGCATGATCGAAACGCTGTTTGTTTTGACTACCTGCATATCACTGCCAATATCCATTCCCTCAGGGATGGTGAGATAGTTTCTGCCGTAGTTGTCGAAAGCGTTTTCGTTAGCAATGCCGATGTGTCCGCGCTCTACGTAACATTGGCCCAGTGTCCATTGGCCGGTGAACGTCACCCAGTCATCAAGCTGCACCGTGAGAAGTGTATTGTTCGGCGCAATGTATGTAACATCCGTGATGAAGTAAAAATAGTCACGCTGAACGTCACCCACAATCGGTTGAACAGGGGCAGACACGCGCAGATAGTTGTACTTGAATGCAATATTGAATGGCACATTGATCTTGACCGGCGTATTCGGCTTGATCTGTGAAAGTTTAGTGATACTCACACTGCTAGTAGAGAGACTATCAATGTATGCGTTCACCGCTGCAATATCAGTGAAAGAAACCGCATCCCGATAATCATTATTCCACGGAACATTACAGAGAGTTACCGTGCTACCCTCAGTCCAGAGAGCATAGTTGAAATCATAACCGAAATCATAGTTGCTATTCGGTCCGGATTTGATTGCACTATTCAATTGTGATTCCTGCCTATAGGTGTGTGGCCCGGCACCCTCACAGGTGCCGGGCCACTCACGGACTATCCGATGGTTAGCTAATCGTCCAGCTAGCAACAGCACCAGCAGCAAGCTCATAGCCTGCACGGGAAACCGCAGTGAACGTGTGCGACCCAGTGATAGCAATAACGGTGCCGTTAGCAACGTTAGTACCATCCTCCTGATACTGAACACCGACAACGGTCGGAATGGTCACGTTGTTAGAGGCATCCTTGACAATCGGAGCAGGGGTGACCTCCAGCAGACCATCCTCGTCAGCATCCGGGATGACCTCCGGGTTCGGCCACGCAATGAGCAGGTCACCAACAACAGTGAACGCCTGCGAAACCTGAACCGGGTTAGTCTTGTCCGGGCTGTCAACAGCAATCGCGGTGACAGTAAGGGATTCGCTCTGCTCATCCGCAGCCACGAACAGCACACCGGTACGGCTGATACGCGTGTGCACTGACAGGGCGCCCGACAGCACGTAACGAATCGAACCGGAGCCACCGGTCGGGCTGGTGATAACGCTGGAGTCAAGCTGAGTGAACTCGCCACGCTCAACATTCGTCACAGTGTTTCCGTCCTCATCCGTCAGAGTAATAGCGTTCACACCAGTGACCACATACTCATCCAGCACAATCGGCGTAGACGGGCGCGTGCTGAACAGGATAGCCGGTGCAGCAGGGGACGCCGAATAAACGCCGTGATGATGGAGGAAATAGTTAGTCTGGAGCTTGGCAGGGTTCCACTGCGACGTGGTTTCAAGCAGAGAGTCCGCGGCAACAAAGAAATCGCGACTGGTGATAATCGCCTGAGCACCCGGAATATTAAAGTTCTCTTCCGGGATAACAGTGGTGCGTGCCGCAAACTCAGCCTTATTGATATTGAACGCTCCAGCAAGCGCCTCAACATCCATAGCGGCCAGAGCACCCGGAGTAGTAATAAGCTCCAGGTCATCCGGCTGCACAGCAAGAGGCATACCGGCCGGGTTATACTTTCGACTGATAAACGGCAGAGTAGATGCCATTTCACGCATCTTACGCAGCGCGTACTTAGCGGCAGCACCGTTGTCGTCAGTGATATTAGCGATATCTCCAACATTGATGTTGAAAAATGCCCCGTCATCGTCCATCGTGCGAAGCAGCGAGGACATGATGAGGAATTCGTCCCACTGATCGGACGTAGACGGCACGGCCATAAGCTGAGTCACAAACGAACCCAGACCCGAGCTAGTCAGGAAAGCACGCTTAAGAAGTGCCTCATTGATCGTGATGGTGTAGACATTCTGACGATTGATCTTATGGAAGAAGGATCGAGACTCAACACCATGAGTACCAAACAGCGTGGATTCAAGCGCTTCGCGATCGGTGTCATAGACATCAGCCTCAACCAGACCAGTAATAACCTCTTCGATCGTGTCACCGGCTTCAAGATAGCCGCGCTTATACTTGCCGAGAGGGTTAGTGAAGTTGTTGTACCGGTAGATTTCCAGACCGATACGGTTTACCAGCGCCTCCTGAAACTCATTCCAGGTAGGGCGGTAGTTCGCAAGATCATTAAGATTCTGCTGCACGTTCGCCTGAGTGGACTCGGGCACGCGCTCCTGAAACGCGGGAGAGGCGTGACGACGAATCGCATTGAGAAACGTAGCGTTATCAATGTTGGGCTTAAGTGGCGCAACGTTAATAGGAGTTACCATTATTAAGTTTTCCTTATTCAGTTATTGTTGACGGTATTATTTTAGTCGCCGAAAAGCTCGCTATAAGGTTCCCCGCCAAGCTCATCCGAAACAGACTCAACCTCAGACTCAGCGGGAGCACTATTCATCAGATCAAAGTTACGAGCTTTCCATTCAAGAATTTCAGCATCCCGAGCAGCAATAGTGTTTGCATGTTCGGCAATGGTTGCGTCACGCTGTGCAACAGCAGCATTAGCAGCCTCTAGTTCAGCAGCGTAATTACGCTCCTCACTGTGCGTGCCGGACTCCACAGCGGAAGTCTCTACACCGGTTTCGTTCTCGTCATCCATTTTCGGATTGCCTCTCTTATTGAGTTGTCTAGATATGAGGGAAACCACCCACCAAGTTTTGGTGGGTGGTTTCCCGTTTCTTTTCGGGGCATCCGTCGAACGAATCCGGCAGGTTGCAAACCTCATGCTAGCACGGCGCGGACCCAACCGCAGCATTACCATCTAGTCCGTTTCGCTCTGTCCAGTGCCCTCAGCGCCCGCACCGATCACGTCGGTAATGGTGCGGGATTCTGTTACCGGCGCGGGCCGCGGGGCTTACCCTCCGGCTTGACATCCTCGGCAACCGACTCGGCCGGTGCCTCAACCACCGGCTCAACAGGAGCCTCAGCAGGCGCATCGGTGGCAGGCTTGACCCCACGGCGCGCAGCATGCTTTTTGGTGAGCGTGAACAGGATGGTGACGTTTCCGTCAGCGTCGGGGGTAAGCTCATCCAGCTTGTGAACCAACGACGCGGTCTTACCGGCAGCGTTGGCAGCCTGAGCGAACTTGACGCGCTCCTTATTGACAGCGTCAGCCGCGACCTTGATGCCACCGGCAACCACCTTGCCCGGCTCGGTGTTGGCGTCGGTGGCCGCGATAAGCTCGGCCACATCCTCGGTGTACGGGTTAGCCGCAACCGGCTTGTCAATCGTAAGAATTTCCATTTTGTTTCTCTCCTTAGTGAGTTTATTAATTACATTGCTGGTATTAAGTTTGGGACGGGACGACATTTGATGTAGCTGTGTTCGTTTAAGCCTTGCCCCAGCGTGGCTAGCTCCCGTGCTGATGACTACAGCTTAGCACATCATCCCGCAGCAATGTCAACACTAAATTTTCAACTCGAATGTTGTCGGCTCCAAAATGATTCCCCCGGACACGGCTTTCGGTCTCAGCTTGCCCTCAATGATCTTGCCATTGTGCAAGTCATCAAATGTGAGCTTAGATGAAATTGGGAGAGGCAACCCTGCGAAAGCGTTGTGGTAATAGCAAGCCTCAACGTGCGCTTTGTGGTCGATGGTGCACCCCATCAGACACCAGTCCGTATGGTGCCCGTCATTGTCCTTGCATCCCGGTTTGGTGAGGTGTTCCACATACGCTTTCGCGCGAACATAGAATGCTGAATCAAAGTAGTATTCAAGTTTCCAGGCACCCAGCTTGCTCGGGTGCACCTCTAACGCGTCAGGTAGCTCTGTCGTCAGCAAATGCAGTGAATCGGTATCCGCATAGGCGAACACATCGTAATTCGCCTGAGCGGCCCGAATCGTGAGGTCGCGCGCAAAGCTGGTGATGAATACCCCGACAGCGGTATAAATCGGTGGTCGCTTGTCCTCTTTACCCATAGCGAGTTTCACAATCCCATCTTTCAAGATAGGTATTTTAGATGCAACATTGGGATTAGTGGCGAACTTGCCATAAAGGCTGTTCAGATGCAGCTTAGCGATTTCTTTTCGACCACCAGAGCTTTCGGCCTTGATCTTACCCCACTTATTGATATAGCTATCAAACATGCCGCGTGTAGCATGGAAACCCCAGCCGCCGTTGTACGACAAAACCGTGATATTGTAGTGATCATTGTACAAATCCCAATCAACGTTAGTAACCATCAACGTTGTTGGTTCATCAATCACTTTCAAATACTCGGTGCCTTGAAAACGACTGTTGCCCTTGATTTGAATACAGGGTATATGATCCGGTTTTATTACAGCAGTAAATGTGACACTGAAAATAGTGAGAGGGTGCCGCTCAGACGGCTCAATCTTACCATCCTGAAATACTGGGTGTCCCCACGGCATGATATTGTGCATCATCACCGACGGATACAGGCTGTTCACATCCAACACCAGCCCGGCACCCTGCAACTCCTTACTAAACCGATCATCCGCGTACGTGAAACCCCCGCGATACGCACGCCTAATCTCAGCATCAAGCGCGTCACCGAGGATCGGAAAAAGTTTCTCGAATTGCTGTTTACCAAGCAGAGTTTTGTATTCATTCAGACTGTCAGATGCAACGGTCAGCTTAGTCATTCCGCTCTCTAGAACCTGCTGCATGGCCGTCGCCATGATCGCCACATCCCGGCGCAGATAGTCGCGTTCCTGTGCCGTCATCCGGTAGCCTTTGGGGCGAACCTTATCGTAGTCGATTTCGCCTTTGCCCTCTTCCAACTCCCAGGTCTTGGCAACGCGCTTGACGGTCATGGGAATCTTATTGAGGCTGTCCCTGAATTCGGTTGTCTGGCCATTCATCCAACGCACTGTGATACTGTAGAATCTACCCATATCACTGATAAGAGTTTTGAACGTGCCGGGCGATGTGACTCTATCGTCACCGTCGAAATGTTGATACCCGTTTTTCAATAACCAGTCAAGGATAAATCGACCATCAAAACCGATATTGTGGAAATAGCAAACGTTATTGAATTCCATCAAATAGTCAATGAAACTTTCAATATCGTATCCGATATCAACTAGATCGGGGCTGATATCAATGTCAGCAACACCCCATCCCCAAACCCACGTATTATCTGCGTCGGTTTCCGCCGTTGTTGTTTCGAAGTCTGCCATTAGATTTACGCGCCGCTTGTGCGCGCCTTTGAGTCGGTGCGTTTTCTGGTAGCTGCCGTGCCCAGTCGGCAAATTGCTCAACATCTTGACTATTGTCCTCAATGATATATTTATACCAAGGCTGAGAGTCGGCGGCCATTTTCACGGCGAAAGCGTACTTGCCACCAACGGCGTCAGCAAAGTGGGTGTGTTCCCAGAGAATGTGAAATTGATAATCGGATAGATCATCGACCTTCCGGCGCAATTCCTCGCTACCCATCACCTCTAACATTTTCTCTGCTTGTTTGCGCTGTCTCTTGACAATATTATTGAGATATTGTCTCTTGGCTTTCCTTTCCATATCGCGGGTGAGGATTTCGAGCGCCTCTGCGCTCGCAACATTGCGAGCTTTCAAATCGACGTTAATATATGACTTTTGTGCCGACTCACCCAGCAGCCCTTTACCATCCTTACGAGTTGTCATTTCACGTTCCGCAATGGTTTGGTTATTAGGTCGACCTTTGGAGTCGACTCCAGGTAGCTGCACCCCGCCGACCTGCTGCATGATACTCTGACCGAAAGCGTTATACTTATTCTGCGCAGCAATATATCTATTCCATGCCTCACCTGAAACCACCTCGCCACCAGAGATAGCGACAAACGTGGTCGTTCGCTTGGTGAAAGCGTCCAGACGCGCGGCAAGTGCCTCTAGCTGTTTGCCGGTATATCGACCGATCTTTTTAGCATCAGCTATCGACGGGGCGTAGCTAGTACCCCTGAGGTTAACGCCGTGATTCTTCTCTAACCTATTGATCTTGGCGTTAACATTTCGTTGCTTGCGTTTTACAGCCTCCCGCAGTTTTGCTAGCTCATCTTGTCTAGCGCTCTGCGCTTTCGCCCATTGAGCATTTTGCATTTTGCGCTTGCCCGGGCGCGGATTTTTAGCGGCCATATTAAGTTTTCTCTTACTCTAGATACACGGAACCGGGCGCACACGCGATAGCGCATGCGCCCGGCAGGGTGGGTGAGGTGTGTAGCTAGAGCAACATTACACGTAGTTCAGAGTGAACACACGGAAATTGGCACGGGTCTTCTGAACCGCGACAGTAACCGGAATCGGAGCCTCCCACGTAGCGGGCTCACCGACCACCTGCACCAGAGTGCGGAGAGCAGAGGCAAGGCCGACACTGGTCGCGTGGTAGCTGGTGCCGTCCTCATCGATCAGGATCACCCGGGCAGCATCAATCATACCACCATTGACAGTGTCATTGATCTTGATTGCCTGCGCGATGAAATCCTTGAGGTTGATGACGGTTCCGATGTGGTCGGGGTCGATTGCGACACTGTTAGACAGTGCCTCAACCACCTTGATCTTGTCAGCAAAATTCGTGCCCGTGATGCTGGAATAGATACCCAGACCAGGCTTATTCATCGAATCGATGAGCGCCAGCGCGGACGATTGCCCACCCTGCTCCGCAGCAATATCCTGCGCGGACTCATCCACGCTCTCAACGGCAGTGGTGTTGGTGGTGTTGGTTGCGTCAGTCATGGTGACTGATCCTCTCTGTAGTTGGGATGATGCATGAAAAGCTGGATATTTCAGGTGTTGAGTGTCAGCCACGGAACGCGTACCACACTTCCGGCACAAACCCGTTTAGTGCCGCCATTCCTGCTGACTCTCTCCCGGTTGCGGTCCCGGTCGAGCACCGCACATTTATACCCTCGGCAGTACGCGCCGTCCGGTGGACTCGGATAAGCCCTTTGATCCTCTATGTATGGAACCGGATTCTATTTAGTTGTTCTCAGACCATATCACGATTCTAAAGCTTGACTTTCCCGAACCCTTGCGACCTGATATGACCACTCTACTAGACCGATGGGGTTTCCTGCCATTAACGAAACCACAGTGTTGTTTGGAGGATTTGCACAAACGCATACACCTATGCTATGTACCCTGAACGGGTGACACCCATACAGGGGTGTCTAGGTTGCTTGTAGAATAGGAACAACTTAGTGCAATCCACAATGTTGTGGGATACCTACAAACGGATTGTGGAATACCTACAAACTTGGATTAATACGCGAAAATAGGTTGACATCAATACGATTAATGGTATTGTAGTTATATAAGGTAGTAACGATGAAAGGTAAATCGAAATGAGTGCACAGACCCCCGCTCAGGCCCTTCTCACAAACAATGACTTTCGTTTCACCATCCGCGAAACCGGCGGGCGTGCACTCCGCAAGCTGATGACTGGCGAGCGTTTCCTCGCCAAGCGCGCCGATTACATCGGAAAGAAATGTTCGTGTTGATATCACGAACATGAAAAATGGAACGGTTCAGACTTGGGACATTACTCTAACCAAGTGGTTCGGTTCTAAGTAAATGACAGTGGCCCCTACCGAACCCGATCCGGTAGGGGCCACCCTCACACCTCACCCACTGAGGAACCAAGAAACGCAAGCAACCTGGCAACACCCACCATACACACCCCGAAAGGACAACACAAGTGGCGCACTACATCATCGAAACCCGGAGCACTCGACGGCCCGAATGGCGCATGAGCGGCGGGCCATTCCTCCGCGAAGACCAAGCGCTAGCTATGTGCAAACTGGCTCGCAACGCTGCCTACGGTATCGAAGCAGGATTCGATGTCCGCGTGCGTATGGTAGACAATAAGGTTAGCTATGTGTGCGTTATGCTCACCAAGGAAGATGAGCTAGAAATCGTTGTGGGACCATTCGGTAACCGGGCAGACGCCGAATACTACGGTGACGCAAACGCCGTCAGCCGCAACCACTAC
>Ga0163162_10002683_pt1 | contig 16868 bp, 17 predicted proteins | sample S55metaG_FD_115310 | JGI IMG/M metagenome (GOLD analysis project Ga0163162, IMG submission 115310) | Switchgrass rhizosphere microbial communities from Kellogg Biological Station, Michigan, USA - S5-5 metaG | ecosystem: Host-associated > Plants > Roots > Rhizosphere > Soil | place: USA...
AAGGCCGGCGACACGGTCGCGGCGGAAGACCCGTTGATCACGCTCGAGACGGACAAGGCGTCGATGGACGTGCCGGCGCCGCGCGCCGGCAAGGTCGTGTCCGTCGCGCTGAAGAAGGGCGCGAAGGTAAAAGCGGGGGATTTGATACTGACGCTCGCGCCGAGCGACGCAGGCCCTTCCGCGGAAGCGCCGCGAGCGGGAGCGAAGGCGCCGTCGCCGCCGGCGCAGGGCGCGCACGCGGGAGCCTCGGCGGAGAAAGCGACGGGTGCCGCGGTGGGTGCGGGCGCTTCCGCGGAAGCGCGCCAGCCGCCGACGGCACCTTCGGCGCCAGCCGCGGCGAGCGCGCCGAGCGCTGCCGACGCCAAGGCTGCTGCGCAGCCGACCTTCGGGCCGCGTGTCGTCGTGATCGGCGCCGGTCCCGGTGGGTACACGGCCGCGTTCCGCGCTGCGGATCTCGGATTGCAGGTCACGCTCGTCGAGCGCTGGCCGACTCTCGGCGGCGTGTGCTTGAACGTGGGCTGCATTCCGTCGAAGGCGCTGCTGCACGCCGCGCGCGTGATCGAGGAAGCGCACGAGATGGGCGCGTACGGCATCGAGTCCGGCGCGCCGAAGGTCGACACGGCGAAGCTGCGCGACTGGAAGAACAAGGTTGTTCGCCAGCTCACGGGAGGCCTCGACGTGCTCGCGAAGCAGCGCAAAGTGCGCGTCGTGCGCGGCAGCGCGCGATTCGCGTCGCCGAATCAACTCGAGGTCGAGCGCGACGGCGCACGCGAGACGATCGATTTCGACCAATGCATCATCGCGGCCGGCAGTGAGCCGACCGCGCTGCCGAACGTACCGAGCGATCCGCGAATCATCGATTCGACTGGAGCGCTCGAGCTCGGTGAGTTGCCAGAGGAGATGCTCGTCATCGGCGGCGGGATCATCGGGCTCGAGATGGCGACCGTGTACGACGCGCTCGGCGTGCAGGTGTCCGTCGTCGAGCTCACGAAGACGCTGCTGCCGGGCTGCGACCGCGACCTCGTAAAACCGCTCGAGAAGCGAATCTCGGGTCGCTATGCGAAGATCATGCTCGGTACGCGTTTCACTAAGATGGAGGCCGGCGCGAACGGCATCACGGTGCACTTCGAGGGCGACAGTGCGCCGAAAGAGCCGCAAGTCTACGGACGCGTGCTCGTCGCGGTTGGGCGCAGCGCGAACGGACGGCGGATCGCCGCGGAACGCGCGGGCGTCGAGGTGGACGAGCGGGGATTGATCGCGGTCGACAAGCAGATGCGCACGAACGTGCCGCACATCTTCGCAATCGGCGACATCGTCGGTCAGCCGATGCTCGCGCACAAGGCGAGCCACGAAGGCAAGGTCGCGGCCGAGGCCGCGGCTGGCCAGAAGAGCTTCTTCGACGCGCGCGTCGTGCCTGCGGTCGCGTACACGGATCCCGAGGTCGCATGGGTCGGCCTCACCGAGGACGACGCGAAGGCTCGCGGCATCGCGTACGAGAAAGGGACGTTCCCATGGGCAGCGAGCGCTCGCTCGCTCACGCTCGGCCGTTCGGACGGCCTTACGAAGCTCCTATTCGACAAGACGACGCATCGGTTGCTCGGCGCCGGCATCGTCGGAACGAACGCGGGCGATCTGATCGCCGAAGCCGCGCTCGCGATCGAGATGGGCGCGGACGCCGAAGACGTCGGGCTCACGATTCATCCGCATCCGACGCTGTCGGAGACGATTGCGTTTTCGGCCGAAGCGGCCGAAGGCACGATCACGGACCTCTATATCCCGAAGCGCCGCTGATAGCTGGCGACTCGACGTCGCTGCTTCTCCTCGCTGAGTGTGCGCACATGGTCCCACTTGAAGCGAGTCTAAAAGAGCTGGCGGCTGCGATAGTTTGTCTTGCCGCCTAACAGGCAGTGCGGCGGACAGTGAGAGACAAAGTTCCAAATCACAAAGGTCGGCGCGCCGCCGCCGAATCGCGGCGCTAGCCAGAACGGATGACCACCACAGCTTCGCGGGTTGGCGCAGATCTGGTCTTGTTGTCGCACTTTGTGTTCGTGGCATTTGCTGTCGGCGGTGGAGTGCTTTTCTACTTCGATCGCAGGTGGGCCTGGCTACACATACCGGTAGTGCTGTGGTCATCGATCGTCAATCTTGCGAGCTGGACTTGTCCGCTCACGCCATTGGAAAAGTCGCTTCGCGCGCAAGCCGGGAGGTCCGGGTATTCGGGCGGGTTTGTGGAGCACTACGTCGGCCAAGTAGTGTATCCACGCGGCATGCCGCGCCAAATGGAACTGATTGCTGGCGTATCGATTGTGGTGTGGAACGCATTGGTGTACGCATGCATCCTGTTGCTGAGAGGCATATAGGTCATTCGCGCGCTGCCGCTGAACTGCGGCGTTAACATGGATACGCAAACGACAAAGACCGCCGTCCTCGAGTTCATGCGCACCTTTTCGCGCGCGACCCACGTGGCTGCGCTTTAGCGACTTCACAAAGGTTCCACCAGAGATCACCGAGCTCGATTTCTAGCATGTCCAGCGAACCGCAATTCAAGAAAGCCTTTCCTTACCAGAAGGATGTCTTGGCGTTGCCGGTTAAGGATCTTGACGCCGCCTCGCAATGGTACTGCTCGCACTTTGGCATGGTCGAAGTTGAACGGCGTCAGCAACCGGTTCCGACAGTCGTTCTCGAGCGCGACGGCACGAGGATCGGCTTTTCGGTAAACGGCGGCGACGCATCGCAAGATGGCGCCGCCGTACTTGTGTCAAACATTCGAGGTATCAAAGACGAGCTCGAGCGCAACGGAGCAAGTATCGGCAACTGGCGAGTCGACGAGCAGGGCGGAAAAAAGCTTCAGGTCTTCTTCGTCGTTGCTCCGGATGGACTCTGCTACTACTTCCACGAGCCGCTCGACGATGCAGCGTGATGGGCGTTAGACCGCGGAGGCGAGCATGAGAGCGTATCCCCGAGAGCGCTTTTCTTCTGCCGTATCACTCACGCCGTCGACGGTAGTCGCGTTCGCAAATGCGGCCGGTGATGACAACCCCATACATCACGATCCCGACTTCGCGGCAAACACGCGGTTCGGCCGTCCGACGGCCAGCGGTCCTCACACCACCGCTTTGTTACTAGCACTCACCGCATCCCATTATTCGAAGAAGGGCGCAATGCTCGGGTTGGAGTTCTGGGTACGGTTCCGCCGGCCGATCTACGCGGACGAAACGATTTTGCTCGAATGGCTCGTCGTGAAGGTCACGCCGAACGAAAAGCTGCGAGGCGATGTCGTGGAATTGCGCGGCCGAATCAAAGGTCAAGATGGTCGGACGGCCGTCGGGGCGAAAGGCCGGCTACTCGTCACGGATCGACTATAGGATCGATGTTCGACAACGGCGTAGGCTCGGTTGGGCTGCCATGAAGAATCTGATCCACCTAGCGGTGTTGGTCGCGACGTGTACGACGTCTACCGCATACGCGTGCGACCACGTCGGATGGGGTACCACGCTAAACAACGGCACGCACTTAAGCCTAAACATCCTCGAAGCGGATGTACGGTCGACGGCATCGTGGAACCCGGAACGCGAAGAGCCGCCGTTAGCCTTGACTAGCGCCTATACCATTGCGATGAGCTGGGCGCGGCCGCACTACTCCGATTACGAGGATGAGGTCATAGCGTGAATCCGGCCGCCATTCTCTTGCCGTTCGTCGGCACCATGTTGCTGACGATCGTTGTCTGGTCCTACATGTATGCGCGGCGTATCCCGTTCATCCTGCGCAGCAACCTCACGCCCCAGCAGCTCACGCCGGCGGAGCTCGCTCGCTTGTCGCCTGCCGAGGTAGCTAACCCATCCGATAACCTCAAGAATCTGTTCGAGCTGCCCACGATTTTTTACGCGGCGGTTCTGTATCTGTATGTGACTCAGCAAGTCGACGTGTCGTATCTGGTCGCGGCCTGGGTCTTCTTCGCGTTTCGAGTTCTGCATAGCGCGGTGCATTGCACCTTCAATTTCGTGCCCTTACGGTTCTGGCTGTATGCGATCTCGGCCCTTGCGCTATGGTTCATGGTGTTGCGTGTCGCATGGCGTGTTTTCTTTTAGGAGTGGAGCGCCGTGAGCTTCAAAATCAACTTCGATGCGATCGATTGGCAGCAGGTCCGTCCGGACGTGCGTCAAAAGGTTTTCAGCGAGGGCTCTCGGCAAGTTCGACTGGTCGAGTTCGAGACCAGCATCGGAGCGGAAAACTGGTGCGAAGCCGGTCATATCGGCTATGTGCTGAACGGGGCGTTGAGCATCAGCTTCAACGGGGAAGTCATCTCGTTCAGGGCCGGCGATGGGCTGTTCATTCCGGCCGGTGAGGCCAGCAAGCATCGGGCGGTGTCGATTTCTCCGGGGACGCAATTGCTGGTGGTCGAGGACCTGTAAGTTCTCTCGCAACCGTGTGCGACTCGACGTGCCGGTCGGCGAGATCGAGGTCGCCGCCTAAGTTGCCGCAGACCCCCGGGAGTATGATCCGCCGTGCGATCCAGCTTCGAGCGGTCGCCGTTCTCTTCAGGCAATCGGGGGCACCATGAGCGACACAGATAATCGCGATCGAACATCGCGGCGCGGATTCCTCAAGACCATCGGGGCCGCCGGCGCGACGGCCGTCGTATCGTCGGCCTGCGCGCCGTCGGCGCAAGCACCCGCGACGGCGGGCGCGGACTCCGACTTGCGGCTCGTGAACGGCCGCATCCATACGATCGACGGGCGGGGCACGGTCGCCGACAGCGTCGTGATCCGTAACGGCGTCTTCGCAGCCGTCGGCGGAGCAGCGCCGCAAGGTGCTCGCGTCCTTGACCTCGGCGGGCGCACGGTGGTGCCGGGCTTGGTCGAGCCGCACATCCATAGCGTGAGCCTCGCGAACCGGCCGGGCTACCACACGATCCTCGAGAACACGACGTCGATTCGCGGCGTGCAGGAAGCGCTCGCGGCGCGCCGCAAACAGGTGCCCGAAGGTCAATGGATCACCTCGATGGGCGGTTGGCACCCCAACCAATGGGCCGAGCATCGCCACCCGACGCTTGCCGAGCTCGATGAAGCCGTTCCGGACCGGCCGGTGTTTCTGTACGAGCGCTTCACGGGGCCGTGCGCCGTCAACAGCATGGCCAAGAAGTTCTTCGACGCTGCCGATGCAGCGGAGCCCGCGCACCCGGACATCAAGAAGATCAACGTGAGCGAGACCGGCGCGATTGCCCCGGCCGGATTCGGAAGCGGCGGCCCGTCGGCATCCGCACTGTTTCTGCTGCGCCGCATGCAAACGTATGCGGACCGCTTGCGCGGCGCGCAAGACGCGATGAGCTACTCGACGAGCGTGGGTCTGACGACGCATCTCGACCAGGTGCTGTTCCCGACGCCGGGTCCGCTGCACCCCTCGCAGATCCTTTCGAATCTCGACCAGTACACGATGTACGACCCGTGGCTCGACTTGAATCGGCAGGGTCGTGCGACCGTGCGGCTCCAGATCAACTTCTTGAGCAACCAGAACGACCCCGCGTTGCCCGAGCTGCACGAGCGCCTCAGGAATCAGTTTCAATTCTTCGGCGACGACATGGTGCGTACCGGCGCGATCGGCGAATGGGCGGCGCCGCTATCCGCGGGCGCCACCTGGTTCGAAGCACAGCGTCTCGTGGCGGCGAAGCAGTGGCGCAACGAGAACAGCGTGCAGGACCTGAAGGGCCTCACACAGGTCGTCGATGCTTACGAGAAGATGGATCAGGAATTCGGCATCAAGAACCTGCGTTGGGTCGTGCATCACGTGCCCGAGGTCACGCCCGAGCTCCTGTCGCGGCTGAAAGCGCTCGGCTGCGGTGTGGAGATGGCGGCGTTCCGCTGGGTTACCTCGAGCGACCCGAACCAGGTCGTCGGGCCGCAGTTCCGCACGATCGTGGATCACGGAATCCAGGCGGGAATCCACGGCGACGGTGTGCACATCGCGCCGCTGAATCCTTGGTCGCACATTCAGTACGCGACGACGGGAGTGAACTCGTTCGGTCAGGCGGTGAACCCCGGCCAGCAGCTCACTCGACAAGAGGCGCTGTCGCTGTTCACTCGCTCCAACAGCTGGTTCCTGCGAATGGAAGAGAAGATCGGCTCGATCGAGCCCGGCAAGCTCGCAGACCTCACGGTGCTCGATCGCGACTACTTCACCGTGCCCGATGCGGACATCAGGAACGTTCGCTCCGTGCTCACGATTCTTGGCGGTAAAGCTGTTCACGACACTGGTGTACTGAAGGTCTGATGGTCGGCGGCTTCATGGCGAGCGTCGCACAATCCACGGCTTTGACCGATCTCGGAGGGCGGATCATGCACGTCCATCGGCTCAATCCGATCTTGAATGTCTCGAACATTCAGCAGAGCTTCGCGTGGTTCGAGAAGCTCGGCTGGCAGAAGGGTTGGGAGTGGGGCTCCCCGCCGACCTTCGGTGGCGTGTGCTCGGGCGAGTGCGAGATCTTCCTTTGCGAGAACGGTCAAGGCGGTCGCGGCCGCACCGCCTTGCCGATGACGTTCGGACCGAAGTCGAACGAAGCCGCCGAGAAGGCCGTCTGGATGTCGATTTGGGTCGACGACGTCGATGCGGTGCACCGGCGCTGCCTCGAGAAAGGCATCGAGGTCACGTGGCCCCCGACCGACATGCCGTGGAACACTCGCGAGATGCACCTGCGGCACCCCGACGGACACGTGTTCAGAGTGAGTCAGGGCACGGAGTAGCGACGCCGAGCCGCGCCAAAGCAGCCGTGCGCTTCATCCCGGCAGCTGCGTCATCAGACGACGCCGGAACTCGGCCGGCGAATAGCCGATCTCTCTCCGAAACACGCGACGAAACGACGTGACGTCGCTGACACCGACGAGCGCCAAGATCTGCTCGACGCTGCGCGCCGTCGTGCGCAGCAGTCTCTGCGCCTTCTCGATGCGTTTGAGCTGGACGAATTTGCGCGGCGTGGTCCCGTACGCGTCGAAGAACCGGCGGTGAAACGTCCGCGAGCTCATGTTGCAGCGTTTCGCGAGCACGGCTGCGGACAGCGGCTGCTCCATGTGCGATTCGATCCAACCGGTCAGGCCCTTCAGCCTCTCATGTTCCACTTCGAGGTCGATGAGCTTTTGCGCGTAGACGGACTGCTTCTGGCGCACGCTGTCCGCGAGCAGGATCTGCCCGAGCGCGTGCGCGGCAGGCCGTGAGCTCGTCCGGGCGACGATGTACAGCGCGAGGTCGACCGCGGCGAGATAGCCGCCTGCCGTGATCACGCTGCCCTGATCGCTGACCATTCGGTTCATCGACCAGCTCACCTGCGGATAGCGCGAACGAGCGAGCGCGATCCAGTCCCAATGCGTCGTCGCCTCTTTACCATTGAGCAAGCCCGCCTCGGCCAAGGTGAACGCGCCGAGACATGCCGAGGCGACGATCGTGCCTTTGGCGCTTTGCCGGCCCAGTAGTTCCGCGTCGCTCGAGTCGGGGACATGGTCCCGTCCAATGCCCGTGAGCGGCGGCACGATCAGGTAGTCGTAGCGGCCACGCGCTTTGGCCGTCGTCACCGTTGCGCCCTGCAGCTCGAGCCGTCCGCCGCGCGCGGAGACGAGCTCGACCAAGTAGTGCTCGCGTCCGAGCGGGCGGTTCGCCTTCTCGAAGATCTCGCGCGTGAGGCAGGCGAGCGCGGCCGACGTCTGGCGGCCGACGAGGATCGCGATGTGAGTGGTGCTATGGCGTGGCATTAATGACCTCAATAGAGGCAAGAGTGCCACTATCTCCTTGGCAAGTGAAGACGTACGGTCAAGCCGTCGCAACACCTTCGAGAGGCCAACGGCAATGGCAATTGCAGACACACCTGCGATCGAGATCACATACGTCGGAGGTCCGACGGCGCTGATCGAGATCGCCGGCGTCACGTTCATTACCGATCCGACGTTCGACGCGGCTGGGAAGGACTACCGCTCGGGAACCGTCACGCTGCGCAAGCTCGCAGGGCCGGCCATCGGCGTCGATCAGCTAGGCCACATCGACGTGGCACTCGTGAGCCACGAGCAGCATCCCGACAACTTGGACGAGTTGGGCCGGGTGCTCGCGTCCAAGGTCCCGCTCACGCTCACCACTCGCGCCGGTGCGTCGAAGGTTGGGCCGAATGCGGTCGGCCTATCGCCGTGGGAACGCCGCGAGATTCCGGCTCCGAGCGGCGTCACGCTGACTGTGACCGCGACGCCAGCGCGGCACGGACCGGCCGGCATCGAGCGGATCGCGGGCGAGGTCGTGGGGTTCGTGATCGGCGTCGCCGACACGCGCGAGGACCTCGTCTACGTCACGGGCGACACCGTCTGGTACGCGGGCACAGCGGAGGTCGCGCGCCGCTCTGCGCCGCGCGTTACCTCGATGTTTGCAGGCGCCGCCCGCACGCGAGGGCCTTTCCATCTCACGATGGACACGAACGATGCGGTAGAGGTCGCGTCGGCGTTCCAGCACGCAACCCTCGTGCCGGTGCATCACGAGGGCTGGGCGCACTTCACTCAGTCGCAGGACGACATCGCGGCGACTTTCGCGACGCTCGGAATCGAGGATCGGCTGCGCAGAGTCACGCCAGGAGACAGCGTGCGGTTTTGAGTGGCGGAGCGAGCATGCGGTTCTGAGCGCCTACGACTACACTCGCGTTCCCGCACTATTCAGCCGCGACGCATGCGTCTCTGGTCACTTCACCCGAAGTATCTCGATCCACAAGGCCTCGTCGCGCTCTGGCGTGAGGCGCTGCTCGCGCGCGCCGTTTTGCGAGGCGAGACGAGAGGCTACAGGCACCATCCGCAGCTCGTTCGCTTCGCGTCGCACGTATCGCCGCGCTCTGCGATCAACGCTTACCTGCGCACGGTCTTCGAGGAAGCGATCGCGCGCGGGTACGACTTCGACCGCAGCAAGGTCGGGCCGAGCCGTCCTGTCGCGCCCATCGTCGTGCCCCGCGGCCAAATGCTCTACGAATGGCAGCACTTGCTGGGGAAACTGGCTGCGCGAAGCCCGACGATCCACACACGGTGGCGCGACGTCGCGAGGCCCGCAAGTCATCCGCTGTTTCGGGTGCGACCAGGGCCGGTCGCGGATTGGGAGCGACCGACGTAGGCCGTCACGCCGGCGTCGCGGGCTGGGTCTTTTCCGGAAACTCGCACAGATCGACGATCAGACACGCGGGGCAGCTCGGCTTGCGCGCCTTGCATACGTAGCGCCCGTGCAAGATCAGCCAGTGGTGCGCGTTGCGCTTGAACTCGTCCGGCGTGACCTTCACGAGCTCGTCTTCGACTGCGCGTACGGTACCGCCGTGCGCGAGCCCCGTGCGGTTCGCGACGCGGAAGATGTGCGTGTCGACCGCGATCGTGGGCTCGCCGAACGCGGTGTTCAGAATCACGTTCGCGGTTTTCCGGCCGACGCCGGGCAGCGCCTCGAGCGCGTCGCGGTCGCGCGGCACGACGCCAGCGTGCTCGGTGACGAGCTTGCGGCACGTCGCGATCAGGTTCTTCGCCTTGCTGTTGAAGAGCCCGATCGTCTTGATGTAATCCTTGAGCCCGACCTCGCCGAGGTCGAGCATCGCCTGCGGCGTATTGGCGGCCTTGAAAAGCTCGACGGTCGCTTTGTTCACGCTGAGATCGGTGGCTTGCGCCGAGAGGATGACGGCGACGAGCAGCTCGAACGGCGACGTGTACCTGAGCTCCGTCGACGGGCTCGGGTTCGCTGTCGCGAACCGCTCGAAGATCTCGCGGCGCTTCGCGGGCTTCACTGCTGCGCCGGCGCCGCCGCGATCTCGGCAACGGGCGCAGCTACGGGCGCCGGCCGCTCTCGGCCGAGCCAGTTGCGCAGCGCGATGAGCGCCGCGACTCCGAAGAATGCGCCGGGCGGCAGGACTGCCACGAGCATTCCGTGGAACGGGAAATTGAGCTGCATCCAGGCCGCTGCTCCGCCGGCGAGCATCGGCATGCCGGCGAACAGCGTTCCGTGCCCGAGCACCTCGCGGAGACCGCCGAGCGCGACGAGCACCACGACGAAGCCGGCTCCGGTCGCGATGCCCGTCAGCAAGGCCTCGCCGACGGGCTTACGACTCGCGACGGTGTCGGCCTGCGCAAGCAGGGCGCAATTCGTCACGATCAGCGGAATGAACAGGCCGAGGCTCTCGTGCAGATCGTCGAGCAGCGCGTTGCTCACGAGGTCGATACACGTCACGAGCGACGCGACGATCAGCACGTACAGCGGAACGCGCGCGGCCGGTAGCAGCGCGCGCCGAGTCGTCGCGACGATGGTGTTCGAGACCACGAGCACTGCCGCGCTCGCGAGACCGAGTGCGAGCCCGTTCACCACCGACGTCGTCACCGCGAGCAACGGGCATAGCCCGAGCAGCTGGACGAGCGCGACGTTGTCGCGCCAGAAAGCCGTGGCGAAGAGGGCGCGCTGATCGTTACTGTTCTGCATCGTCGTGGCTGCGGGCGGCTGCGGCGGCGGTGAAGAGCTCGTCACGATGGCTCTCGAAGTATAGCAGCGCGTTCTTCACGCCCTTGACGACGCCTCGCGACGTCACGGTCGCTCCGGTAATCGAGTCGAACTTCCCGTCGTCCTTGTCGACGAGCCAGAGCGACCGCTCCGGCACGTCGAGCGACTTGCCGTCGAACTGCGTGATCCATTTGGACTTCTGAATGTCGATCGCGTCGCCCAAGCCCGGAGTCTCGCGGTGGCTCACGGCGCGCACGCCGGTGAGCACGCCGTCGCGCGAGACGCCGATCAGGAGATGGATCGTGGAGTTATACCCTTCGGTCTCGGCGGTCGCGAACACGGCCGCGACCGGCGTGTCGCGATCCTCGGCGACGTAGACGTCGATGGGCTCGTTGCCCAAGAGCTCCTTGTCGGTGACGCCTATACGCACCGTCGCGAGATCTCGCTCGCGCAGCGCCGGATCGAGCACGCTGTTGAGGCTCGCGATCAGCCGCGCGCGGCGGTTGGCCGCGATCCGCTCCTTGCTGAAGTCGTGGCTTGCGCTGATGCCGAACCAGGCCGCCAGCGCGATGATAGCCACGAGCGCGGCCGTGCGTATCGGTCCTCCCTCAGCGCCGGCCATAGATCCTCGGACGCGTGACGCGATCGATGAGCGGCACCGCGGCGTTCATCAGCAGCACCGCGAACGCGAGGCCGTCGGGATAGCCGCCCCATGTGCGGATGGCGTACGTGAGAAAGCCGATGCTTGCGCCGTAGACGAGCCGGCCCCGGTTCGTGGTCGACGCCGACACGGGATCGGTCGCGATGAAAAACGCGCCGAGCATGCTCGCGCCGCTGAAGAGATGGAACTCCGGCGCCGCGTAGTGATGCGGATCGATCCAGTAGAACGCCGTCGCCGGCGCCAAGAGGCCGACGAACAACGCGAACGGGATCTGCCAGCGGATCGTGCCCGTGAGGAGCAGATATAGGCCGCCGACCGCGATCAAATTCGCGACCCATTCCCAGCCGCGGCCGCCGAAGTCGCCGAACAACGATCCGCCGCGCAGCTCGTCGAACGAGTGCGCGGAGCGCAGCCCTTCTTTCACGATGTCGAGCGGCGTCGCGCGCGTGAGCGTGTCGACGTCGAGACCGCTCGGCAGCCGGCCGAGGAACGAGTACTCGAGCTGACCCAGGAGGCTCAGATGCATGTAGTCGATGTCACCCATCCGCGGCGGGATCCACTGCGTCATCTCGACCGGGAACGAGACCAGCAGGAACACGTAGCCGACCATCGCGGGGTTGAACAGGTTCTTGCCGAGCCCGCCGAAGAGTTGCTTCGCGATCACGATCGCGACCGCGGTGCCGAGCACCGGAATCCATGCGGGCACGAGCGGCGGCAACGCGAACGAGAGCAGCGCAGCCGTGATGAGCGCGCTGCCGTCGTTGAGCGCCACGCGCGTGCTGCGGCCGCGGAGCCTGAGCACCGCGCCTTCGCACAGCAGCGCCGTGACCGCTGCGATCAGGAAATTGATCAGGAGACCCCAGCCGAAGAACCAGGTGTAGGTCACCGCGGCCGGCGCGAGCGCGTACAGCACCCGGCGCATGAAGAGCGGCACGGCGTCGAGCGCGCGCGCGTGCGGAGCCGGCGCGACGTCGAAGTGCATCGTCATTGTCAGAGCCTGGCGAATCCCGCGAAGCCGAGGAACGCGAGAGACAGTATGCCTGCGGTGACGAACACGATTGCTGCGCCGCGAAACGGCATCGGCACGTCCGCGCGCTCAATGCGCTCGCGGAGCCCCGCGATCAGCGCGAGCGCGATCCCGAAGCCGACCGACGCTCCTGCGCCGTAAAAGAGCGCGGCGACGAAGCTGCGGCTCGCGGCGGAGTTCAGGAGCGCGACTCCGAGCAGAGCGCAGTTGCTCGCGATCAGCGGCACGTAGACGCCGAGCACGCGGTGCAACAGCGGCGAAAAGCGCCGCGCGAGCGCGTTCGTGAGCTGAATCGATGCGCCGACCACGACGACGAACCCGAGAATACGGAGGTACTGCAGCTCGAAGCGCTGCAGCACGAATCGGTCGACGAGAAAGCTCAAGCCCGATGCCGCCGTGAGCACCAGCCCGGTCGCGAGCGCCATGCCGATTGCGCCTTCGAGCCGGCGCGACGCGCCCATGAACGGGCAGAGCCCGAGGAACTGCACGAGCACGAAGTTGTTGACGAGCGCCGCCGCGACGACGATCAGCAGTAGCTCGCCCATCGTCAGCTGACTTTCATTCCGGGTGCAGCGCCGCTGTCCGGGCTCAACAGGAAAGGGCCGCCCGCGTCACCGCTCGCGGCGAGCACCATTCCCTCCGACACGCCGAAGCGCATCTTGCGAGGCTTCAAGTTCGCGACGAGGATCACGAGCCGGCCTACCAGCGCGTTCGGATCGTAGGTGCTTCGAATGCCGGCGAATACGGTTCGCTGCGGGCCACCGACGTCGAGCGTCAGCTTGAGAAGCTTGTCCGCGCCCTCGACGAAGCTCGCGTCGAGCACGCGCGCGACGCGCAGGTCGGTCGTTTGGAACTGCGCGATATCGATCTCGGCCGCCGCGCCGTCGGCGGGGCTGGCTGTGTCATTGGCTGGCATGGTGGTCTTCGTACCTTCGATTAATGCCTGTGTCTCCGCGACGATCTTCTCGAGCGTCGCGAGCTCGATGCGCTGAAGCAGCGGCTCGAAACGCGCGATTTTGCGCCCGAGCAGCGGCGACGTGACGTCGCTCCAGTTGAGCTCGCCGGCTGCGAGCAGCTTCTCGGCACGCTCCGCGAGAGCCGGCAGCACGGGCTTCAGATAGATCATCAACGCTCGAAACAGGTTCAGCCCCAGCGTGCACACGCCGACGACCTCGGCCGCGGCTTCGCCGTTCTTCGCGAGCACCCAGGGCTTCTTCTCGTCGATGTATTGGTTCGCGCGATCGGCGAGCGCCATGATCCGGCGTACCGCACGGGAGTACTCGCGCTGCTCGTAGTCCGTCGCGATCGCGGCGGCGGCCGACGAGAACTCCGCGTACAGCGCGTCGTCCGGCAGCCGCTCCGCCAGCTTGCCGCCGCCGAGCTTCTCGATGAACCCGGCGCAGCGGCTCGCAATGTTCACGAGCTTGCCGACCAAGTCGGAGTTCACTTTCGCGACGAAGTCCGCGAAGTTCAAATCGATGTCCTCGATCCGCGAGCTCAGCTTCGACGCGTAGTAGTAGCGCAGGTAGTCGGGATCGAGATGCTTCGCGAAGATGCCGGCTGGGATGAACGTGCCGCGGCGCTTCGACATCTTCTCGCCGTCGACCATGAGATGGCCGTGCACGAACAGCGCGCTCGGCTTGCGGTAGCCGGCGCCCGACAGCATCGCGGGCCAGAACAGCGCATGGAAATACGGGATGTCCTTGCCGATGAAGTGATAGAGCTCGTGCCGGCTGCCGGCGTCCCAAAATTCGCCGAAATCGAGGCCGATTCGCCGGCAGAGATTCAGGAAGCTCGCCATGTACCCGATCGGCGCATCGAACCAGACGTAGAAGAACTTGTTCTTCTCGCCCGGGATTGCGAAACCGAAATAGGGCGGGTCGCGAGAGATGTCCCAGTCCTTCAAGCCTGCCTTGAACCACTCGTCGAGCTTGCGCGCAAGAGTAGGGTCGACGTGCTTCGGTACCCACTCGGCGAGCTCCTTCTCGAAGCTGCCGAGCTTCAGGAACAGGTGCTCGGACTCGCGTGCCGACGGCTTCGTGCCCGACAGCGTGGAGACGGCGTCCTTGAGGTCGAGCGGCGAGTAGGTCGCGCCGCAGTTCTCGCACGAGTCGCCGTATTGGTCCGGCGTGCCGCAATTCGGGCACGTGCCGCGCACGTAGCGGTCCGGCAGAAACATCTGCCGTTCCTCGTCGTACGCTTGCTTCACGATTTTGCGTGCGATGAAGCCGCGTGCAGCGAGCCGCCGGTAGATCTCCGACGTGAGCTCTTCGTTCTCCGGGTCGTGCGTCGTGATGTAGTTGTCGACGCTGATCCGAAAGGTCGCGAAATCGCGCCGATGCTCCGCGCTCACGCGCATGATCAGGTCGGCCGGTGCGATGCCTTCCTGCTCGGCGCGCAACATCGTCGGCGTGCCGTGCGCGTCGCTCGCGCAGACATACCAGCACGTCTCCCCGCGCAGCCTCTGGAACCGCACCCAGACGTCGGTTTGAACGTGCTCGAGGACGTGGCCGAGGTGCAGCGAATTATTCGCGTACGGCAACGCGTTCGTGACGAGTATTGTGCGCTTGGAGGTCAAGTCGAGCAGGCTCCGCAACCGAAGGGGCCCGGTCGCGAAGAGCGGAAGTCCGAGCCGTGGACATTATGCCATCGGCTCGCGGGCTTTAGTTGAGGTCTTTGACTTGCTCGAACTTGGATTTGTCGAACGAGTTGAGATACGCCTCTTGCCCGGAGATCATTCCTTCGTCGAGCAGCTTCTTGACCGACGAGTCCATCGTACACATGCCTTCGCGCGCGCTCGACTGCATCACGTTCTCAATCTGTTCGAGCTTGCCCTGACGGATCAGATTCGCGGCGGCCGGCGTGTTGATCAATATCTCGAGCGCCGCGACGCGCCCCGTGCCGTCCTTGCGCTTGAGCAGCTGCTGCGACACGACGCCGCGCAGCGACGTCGAGAGCATGTTGCGCACGTGGTCCTGCTTGTCGGACGGGAAGATGTTCACGACCCGGTCGATCGTTGCAGCCGCGCCGTTGGTGTGCAGCGTGCCCATCACGAGCACGCCCATCTCGGCCGCGGTCATCGCGATGCTCATCGTCTCGAGGTCGCGGAGCTCACCGACGAGGATCGCGTCCGGATCCTCGCGCAACGCCGAGTGCAGGGCGTCCGCGAACGACGAGCTGTGAATGCCGATCTCTCGCTGGCTCATGAGGCAGAGCTTGCGCTGGTGAACGAATTCGATCGGGTCCTCGATCGTGAGGATGTGGCCTTTGACGCGAGCGTTGATCGCGTCGATCACGCCCGCGAGCGTGGTCGACTTGCCCGATCCCGTCTTGCCGGTCACGAGAATCAGGCCGCGGTTCGCCGTCGCGAGCTCGTGCAGTGACTTCGGCATCTTGAGCTCGTCGAGCGTGAGCGCTTTCGACGGGATGCCTCGGAAGACGGCGCCGATGCCGTTCAAGTGGCGGAACACGTTCACGCGAAAGCGGGCAACGTCGGGAATCGAGTGTGCGAAGTCGGCCGAATCGTGCACGTTGAACTGATTCAACGAGGCCTCGCTCATGATGCCGAACAGCTCCGCCTTGAGCTCCTCGGGATCGAGCTTGTTGTTGTCGAGCGTGATCAGGTCGCCGTGCACGCGCATGCGCGGAGGATCGCCCGCGATCACGTGCAGGTCGGATCCTTTCCGCAGTTGCATGCTGCGCAAGAAAGAGTCGATAAGCGACATCGGTGTCTCCGCTCAACCGACGCTCGCGCTGCTGGGCAGCACGGTCGTGTCGGTCACGAAACGCTCGAACTTCTTGCGGTCCCCCGCGAAACGGTATGCGTCGTCCGGATCGATCGTCTTCTTCGCGATCGCGTCGAGCAGCGCCTGATCCATGAGCTGCATGCCGACGTCTTTGCCGGTTTGCAGCTGCGCCGGAATCTGGTGCGTCTGCTCGGTCATGATGAGCTTCGCGATGGCGCGGTTCATGATCAAGATCTCGACGATGGCGCGCCGCCCTCGGTTGTCCGGGGTTTTCACGAGCGTCTGCGTGACCACCGCGTGCAAGGAGTGAGCGAGGAAGCTCTTCGTCTGCTCGCGTTGCTCCGCGGGCAGAGCGTCGATGATGCGGTCCACGGATTTGACGGCGCTCGTCGTGTGGAGCGTGCCGAGCACGAGGTGGCCCGTTTCCGCGGCGGTCATCGCCATGCTGATCGTCTCGCCGTCGCGCAGCTCGCCGACCAGAATCACGTCCGGGTCCTCGCGCAAGCTCGCGCGCACGCCTTCGGCGAAGCTCGGGATGTGAGTGCCGAGCTCGCGCTGCACGATCTGCGAGCGCTTGCTCGCATGCACGAACTCGATCGGGTCCTCGAGGCTGATGATGTTGCAATTACTCGTGGCGTTGATGTGGTCGATCATCGCCGCGAGCGTGGTCGACTTGCCCGTTCCGGTCGAGCCCGTGACGAGAACCATGCCTTGCTGGAGGTCGCAGAACTTCGTGATCACTGGCGGCAGGCCTAGGCTTTCGAGCGTGGGGACCTGCGATGGAATGGTGCGGAACGTCGCGCCGATGCCGGTCGCCTTACGAAACACGTTGACGCGGAAGCGGCCGCCGTCGCTGCTCACGTACGAGAAGTCGAGGTCGGCGCCTTTGTGGAAGCGCTCCCTCTGGTTCGCGCTCAGGATCTCGGCGACGTAGCCCTCGAGCTCGGTGTCGCCGAGG
>Ga0163162_10002685_pt1 | contig 16863 bp, 11 predicted proteins | sample S55metaG_FD_115310 | JGI IMG/M metagenome (GOLD analysis project Ga0163162, IMG submission 115310) | Switchgrass rhizosphere microbial communities from Kellogg Biological Station, Michigan, USA - S5-5 metaG | ecosystem: Host-associated > Plants > Roots > Rhizosphere > Soil | place: USA...
TAAGTTCTGCTCGACACTCCTAAGGTCAGGTCAGGTGACAGGCAGATTACGGTAATCGGGGCAGTAGCTTTAGGCCCAAGCGAGGTGTGTTCCCCCAATGACACCTCCTTGGGCCTTTTTATTTGTGCGGCTCGCGCAATACACGCCCGACGGCAGTAGTTCGTTGCACGTCCCGCTTCCATCCGATTTCTCCCGTTGCAGCTCCGTTCAGGAACTTGGCGGCCAAATCGCGATCAATCCTCTACTGCCTGACGAGAAACTGCGCCCATGCGAATCCTGGTCATTGAAGACAACAGCGACATCGCTGCCAACATCGGCGACTACCTCGAGGAGAAAGGTCACGTCGTCGACTTCGCCGGCGATGGCGTCACTGGATTGCACCTTGCCGTCGTGCACGACTTCGACGCGATCGTGCTCGATCTGACGCTGCCCGGCATGGACGGCCTCGAGCTGTGCCGCAAGCTGCGCCAGGAGGCGCGCAGACAGACACCGGTGCTGATGCTCACTGCGCGCGACGCGCTCGACCAGAAGCTCAACGGCTTCGATTCCGGCGCTGACGACTACATGGTCAAACCCTTCGCGCTGCAGGAACTCGAAGCGCGCCTCTCGGTTCTCGCGCGTCGCGGCAAGGGCGTGCAGAGCCGCGTCCTGCAACTTGCCGATCTCAACTACAACCTCGACACGCTGGTCGTCACGCGCTGCGGCAAGTCGATCCAGCTCAATCCGATCGGCTTGAAACTGCTGCAGCATCTGATGGAATCGAGTCCGTCCGTGGTCACGCGCCAGGATCTGGAAACGCGCGTCTGGGGCGAGGAATTGCCCGACAGCGATTCGTTGCGCGTACACATCCACGGCCTGCGCGCGGCGATCGACAAGCCGTTCGAAAAACCGCTGATCCAGACGCGCCACGGCATCGGCTATCGCATGGTCGATCCCGACGCCGCGTTGATCTGACCACCGATCACGGGCCATGGCGGGGGTCCAATACCGGCGCCGGCTGCGCAGCCGCATCATCGTTTCGTTTGCGCTATTCGGATTCGCAATGACCGCGTTGTTCGCCGCGGCGACGATCTACATGCGCGCGCGGCTCGAAGACCAGCTGATCAATAATTCGCTCGAGCGCGAGGTCAAGAATTTCGCCGACTTCAAGCGCGACAATCCGGATCGCAATGCGCCGTGGTACATGACCATGTACTTCGCCGACATCTACAGCGCAAACAAATTCGCCAACGTGCCGTTCGCCTGGCAGAAGTACGAAAGCGGCGTCTACGACATCGAGCAGCTTGGCGCCGAGGGCAAGATCCGGCCCTACAAGCTGGCCGTCTACAAGGACGCGGAATTCTGGGCGTTCCTGCGACTCGATGAAAGCACGCAGAAGCTCGGTGAGCGCCAGCTGCTGACCTCGCTCAGTATCGTGCTGCTGGCTTTCGCGATCCTGTCGCTGCTCATCGGCCGCTGGCTGTCGATCCGCGTCATGAGCCCGGTGATCGATCTCGCGCGCCGCGTGCAGGCGATGGGGCGCACGGGTCGCCCCGAACCGCTGGCGCCGCACTTCGCCAATGACGAGGTTGGCCAGGTCGCCGTGGCGCTGGACGGCTACTCGGACAAGCTCACCGCACTGGTCGAACGCGATCGCGAGTTCAACGCCGACGTCAGCCACGAGCTGCGCACGCCGCTGTCGGTGATCTCCGGCACCACCGAACTGATGCTCGCCTCGGACTCGATCAGCGACAAGCTGCGCGAACGCCTCAAGCGCATCGAGCGCGCGGCGAAGCAGTCGACCGAACTGACCAATGCCCTGCTGCTGCTGTCGCGCAGCGAACGCTCGGCGCCGGTCGATGGCGAGACGACCGACGTCGGCAAGATCGTCGAGCAGGTCGCCGAAGTCTATCGGTCGCACCTCGGGCGCAAGCCGGTGGAAGTGCGGTGCCTCGTCGAGCAGCCGATCGAAGTCGTGGCGCCGTCGTCGGTCGTTGCCGTTGCGCTCGGCAACCTGATCGGCAATGCATTCAAGTACACGCAGCAGGGCGAGGTCGTGATCACGGTCGGCGCCGGCCGCGGCAAGGTAACGGTCGAGGATTCAGGCCCGGGCATCAAGCCCGAGGAAGCGGAGAAACTGTTCGAGCGCGGTGTGCGCGGCGACAGTGCGGCCGGCAGCAAAGGTGCGGGACTCGGCCTCGCCATCGTGCGGCGTCTGTGCGAGCTGTACGACTGGCGCGTGTCCCTCGCTCCGCGGCCGCAGGGCGGGGCGGTCGCCACGCTCGACTTTCGCCTGCGCGGTTAGGCATCAAGACGTCGACAGGGCAAAGCCTTGAACGCGGATTACGCGGATGGAACGCGGATTAACGCAGATAGAGCAAATCGAAAAACGCGAACGCTCTTTCTGTTTGTTCTGCTTCATCCGCGTGATCTGCTTTCCATCCGCGTAATCCGCGTTGAACGCTCTAGACGAATTCGAGCCAGCCGCGTGTGTCCGGCGTCGTGCCATCGAACAGGCCGAAGAACGCCTTCTGCATCTGGCCGGTAAGCGGGCCGGGCTTGCCGGTGCCGACCGGCTTGCCGTCGACCGAGCGGATCGGCGTGATCTCCGCGGCCGTGCCGCACATGAAGAGCTCGTCGCACAGATACAGATATTCGCGCGGAATGTCGCGCTCGAGGACCTCGATGCCTACGTCGCGGGCCAGGCGGATGATCGTGTTGCGCGTGATGCCGTTGAGCAGCGCGGCGCTGACCGGCGTCGTGTGCAGCGCGCCGTCGAACACGAGGAACAGGTTTTCGCCGGCGCCTTCGCTGAGCAGCCCGGTAGCTGCCAGCGCAATGCCTTCGCCGAAGCCGAGCCGGCGCGCCTCGCGTGCGACGAGCTGGCCCGACAGGTAATTGCCGCCGGCCTTGGCGCCGGCCGGAATCGTGTTCGGCGCGAAGCGCTGCCAGCTCGACACGCACGCATCGATGCCGGCTTCGAGCACGCCGTCGCCCAGATACGGTCCCATCTCCCACGCCGCCACGGCGACGTCGGTGGGCGTATCCGCCGACAAGCCGAAGCCGCCGAGCCCGCGGAATGCGACCGGACGCAGGTACGCCTTGGCCAGGCCGTTCGCCTTGATGACATCGCGCGTCGCGCGCGCGAGTTCGTCGAGCGAGAACGGGATCGGCATGTCGTATATTTTTGCAGAATGATACAAGCGCTTCAGGTGATCGGTCAGGCGGAAGATCGCCTGGCCCTTCGGCGTTGCGTAGCTGCGGATGCCTTCGAACACCGAGGAGCCGTAGTGCAGGGCATGCGCCATGACGTGCGTCGTCGCTTCGGCCCACGGCTTGATCACGCCGTTGTGCCAGATGAATTGCGGATACTGCTGCTGCGTCATGAAGCGCTCCCATCCAATCAGGCGCGCAGCGTAGCGGCACAGCGCGGCGATGGAAAGGGCCGCTTGTCACGCAACTGCTGCGCACCATCCGATTCCCGTTCCGCTTAATCGGAACAGCACGTTCGATCGGCCACGCGCGACGAGTCCTGCGCAGGAACAGACGATGGCGCGCCGCATGTAAACTGAGGTCCGGCGATGCTCAACAAGCATTCGGGCGGACGATTTGAAGGGAAATCCTAGGCGATGAGTGGAAGCGATCTGATCCTGGCACTGCTTCTGGCGCTCACCGCGCTGCTCTATTCGAGCGTCGGCCATGCCGGAGCATCCGGCTATCTCGCGGCGATGGCGTTGTTCGACATGGCGCCTGCGCAGATGAAACCGACGGCGCTGGTGCTCAACACGCTGGTCGCGGCGATCGGTACCTGGAACTTCTGGCGCGGCGGCTGGTTCCGCTGGCGCTTGTTCTGGCCCTTTGCCGTGACCTCGATTCCGGCTGCGCTGATCGGCGGCGCGATCACGCTCCCGGACCTTTACTACCGGCCGCTCGTCGGCGCAGTGCTGGTCTACTCGGCCCTGCGTCTGCTCATGTCGCCATCGCCGGCGCAGACGGAACCGCAGCCGCCGTCGATCCTCGTCGCAGTAGTTGCCGGCGCCGTGCTCGGCTTGCTTTCGGGACTGACCGGCGTCGGCGGCGGAATTTTTCTGAGTCCGCTCATCGTGCTTGCCGGGTGGGGTACGGTGCGCGAGGCATCCGGCGTCGCCGCTCCGTTCATTCTCGTCAACTCCGTCGCCGGATTGGTTGGGCGCGGCTTGACGACGTTGGCATTGCCGGCGGCGATGCCGTTCTGGCTGGCGGCCGTGCTGATCGGCGGCGCGCTCGGTTCCTGGCTTGGCAGCCGCCGATTGCCGATGCTGGCTATCCGTCGCCTGCTGGCGATCGTGTTGTTGCTCGCCGGCGGCAAGATGCTGCTGGCCGCGTTCTGACGCCAGGTGTTGCCTGGTCTGGACTCGCGTCAAAAAGGAAGCGTCGAGCTTACCGTTTGAGCCGGTCGCAGATCGCCAGAGTCGCCTTGGCCCGGTTCAATGTATAGAAATGGATTCCCGGCGCGCCGCCGGCGATCAGCTTGCGGCACAGGTCGGCGACGATATCGGCGCCGAATTCGCGGATCGCCTCGGCATCGTCGCGGAACGCCTCGAGGCGCTTGGCCACCCAGCGTGGAATCTCGGCGCCGCACATGTCGGAAAAGCGGCGCAACTGCGCATACTGCGAAATCGGCATGATGCCTGGCACGATCGGCACCTCGACGCCATGTCTGCGCGCGTCGTCGACGAAACGGAAGTAGGCATCGGGGTTGAAGAAGTACTGCGTGATCGCGCCGTCGGCGCCGGCCTTCACCTTGGCGATGAAGTTCTTCAGGTCCGCATGCGCGTCGCCGGCCTGCGGGTGCATTTCCGGATAGCAGGCCACTTCGATGTGGAAGAAGCCGTCGCACTCGCGGCGGATGAACTCGACGAGCTCGCTGGCGTAGCGAAAGTCGCCGTAGCTGGCCATGCCGGACGGCAGGTCGCCGCGCAGCGCGACGATGCGCTTGCAGCCCATCGACTGGTATTGATCGAGCAGCTTGCGGATCTCCGCGCGCGTGCCGCCCATGCACGAAACGTGCGGCGCTGCGTCGAGGCCGTGCTCGTCGCGCAGGTGGCGCACGGTTTCCGGCGTGTACGACAGCGTCGAGCCGCCGGCACCGAACGTGACGCTGACATAGTCGGGATTCAGCGTCTTCAGCTTCGGCAACGCCGCTTCGAGCGTGGCCTTCTGCTCGTCGGTCTTGGGTGGAAAAAATTCCAGGGAAATCGGGATCATTGCTGGCCTGGCCGGCAGTCAACCGGCATATATCGCTGTTTCCGGATAGAGAGATGGAAGTTTACCCGATCGCGCAATCCGGCGCATCCGGTCACTGTTATACTTTTTTGCACCATGTCCGAGCCGCGTCTGCAGCCGCCGGCCGATGCCGCGCCGCTGCGCGACACCGATGCCCTGTTCGCCGCGGTCTACTCGCGGCTCAAGGCGATGGCGAGCCGCCAGCGCGCCCGCGCCGGTAGCGCGACGCAAAACACCACCGCGATCGTCCACGAGCTGTACCTCAAGCTCAGCGCCAGCCGCGAGCTGAGCTTCGAGACGCCGGCGCAGTTCTTCGACTACGCCGCGCAGGCGATGCGCCACATCCTGGTCGATCGCGCGCGCGAGCGCATGGCGCTGAAGCGCGGCGGCGACGTGTTCGTCGACGGCGAGCTCGACGCGCCGCCCGCGCAGGGCGGCACCGCCGAACGCACACTCGAGCTCGACGCCGCGTTACGCCGCCTGGAAAGCGAGGATCCGCGCGCGGCGCGTCTGATCGCGCTGCACTATTTCGGCGGGTTGTCGCTGCCGGAGATCGCCGCGCTGAGCGGCCTGACGACGCGCACATTGAATCGCGACCTGCGCTTCGCGCGTGCGTTCCTCAACGAGCAGCTCGGCTGAGATGTCGCTGCGCGGCGCGTGTTGCCGTTCCCCGATCCGATGACGCCGAACGACGCCACGGCAGGTGAAATCATCGAGGCTTCGTCGCGCCTGCGCGCGTTCTTCGTCGCGGCCGCCGAGCTCGACGAGCCGGCGCGCTCCACCTGGATCGACGCCAACGTCGCCGACGCCGCAGAACGCGCGCGCCTCGTTGCGCTGCTCGCCGCCGATGCGACTGACGGCGGCTATCTCGCCACGCCGGCGAGCGATCATCTCGCCCAGCTCGATGCCGAGGCCGTGGTCGCGCCAGCCGCGCTGCTCGGCCAGCGCATCGGCGCGTTCCGCCTCGTGCGCTCGCTCGGCAAGGGCGGCATGGCCGAAGTATTCCTCGGCGAGCGCGACGGCGGCGACTTCATCCAGCGCGCCGCGGTCAAGCTGCTGCGCCGCGGACTTTATTCCGAACTCGAGCAGCGCCTGTTCCGGCGCGAGCGTCAACTGCTCGCCGGGCTCGACCATCCGAACATCGCGCGCCTGATCGACGGCGGCGTGACCGCTGCCGGCATCCCGTACCTCGCGCTCGAGTTCGTCGCCGGTGAGCCGATCACGCGTTACGCGACGCAACGGCGGCTGCCGGTGCGCGCCCGCGTCGAACTGTTTCTCGTCGTCTGCCGTGCGGTGGATGCCGCGCACCGCGCGCTGATCGTGCATCGCGACATCAAGCCGTCGAACATCATCGTCGGCGCGGACGGTACGGTGAAGCTGCTCGACTTCGGCATCGCCAAGCTGCTCGAGGACGACGTCGAGGCGCCGACCGTCGGCGTGTTTACGCCGGACTATGCCGCGCCGGAGCAGCTCGCCGGCGCTGCGGTGACGACGGCGACAGACGTCTACGCGCTCGGCGTACTGCTGCACGAGCTGCTGCTCGGCGAGCGGCCGCGCGGCGAAGCCACGCAGCGGCCGTCGTCGCTGGCGCGCGCGGGCGCCGCGCGCAACGTCGCCGCGGTGCCGAATCCGGCGGCGCTGCCGCGCGAGCTGCGCGGCGACCTCGACACGATCGTGCTCAAGTGCCTGGCCGCCGAGCCGGAACGCCGCTACGCGTCGGCCGCCATGCTCGCCGACGACGTGCAGCGCTACCTCGCCGGCCGGCCGGTCGAAGCGCATCCGCCGTCGCTCCTGTATCGCGCGCGCAAGTTCGCGCAACGCCATCGTGGCAGCGTGGCGCTGGGTGCAGGGTTGTTGCTGGCCATTCTCGGCGGACTCGCGATCGCGTTCTGGGAGGCGCGCATCGCGCGTCATGAGGCGGCGCGTGCGAACCACGTGCGCGAGTTCGTCGAGGACATGTTCGCGCCGATCGACAATAGTGTCATCGAGGGCCGGCAGACGAGCGTGCACGACCTGCTCGCCAGCGCGACGGCAAAACTCGCGCGCAGCAGCGATCTCGACGTCGCCGAACGCGTCGACCTGCAGATGCTGTTCTCGCGCCTGCATGAGAAGATAGGCGAATCGGACCAGGCGCTAGCGTTGGCGCGGCAGGCGGCGGAGCTGGCTTCCGCGCGCCTCGGCGCCGACGCGCCGGCGGCGCTCGCCGCGCAGATCGCCTATGCCCAGGCGTTGCTCGAGCACGACGATGCCCGCGCCGGGCCGATGCTGAAGTCGCTGGAGGCGCAAGCGCAAGCGCAGCGAACGTTGCGCGGCATGCCTCTGGTGCAACTCTACGACGGCCTCGCCGACAGCGCAGACCGCGCCGGCAGCCACGACGTCGCGCTTGCCTACGAGCAGCGCGCGCTGGCCGAGCGCGTCGCGCAGTCCGGCGCCGACAGCGCGATGGCGGCGACCGGCTACAACAACGTCGCGATCAGTCTGGATCTGAGCGGCCATCACGGCGAGGCGATCGACGCGTTCCAGCGCTCGTATGCGATCCATCTGGCGAACGAAGGCGTCGACTCGTTTGAAACTGCGAACGCGCGCAACAATCTGGCGATGGCCGAGATGCAGGCGGGTCGCCTGCAGGCGGCTCGTGATGATTTCCTCGCCGTCGAGCCGCTGTTCGAGGCGGCGCCGAACAACAAGCGCAGTCGCAACGCGCGCTACTGGCAGGACCGCTGCCAACTCGCGATCGCGACCGGCGAGGCGGCGCGGCCGATCTGCGACCGCGCGCTGCAGGCGACCACGGAAATCCTCAAGCCCGACAACGTGCACTGGTTCAGCCGCGCGCTGCGCCTGCACGCGCAGATGCAATCCGATCGCGGCGACTTCGCCGCCGGCCGCGACGAGCTGCAACGGGCCGACGCAGTGCTCGGTCCCGGCGGCGAGCCGATGGCGCTCGGGATGAACGGCTACCAGCGCGCCGAGATCGACATTGCCGCGGGCGATCTCGCACAGGCGGCGCGCGAATTGGCGCCGGCGATCGAGCGCATCGATCACGCTTTCCCGGAATACCTGCGACTGCGCGCGCTCGCCGCTCGCGCCCTGGCCTGCAGCAGCGCTGGCCGCGGCGACCCGACGTGTCCCGTTGACGCGGCAACCGCGGCGCGCGCTGCACTCGACGCGGACGCGAACAGGTGGAATCCGTGGCTGCTGCCGGCGCACGTGGCGCTTGCTCGCGTCGACATCGAGGCAGGGCGTGCCGACGCCGCTGCCGGCCGCCTTCGCGACGCGATCGCGGAGGCCGAGCACGAAGTCGACGCCGCGCAGATTCACCTGCGGTTGGCGCGTGCGTGGCTCAGCGTCGCCGCGGCAGTCGGCGGCCGCTGCAACGACGCGCAGGCCGGCTGGCGTCGCGCCTCCGCAGCGGTCGCCGAGCCGGTATCCGACACCGATGCGCGCTTCGCGGCCGCGCGTGCCAGGCTGCGCGCGACCGCGTGCTGGGCCGGCATCGCCGCCGGAAATTGATTGCGCGTCAGTACACCAGCGACACCGGATCGCCGAAGCCGTCCGCGAACACGCGGTCGCCGATCGGCTGCGCTTCGAAGCAGCCCAGATCGCGATAGCCGAGATGGTCGGCCACTGCCGGCACGTCCTGGTCGCGCGGGTTACCGTCAAGGTCCGCGCTCTCGCCGGCGATCGGCGGCGCGAAATCGATCGCCGGCGACGCGGTCGCGATGCCGACCTGGGTGTACGCGCGCAGATGATAGTTGCGCTTGTCAATGGCGGCGTTGGCCGGGTCGACGAATAGCGGGTCGGCGGTCGCTTCGACCGCAAGGGCCGCGGCGGGGAAGGTCGTCACGTCATTGGCGATGTCGTACTCGGCGATCAGACAGCTCGAACAGCCGTCCGCTACGAAATCGAAGGTCAGCCGGCCGGGCTGGAAGACGATGCTGCGCGCGATCTCGAGTTCTTCGTCGATGTAGAACACATAGCCGTTGTCGATCGTGTTCTGCGTCAGCGTGCAGCTGTCGACGGTCAGGTTGGCGATTTCGGCGTGCACGACTTCGTGCACGCTGTGGTTGTCGGCGATCAGGCAGTTGGCCATGCGGGAATTGAATCCCTCGTTCGCCGTGATCAGAGTCGTGGCCTCGTTGCCGCGCATGACGAAGCGCTCGGCCTGCCAGTTGTCGAAGTCCTGCAGGTACAGCACCGAGCCGCTCAGCTGGTTCTGCGCGTTGACGGCACTGTTGTCGGAGATGTCGTTGCACGGCACGCCAGGCGCGCAGGCGACGGCGCCGAGCGAGGCGGGCGACTCCGGCCCGCAATTGCCTGGCGGGTTGAGATAGACGCTGCTGCCGTTGAGCCGATCGTCGAAATCGGCGTAGAGGGCGCCGCCTTGCGGCGCGACGTTGCCCTCGATGCGGAATTCGTAGGCGCACAGCGCGGCGCCGCTCTGCGCGTTCTGGTTCGGTTTAAGGTAGAAGCCGCCGCCGCCGTTGCTCGCGGAGTTCTGCGAAACCAGCACCGGCCGCGTCGCATCGACGCTGAACAGGCGCGCGACTGCGTCGCCCTGCACGCCGGCCAGCAGGGCAATGCCACCGCCCCAGGCGGCGCTGTTGTTGGATACCGCGCTGGCGAGCACGGCGCCCGGCGATGCGATGTCGGCGCGCGCGCCGCTGGTGACGGCGATGCCGCCGCCATGGCCGGCATCGGCGTGATTGAAAGCGATCGTCGAAGCATCGCCGAGCATGAACAGGCGCGCGCTGCCGCCCAGCCAGATGCCGCCGCCGTCGTTGCTCGCCGTGTTGTTGAGAATCTGCGTGTACGCCGTCAGCGTCAGTGTCGCATCGCCGCCGCTGGCATCGACGGCGACGCCGCCGCCGGCCACGGCGCTGTTGCCGTCGACCAGCGCAGTATCGAGCGTCACGCTGCCGGTACCGAGGAAATCGACGGCGCCGCCCGCACCTGCGGCGGCGCCGCCGGTGATTTCGACGTACTGCAGCGTCACGGTGCTGGTGCCCGTGATCGTGATCACGCTGTGGCCGCCGTTGCCGGCTCCGCTGATGGTGCTGACCGGCGCCGTCGGCAGCGCCGCCGGCGCGGGGCCGGTGCCCACGGCCGAGCAGGTCGTCGCCGTGCTGCCGACGATCGACAGCGATTTGTCGGCGATCGTCAGCGCTTCGCCGCCGTAGCTCTCCTCGGCGGTCAGATAGATCGTCGTATTCGGACACACGACGGCATCGATCGCCGCCTGGATCGTGCCCGCGTCGCAGGTGGTGTCGGCGGACTTCTTGCCGACCGTGAGCACGTGCGGCACGAACGGGCTGCAGAAGACATCGGTGACGGCGACTGCAGTCGCCGGGCCGAGCAGGGCGATCACGCCTGCACAGAGTCCGACATGGAGAAAGGCGCGCAGGGTACGCGGCATGTTTGCACTCCTCGAGACGCCATCCATCTGGCGCGGCGAGGAACGTAGTGCGGCGGCCGACAGCGACATCGTGGGTCTCATTACACGAGCGAAAGCGGATCGCCGAGCGCGTCGCCGACGACGCGCTCGCTGATCGGCTGCGCTGCTTGTCAAACAAGGCTCGGGCGATGAAGATCGTTGCCGCGGACCTCGAGGAGTGCATGATGCGAATGGTGTTGTTTGTGGGCCGGATGATCGCCTTGGTCATGATCGTCGCGTCGGCCGGCCACGCCGCAACGTGGCAGCCGCCGGCCGGGATCGCGCAGATTCCGTTGTGGCCGCCCGACGCGAAAGCCACCAATCCGCAAGCGAAAGGTGAAGAAAGCGCGACGCCAGGGCCGTCGCTCGTCGCCGGGCGCCCGTGGACGGTGGTCGCAAACGTCGCGCGGCCGACGATGACGGTCTTCCCGGCCAAAGGGACGAACACCGGCGCCGCCGTCGTCGTGTTCCCGGGTGGCGGTTATCACATCCTCGCGATCGATCTTGAAGGAACCGAGGTCTGCGATTGGCTGGTGGAGAAAGGCGTCACCTGCGTCGTCCTGAAGTATCGCGTACCCGGATCGGGGCCGTACGGTCTGACGTTCCCGCGCGTGCCGACGGCGCTTCAGGATGCACAGCGCACGATCGGTCTGCTGCGCGCGCGCGCGTCCGAGTGGGGCATCGATCCGCACAAGATCGGCGTGCTCGGCTTCTCCGCCGGCGGGCACCTGGTAGCTGCGGTCAGCAACGCATCAGCCCGCCGTTACAAAGCGGTCGACGCCGCGGATCGGCAGGACATCCGACCGGACTTCGCGGTCGTCCTCTATCCCGGCCACCTGTGGAACGGCAACAACGTGGAGAAACTGGCCGGCGGCATCAAGGCCAGCGCAAAAGCACCGCCGACCTTCATCCTGCAAGCGCAGGATGATCCGGTCGACGACATCCATGAATCGCTGAGCTATTACTACGCGCTGCTGGAGGCCAATGCGCCGGTCGAGATGCACGTGTACGCACACGGCGGACATGCATTCGGCCTGCGCCGCACCGCGCAGCCGATCACGCAATGGCCCGGCCTTGCCGAAACGTGGCTGCGCACGATCGGAATCTTGCCGGTCGCGCCTGATTCGGTGAAGTGAGCGTCGGAAAACAAAACGGGCGCCCCGCGGCGCCCGTATCTTGTCTCGATGGCGACGAATCGCCGCGCGTCAGTAGCGGTAGTGCTCGGGTTTGTACGGCCCGTTGACGTCGACGCCGAGGTAGGCTGCCTGTTCAGCGGTCAACTTGGTCAATTTCACGCCGATCTTTTCCAGATGCAGACGCGCGACTTCCTCGTCGAGCTTCTTCGGCAGGCGGTAGACAGTCTTTTCGTACTTGTCCTTGTTCGCCCACAGGTCGATCTGCGCCAGCGTCTGGTTCGAGAACGAGTTCGACATGACGAAACTCGGGTGGCCGGTGGCGCAGCCCAGGTTGACCAGACGGCCTTCGGCGAGCAGGAAGATCGAATTGCCGCCCGCGAAAGTATACTTGTCCACCTGCGGCTTGATGTTGATGTGCTTGATGCCGGCGTGTGTCTTCAGCGCGTCGACCTGGATCTCGTTGTCGAAGTGGCCGATGTTGCAGACGATCGCCTGGTCCTTCATCGCCTTCAGGTGATCGAGCGTCAGCACGTCCTTGTTGCCGGTCGTGGTGACGTAGATATCGCCGTGGCCGAGCGTGCTTTCGACGGTATTCACCTCGAAGCCTTCCATCGCCGCCTGCAGCGCATTGATCGGATCGATCTCGGTGACGACGACACGCGCACCATAGGCACGCAGCGAATGCGCCGAGCCCTTGCCGACATCACCGTAGCCGCAGACCACGGCGACCTTGCCGGCGAGCATCACGTCCATTGCGCGCTTCAGGCCGTCGGCCAGCGACTCGCGGCAGCCGTACAAGTTGTCGAACTTCGACTTGGTCACCGAATCGTTCACGTTGATCGCGGGCACGAGCAGCTTGCCGGCCTCGGCGATCTGATACAGACGATGCACGCCGGTCGTGGTTTCTTCCGAGACGCCCTTCCAGTCCTTGACGACGCCGGTCCAGAAGCCCGGACGCTCCTTGGCGACGCGCTTGAGCAGGTTCTTGATCACCTGTTCTTCATGCGACGCGGACGGCGAGTCGACCCACTTGTCGCCCTGCTCGAGTTCGTAGCCCTTGTGGATCAGCAATGTGACATCGCCGCCGTCGTCGACGACCAGTTGCGGACCCTTGTTGCCCGGGAACGTGACTGCGTCGAGCGTGCAGTCCCAGTATTCTTCGAGCGTCTCGCCCTTCCACGCGAACACCGGCGTGCCGGACTTGGCGATCGCGGCGGCGGCGTGGTCCTGGGTCGAGAAGATGTTGCACGAGGCCCAGCGCACGTCGGCGCCGATGTCCTTCAGCGTTTCGATCAGCACGGCAGTCTGGATCGTCATGTGCAGCGATCCGGTCACGCGCACGCCCTTGAGCGGTTTGGCGGCGGCGTGCTTCTTGCGGATCGACATCAGGCCCGGCATCTCGTGCTCGGCGATATCGATTTCCTTGCGGCCCCATTCGGCGAGCGACAAGTCGGCGACTTTGTAGTCTTTTTCCACGGACGGTTTTGCTACGGCGTTCATGCGTGCGTCTCCAAGATTTCTGGGCGCAGTTCGGAATGAAACCCGAAAGCCCACCGAGCCTGTTCCGCTCCTCATGCGACCGGCAAGACCAAAAGCGGTCGTGCCGTGCTCGAGCAGGGATTGCAGCGCCCCTCGGCGGGAGCGAGGAAGTCGGGGCGTATTATATCGCTTCTTCCGGATGAAGAGATAGATGGCCTGAAAAACCGCCTCGGAATGGCCTCTCAGACCGCTCCAAGTGCTTGTTGCGGCGCAGCAATCCGTGGCAGAGTAGGCGTCCGTCACGGCCCGCAAAAGCAAGCCCTTGAAACAACAGCGCGATGTCGAATTCCTGCCGAACGACGGCCCGCTGCGCGAGGATGTCAATCGGCTCGGGCGCATCGTCGGCGAAATGCTCGCAGAACAGCACGGGCGCGAGTTCTTCGACAGAGTCGAAGAGCTGCGCAGGAGCGCGATCGAATTGCGTGCCACGGACGCCGGGCCTGCCGAACTCGTCTATCAGCTGGCGGGGCTCGAGCCGGAAATGGCCGACCGCTTGACGCGCGCATTTTCGACCTACTTCCGCGTCGTCAATATTGCCGAGCGCGTGCATCGCATCCGCCGACGTCGCGACTACGAACGCGCCGGCGCGGCGCCGCAGCCCGATGGATTGCACGACGTCTTCCTGCGCCTCAAGGCGACAGGCGTTTCGCTCGCCGAACTCGGTGACTGGTTCGCGCGCGTGGATATCGAACCGGTACTGACCGCGCACCCGACCGAAGCGGTGCGCCGCTCGCTGCTCGAGAAGGAACAGATCATCGTCAAGTGCCTGGTCGGCGATCTGGACGGCCAGCGCACGCAGGGCGAGCGTGCCGCCGACCTGGCGCGCCTGCGCATGGCGTTGACTACCGCGTGGCAAACCGCCGAAAGCTCGGCCGTGCGGCCGCGCGTGCAGGACGAGTTGGAACACGTCGGCTTCTATCTCGGCGATCCGATCTATCGCGTGATCCCCGTTTTCTACGAAGTGCTCGACACGGCCGTGCGTGCGGTCTATCGCGACTGCCCGCCGCTGCCGCCACTGTTGCGCTTCGGTACCTGGGTCGGCGGCGACATGGACGGCAATCCCAATGTCACGGCGCAGACCATCGCCACGACACTGCGCGCGCAACGCGCGATGGTGCTGGAGCGCTATTCAAGAGAGGTTGGCGTGCTCGCGCGAGCGTTGAGCCAGACGCTCGATCACGCCGAGGTCGACGCTGCCGTCATGGCACGCATCGCCGACTTGCGGCAGCGCATGCCGGCCGCGGCAGCGGCGCTCAATCCGCGCTACGGCGACATGCCTTATCGCACGCTGCTGACGCTGATGCGCGCGCGCCTTGCCGCGACGGCTGCCGAAAAGGAAAGTGCCTACGCGCGCGCGACGGATTTCATCGACGACATCGATCTGATCGCGCGCAGCCTCGCCGCGCACAAGGGTACGAACGCGGGCTGGTTCGCCGTGCGCCGCCTGTTGTGGCGCGTGCGCACCTTCGGCTTCCATCTGGCGCGGCTCGATGTGCGCCAGGATGCGCGCGTGCACGCGCAGGCCATCGCCGCTGCGCTCGGCGATGCGGATTGGGATGCGCGCGACGATGCACAGCAGGCGCACATCCTGCGGCCGTTTGCTTCTGCCGAAGCCGAACTGCCCGCGCCGGCCGACGCGACCGGCAACGCGCTCGACGAGGTGTTCGATCAGCTCGCCTACGCGCGCGATACGTTCGGCGGCGACGCGACCGGCGTCTACATCATCAGCATGGCGCGCAGCGCGGCCGACGTACTCGCCGTGATCGCGCTCGCGCGCCGTGCCGCGTTCGTCGACGCGGCCGGCGACGTGCCGCTCGATATCGCGCCGCTGTTCGAAACCGTCGAGGATCTGCGCTGTGCCGCGCAGACGCTCGGCGCGCTGCTCGACGATGCCGCATATCGCGCGCATCTGCGCGTGCGCGGCGACCAGCAGATGGTCATGCTCGGTTACTCGGACAGCAGCAAGGACGGCGGCATCGTCGCCTCGCGTTGGGCATTGCAGCGCGCGCAAGTCGAACTCCTCGAGGCCGCGCGCGCTGCCGGTGTCCGGCTGACGTTTTTCCATGGCCGCGGCGGCACCGTGAGCCGCGGCGGCGGCAAGACCTCGCGTGCGATCATCGCTTCGCCGCGCGGCTCGGTCGACGGCCGCCTGCGCATCACCGAACAGGGCGAGGTGATCCATCGCAAGTACGGTATCCGGGCACTCGCGCTACGCTCGCTCGAGCAGACCGTCGGCGCCGTGCTCGTGGCCAGTGCCCGGCCGCGAGCGCCCGAGCCGCGCGAAAGCGCATGGCGCGACGCCGTCGGCTGCGCGGCACGCCACGGCGAGCAGGCTTATCGTGGACTGCTCGCCACTGCAGGCTTCATCGACTATTTCCGCCTGGCCACGCCGATCGACGTGATCGAGCGCATGACGCTGGGCTCGCGCCCCGCGCGCCGCGGCAGCGCGGGCATCGCCAGCCTGCGCGCGATTCCGTGGGTATTCGCCTGGAGCCAGTGCCGCGCCACGCTTACCGGCTGGTACGGCGTCGGCAGTGCGCTCGAACGCGCCGCGGCCGAGGTTGGCGAAGAAGTCTTGCGCGAAATGGCGCACGAGTGGCCGTTCTTCCGCACGCTGCTCGACGATGTCGAGATGGTCATGGCCAAGAGCGACTTGGCCATCGCCGCGCTGTTCTCGCGGCTTGCCGGCGAACTTCACGGGCGCTTCTTTCCGCTCATCGATGCCGAGTTCCAGCGCACCGAGTGCTGGATCCTGCGCTTGAAGAACACAGCCGTACTGCTCGAGCAGGACCCGCGCCTGGCGTTGTCGATCCGCCTGCGCAATCCGTACGTCGATCCGATGAGCCTGTTGCAAATTGACCTGCTCTCCCGCTGGCGTGCGAGCGGCAGCAGTGACGACGCGCTGTTTCGCGCGCTGGTGACCACCGTCAACGGCGTATCCGAGGGTCTGCAGAACACCGGTTGACCGGCGCAAAGCGGCGCGCCCGTTCGACACCGCAGCGCACAACGCCACCGCTGCGGAATCGACATATAGTCGGCACGTCGATTGAAGGAATCGAACACGTGCCGAAACGCCTGCGTGCGTTGAGTGGTCTCGATGCGGCTTTCCTGTATCTGGAGGCTGCGGGCACGCCGATGCATGTCGGCAGCGTGATGCTGTTGCAGCCGCCGGGGCGGTCGCTCTCGGCCATCCACGGCCCTCGCGGCACTTGGGCTCCTGCCCGGCGCAGGCGCTACGACTTTCATCGTGAACTGGTCGCGCACGTGCACGAACGCCTGCCGCGCGCGGCAGCACTGCGCCGCGTACTGCACGCCGCGCCGTTCGATCTCGGCCATCCAATGTGGGCGGAAGGTGCGACGCCCGATCTCGAGACGCACATCCAGAAACGCAGTCTGTCCAAGCCGGGAACGTTGACGCAGTTGTGGCGCCTGGTCGCCGATCTGCACGCGCAGGCTTTGCCGCGCGATCGGCCGCTGTGGCAGTTCGTCGTGATCGAGGGACTGGCGTCAGGA
>Ga0163162_10002687_pt1 | contig 16863 bp, 17 predicted proteins | sample S55metaG_FD_115310 | JGI IMG/M metagenome (GOLD analysis project Ga0163162, IMG submission 115310) | Switchgrass rhizosphere microbial communities from Kellogg Biological Station, Michigan, USA - S5-5 metaG | ecosystem: Host-associated > Plants > Roots > Rhizosphere > Soil | place: USA...
CGCTGGTTCGGCGGACTGCCGGGCCAGCCGCTTCCCGATATGGGCGACAGGATCGCCCGCCATACCCGCGCCAACAGCGCCGGTATCAAGGCCGCGCGTCCGCATATCCGGGTTCTGCCGGCGAAGCGGTTCACGCCGCTGCCCGATATCGTAGCGCTTGCCGATCACCTGTTCAGCACAACCCCCTCCGCCGTCCTCCTGCGGCACCTGCGGGAAACCGGAGGCGACACATCCTCCGCCCCGTGGCTGGCTGCGGTCCAGACCGGTGTGTTTTCCGCAATTCCCGATGACCTTGACTGGAACGGCTCGGTCCATCTGGCCCATCTGATCGATGGTTATGCGCTGGCGGAAGAGCTGGGTCTGGGTGATCCCATGGCGTATGAGGAACGCCAGCTGCGCGCAGCGACCGAAACCGGCCATTGGCCGGGCGGCGCGATTGAACTGTGGATCACGCTGTTCCTCGAGCACCGGCGGTGGCGGTTCAGTTCGCCGTTCGGACCAGATCGCGAAATGACCACGTTGCTCGACGGACTGGTGAGCCAGCTTCGCGACGCTTTTGCAGGAATCGCGCCCCGATGAAGCACGCTGCTGCACTGGCCATCCTGGCCATCACCATCGCACCGGCCGCCTCTGCCAGAAAGGCGCCGCCGCCTGTCTGGCAGGTCATGCGCTCGGCCGACCCGGTTACGGGGGCATCGACATGTGCGGTGGTGGCCGCGGACACGGCCGCCGGCCTTCGCTTCACCCAGACCGGCGCGCTCTATCCGGTGGTTGAGATGAACAGCACTTACGGCCTGCTGGTGGGAGTCAGCAGTGGCGGCAGGATCCGGCTGCCGGTTGGCGACATCGTCTGGAGGATCGACGACCACCCGTATCGCCTAATCAGGGCGGCGGACAATCCATCCGATGCGGGGCCGCCATCCGGTGCTCCTGCGGCGACCGTCGAGGCCATGACCGCGCAGACGATGCGCCTGGTCCAGACCATGACGGCAACCAGCACCATGGCAAGCGGCGCTGCAGCCCGCGAAATGCTGGACGAGATGCTGGCCGGCCAGTCGCTGCTGTTCCGTTCGGCAAGAACCACCGCGCAGACCGGAATACCTGACTATGCCACCCTCGGCGCTGGGCTGATCACGGCAAAGGGGATCAGGCCGTATCCGCTTGATGCGTCCTTTCGGGCTGGGCTCGTGACGTGCGGAATTACCGGATGAGGGCAAGCCAGGATCGGTGAAGGTCGGAATTGCGTCTTGGCGAGCGGGATCTATGACCGCGATTGCGGACAGTCCCGACTGTCGGCTTTGGGATGACGTCCGGCCAAAGCCGACATTCCAGGCGGCGAGCGCAGTCGGCAGCTTCGCACCCTTTGCGGAAATTGGCTAGCGAGCGGTCGATCCCAAAAAGCCACCGTCGGTGATTCGATTGGCGGCGGCGCTAGCGCACTTGTGCACCCGTCGACCTCGAGAATCATCACGTAAAATAAGGGTTGAATTGGCCTTTCGCGTCTACGAGCCGGCGCCTACCAGTGCACGTTCGTCGACCGACATGAGATCAGCGAATGGGCTGTGCTGCACCGGGAAGGTGGCCTCGCCCGCCTGCAACTCGCGCACCGGGCTCACGAGCGGCAAAGTCACCATCTCTGCCCGCCAATGCCCGGGTCGGCGTTCGTGCTTCTTCTGGATCATGCCGTCGATGCGTTTGTCATCGATGATCTCACCCGTCTCGGGATCGAATTTGCGCATGTTGACCTGAGGCTCCAGCGAGTCTCCTGCTTGTTCGCGATCCGTTGCGTCGCGGGCGCCGTAGCCGCGGCTCCGGACGCCGCCATGATTGGCCCCATCACCGGTCCATTCGCGGAAGGTGAAGCGATTGTCGCCGTCCTTGGTCATGAAGTAACGGAGCTTTCGATCGGGCGCCTTCGTGTTCGCGACCTCGTCATATGCTCGCGCGATCCGGAACTCAGGATAGGTCGGGAAGAACTCCTTGCGGACATCCGCCTTCTCCAAGTGATCGAACAATCCGACCTCCTCGGCAATTCGGATGATCGGCGCGGTCCGGAACAACTGGTCGCCGGAACGGCGCTTCGCGCGCAGGGTTGTCTCCCCTTGAATGATATAAGGCTCGACGACCTCGCGATCGACGCGCTCGAAGAAGCGCGTGATGACCGGATCGCCCGCGTTGCGCTCGACCTTGATCAGCGTCGTCGGCGCGCCGCGACGATAGGTGCCGACCACCTGGCTGTGGCGGCTGGTCTTGTAGATATATCCGCCCTGCTCGCGCTTATAGTCGTCGACAAGTTGAGCGTTGTCGATGGACATGACGACGGTCGACCGTTTGCCGTAGCCGCAGGCGCGGCCCAGCAAACCCTGCAGTAGCGCGTTGAGATCGGCGGCCTTCTTCGAAAATTCTAGGAACCACTTCACCGCGCTCGGGAAAGCATCGCCCATACGGGCGCGGTTGGTCACGGCGATGAGGAACGGCAGATCCGGGCGCGCGCGGGCGCGGATCGCGCGCTTCACGCTCTTGCCGCGATATTCGGCCCCAAAATATTCAATGATCTCGATCTTGTTGGCGGGCAGATCAAGCCGGCTCAAGAGGCGGCGTGACCGCATGTTGTTGTTAAAGAGCCGCAGGCAGACACCGGTCACGGCACCGACGCTGGCCATCTTGAGGATAGCGGCGCTCAACGCCGTCTCGACCTCACGGCGATAGCGTTCGTGACTCTCTGTGAAGCCGATCTGGCGGGCGAAGCGATCGAACTGGTGCGGATCGGCATCATAGGCCTGTAGTGACACCTTCCCGAGAAACAGGATGCCGAACTCCGTGCCGAGGTCGGCAAAGCTCATGGTGCGCGGGGGAGCGACGTCCGCGTCGGCGTCGATCACCTCGCCACCGAAATAATTGAAGCCGGAATAGGCCGAGGTAAGGTACTGCTTGACCTCCCACACGGCCTCGATGTCGTGCAACTCATAAGGTGTCGCCGACAGGCCGATGAACACGCGGTCGCCCTTCTCGGGGCCGAGCGCGTCATCGATGGCGTTGAAGATCTTCACGAGAACGCAGGGGCGACGCTCAAACTCGTCCTCGACGCGGACGAAGCGGTCGCTCGCGCCAAATTGCGGCTCGTCGATGATCAGGAGTGGCGCGAAGCCCTTGCTGCTCGCCTGGCGGCAGAGGCCTGCTACGCGGGCGATCGCCTCGCCATTGGTGCGCCGCTGGATGAAATCATCCAGGCGCGGTTCCATCATGGTGTCTGGCAGTGCTTTCTTGAGGACATGCTCTCGATAGGTGTTGATGGTCGACGAGAACTGGAAGAATGGGTCGATGCCGACCTGCTTAACGTATTGGATGAGCGTGCACTTGTGCTCGTCGTCCCCCTCGACCGTTAGCTCCCCATAATAATCAAGGAAGCGATTGATCTCGTGCTTGGTCTGATCTTCCTGGCTCGTGTGGCTGGTGATCAGATAGATCGGATAGTGGCAGCGGCCGGTGAGCAGATACACGATCGGTCCAGCGAACTGCAGCGCGAGCGATGTCGTGGTTTTGCCCGACTGCATGGCGCCGAGCACGAGACCATTGTTCTGCGGAGCAGTCAGGAGTTCGCCCACGCAGTTAAGCGCGGTCATCAACTGCGAGTCGTGAAGAACACCGGAATCATCGACACGCTCAGTGAAGCGCGCGACGCGGGCGATGTTGCTCCGAATCGCCGCGATCGCGCTATCGGTATTGAGCCGCACGCCCAGGCCCAGCTCGCGTGCGTGGGCATTGAAGACCTCCGCGATGCCAATCAAGTGATCGCAATATTCCCCCACAGCCTTGTGCACGTCCATGTGCGCGATCTTTTCTTCGGTGATCGGATTCATGAGGCCCTCCAGCCGTCGACGGCGCTACCACCTTTAACGCGCAGAAATCATAATCACTGAAATCATATCGCACAGCTAATGTCAATTTATGCGCGATAATTGAAATATGTTGACGCAACATGCTTAATGATTCATCAAGTTGATGTGGAGGGCGGCAATGGCAGCTCGGAAGGTCACGACGAATAAGGCGGTCCCCTTGACGATCACGTTGGATGAAGCCGACCGTGCTGAATTGGATAGGCTGTCGAAGGCGAGTGATCGTAGCCTTGCGCATCTCGGCCGCGAAGCAATCCGCGAATATCTTCAGCGTCTGCGTGTCGGCACGAGCGGGCCAAGCTGATGGACACTCTTTCGCCGGCGCAACGAAGCGAGCGTATGAGCCGCGTTCGCGGCAGTCACACCAAGCCCGAGCGTAGGCTCCGCGCGCTCGTCTGGCGGCTCGGGCACCGCTATCGTCGAAGCGGCACGGCAGTCATCGGCAAGCCGGACATCACGTTTATTGGCCGCAAGCAGGCGATCTTCATGCACGGCTGCTTTTGGCATCGTCATGATTGCGCGAATGGCCGACGCGAGCCAAAGTCACGGCTGGGTTTCTGGCGCCCGAAGTTCGCGCGCAATGTCGCGCGCGACATGGAAGTGCAGGACCGGTTGGCGGCGGCGGGATGGCGCTCTCTCGTCGTTTGGGAGTGCGAACTGCGCGACGAGGTGGTCGTCTCGCGGCGGCTGCGAGAGTTTCTCGATGCGTAGTCTGGAAATTTTCGCGGGATGCGGCGGTCTCGCGCTAGGCATGGCACGCGCGGGGTTCAGCCATGTGCGGATCGTGGAGCTGGATCGCGACGCGGTGCGGACACTTGAGGACAATAAGCGCCGCGGGGTGGATCACCTGCGCGATTGGGCTATCGATCATGCCGATGCTCGCGATGTCGATTATGCCAAGCTGAGCGAGATTGACGTCGTGTCGGGCGGTCCTCCGTGCCAGCCTTTCTCCATTGGAGGCAAACACCTTGGCGCGCGTGATCCGCGCAACATGTGGCCGGAAGCGATCCGCGCGATCCGAGAGCTGGCGCCTGGGGCGTTCGTGCTAGAGAATGTCCGCGGGCTCTTCCGCCCCGCGTTCAAGCCGTACCTGGACTATATCACACTCCAGCTCTCCTATCCCGATATTAGGCCCCGCCCCGACGAGTTTTGGGAGGAACATCTTGGCCGGCTGCGCCAACACGACCTGGCGGATGGCGGGCGATCGAAATGCTATCGTGTGCTGTCACGAGCGGTCAACGCAGCGGATTATGGAGCGGCGCAGAAGCGCCATCGAGTGATTTTCATTGGGGTCCGAACGGATCGCGGTGAGGACTGGTCCTTCCCCGAGCCCACGCATTCGCAGGCGGCGCTAGCCTGGTCCAAGCATGTCGACCTAAGCTATTGGCAGCGGCATGGCATTCGCAGGATCGCAGCGCCATCGTCGGCATCCGAAGCATTCGCCCTGACGCGCGCGCGCGCGCGCGCCGAGCCTCCGGCAGAGAAGCCGTGGGTGACAGTCCGAGACGCAATCGGCGACCTGCCTGCGCCGACCAAGTCGGAAATCATAGCGGGCCACTGGCAACACCCCGGCGCCAAGGCCTATCGTAACCATACAGGGAGCTGCGCCGACGAGCCCGCAAAGGCATTGAAGGCAGGAGATCACGGCGTGCCGGGAGGCGAGAACATGATTGCTAATAGGCGCGGTAGCGTTCGCTACTTCACCGTTCGCGAGATGGCGCGGCTTCAGGGTTTCCCGGACGACTTCAACGTGGTCGGCAGCTGGAAGGCGGCGACACGGCAACTTGGCAACGCAGTGCCGACGGTGATGGCCGAGCAAATAGGCAAGGCGGTTCGCGTCATTCTCGACACGAGAAAAGCGGATTGAAGGGCGTAAGGCGAGGCACCTATCTGTCTGTTCAAGCGTGTTGTCGAGGCGGATGGTGCGGGGCGTTGGCGTCTGCTATCAACGACCTGCGATTCCCGGCAACTTCCGCTTCCAACTTCGGACATTCTACGATAGTGAACTGCGGGTCACCTGTGGATCGAAACGGCCATAGATCTGGGGTGGTCTCGCAACGCTTCGACATTCTTTCGAACAGTCCCCAATGTAGTCGATCCGTTGGCGCGCATGCGCGTTCGGCATTTTTGACGGATCGTCGTTGATGACGCTACGCTACACCCTTGCCGGCGTCGCTCGGCGCGACAGCAACTTCAATCTGGTGAGCTCTTGGCCGACGACGTAAAGGCGCTGATATCGAATGCCATCGATGGGATAAGCTTGAAGATTCTTGTCTTTGGGCCCCAGGTGCATACACCCTCGCCCCAGGAGCGGACCGCCAAACTCCAGGCAAAGCGCCGCGACATCCGGGCACGACTGGAAGAAAGTGGCCACTTCGTACGATATGCCGAGGACGTGGTCGATCCTGTCGCCGATGGACCATTCGCCAACCCGTTTTTTCAGGAAATCCTGATTATGGGCGAGTATGACCTTATTGTGACGATCGTCGACTCCCCGGGAAGCATCGTCGAGGCGACGGTCATCTCCATGAGTCCACGTCTCGCCCAGAAATCGTCACTATTCCTCGACGCCACATATCTCGATGGCCTCGTCGGATCGGCCTGCCAGAATGCGGAGGACGTCGGCGCGCACTTTCAGACATACCAATACCCACAGGATCTCGACGAATGCCACCTGCTCGGGTACGTGGTAACACGGGTGCGCAAGATCCAGAAAATCAAGTACCTGTTATGACTGTCGATTCGTCCCTCCACTCCGACATCAATGGCATCATCTCCCGAAGCGGCGACCTTCTCGATCTCGTCGCCCACCCGGAGATCGGCAAGCTGTTGGGCGAGCTCGACTACGACTGGTGCAGCGGAGCCTTCAACGAGAGGGCAGCAATCGTCCCAATCCTCGTACGGCACGGGTATGTCGAGCGAAGGAACGACGCATCTAAGTTAACACGCATGGGCGTGCTGTTCCTAAGCCGGCTCCTAATCCACTTCGACGTAGCCGCGCTTGGTGATAAGGCCTTGGGCTCGCTTGCCGAGAAGTACGAGCAGTTCGCCATTATTTCCTCGGGGAAGAACTCGATCGTTGTGGACGCGCGCCATCGCTTACTCGGGACCAGAGTCGTCCTCAAGTTGGTACGGCCAGGCGCATCGGACGATATTCACCAGTCGATCCGGATGCTGAGTGGCCTGCGCCCGGGGAGCGCGATCGTCGCGCCACAAGACTTCTTGGAAGTCGACGTTCTGGACGTCCTAGGCAAGCCGTTGCGGCTGCACTGCCTCGTCTTTCCCTACATCGAGGGGATTACGTTCCGTGAGTTTCTCCAGCGGACGAACCATCACCTCAATTCCCAGGTAGCGATTTCATTCGCGCGGCAGGTAGGGCGCGCGCTCGCGGAACTCGAGGAACTTGGCGCTTACCATGGCGATCTCCACGACGGCAATATTCTGGTGGATCAACACGCCAAGGGCGGCCTGCGGTTCAGGATCGTCGACATCTCATTCGGTGCGATGGGCAGCCTGCCATTCGAGGTGTGCCGGAACAACGATCTCGCCAACTACAAGCAACATATATGGCGCCTGTTAGCCGTTCAGCGCGCGTCAGTTCCTAAGATGTCGATCCGTAAGTACATCGGAACCCGCAACTACTTCAAGGTCATGAACGTCCTCTCGGAGGAGGCGGCCTCGTTCGCTGCGGTCTGTACCGCGCTGCAGGACGACAGCGTCTACAGTGAATACGTGATCGAGAAAACGGCCTTCATCGCGGAGAAGTTTGAGGCCCCGGTCTCGTTCAGATTGCAGCGGTATGAGGAGATCACTGACCCCAGCGTCGCCGTCGAACTGTTCGTCCCGTTCGAACAGCTCATGGAGAAGATCCGCGACTTTGGGAACATCTACGTCTCAGGAAACCGGGGGTCAGGTAAGTCGACCTACCTTGCCTCCCTTGCCTTTTTTCCGAACGCGGCCTCCGAGGTCGTTGACTTCCGTCAGATCTTTGGGATTTATTTTCCGTGCCGCCAAGGGGAGTTCGGATCGCTGGCGAGCCGCGAAGACTGGGATGCCGGGCTTGACCGCCGGCTCACCACCGGAGTGATGGTCATCAAGATCATCCGGCGTACACTTGAGATCATCGCCTCGGGAGTCGCGACCAAGGAGTTGCGGGAGCCCACGCAGCTGGATGCGCTTCGAGAACTACTCGGTCAGTTCGTCGCCCCGCCCGGGATCGTGTCGGTGGAGACCGAAATTCAGTCCGAGCTCGAGAACTTGGTTTCGACCATGGTACGGGTCGAGATGGACGAGGTTGCGCGTTTAGCCGATGCGTACGTTGGACCGGGAGAGCGCGACCCGCGGATGCTTATCCACTTTTTCACGATGGTCCGCGATGCCTTTCCGGACCTTGTGTCGGCACGATTTCACCTTCTGTTTGATGACGCGGGCACTCCCTACCTTCCACGCAATGTGCAGATGGTCATCAACGATTTGATGCTCAGTTCGAACCCTCTCTTCTGCGTCAAGCTATCTGCGGAGAAGCTGACGTTCGACTTCACTAGTTCGAGCGGGAAAGTCCTGGAGATCGGTCAGGATTTCGTGGAACACGACATCTCGCAGATACTCTTCATCGGATCGGCTGGCTCCGGAGGGCTCGCTCGTGCCGACTTGGAACGCTACTTTAGACGCATCGTCGAGCAGCGTCTGTTGCATTTTCAGTACCAAAGCAGCGACATCACCGAGTATCTGGGCGATCAACAGATAACAGTCGAGCGTTTGCAGGACATGCTGTCCCGGCAGTCAAAGGGAGCTCATTATGCGGGGTGGACGACGGTTTGGAACATTGCCGACCGCACCCCACGAAACCTTCTTGAGATCGTTTCAGAGATTTTCGTCGTCTCCAATATTGACCGTCGCGATCCACCACGGGTCGCCGCCACGCGGGACCAGGATCGTGCGATACGGACTATCTCCGAGAAGCGACTGGAGTCGCTAAGCCAGATTTCGGGAACGATCATGGTGGACGGCAGGCGCGTCAGTCTTGGCCGGCGGTTGTTCGAGACAACCTCCGCGCTTGGTTCGACCTTTCGCCTCTATTTGCGGGGGGAGGCGGACAAGCGACGGAAGAGACAGTATCTAGCCATCGAACGTAACGATCTCGCGGAGCTGACACCAGATGCTGAGACCATCCTCCGTCGCCTGATCACGTTCGGCGTGCTCGATGCCGGGAAAGCGGGCTATGCGCGCGACGACGTCTTGAAAAAGCCGTTCTACGTGCTGAATCGCATCTATTGCCCTGCTTTCAGCATCGGATACCAGCGCGACATGCATCTGCGCCTTTCCAAAGGCAAACTCGAAATGCTGCTCATCTCGCCTGCAGAATTTGCCAAGCAGGGAACTGCACGTCTGCGTGGTGGCGACGATCGCGTGCCCGACCTCTTTGATTACAGGCGCTCGTGATGCGGCGCGTAGATCGACCGAACGTTGCCTCGGAGGTGCGGACCCTTGCCGATATCGCAGCGTCCACCCAGCTGCTAGACGGCCTAATCCTCGCCGCCGGGTTCGAGGATCGGGCGTTCCGCCTTATCGAGGCGGGTACTTTCAGAGAGGGAGCCCAGTGCGTCCTAATCCGATTCCAAAACGACGTACTAGGCAATGCCGAGGTCTTCGCGAGGTACCGCGAGGTGGCCTACCGGAAGTTCGGACCGGCCAATGTCCACGTCGTCGATCTCACCCATAGCAATCCTGGCCGGCTTGAGGGTGATCTCGCCCGCACGCTGTTGTTGCTTCCTCGGGACGCCCGGCTATTCGGCATCGACCTGTCGGGCCAGCCGGCATACGCAATCTGCATGACGCTGAAGGCGCTGCGCACGCACCGCGCAGGGGAGCGTCAGTTTGCGTACTATACGGCTGCGGTTGAGTATCATCCGACCCGCGCTGAGTACGAGACGATTGCCTCTGGGTCGGAAGAGATCGAGCTCCTTCCGCAGTCCATGGCGCTAGAAATGAGTGAGAATCTGACCCTCGACCCCTTTTCGGGCTACCGGAGCCAGAACGCTAGGTCGTGTCTGGCCATACTAGCCGGCTACGAGGCACACCGCTCAACTGGAGTGGTTGAGGCCGTCAATCCCGCGCTTCTCCTACTATTGTATGGCAATCCCGGCGATCCGAGCCTCGCGTGGCGCCTGGAACTTTCGCGCAGGCTCCATAGCAAGTTCGAGCGGGGCCGCCGAACTGCGACAGAAGTCGTCTCCACGCTGCATGTTAACGAGTCGCTCGATGTTCTCGAGCAGTATTACGACTACCTGATCGACGACTACGACTTGGTGGTTGCGCCGATTGGGTCCAAGATGCACTCGCTCGCGGCATATCTGTTCTGGGAACGCTATGGCGAGATCCGACTGACCTTTCCGCTGCCGATTGGCTACGATCCTGAAATTCGTCCCAGGGGCGCGGGCACGACCTACGAAGTGGAACTCAGCCCGCGTCGGCCACTCCTGATTAGTGCCGGTGGACCGGTTTCCGCCACGATGGGTGCTGAGCAACTTGATGGAGAGGCCGGGCAAGCGCAGGCAAGTGAGTGAGATTGCGGACGTGTTAGAAGCGACCGAAAATCGAGCTCACACCGCTTCCGAAGGAGGCTCAGGCACAGGAATTGCCTGTCATTTTTCGATCGGCGTGGAAGACCTCGACGCCGAAGTCACGTTTCACGCTGCCGGAGCCGAGGTCATTTACGGCCCGGTCAGGAAGCCTGGGGCTTCCCCGTTTCTTGTCCGTGATCCAGCCGGTAATTCGTTAATGTTGTCGATAGCTGAAGGCTCTGTTTTTCCGGTCGTTGGGCACCGCCAAGGCAGATGAACCTATGGCGGGTTTCAAGGTAAGCGCTGTTTTCAGGCCACGGGTGTTTAGGGCATAAGTTCCGCGACTGCGTTGGCCTGATGGCCGGCTGCGAGTTTGGTGAGCGTGTCGGTCATCCAGGTGTGCGGATTGATGCCGCTCAGCTTGCAGTTCTCGACGAGCGTTGCGATCACGGCCCAGTTGTCGCCGCCCTCATCGGATCCGGCAAATAGTGCGTTTTTCCGATTAAGTGCGAGGGGCCGAATGCACCGTTCGACGGTGTTGCTGTCGAGGTCGACACGTCCATCGTCGACGAAGCGTGAAAGGCCTTCCCAGCGGCTGAGCGCATAGCGCAGCGCCTCGCCAATTTTGCTCTTGGCGCTGACTTGGCGATTGCGGGCATCGAGATATTGGCGCAGGTCGTCGACAACGATGCGGCTGCGTTCGACGCGGACTTCGCGCCGCTGCTCGGCAGGGCTGCCGCGGATCTCGTCTTCGATGACGTAGAGCATCGCGATGCGGTGCAGCACTTCGGTGGCGATCCGCGCTGGCGCTGGAGCCTGAACGACCGCGCTCTCGCAGGAGCGGCAGCCGTATCGCGGCCGGCGCGTGACCAGGACGCGGAAGGTGGTTGGTACGACATCGAGCCCTCGCCGATCTGATGCAGGGCGCCGCCACAGCACGGGCAAGCCTTATTCTCGACATCGAAAACCTGCTCGATCCGTTCGAGGGTGGCCGGGAGCGATCCGCGGGTGGTCTTGCGCGGCCGCTCGGTCGGGGGCCGGCTTGCCTTGTCGCGAGCATGCTCAGCCTAGGCCAACGCTGCCTCGACCTCCGCCTTGAAAACCTTGAGCGCATCGAGCTCGCGAGCCTGTTCCAGGACCAGCGTGCGGAGCGCTTCGATGTCTTCGGGAAGGTCCCCTTCCATAAGCATGGAGGCATTGAATCAGCAGTCAAAAGCCTCGTCAACCGGCAATTTGCGGGGCGATCGGCCGTCGTCCGCAATGCACCCGGGGCCAGTCCAAACCCTCCAGCAAAGCGCCGAGTTGTGCCGCCGTCAGCCGCATAACGCCGTCCTGGATGCCCGGCCACCTGAAGCCGCCGGACTCCAGCTTCTTGGCCATCAGGCACAGGCCCGTGCCATCCCACCAGACGAGCTTGACCCGGTCCGAGCGCTTCGCCCGGAACACGTAGATCACGCCCGAAAACGGATCGCCGCCGTACTCCTTGCCAACCAGCGCCGCCAGCGCGTCGGGCCCTTTGCGGAAATCCACTGGGCGCGTCGCCACCATCGCGCGCGCGCCAGCACCAGGTCCGATCATCGGGTTGCCTTTAGCGCTTCGATCACCGCGGCAATCACACTGGCGTCGGCGCCGCGCGCGATCTTCACCGCTGCGCCGTCAATCTCCAGTTCTACCGCAGCCATTGGCGCACGCCGCCTCCGCCGAACGCGACGCGCGGGTGCCGGATCCGGTTGTGGGCCCACCTCGACCATCGCGAGGGCAAACGTCGCGGCGGCCGGTTCTGCCGACGAAGGTGCCGGTCCTTGGTCCGCCAGTTGCTTGTGCAAATCCTTCCGCCAGGCATAAACCTGCGAAGGGTCAAGGCCATGGCGACGGGCAACGGCGCCGACATCTTCGTTGCCTGCATAGCACTCCGCCACGATCGACGCCTTGACCTCCGGTGGCCAGTCGCGCCGCTTGCCCCCGCCAGTGAATATCTCGAACCGCTGCGCGCCCTTGCTCACAGGATCATCACACGGGATTATCATAGGAGTAGCGCCTCGGCCCAAATCAGGCCGCGCAAGTTCAACGCCGGACGTCACCCGCGCAAGGTGGGGGCCGCACAGCGCTTACGTTTCAAGGAGCGGTTCTGGCGCCGTGAAGGTCGGGTCTGTTGGCGATTGGTGAAGGGCCGTCGCGGCACGCCGGTCGCCCGCAAGCCAGCTTATCAGCAGTTCTTTCCCTTCTTGTCGATCAAGACCGCCTGTTGCCATCGACTTGGCGCCTTATCGGTGCGGTGAATGCAGCCCGCCCAGCAGCAAGGCCGCTTCTTTCCTTCCAGCAGTTCTTCACAGGTCCGCTCGATCCGACGTTGACGCGTCGTTGCCTGCTTTGCGTAATCGACCCAGCAAATGAACTCATTCCGGCCTAGCGGCGTAAGGTGTTCCCATAGCGTCAGGACATTCGGATTTGATCGCACCGCTGCTTGAAGGTCTTCACCCGCCGTGTGGACAGTGCCGTGGGGGAAAGCGTTCGTCACGGGGCCTCCGGCAAGCTCACCCGAACCGACTTTACCGCCGGATCAAGGAATGTCCACGAGTGGCTCGAGCGGAAATGACCTGTCCGAATATGGCGACCAGACTGCCATCACCACGCGCATGAATGAAGGGCCGTTTCGACGATAGAGATCGTATCCGGCGATGACGGCGTCGGTGATTCGAGCGAAGGTGAATTTTATCGGAAGTAATACACCCCTATTATATCGTCCAAATGTTGGATTATCCTGCTACCTCGTGGACTTTACGCGCTCCCATTCTCGCTTCAAAACAACATGTGATAATCGGATTGTGTATCCGATCAGGTCGCTATATTTCATCTCATGGATAAAGGAATCCTTTGGCGGAATGGGGGCGAGGATCCGTTTCCATTCGCTCCATTTGTATTCTGGATCCTTTTGAATCTCCCTTATAATGTTCCTAACGTCTTGTATGCTGAGAAAATCCCGATTTCCGCTGTCGAAAAATGCCAATTTGATCGTAAGATACATGAGCAGGCGATGATCTTTCTCCGACGGGTTGAGCAGCATTTCCATCTCAATCCTGCGGGTCGTGAGTTCTGCCTTGTTACGCCTTGTGTGGTAGTGTTGTCTGTCGACCAAGGCGACGAAGGTCGCGATATTGGCGCGCAGCTTGTCGATCCAAGCTTGCCTGCTGTCGGCTTTGACCTTCGCTTGCAGCTGGCGATAAGTGAAATAGATCGATGCTATTGCTGCTGTCAGGGCGAGAAAGGCGGTCAGATTTTGGCTGAAGTTTAGGAGTTGCCCGGCGGATACCGTCTCTATTTTCTTGGTGTTGGCTGCTTCGCTCAGGAAGATGTTGAGGATTTTATTGCGCCACAGGACAGTGACTAACTCAATCGTGACGCCGAATACCGTGATGAGCATTGCAGTGTATCCGCAGTCTGTGAACCAGGTCGGATCTCTCGAAGGGCGGCCGTAGCTGATTGGATCATAGGTGCACTCGCCGGCGGTCATCTTGAGGACGTCATGCCACGACGGTTCGTCTGTCTTGATACCCAGATTCCACCAGCTTTTGATATGTTGTGAACAGTAGGCGAGCCAGATCCATCTCACTGATTGCACGAGGAGCGCGAAGATGGCGATAACGCCGACGATTCGGAGAAAAACATAGTTGTTCTTGTCCAGGGCTGGAAAGCTCTGGTCGGTAACGACACCCAAAATGCACAAAAATGCAATCGCAAAAATGACGAGCAGTGCAAACCTCACATGCAACGGGCAGCGGTAGTTTACTATGGCGTCACTTCGATCTTTGGTCATTCAATTTCAATGGCATTTTTTCACTGCTCTGAAAAGATCCGCTGAATTGGCTAAAGGGCCGCTTTGTCGGGGCGAACTGCCGAGCTCAGTCTATGTGACGTATTACCAAAGAGCCGGCTTTGCCGTCATCAACCAGAACACGCCCATAAGGCCCAGGAAGGCAGGCCAGCCCAGTGCGAACCAAAAGCGTATGGTGTCACGATACTCGTGTCCGAGCAGTGTTCCGGACGTCAGCGAAGCCTCGGCGAGCTTCGTTGCCCTGATCTGAAGCCAGACCACCGGGGCCCAGCACGGGAAAGCCAAGGCATAGAGCCCATAAGTCATGACCGGCCAAGGCTCGAACGGCGAATATCCCGCGATGTGTATGAGTATCAGGCCACTTGTCGGCTGCACGATCCCGCTAGAGCAAAATCCGATCTGATTGAATCGCAGGACTTTCCCTGAGCAGGAAAATCTGATTCACCCTGTTGCTGGGCAAGGAGGCCAGCATGCATGGCTAAATCCTTGTCTGAGGACTTGCGGACTCGCGTGATCGCGGCGGTTGAAGGTGGCCTGTCGCGTCGGGCGGCAGCAGCAAGATTTGGGATTGCTGCTGCAAGCGCGGTTCGCTGGGTTCGGGAATGGCGTGAGGCTGGCGCGACGCGCGCGCGGCAGCAAGGCGGCGACCGGCGATCGCATCGCATTGAAGCCTATCGCGATATCATCCTGACGGCGATCGATAGCCAGGTGGACATCACTCTGGTCGAACTGACGGCGCTGCTTCGGGAGAAACATGGTGCCAGCTTTGCCGCGAGCACGATGTGGCGCTTCCTCGACCGGCATGCCGTTACCGTCAAAAAAAAGGCGCACGCCAGCGAGCAGGAGCGGCCCGACGTCGCCGCGCGGCGACACGCCTGGTTCGAGGCACAGCCGGATCTTGATCCGACACATCTGGTGTTCATCGACGAGACCGGGGCATCGACCAAGATGGCCCGGCTGCGTGGGCGCGCGAAGCGCGGCATGCGATGCCGCTCGCCAATACCCCATGGCCACTGGAAAACGACGACCTTCACCGGGGCCCGGCGCTTGACGGGCATGACAGCGCCCATGGTGTTCGAGGGTCCCATGACCGGCGAATGGTTCCTTGCCTATGTCGAGCAGGTCCTCGTGCCGACGCTGCGCCACGGTGATGTCGTCATCCTCGACAATCTGCCCGCTCACAAAGGCCTTGCCGCACGCCTCGCCATCGAAGCAGCTGGCGCGCGGATGCTCTTCCTTCCGCCTTACAGCCCCGACTTCAACCCGATCGAGAATGCCTTCTCCAAGCTGAAATCCATCCTGCGCAAATCCGCCGCCCGTTCGGTCGCCGAGCTATGGGACGCGATCCGCGACGCTCTGCCCCGCTTCACACCCAACGAATGCGCAAACTACTTCACCGCAGCCGGATACGAACCAGATTGATCGGATTCTGCTCTAGGTCGCCAATCCGGCCGAGCAAGCGCATCAGCGGCATCGGCACCCGCAAAAACCGGGTTTGCCCAAAACCCAGCTAGGCTCGATACCGTGCCAGCAGGTCCTTGAGGGTCAGCGTTTCCGGGCCGACGGGCTCAAGTGTCTGTCGCGACGGAAAGTCCTTACCGCAGACGATCCTCACTGAGCGTGCCAGATCCCGCACGTGAATCGGCGAGAACGGGAAATCGCCAGAGCCCGGCAAAGGCACAAACAGCGGAAGGCCTACCATCCCACGCATCAACGACGTGCCGCCGTAGCTGCCGTCACCATATACGAGCGACGGGCGCAGGATCGGCCAGTCGAGGCCGGAGAAGAGTAGTTCCGCTTCGCCTGCCAGCTTCGACATCGAATAATCGGTGGCAACATCGCTCCGCGCGCTGATCGCCGAAATCAACACGACTCGCTTGACTGAGGCAGCCTCGGCGGCGGCGTAGAGCGCTTTTGGCATGGCCATATGAACCGCATCCATTTCTCGCTCTCGCAGCACGCCTGCCGCATTAACGATGACTTCCACGCCGGCGAGAAGCCGCTGTCAGTCCTCGGTGCGTACGGCTTGTGCCAGATCGACTGCGACAAACCCGGCCTTCGGAAACGCGCGGGAAAGCGCCTCGGTTGAGCGCACGGTTCCCACGACTTCGTGCCCGGCATCCAGTAAGTCACCGACAATATGGCGCCCGATGAACCCGCCAGCGCCAAGAACCAGAACCCGCATGCTATCCCCCATATCGTTCCGGTATCCGACGTGCGCAGGCCCTGGAGGCACGCCACCTGCGGGGAGGCGGGCTGGGCTCCAAAGTCCTCCGCCATCACCGGCTGGTGGCGCAGCGTTTCGACCGCCGTGCGCGCCGCGCGGCGCTGGGCCTCGAACCCGGCGATGAGCGAACTGATGAAGACCTTCATGGCCGGTAGCCAGTCACGATGCAGTATTCCCTTTAAACGGCCAGCGGGTTTGTAGCGCCTGATCGCGGCCTCTGATAGAGCTGTGCGCTGCAGGGGACCGGAAGCACGATGCAGGCAGGCTCGCTATCGCAGTATTTCGCCGGCGTGGGTGTGAAGACCGTGACCGGCACCGAAGTTGATCGCGCGGTGTCGCGCGGTC
>Ga0163162_10002688_pt1 | contig 16860 bp, 8 predicted proteins | sample S55metaG_FD_115310 | JGI IMG/M metagenome (GOLD analysis project Ga0163162, IMG submission 115310) | Switchgrass rhizosphere microbial communities from Kellogg Biological Station, Michigan, USA - S5-5 metaG | ecosystem: Host-associated > Plants > Roots > Rhizosphere > Soil | place: USA: Michigan...
GCGGGACGATTGCTCTTCGGCGAGCACAATACGCCGCTCCAAGTCGCGGATGGCATCGAAGTATTCGGATAGCTTGCTACGGTCGCCCGCGCCCAGGCTCTTCATCAGTTTGCCTACGCCGTCTGAGACGAAGTCGAGAACGCTGTGATCGCTTTCGATCTGCGCCAAACGCGATTTAGAGTCCGTGCTCTCGCTATCGCCGAACAAAGTTTCGAAGACAGCGCGGGGCTGGTTCTCCATCGGCATGGGAGTGGTGGGGGTGCGCCAGGCAAGCGTGTTGGTATACGCGCAGCTGTAACCGCTTTCGCACTCTCCGATGGTCCCCGTGTTATCCAGGGCCAGCTCAAGTGATCCTAGCTGCGTATACTTGCCCAGTTCCTTCGCCGCGATTTGATCCAGCGAAACTCCGGAGCGCAAATCCGCGCCTTCGGTTCGCTTGGGGTGGACACCCGTCAGGTAGGATGAGCTGGCGCGGGCATGATCGCCGCCGGCCTCACCGGGATAAGCAATTCCTTCGGGGTGAGCCAGTCCGCTGATCAGCAGAATATGCTCGCGCAACGCGGCGAGCGGTTCCAGGATCGGCGTGATTTCGAAATCCTTGCCTTCCCGCGCCGGCGTCCACTGGTCCATCATGATTCCGTTAGGGAGATAGATGACGGTCATCCGCTTCGCGATCTTCGGCGCGGTGGCCGCCGTCGACAAGGCCGGAAACATGCTATCCAAAAGCGGCAGACCAACGGCGACGCCCATGCCCCGCAGGAAAGTTCTGCGCGCCAGGGATTTCTTCGTCAGCATCATCATGGTTTTGTTCCTCCCATTGCTTGCGTTTGCGCTGCGACTGTCTTGACCGTGCTCATCTGAAAGGGCACGCTCTTTACGATTCCGATAATCAATGACGACCACTTGTAATCGGGCGCCGAGGTGCGCATGATCTGGCGCACGCTCGGCAAATCATAATACTCCACGCCGCGGCCGAGCGCGTATGTCATCAGTTTGGCGGTTAACGTCGCAGCGACTTGATCTGGGTTCTTCAGCAGAATCTTGCGCAGCTCCGCCGGGCCGTTAAATTTCGTGCCATCCGGCAAGACTCCGGAGGAATCGATGGTGCTGCTGCCTTCCGCCGTTCTCCATTGGCCAATGCCATCGAAGTTTTCCATCGCAAAACCCAAAGGGTCCATGCGGCTGTGGCAAACCGAGCACGCTGGGTTGGCGCGATGCTGCTCCATGCGCTCCCGCATGGTCAGGATCTTTCCGCTCTCGCCGGTCTGTTCCTTAAGAGATGGAACATTCGGTGGCGGCGGCGGGGGCGGCGTGCCCAAAATATTTTCGAGCAGCCACTTGCCGCGAATAGTTGGCGAGGTGCGGTTGGCATACGACGTGACGGTCAGGATCGCACCTTGTCCCAATAATCCTCTGCGTTCCTCATCCTGCAGGTTTACCCGCCTGAAGGAGGTGCCGTAAACGTTAGGAATGTGATAAAACCGCGCCAGACGCTCATTCACGAAGGTGTAGTCGGCGGTCAATAAATTCAGCACACTGCGATCGGCGCGCAGATTATCTTCGATGAAGAGCGTTGTTTCCTGCGCGAAGGCCTCGCGCAGACTGTCGTCGAACTCGGGGAAAATAATCGGATCCGGCCCGGCCGTGCCGATATTGCGCAGGTACAGCCACTGGCCCGCAAAGTTCTGCACCAAAGCGCGCGAACGCGGATCGGTGAGCATTCGCCGCACCTGCTGTTCCAGCACCGCGGGATCTTTCAGTTGGCCGCGCGCCGCCACATCCAGAAGAGCTTCGTCCGGTATGCTGCTCCACAGGAAGAACGAGAGGCGGGACGCTAGTTCCAGGTCGCTGATTTTGTATGCGCTGCCTGCGGCCACGTTGGCCGGTTCGCGCTCGACGCGGAACAGGAACTCGGGATATACCAGGATGCCCTGCACGGCTCTCATGATTCCAGCCTCAAAATCGGCCTTCTCGCGGCCCTTCTGATACAAGACGAGAAGAGATTGCACATCTGCATCGACGACGGGCCTGCGATAGGCGCGACGCGCTAAAGTGGCTAGAATCTGTTTCGCACACGGCAACTCCTCGGCTGCGCTAACGGGATGGCAACTGAAGATTCGTTGGCGGCTGGCGGTCTCCGCTACTCCTTGGGAGTTGTAGGGGCCTTCCACACTCACACGTGCCACATAGGGGAGAATCTGCTCGGATCTCTTATTCAGATATCGAAAAGCCGCCATGTTCGATTGCAGCCCGCCTTCGGGCATCGCATTCTCCTCCAAAAAATCCACGGCGACTAAGCGCGAACCAGCCTTGGCTTGGAAGCGAATTTCCAAGGCCGAGTCTGCGGTGCGATAATAGTCCGCCTCGGCACCCGTCTTTCTGGTACCGGGCGCAGAGGGCGGGAACGCTCCACCTACGGTAAACACCTTGAGCCTCGAATCGTCCAGGCGGACTTCCAGTTGATGTGCTTCGGAGAGCCCAAGGATATCCTCATCATGAAACTTGCCCGCCCGCTGGAGACGAACTTTCGCGACATACTCGCCATCCAGCGGGAAGTGGTGCCGAATCGCTATTCCGCCTCGCGAACCAAACGGCAGATCTTCACTCATGCGCCCTTCTTGCATCAGTAAAGGAGGGATGTCGTAGGTCCGAACGTCGGCGCGGATGCTCGGGTCCCCAATCGCCAGGCGGCTCACTTTTCTCGCTGCGGCCAGGTATCTTTCAAGCAGCCGCGGAGAGACCGAAAGGACATCCGCAATGTTGTCGAAACCGTACCCGGAATCATCGGCCGGAAGAAGCGAGTTTACATCGACATCCAGCGCCAGCAGATCCCGAATCGCATTCGTAAACTCGGCTCGGTTCAAGCGATGAACAGAAACTCTCCCCGGCTGCAATTTCTCGGCAGCCGAGCGGTCGAGCGCCGTTTCTAGATACCCCGATAGGGAACGATATGTAGCCTCATTCGGACGTGGCAAACCGGCCGGCGGCATGGTCCCGGTCCGCACCTTATCTAAAACCTTTTCCCACAGCGCGGCGTCCGCTCCTACGCGTGAGATATCCGCTCTTTCCAGCGTTAAACCGGCGGTGCGGAGTTTATCGTTGTGGCAGGTGACGCAGTATTGATTTAACGCCGCACGCCCGGCGGATGCCAATGCAGTATCAGATTTCGGTGGCGGCACTTCCTGTGCGCTCGCAAAGATAGCAGCAACCAGTAGGCACGGGACAAAACCCCGCCCGAGTCTCAGTGAGGAACTCCGCATGGCAGCTCACCCCTTGCTGGAATTCTATCAGACATGCTGGCCGTTCGCTGTGGGCAAGGTAATTACCATGCACACCGCAATCGCAAACCGCTAAAAACAGAGGAGGCGGTGTACACTGAGAGAAATCTCGAATCCAAGAAGGAAATTTTCGATTTAGTTCTCGGAGGTGGCGGTTGCCAGTTCCGGCGAGTTCTGGCCAATCATGAAACGCGTGCTCTTCGCAATATTCTTCGTTCTCATTGCACCTCACCTATTTGTTCCTCACTTAGTGGCACAGCAGAGCACTGGGATTCTCAGAGGCAGCGTCACGGATCCGAGCGGCGCGTCAATCCCGGGCGCAGTTGTGACGGCTGTAGAGGCCGGCGGACAAAAGCGATCGGTCACCACCGGAGACAATGGCAACTATTTACTCCGGGGATTGCAGCCCGGCTCCTGGAGGGTAGAAGCGACCGCACCCGGACTGGTTCAGCCCGCGCCGCGCACGATTTCGATCCAACCGGCGAACAATACGCTTAATCTTCAGATGGACGTCGCTGCGGGGCACCAAGAAGTTACAGTATCCGACACGACCGAGTCAGAAGTACGCCTCGACCCTACACAGAGTGCGTCGGCCCAGGTGATGCACAGCGAGGATTTGGGGTCGCTTGCCGACGATCCCGACGATCTCTTGACCGATTTGCAAGCTCTGGCCGGACCCTCCGCGGGACTCAACGGAGGGCAGATCTTCATAGACGGGTTTACCGCCGACGACGGAACATTGCCAAACAAGGACGCCATACGCGAGATCCGAGTCAACCAGAATCCGTTCTCGCCGGAGTTCGACACTCTTGGCACGGGCCATATCGAAATTATTACGAAACCGGGAACGGATCATCTGCGAGGTGAGGCGTATTTCTCCTACGGAGACAGCCTGTTTAATTCACGCAATCCCTACGGCGACCGGAAGGCCCCATTCAATTTGAAGGATTTTGGCGGGAGCCTCGGCGGGAAAATCAACGCAAAGGGATCGTTCTACCTTGACTTCGACAAGCGTTCTATCGACAACGGCGAAGTGGTCAATGCGATCACGCTAAACCCGCAGACGCTGGCCATCGTGAGCCCGTTCACTCCGATCGCGGTGAGCCCGCTTGATCACTTCTACGTTGGCGCGCGCGTCGATTATCAGCTAAACGCGAAGAACACGATGACGGTCCGCTATGAACCGTCGTTGAACACGGCGCACAATCAGGGTATTGGAAATTTCAGTTTGCCCTCGCAGTCCTTCCAGTCGTCGATGATGGAGCATTCGATACAAGCCACGGAGACCATGCTGGTCGGTGCCAGTATGGTGAATGAAACGCGCTTTCAATTTCGGCATCAAAATGCGCCGCAGACGCCCGATAGCACCGATCCGTCGATCATCGTGGCGAATGCGTTCAACGGCGGCGGCGCCTCGGCGGGGCTGCACGACTTTATCCATCATCACTACGAAGTGCAGAACTACTCCACTAAGATTACGAACGCGCATACCTGGCGTTTCGGTGCGCGACTGCGCGCGGTGTCGATAGTGGACGAGTCCGAGCAGAATTTCAACGGGACCTATACCTTCGGTGGCGCGTACGCTCCAGTTTTGGGCGCCAACAACCAGCCCGTGGTGGCGGGTGTGATTTGCAATCCTGCCATTCTGACGCCGGGATGCACGACCATCAGTTCGATCGAGCAGTATCGTCGAACGCTGCTGTTCGGGAAAATGGGGATGCCGGCGCAGATGATTCGCGCGCTCGGCGGAGGTGCGACTCAGTTTTCGATCAATGCGGGCGACCCAATGGTCTACGTCGGCGGCGTGGATATTGGCTTGTTCGTCGGCGACGACTGGAAAATAAGGCCGAATCTGACGCTCAGTCTCGGCGCACGATACGAAACGCAAGACAATATTCGGGACCATTCCGACTTCGCACCGCGCATCGCATTCGCTTGGGCGCCGGGTGGGTCAGAGAAAAACAAGACGCCGAAGACTGTGATCCGCGGGGGATTCGGAATATTTTATGACCGCTTCTCGGAGCAGAACATTTTAGTCGCGCAGCGCTACAACGGAATCAATCAGCAGCAGTTCATCATCAGCAATCCGGATAGCTATCCATCGATTCCTTCGCGGAGCATGCTCGAGCAATCGGGAACACAACAGATCATCCATGCCGTCAGTTCGTCAGTGCAGGCTCCCTACGTGATGCAATCCTCGCTAGCCGTGGAACTGCAACTGCCGAAGAAGACGACGCTTGCAGTGACGTATACGAACTCGCACGGGTTGCACGAGTTGCGTTCGCGCAATATTAATGCCCCGTTCGCTCCTGGCGTCTATCCGTACCCTGGTGCGGGCCCGATTTATGAGATGGAATCGACGGGACTCTATAACCAACATCTCCTGCTGACGAACGTCAATTCCCGATTGACGCCGAAAATTTCTCTGTTTGGAACCTATTCGTTGGCCTATGCGCGAAGCAACACCGACGGATTAAATACGTTTCCGGCAAATCAGTACAGTATGGCGGGAGAGTACGGTCCGGCGTCTAACGATGTTCGGAATCGGATGTCGCTGGGCGGATCGATCACTTCGAAGTTGGGGCTGTTGTGGAACCCGTTCGTCATTCTGCAATCGGGCGCGCCGTTCAACATCACCACCAGTCAGGACATTTACAACGACACGGTTCTCACGGCGCGGCCGGGATTCGCAACGGATTCAAGTCAGCCCGGAGTGATTGCCACGTCGTACGGGTTGTTTGACCCCGATCCCGCGCCGGGCGAAAAACTCGTGCCGCGAAATTACGCACGCGGCCGTGGAGAATTCGCTGTGAACCTGCGCCTGTCGCGCTCCTTCGTCTATCGCGAGCACGACAAGCTTACCTTGTCGGTTTCGGCGCGGAATCTGCTAAATCATCTGAACCCTGGTCCGATCATCGGTAATATTAACTCGCCGCTGTTCGGGGAATCCAACCAAATCCGCGGCCATGGCGCGTACGAGAACGGCGCGAATAACCGTCGGCTCGAGTTTCAGGCTCGATTTGCGTTCTAGGCAAGTTCAGAGATCAGGAAAGGCTCGCCGTCGAACCTTTAGAAACACATGCATATCGCCGAATACTATATATAATGGTTTCCGTTCGGCCCAGGAGAGATAAGTAGATGAAGTTCCAGGTTCACGTTGCGGCGCTTGCGCTTGCGACATTCATTCCGCTCGCCGCACAAACACCAAAGGGTTGGAAAGTGCGCCTCGATCGGAGCACCGAAGCATCCGATCCCGACGCCTCCGGTGCGGTCAAGATCGTCACGACGGGAACTGGTTTTCATGCGACCAATCCCCAGGCGGCCACTTACTGGAATCCCGCGAACACGGCCTCCGGCGCTTATACTCTCAAAGGCACGTTCACGCTCATGAGACCGAGCAGTCACGCCAACTATTACGGTCTGGTGTTTGGCGGCAGTGGTCTTGAAGGCGCACAGCAAAGTTATCTGTACTTTGTAGTGGCGCAGAACGGTATGTGGCTGATCAAGAGCCGCAACGGCTCCGCTACCAGGACGATAGGAGGGTATACGTCCAACGACGCGGTTAAGATGCCGGATGCTACCGGAAAATCCACCAACGCACTCGAAGTGCGCGTAGGCCCTAGCAAGGTAGACTTCGTAGTCAACGGGGTCGTGGTGCACACGGAGCCTAAGACGGGAGCCTTGGCGAAGACTGACGGCATCTACGGTATCCGCGTCAATCACCTGCTCGAAGTGCAGATTGACAATCTTGGCGTGTCACAGTGAGCGCTCTGACTGTAGTCGTCACGAACGTGCGCCCCGCCGTTAATGTTCGTTGTCAGGATGGTTGACTGCTGATCCTCACAAGCAGAACGACACACATAGAAAGTCAAATGAAACGATTAAAATCTTTCTTCACAGTATGTCTTTTTGTAGCAGTGGCTCCAGGATTTGGGCAGACGCTTAAAGTCGAGGCGATTGCGAATCCCTCCGGCGCAACCAGCCTGCAAGCGCACTGGGGTACGGCACCTGACGGCAGCCCGCTGTTGAGCTGGGTGGAAACAACGAAGGATGGCTCTAACACGCTGCGCTATTCGATTCACCGAGGAACGCAGTGGTCCGAACCGCGCACGATCGTCACGAATCGGCACTTTTTCCGGCAGCCTGCGGAGTCTCCGTCGGTGATTTCCTTTGCCGACAGATCATTGCTGGCAGAGTGGGTCGAGATACCGCCGGCTTCAAGCGAGGCCGAGTATTTGTATGTCTCGGCGTCGGAAGACGGTATTCGATGGACCTCACCAGTCATGGCGCATCAAGATCGCAGCCCGGTTCAGCATGCCCTCGCCTCCATGGTTGCTAGCGGAGAACGGGAAGCCTCACTTGTTTGGCTGGAGGCGCTAAGGGGTGAGGATGCGCCTTCCGCCTTGAAGCGGACCGTCGTCAGCAGCGACGGCAAAGTGGTAAGGGAGGAGAGTTTGGATCGCGACGTTTGCACATGTTGTCCCACGAGTATTGTAAAAACTTCGCGGGGGTTACTGGTTGCCTACCGGGACTACACCCTGCAAGAGATTCGCGATATCGCTACGATTCGTTTCGAAAACGGCCGCTGGTTGCCATCGAAGATCCTGAATCCCGACAAGTGGGAGATCAACGCATGCCCGGTGAATGGCGCGTCCGTGACTGCAAAAGATAATAGGGTCGCGATCGCCTGGTATACGGAGGCCCAGGACTCTCCACGTACTCAGCTTGTCTTGTCAAGTGACGGCGGCGCGACGTTTAGCAAGCCAATTCGGGTCAGCACCGGCAATTCCTTTGGACACGTCTCCGCAGCACTGGACGAGCAGGGCGGCGTGTTCGTTTCTTGGCTGGAGGAAGGCGAAGGCGCAGAAGGAGTCCGGCTTCTGGTCCGTCACTTTACGAGCGCCGGGGTTGGTCGTGCTGCAACGCAAGTTGGGCAAGGCTTGCGATTGAGTATCGGCTATCCTCGGCTGCTGCATGCCGGCGGTGAGACATGGATCGCCTGGGGGAATTCGGGAACCGCAAAGATACAAACAGCGCGTATTACGAAATGACGTCCCGCATCAAGCGCGCAGCGGCAACCTGAGAGTCGATTTTCTGTCTGCGAACTGGTCTTCCTTCCTTCTTCCTTTCCTCAAGATTCCTTCGAGGGCCCTCTCATGGCGGCATTAACCCGTGAGGCCTGCTGTGAGTAACACACAACGCTGACAAGCCGCTGTGCGCTCATTTCGCAGGTCCGGCGATCTGGGAGAGACCACCTACCGAGCGGGACGGAGTTCCAGTTCTCCGCTACTACCTCACCGCTGTTACGCTTCGCGAAAGGATCTAGAATTCCGCTCACGTGGTCCTTGGCCCCCGGTGGGTGGGACGGACTCTCACGCCAGCAGGGTAACGCAGAGGATTCGCGTGGATGAAAAGACAAAGCGGGAAGTGACGGCTATCACTGTAGAAAGAGTCGTGGAGGCAGATGGGAACGCCAATCATCAGGCGCCAGCAGCCCTTGATCGGCTAAACTGATCTCAAATCCATCACCTGCCAGGCGCGGGCTATTTCGCCAGCGCCGGCAGCGTCGTGTACGTATGCGCGGGGACATCGGGGATTCGAATCCCCAGCGCGCCGATCTGAGAGCCAGCCGGCGTATCGAATTCGATGGTGCCTTGAATGCTGGCTGTCATCGGATATTTGTCCGTGACCAAAGTGAACTGTGTATGCCCGTTCGCATTCAACGTAATTGTGTCAGTTGCGATTGCGGCGCCGGTGGTGTCGCGCACCGTCACCGGAATGTTGACCTGTCCGGCAGACACCGCGTTGACCGCCATACCGGTGGCGGTCCCCAGGGTGTTATCGAAAGCGATGATATAGGCGCCGGCATTGCGACTTTCCAGAGGCACCACGGCTTCCTGATCGTTGTGGCGGAAAATGGCGAACCCGCTGATGTTTCCGTTGGTGTTGAGCTGCGCCGAGCCCGTGATCAATTGCGGCGCCCCACCGCTTACGATCAACCGGGTTGCCCCGGCCGGCAGTGTTTGGGTGACGGAAGTGGCCATGGTGTTGGCGCCGCCACCAGGCTGCGGAAACGACAGCGGCAACTGCTGAGGAAGGCCGGTTTGATCCGCGTAGAAGCTGAGGGTGAATTGGGCCGCGCTCGTTCCCGAATTAACGAGCACGAAAGTGGTTTGCCAGCCATCGCCTCCCGAGGCGAGATGCGCGAAACTCCCGCCGCCGGTTCCGACATTGGCCAGGGCCGGAATGGTGGTGAGCGCGTTATTGGGCGGCGTGAAGCGCAGGCCCAGCACGCTGATCTGCCCGCCTGCCGGCGTATCGAACTCGATGGTGCCGCGCATATTCGCTGTGGCCGGGAATTGGGCCGCCAGCCCGAATTGGTAGTGGTCGCCCCCCCTCAACTGGATAGACTGCTGGTCCGGTGGTAGAGGTATCAGCGCGCCGGTCTCGTCGCGGATCACGACCTGGATGTCCCGCGCCGTAATGTTGGTCAAGGCGACGCCCAGCACTAAGTTGCCGGTGTTGTCAAAAGGCAGCAAATAAGAACCCGCATGGCGCGTTTCGAGCGGCACCACCGCTTCCTGCGTGGTCGCAATCTGGTGGAAAATAGCGAATCCATCCACTGCACCGGTGGCCGCGAGTTGGGCCGAACCAATTAGCACCGGCGGACTCTGCGCTCCTGCACTTGCCGCGACTATCGAAGCATTGGCGGCGAGCGTCCGGTCGAAAGAAGCGGCCAGCAGCGGTCCTGAAGCCGGCGGCTGCTGCGAAAACGCGAGCGGCAGCATCAGCGGGCCACTGCGGTTAGGGTCCAGGGAGTACGAGTTGCTGTCGCCAAACAGACTCAGCCGCGCCGTCGCCGAAACCCCGCTCTTGTTCACTAGCGTGAACGCGGTCGTCCAGTTTTCCTCAGCGGCAAGGTGCGGCATGGAACCGATGAAGCTCAGACCGGGGAGCGAAAGAGATTGTTGTTCGATGGTGAAGGTCTGTCCTGCAATCACAAAGGATTTGATGAGATCCCCTCCGCTGTTCGCGATTACTGTGAAAGTGACCGTGCCGCTGCCGGTACCTATGGACGGGCTGGTGAGCGCAATTCCCACGGGAATAGAATCCACCGTCCAGGGACAGCCGGGAGATGTCGTGATATTGACGGCGCCGCTCCCGCCTTGGGGCGGGAACCCCTGTCCGCCTAGATTCAGCGCATAGTTGCACGTTAGTGCGGTCAGTGCGTACACGTACGCAGCTCCTGTGGAGGAGTTCTTGCTATACGCCCCCACCAGCGCCGTGTTCCCATCGCCGGACAGCCCCACAGAAAAGCCGAAAGAGTCATCGAACGCCGCATCGGACGGGGTCAGCTTCTGCTTCTGGGTCCAAGCGGCGCCGGAGCGCGTGAATACATACGCGGCATTCCTGCCATACGCCCCCACCAGCGCCGTGTTCCCATCGCTCGACAGCCCCATGGAATAGCCGAAATTATCACCGTTCTGGCCATCGGACGCGGTCAGCTCTTGCTGCTGGGTCCAAGCGGCGCCGGAGCGCGTGAATACATACGCCGCTCCTTGGGAGGTCCTGCCATACGCGCCCATCAGCGCCGTGTTCCCATCGCCGGACAGCCGCGCGGAAACGCCGAAATAGTTAAACGCCGCCGCATCGGACGCGGTCAGCTCTTGCTGCTGGGTCCAAGCGGCGCTGGAGCGCGTGAATACATACGCCGCTCCTTGGGCGGAATTCTTGCCAGGCGCTCCCACCAACGCCGTATTCCCATCGTTCGACAGCCCCAGGAAAAGGCCGAAAGAGTCATTGTCCGCCGGATCTGACGCTGCCAGCTCCTGCTGCTGGTTCCAGGTTACGCCGGAGCGCGTGAACACATACGCAGCTCCTTGGCGGGAATTCTTGTCAATCGCCCCCACCAGCGCCGTGTTCCCATCGCTCGACAGCCCCACGGAATAGCCGAATTTGTCACCGTACGCGGCATCGGCTGCGGTCAGCTCCTGCTGCTGGGTCCAGGCTCCGCCGGAGCGCGTGAACACATACGCAGATCCATTTGCTTTTGGGGAGGCACTCTTGCCATACGCCCCCACCAGCGCGGTGTTCCCATCGCTCGACAGCACCACGGACCAGCCGAAATTGTCACCGGCCACCCCATCGGACGCGGTCAGTTTCTGCTGCTGGGTCCAGGCTGCGCCGGAGCGCGTGAACACATACGCCAGTCCCCGGTTCCATGCCCCCACCAGCGCCGTGTTGCCATCGCTCGACAGCCCAACGGAAACGCCAAAAAGGTCAGCCAGCACCGCATCGGACGGGGTCAGCTTCTGCTGCTGAGTGAAGACCGGGTCGATGCTCAGCGGATAAACGGCCCGGGCGTCGTCGACTTCGATTTCGATACTCGTGCCCGATCCGCGCAAGCGCGAGGGGATCATGGCTCCCATCGCGTCCCAAGCCTTCAGCCCGGCATAGTCGAGCGTCACGCCGCCTTTCATTAACCGCGCTCGGTCACCCGAGCCATCCACACTCCACCCACCCGCCGCAGTCAGCCGGATGTGTAGCGCGCCGCCTGCCCGCCTGGCACGGTGAGCGATCACAAAGCCCTGCTCCAACCCTTGCGGAGTATTCAGGAACCACTCGGTGAGCGAGGTTCCGTAGTGCCGCTCGAGTCGTTTGCCCCGGGACTCCATCTGCGTGACTGGTCCAGCCGAGCGCAGCGCCGAACCCCAGCCGTAGCCCTGAAGCGTGAGCGTCGCCAGTTCGCCGCCGGTATTAATACTCGTCTCCGCGCCGGAAAATTGGATGGAGAACCCATTGGCGTCGTTCTCCGCGCGGAGTCCCTTCTCAATGGCGTAACGCGCGTCCTCGAATGCCATTTTGAGTTCCGCAGGCATAGCCGGTTGCGGCTTGGGACCGGCCGCCGGGGCGCTCCAGCAAATGGCCAAAGTGGCAACCGTCAAATACGGAAGGCTGCAGGCTGGTGAAGTGGCAGACCTATTCATATTGCATAAAATCTGCCAATTTCGTATGCATAGTCAAAAGGTTTCCCGAAAGTAGATTATGATTTACAAAATAGATGGTATCAGCTTGGCTAGGAGTGCTGCGCCAAAGAGCGCGGTCTTCTGCCAGGAAAACACGTTCCCAATTTTTTCTTTCTGCGGACGCTAGTATCCGGATGCGCCGTTGAAGCACTGGCTGATGTTCCGGAGCGCATGAGGGTTGACGCCCGGCGTTTCGTCAAGCGAAAGTAGTGGGTCTGGGTGTAGAGTTGTGCGATAGGCGTTCACGCATTTTTGGGGAGGCTACAAATTATGATGTTTTTGTCCAGGCCAGTGATCCTAGCCGCAGTTGCGCTGTCGGCCGTCGGGCTGCTCGGGGTCGGGCTGGTCGATCGGGCGGTGGCACAAGCCAACCAGACGGCGACAACGAAGGCACAGAAGGCAGGAGAAGTCTTCAAGAACGTCACAACCAGCACACTCAAGGAGCTTCCCGTCGACGATTTTCTTGCGAGCATGGGCGTGATCTCAGCAGGCCTGGGACTTGACTGCGCGGACTGTCATCCCGCCGCCGGCTCCGACAAGGTGGATTGGGTATTCGATACTGCTAGAAAAAAGACCGCGCGCAGGATGGTGGAGATGGTGGCGACCATCAATCGCACCCATTTTGGGGGAGCGCAATTTGTCACCTGCTATACCTGCCATCACGGCCGCCTGCGCCCCACGACCACCATCGCTCTGGATGCGCTGTACGGCCCTCCCAACGAAGAGAAAGACGATATTGTCGCGCCGGGTGAAGGCGGCCCGTCGGCCGACCAGATTCTGGATAAATATATTCAGGCGCTCGGCGGGGCTCAACGCCTGGCCGGCGTCAAGAGCTTTATCGCAACCGGAAGCAGTGTGGGGTACGAAGGTCTGGGCGGCGGGGGCCAATTTTTAATCTGTGGCAAGGCTCCGGATCAGCGAGCGGTACAAATCGTATTTAAGGATCACCCGGAACGAGGAGACAGCACCAGGGCCTACAACGGCAGTGCGGGTTGGATAAAATCGCCGCGAGGGCTGTTGGGGCAATACGAATTGGCTGGCAGCGAGTTGGATGGGCTGAGATTGGAAGCGCAGCTGGCCTTTCCCGGGCAGATCAAGCAAGTCCTCACGAATTTGCGCGCGGGCAATCCGGACACGATCAACGGCAGCGATGTAGACGTGGTTCAGGGAACGGGCCCGCGGGGCGTTCTGGCAACCTTATATTTCGACAGGCAGTCGGGCCTAATGGTGCGGATGGTGCGCTACGGCAGGTCGCCGGTGGGGCGCGTTCCGGTGCAATCCGATTACGCCGATTATCGCGACGTCGGCGGAGTCAAGTTCCCTTTCAAATACACGTTCTCGTGGCTGGACGGGAGGGACGCGTTTCAGTTGACCGAAGTCAAGACGAATGTCCCCATCGACCCGGCGATGTTTGGCAAACCGTAAACCAGACTGCCTCGCGGATAGTCAGTTGAGCGGTTGCGAGACCCAATGTGAGTTCTCGCGGGCAACCGGAACTGGTTATCTTTGAGCCGCGCCGCTCTTGCGCACGGCCTTCTCGTCCTTACCCTCGCCGGTCCGGGTGTATTGCGTGACCGCGCCCTGGGCGTCCTTAACGAACGCAATGGCCACTTCGCTCACGCTGGACTGGAATTCGGTCTCCGAATTAGCCACGAATAACTGGTCTCGAGGATGCGCGTTGTCCCTCACGATCAACTTATCGCCGGAGATCTCAACTACGACGTCGCGTCCCGGCAGCTCGTAAGTGCCCGCGTATTTGGCGAGGACTTCCGGAGCCACCTTGAAGCCGCCAATCAAATGCCCGCGGTCGCGCTCGTTCTCGCACACGTCCTCGAATATTTCCGTGTCCGCGACGTAGGGCTTTACCATACGCAGAGTGAACGGTTTCGTGAAGGTCTTGGGATCGTCAAATGTCACTTCCAATTGCAGGTGCCCGAAATCCGGGCGCCGAAACCGTTCCGTGAGCCGGAGGGATTCGGTTTGGGGGTTCCCACCCACGTCGAGCCAGCCTTGGTCATTGAAGCCGATCGAATTGATGACCAGATCATCTCCTTCCCAATGCCCGACTGAATATCCCAGCCAAGTGGGATCGGGATCTTTGGGAAGCTCTCTGCCATCCATGAAGATGGTCCGATGGGGACTGTTGGGAGACTCGTACAGGATCACGATCAGCCCAGGCGTCTGCACGATTCTGGAGAGGCCGCGGAAATTGAGGAACGGGACGCTCACGGGCATGCAGTGTGAAAGCGGACTGTCCTTCCTGAAGTTCTGCACGCGCTGTTGACGTACCGATTGGGCCCAAGGAGTCACCGCGCCAGGCGGCAGGTCTTGAGCGACGTTGTAATCATAACCATATTGTCCGGCCGCGCCGGCCCGCCCGGCCTGCCAAATGCCAGTCAGGTCCGGCTTGCCGTCAGATGTGCGGGGTGCTGGTGCGGAAAGGTTCGGTTTGCCGTTCGCTAAGCGCGGAATCCCAGGGGTCGTAATGGTCCACTGCCCGAAGGCGGGCAACGCAAAGAGAGCGGCAACGGACATAAGGCCAGCTTTCATAAGGAGCCTCCGTGGCGACGATTATACATCAGCGTTTCGTTGAAATCGCCGTGTGAAGCGCTGTTCTCGTCAGCTATCGCTCCACTTGGGCTGCGCTACTTCCCGTAAGCGCGATCGAAATTAGATGACCTTCAATAGCCCCTCGAGCGACTCGCGGGTGCTTTCCATTTTGTTTCCGTCGGGACGCCGGTAGTGAGTCTCTAGGGACATCGTGCCGCTGTACCCTTCCTTACGGAGCGCTGCGAACTGGCCCTTAAAATCGATCTTGCCGCCGCCGACCGGCATCCACGTATGCTTCCCGGTATTCGGGTTCGTGGCCGCATCCTTGATGTGCATGTGCGCGAACGTTCCTTTGCAGGCTTCGTAACCATCCGGGAACGGTGTCTCATCGAGAAACGCGGCGTTGCCCGGATCCCAGAGACCGCGCAAATTTGGCGAATTGACGTGCTTGATCAGCTTCCCAAGCTCCTTGCCGGTTCCGACGTTGCAAGAATACTCGTTCTCCAGCACCAGAATGATGTCGCTCTTGGCCGCGAGCTTCGCTGCCTTGGCCAGACGCTCGCTCACCCGCGTGAACACTTTGTCCGGATCCTCAACTCGCCAGTAACTAAAGATACGGACCTTACGGCTGTCAAAGTGATGAGCGATTTTGAAAGATTGTTCGAGCATCTTGTCCGAATCGGCCTCGCTGTAGGTGCCTTTCGAAGTAGCGCGCTCGTTTTCGTTTTTGCCGGGCATGCCTGGGAGGTCCCACTTAAAAATCGGCGAGCCAATGTCGCTGACCTGGATGTTGTACTGCGCCAGTAATTTTTTGGCGCGGTCCAGATCCTCCTGCGGCCAATTCATGAAGGTCTTGCCCCAGAACTCGCGCAGTTCGCAGTAGTGGAGTCCGAAGCTGGAAAGGAACTTGAGCGCCTCCTCCAAATCGGAGGTGATCTCGTCGGTAATGACGCCCAGCTTGAATCCCGCAGCGCGATCTTTGGTGGCTTCCGCCGCCAGGCCTGCCGCTGGAACGGCAGCCAGAGACGCCTTCAGTAAATCTCTTCGAGAAACGTTGGCTCGCATAAATATCTCCTTCGTTTGAAACCCGGCTATACTTCGTAGGGCTTGCGATAAACCGGACGCGTGACCATTTTGGACGCCTCAGCGTCACCCGTGAACTTTGGCACCGGACCCGGTTCGAGCTTCAGTACGCGGCCCACGCGGTAGCTGATGTTCGCCAGGTGACAAAGATCGGCGCTGGGCACCGAGTTGGCAATCGGATCATGAAGATCCTGCTCCCGGCGTGATTGCACACACGCCAGGAAATTCTGCATATGAAGGCCGGTTGGATCCCCGGCACCAGGCGCAGGCCGCTCTTCCATGATCAGTTCGCTCGAATCGCCTTTGTAGGCCTGGAACCCCTGATCGCTCATCGCAGCCCAGCCTTCGCTGCCATAGAAAAGGACCCCGACACCGACGTTGAGCGGATTGTTTACCGGTCCCACCTGCGTGGGCGCAGGAGTGGGAGGAGCCATCGGTCCGGCCGTCACCACGCGCGCCTGCCGAACGCCTTCACCGTTCGTGGTTCTGCCGCGAACTTCAACCACCAGTTGCTGCTCGCCGTAGTTGAAGCCGGCCGTGAGCGTGTTGGGCGTTTCCGTATCGTCATCGATACCGAACTTGCCTCCGAATGCCGTCGCCGTCTTGGGCCACACGGGATCGCCCAGCGCCCAGCGAGCGAGACCGGTTTCGTGCACACCCTGGTTCCCGATGTCGCCATTGCCGGTATCCCAAAACCAGTGCCAATAGTAAGCGAAACGCTTCTCGTTAAAGGGGCGCATCGGCGCCGGGCCGAGGAACAGATCCCAATTTATGCCGGCAGGCGTTGGGGTGTCGGGCGTATGGCCGATAGAGGGACGCAGCTTGTAACACAGCGCCTTTGTCATGTAGAGCTTGCCGACCAAACCCTGTTGGAGCGCCGCCATCGCCTTGACCTTGAACGGCCAGCTCCGATGCTGCGATCC